>ERZ773090.982-NODE-982-length-10606-cov-11.2291_pt1 | contig 10606 bp, 8 predicted proteins | sample MGYA00580579_ERZ773090 | MGnify/ENA primary metagenome ERZ773090 (study PRJEB29015, sample SAMEA2738014) | human oral metagenome | biome: human oral; feature: human-associated habitat; material: dental | place: China | collected 2132 ... | reverse complement strand
ACGCCTGGCGCAAGGGCATCAAGACCCTCTACTACATCCGCCTGCGCCAGGCCGCCCTGACCGGCACCGAGGTCGAGGGCTGCGTCTCCTGCATGCTGTGAGCCGGAGTTGGTGGGCCTCTTTAAGGAAGTGGAAAGGATCTTGAGTGGGCCGCGTTGCCTACGGGGATGAGAGTGTTCGCCGCTCTGGTGTCTCTGAGTCGGTGTATTTTCTAGGCACATATATTGCAGATGAAGATCAATCCGATCTTGCTGATGCGCTCTCTGTGTATGTGCGTCAAGGTGGAAAACTACATTGGAGAGATCATACACCTCGCACGAAGCGAGCGGTCTGTGAGACTATCAGTGAGCATAATGCAAACTATCTTGTCGTTGCAGCCTCCCCTATTCCCGAGGGGAAGGGTGAGGAGCGTGCTAGGCAGCAGGCGTTGCACTGTTTAAGTGTGATGCTTGAAGGGGATTTTGGTGTGGATTCACTTATCCTCGAAAGAAGGCAGCAAACTCAGGATGAAAAGGACAAGAGGACGATTGCTTTAGTTCAGCGTAATAAGGTGTTGACGTCGGGATTTCGTTTGACTCACAGGTTTGGTCATGAAGATAAGCACCTATGGGTTCCTGATCAGGTGATCGGAGCACTGGGCGATCATTGGGCCGGCTCAGATGCTGGCGATAACTGGAGCATGATCGCTGACCGTGTGTGGGTTGAGCGTATTGATCCCCGTAGGTAGCGCGAACGCCGGGCCCACATGACGACACGGGTGCACCGGCGCTTACTTCCTCTCCGCGCCGTAACGCGGCGGCACACCAACTGTACGTCAGACTTGTAGGTATTGCCAGCAGTTGGCAATAGCGGCATAGGTCACACGTTTCCACCCCTTCTTGCAGCGCCATTAGCCGGCTGCAGCCGAGGACTCCTCGGCGCGGCGGCGCAGCTCGCGCACGGTGGCGTGCGGATCCTCGCCGGCCGGGAACCCGCGCAGGCGCCAGTACATGGCCAGCAGGGAACCGGTGATCGTGTGCCAGAAGGTCGCCACCGCGCAGGGTGCGGCCACCGCCGCGCTCAGGTACTGCAGGGCGAGCGTTGAGCCGAGTCCCGCGTTCTGCAGGCCCACCTCAATACCGATCGTGCGCCGGTCGGCCCGCGAGACCCCGAAGGCTCGTGCCGCAGCGTAGCCCAGGGCGTAACCGGTCGCATTCTCCACAGCGATCGCGGCGAACATGAGCGGCCCCGCGGCGGCGATGAGCGGCTGGCTCTTGGAGGCCACGGCCGCCACCACCGCGGCGATCGCCACGACTGAGACCCAGGGCATCGCCGGCTGGATCCGCGCTACCTGCCGGTGGAAGAAGACGTTGCAGGCCAGGCCCGTCCCCACCGGAAGCAGCACGATCTGCACGATCGACAGTGCCATCGACCCGGCCGGCACCTGCATGTAGGTTCCGGCCAGCCACAGGGTCAGCAGCGGGGTGACGATGGGGGCGAGCATCGTGGAGAAGGCAGTCATCGACACCGAAAGGGCCGTGTTGCCCTTGGCCAGGTAGCTGACCACGTTCGACGTCGTCCCCCCGGGCACGCAGCCGATGAGGATGATGCCGACCTTGAGCTCGGGGGACAGCGGCAGCAGGTTCGCCACGCTCCAGCCCACCAGCGGCATGACCGCGTACTGGCTGAGCACGCCCAGAATGACCGGCTTCGGGTGACGGGCGATCATCGTGAAGTCCGGGATGGACAGGGTCATCCCCATCCCCAGCATCGTGACGGCCAGCAACGGTGTCATGTAACCGGCCAGCGGCACGAAGGTGGAGGGTGAGAAGAAGGCGGCGAGGAAGGCGCCGAACATGATGAGCGGGAAGACCGTCACCGCGATGCGGGCGCTGCGGTCCTGCCTCTTCTCGGAGGCCGCGTCGGCGGAAGCCTCGACGTCGGGGGCCGCGCCCGTGGACTCCTTGGAGCGCGGTGCGGTGTTGGTGTCGGTGGGGGCTGTCATGGGATGCCTCGGATCATTGGTGGAGCATCAGCGGGGATACGCCCGGCGACAATAGTCCGAGGAGTGATACGTCGCCGTCTCAGTCCATCGTACGGACACGCTTCAGGTTCCGAGGCCTGAGGCGTTATTCGAGCTCGTCGTCAGTGTCGACGTCGTCGGAGTCGGGCTCGTCCTCGGGCTCACGCCATACCTCGTCGCAGCGGTGGACGCTCGTGGCGATGAGGCGCGCGTTGGGCAGGTCAACGGTGCGTACCCAGTGGCCGGCTGCTAACGGGTTCTTGCCGAAGTCCTCGTGCCGGTTGATGAGTCGCAGCACGAGCACCTCCTCGGGCACGTCAATGTGGATGAGCAGGTCGATTCGCTCGCGCGCCGCGCCCCAACCGCGTGTCTCGAGCGCGAGATAGTTGCCCTCGGTGACGACGACGCCGGTCCCGCTCACGATGCTTCCGGCCGCCACGGACTCGTGGAGGTCCCGCCGGTACACCGGGACGAGGACCCGTGGGGCGCCGTCGGCCCGCACCCGGTCCAGGGTCGTCAGGTAGCCCTCGACGTCGAAGGTGTCGGGCGCGCCCTTGCGGTTGCCGCGCCCCAGCTCGTCCAGGACGGCGTTGGACAGGTGGAAGCCGTCCATGGCGACCAGCCCGGCGAAGATCCCCGCCGCTTTCAGCTCGGTCTCCAGCTGCGCAGCAATCGTTGATTTTCCCGAACCGGGAGCTCCCACAAGCCCGACGACGAGGCGTTCAGGCGCGTTGTCGGCCGCCAACCGCTGCCTGAGCTGGTCGACGAGGCTGCTGACAAGGGTGGGGGTTTCGCCCACCCGAACCGTTGGGCTCATGGAACTATTATCTCAGTCAACTAAGTGGCTGAGGCCTGGAGGCGGTATCTGTATCCATTGTGATGCTTTGCCGTTCCTCGTCTTCACGGGATCGGGCTCCGTCAGGAAAAAGACAGCAGCACCCCTCTCCTGCCGATGTCGACGGCGGAAGTCGACGGGAGTTGAAGCCAGCTGGGGCAAGGCCGGGACCTCTGGTGGGCATCAACGTCTGCGGGGTCCAGGTCCTGCAGGACCCGGCGGATGGTCGTTTCCGACGGCAGGGTCTGGCCCGCCGCTAGTCCCCGGGGCCGTAGGTTGGCGGCGGTCAGGTCGGTGGCGTGCTCCCGTGTCGCCGTCGGGCTGCGACAGCCCGCGAGCACTCCGGTCACGGCCAGGGACGGGACTGGGACGAAACGACTATTGTGATGGCGGACACGATCGTAGTCTGAGGGAGTCCGCCATGCCGCGCGGCACGAAGTGGGTGCCGTACGCGACTCTTCCGACGTCAGGAAACACACCATGGCAGAGTCCTCTCAGTCGTCACCGTCCTCTTCCTCCCTGCCGCCGGCCACCTCCTCGCCCGCCTCGACCTCGGAGGAGGCCGGCTCGACCGTCAGCCGCATCAACGCTCGCATCATCGGCATCTGCGTGGCCGCCGCCCTGGGCGGGTTCCTCTTCGGCTTTGACACGGCCGTCATCAATGGCGCCGTCGATGCCCTCTCTGACCAGTTCGCTCTCAGCGATGCGCTCAAGGGCTTTTCCGTCTCCTCGGCGCTCATTGGCTGCACGGTCGGCGCCTGGTTCGCCGGGCCGGTTTCTAACCGGATGGGGCGGGTGCCGGTCATGCTCATCGCCGCTGTCATGTTCCTGGGCTCCGCGCTCGGATCGGGACTGGCCTTCGGCGTCATCGACTTCATCGTGTGGCGTGTGGTGGGCGGCCTAGGAGTGGGGGCAGCCTCCGTCATCGCCCCGGCCTACATTGCCGAGGTCTCTCCGGCGAGCGTGCGCGGCCGTCTGGGCTCCCTCCAGCAGCTGGCGATCGTCGTCGGCATCTTCTCCTCCCTGCTGGCCGACGCCTGGTTCTCCGGTCAGGCCGGCGGGGCCGCCAAGGAGCTGTGGCTGGGGATGGAGGCCTGGCGGTGGATGTTCATTGCCGAGGGGGTGCCGGCCCTCGTCTACGGGCTTTTCGCCTTCCGGCTGCCGGAGTCCCCACGCTTCCTGGTGGCGCGCGGCGAGTACGACAAGGCCTCCCAGGTGCTCTACGACTTCACCGGAATCATCAACGTCAACCTCAAGATCGAGGAGATCCGCTCAACCATTGACTCCGAGAAGCGCGAGTCCCTGTCCGACCTGCGCGGCTCAGCGCTGGGGCTCAAGCCGATCGTGTGGGTAGGTATTCTGCTGTCCGTCTTCCAGCAGTTCGTGGGCATCAACGTCATCTTCTACTACTCGACGACGCTGTGGCGCACCGTGGGCTTCCAGGAGTCCGACGCCCTGACCATCACGGTCATCACGTCGGTCACCAACATCGTGGTGACGATCCTGGCGATCCTCCTGGTGGACAAGGTGGGGCGCCGGCCCATGCTGCTGGCCGGCTCGTTCTTCATGACGATCTCGCTGGGGCTCATGGCGCTGGCCTTCTCCTTCGCCAACGTCAGTGGTGGTGAGGTGACCCTGGAGGCGCCGTGGTCGCCGATCGCGCTGGTGGCGGCGAACCTGTTCGTCGTGGCTTTCGGGGCGACCTGGGGGCCGCTCGTGTGGGTGCTGCTGGGCGAGATGTTCCCCAACCGGATCCGCGCTGGGGCTCTGGCGGTGGCGGCTGCGGCCCAGTGGGTGGCGAACTTCTTCATCTCCACCACCTTCCCCAGCTTCTCCAGCATCAGCCTGACCTTCGCCTACGGCTTCTACGCCGTCTTCGCGCTGCTGTCCCTCCTCTTCGTCTTCTTCCGGGTGCCCGAGACCAAGGGCAAGGAGCTCGAGGAGATGGAGGACCTGGCGGTCTGAGGCGAGCTGGAACCTACGCAGCCAGGCTCGTGATCGTCACCTTTCGCTTGAGGCTGTGCCCCCAGGCGTAGTCGCCGGTGCGATGCTGTGCCTGCCCTAGCACGATGCTGGGGGCAATGCCTAACTCCTCTGCAAGTGCCCTCACTTCATCAAGGTCTCGACGACGGGGGAGGCGACCCACGTAGGCCTCTGGAACAAGGAGATGGGAGGCATAGGCGTCAGCCTCCTCTTCGGCGGAGCCGTGCTCGTTGCTAAGAAAGAGGCCTCTCGGGTCGTGGAGAAGGACATGCGCGATCTCGTGGAAGAGCGTGAACCAGAGCTGGTCGTCGGCCTTCCAGAGCGCTGAGAGCTGGATAAGGGGGTGCTCCTGAATCCAGCGGGTGGCGCCGTGAATACCGAGTCCCGGCACTGCCGGGACCAATGCGAGCGCTACCCCGCATTCCCGAAGAAGAGCCTGGGCCTTCAGAATGGCTTGTGCTGGATCGGCGACAGTGAGCGCGCGGATTTCGGGAAGAGTCTCTTCCAGCTTGCTGCGGTTGTAGTCGGGTAGGTCGTCTAGCTCGTAGCTCCGCTCGGCCGCCCGGAGCCAGGTGGCCAGATGATTGGTGTTGTCGCGCCCGATGGCGGACCGGCGATACGCAACGGCGCCCTGCTTCCACGTGGTTTGGAAGGAGTCGATCGAGGAGATGCCGAAGAACTGGAGCAGCCCCCGCACTGTCCCGGCCTTGTCTCGTGCGGGGGCGGTAATGAAGGAGTGCTTGCGAAGGTAGCCCAGGGGGAACTCCTTGGCGCGGTCGTACTGGGCGATCAGCTTCGCGTCCGCAGCCTGGCGGGCTAGAGCTGCCTGGTATCCGGTCTCATGAAGGTTCCAGATGCGGGCAGGGACACCGGTGGTGTTCTCCAGCCTGAGCGCCATGTCGTGGCTGAGGGGGGCCTTACCCCGGAGCAGCTCGCTGACGTGCTTTCGGCTCACATCAAGTCGGCGGGCAAGCTCAGCGGTATTGATGCCCTCCTCTTCCATCCACTCCTCGATGAAGTCCCCGGTAGGCACGACGTAGTCGGGGTGTGCGGCGTACGTGGCCATGCCTGCCTTCCTTTCAGATGCGTGGTGGTCTAGTGGTAGTCGACGATCTCGATGACGTAGGCGACGACAGGAGTGCCACCTTCATCGGTGACGATGAGTCGCCAGTTGGCGGTGAGTCGGGCTTGGTTGATTGTCGGGGCTTGTCTGCGTGAACCGGTCATACCTCGATGGGCACAGCGGTGATGGGGACGCTGAGCTGTGTCGCGATCGGAGTGTAGAGATCGGCTCCCTGTGTGGAGGTGCTCAGCGAAACCAGGAGTGCGTACCGGACGGGTAAGTCACGGCGGTCACGTCGATTGTTGTTCTTCCACCAGCCACCGACGGGGTAGACGGCGATATGGTCGCATGCTGCAAGTTCTGCGCCGGTGCCCTGCCACTCGTCCTGGTGGAGTGAACCGTAGTGTCGTGCCCGCGTGCCGAGTAGCCAGTGATTCGAGTGGCTATCTGTGGACGAGTAGTCCTCGTCCTCCTCTTCCTGAGCCTGTCGATTCACTCGCGCGAGGAAATGCTTCACGTTGATGTCGGTCGGGGCTTTGAGGTCGAAGCGGAGGCCGTAAGAGGCATACGTGTACTTCCCCTTCCAGCCACGCCGCGTGGCGGAGGGCTCGATGAAGTAGGACAGCGTGATGCGTAGGCGCACGTCGGCTTCGTCAAGTGATTGAAGGACGTCGCGAGGCCAGGGCAGGGAGTGAAGCCGAAGCTCCCGCATCGCATATGTCTCATCGAAAGGGCAGAACTCGTCTTGAACCACCATGGTGACTGCACGGTGAGATGATGCGAGGACCGTTTCCTCCGTCGGTACTCCCCACCCGTAGCGACGCAAGAGCCGAGCTCGGCCGCTCTTGGTCTCGCATGCATCTAAGTGCTCGCGCATACGTTCGGTCCATTTGGCTTCATGAACTAGAAGAGCCCGTACGGTCTCCGGCCAGTAGGAGGGGTAACGGCTCATGGTGAGTGCTGCTAGCCGGGCGGCCTGCGCGGTAGCGGCGCTCGTCGCATTGGCCGATGTCAGATCTACATCGTTCTTGATTCCTGTGGAACGGAGCGACAGGACAGGCGGTCGGGTCTCGAAGAAGCCTTGACCGTCAGTGAGTACATTGCCGCCCTCCAGACAGATTTCAGGTTTGATGGGCCACAGGTGATCGCCAAACAATAACGAGGTTCGACTGTGAGGGGATAGTTCTCCCGCGGGAGCTAACGGAGTATAGTTTGTGTAACGTGGATGATGTGGTTCCTGGTCTAGTTGAGTAAAGGCGCCAACCGTAAGTGCGTTCCATGACTGTCCAGGATCCTCAATTGGTGATACGTCTGAGTTTGCAAGGTGGTCAACGTCGTAAGAGTCTACATTCGCGGCGGACACTACAATAAGACGCTTAGCGTTATGGTTTGGTCTTGCAACGAGAGAGAATTCATTGTTTAGAATATATATGTCGCTTCCCGCAGCTAGAGCGTCAATAGAAGTAGACCAGAGTGTTGGCTGGCCTGGATCGGTATCGGACTTCGTGCTGACAGGCATGCAAAATGCGCGCTGGCGATCTTCGTTCGTCTCAGAACAAGAGATTGCATCAATAGTTGCGCTTGCGTAATCTTTCTTAGTTTTTTCTCCCTTTTGGGGAATAATTCTCACAGACTCGAGGCGATGCTGTAAATGAACAACTTGCGTTCCCTCCAAAAGGCGATCTAGGTGTTGTCCATAGAGGGCAATCCCCGCCATAGATGTGCCATGTCCATGCGGGTCATGACCAGACGAATTAGGGAAGATCGAGTGTTGGTCGCTGCTTGCCAAGGATCCTTCTATGAGGGTGTGTGTGCGAAAGATGCCGGAGTCGAGGTGGCAGACCGCGGGAGCCTCGGGTGGGGCGGGAATAATCCTCGTAAGGAGATCGGAAACATACTCCATCTGCTCGCTATCTGCGAGGTCTTCAATGGTGTCAATGAATGACGGGCATCGAATCTCTGTCAGAGGAAGATCTGTTTCAATGAGTGGCAACAAGTCGTTCCAAATCGCGCGAACGCGTACGACCACGGAGTTGTCGATTACTATTCGCTGATCAGACGCCTCAATGCCGAGCTCTCTAGTGACGCGCTCAAAGAGTCCTGGGCGTTCTCTGTGTCGATCAAGCCATAATTCCCACCAGGTCAACTCTCTATAAGTTGGAGTAAATTTAGATGTCCACAGGTCCTCTAGAAGAGTGGATCTGACTCGTGAAATGTTGGCAACTAGCTCACTATTCTCAGGGTTGCCTTTACTTGTATTTTTAGTGAGATAGTCTTGAAAAAGTTTGAGGAATTGCTTTTTAAACTCGTCAGATACCCATATTGTCGCTCGTTCTGGTGAATTCTTGGTGGCGGGGTGTGTCGACAAAAGAATCCATTGAGCCTTTTTTGCGTTAGTTCGACTCCTTGCTGTTCGTGTCAGAGAATCTAATTTGAGGCCGAATTCGACTTCGGCACCCTCGAGCGTGAGGTACGTCCCATTGGCCTTCAGCTCCGGCGCAAGATCCTGGGAATCTTGCATCTTTTGGGCCTGCGCAAATGCGGCCTCAATGTCCTCGATGAGACGTTTTCCGTGAGTCTCTCGATTGACAGGTCTGATAGCCGTGTTTCCCATGCCGCGCGCTGTCCGCGGTCTGGACTCAACGTAGCCATTGACGTACAGGTGATCGAGACGGGGTGACTCGGGCATGACCTACCCCAGGCTGGCGGAGCGACGCGCGGTGAGCGCCAGTTCAAGATCCGCTCGTGTCACCACGGCGTCCCCTCTCATGAGCGCAGCCTTAGCGGCTGACTCAGCGGCCTTGACGATATCCGCATGACTGAGTCCCTCTGTGCGGGAGGAGAGTCCAGTGAACGAAACGCCTTTGGCAAGTGACCCCAGACGCTTGCGGATGACTGACTGGGCTTGCCTGCCACTCGGCAGCGAGTAGGTGAGGACGGCGTCGAAGCGACGGAAGAGTGCGCGATCCAGGATGGAGCGATGGTTGGTGGCCGCAACCACGATTGACTCCGAGCTCGCTTCCTCCAGGAATACCAGGAATGAGTTGAGGATGCGTCGCGCTTCGCCGACGTCGTTGCAGCTCCTGTCTCCGCCGAGGGCGTCGAATTCATCGAAGAGGTAGACCGCGCGGTGGGTGGCGACCTCGTCAAACACTGTCCGCAGCTTGGAGGCGGTCTCGCCCATGAACTTGCTGAGCAGGCTGTCCAGACGCACGGTGTACATCGGAAGTGAGAGTTCAGAGGCGATGACAGAGGCAGTCATGGTCTTGCCTGTACCGGGCGGGCCCTCCAGAAGCAGACGATGCATCGGGGTGAAGCCGTGCTCGATCAGAACGGACCGTTGCCGCTGCTCCTGGATGACCTGGGTGATCTGCTCGCCGAGCTCGGGTGAGATGACGAGATCGCGCAGCCGTACCTGTGGCTGAGAGATCTCAACCAGACCGGCGATGTCACCCTCGGGGCGTGGAAGTGTGGCCACCGTGGCAAGAGGCGTGCGTGCTCGTTGACGTGAGGAGTCGACAGCCTTCTTGATGTCAGAGGCGAGTCGGTGGTGCCCCTGACGGGCTTCCCGAGCGGCGACCTGCAGGGCGACGGAGTAGAAGGCGTCCTCGTCCCCCGAGGCGTGGCTACGCACCATGGCTGTGATGTGTGCACCGTGACCTGCCACAGATGGCCTCCCTTCCATGTTCGCCTGAGCTGTCACCGTCATCGTACGGCACGCCAGTGACACATTCCCCGGTGCCGCGCTGGGATCGCTCTCACGTCCACTAGTAGATCGTGCTTGTCGCGGACGAAGCGGCTTTTGCGCTGCATCGACTTGCTTGGCAAAGAGATGCGTCCAGGTTGGTTTATGTGGTTGCTGGAGTTAGTCGATCTGGAGAATAGGGTAGCTCTACTCCGTAATGCTTGATCGCATCTATCGGGCTCTCGTGTAACTGCCCCACGGCGTTTCGTAACCAGTGTACTCCGTGTGCGTCAGTGAAGGCGATCTCCACGCCGGGGCGAGCGCACATCCCCCGCCATCCTTTGGGTGCGGCGAGCTGCCATTCGCTTGGTGGGAGCGTGGTAAGGATTCTTCGATACTCTGCTGGATAATGGCTCCCATTCTGTTCGTTGATGACGAAGGTTGCAACACAGCGATACACAGGAGAGAAGGAATGATTGTAGATGCGTATGATGTCTTCTTTTGTTCCTCCTGACTTCTGGTCCGTCAGGATCCAGGCGGCGATGCATGCCGCTTGCTCCCGTTTCTCATTTTCACTTCTTTGTCTCTTGTCTTCGCGTCGCCATTGAGTCTCACGTCTTAAGTTCAGCGCGGTAAGTACGGTTGCGAAGATGGTCCCTAGTGCGGCTGCCCAGGCGGCGCAATCTTGTATCGTCAACGAAGTCCCTCATTGATTTCTCGGGAGGTGTGTCAGTGGTTAAAGCATGGTCATTTCGCGTGATTTCCTGCCGGCAGTACGTCAAGCGGCGGCAGGGAGTTCACGATCTCCTGGGTCCGCACGGAGACGGTGGTGATGCGGGCGATGAGGTCCAGGAGGTAGCGGGGCTGCGCCGAGGAGGTGGGGCCGCCGCCCGCGCCCTCCGCCATCCAGTCATTGGGGTCATTGACGATCCCGGAAGCCTTGTGAGTGCTCACGCGGTAGCGGTCCAGCAGCCAGTCCAGCCCGCTGCGCGACCCCAGCAGGTAGTCCTGCGCCTGGGCGGGAATACCGGAGATCGT
>ERZ773090.980-NODE-980-length-10614-cov-3.00313_pt1 | contig 10614 bp, 8 predicted proteins | sample MGYA00580579_ERZ773090 | MGnify/ENA primary metagenome ERZ773090 (study PRJEB29015, sample SAMEA2738014) | human oral metagenome | biome: human oral; feature: human-associated habitat; material: dental | place: China | collected 2132 ... | reverse complement strand
GTCCTGACCTTCGACTACGCCCACGAGCCCATCGTGCAGGCCGACATCGTCATCTGCCTGCCCGTGCTGGAACGGGAAGCGGCCGAACAGCACAAGCCGCTGCGCAACCATCTCGCGCACCTGGTCATCCATGGCGTACTGCACGCCCACGGCATGGACCACCTCACGGACGAAGAAGCAGCCGACATGGAGGCTGCCGAAGTCGCCCTGCTCAAACGCTTTCGCATCCGCGACCCGTACCAGCTACCCGAAGAATAGGATCGGCCGGCAACCCCCTGCCATCGGCGGGCACGCCCCCCGCATTTGACCAGTTTTACCAGCCGCCCGAGCGGCTGCAGGCACGGCCTGCGTGATGGCCAACCTCTGGAATAATGCCGGCTTTCAGGTTGCCCCGACCGGTTACGCCGATGCCCACTGCTTTTACCCCTTTCTCCTCCCGCAGACCGCTCATACAGGGCCTGCTGGCCCTGCTGCTGGGCGTGGCCCACGCCTTTACCTTCGCCCCCTGGGGCAATGGCTGGCTGCAGCTGGCCGTACTCACCGGCTTTGCCCTGCTGGTCCTGCGGGGCGGGGGGTTTCTGACGGGGCTGCTGTTCGGCATCGGCTGGTTCAGCGCGGGCGTGGGCTGGGTCTACATCAGCATGCACGACTACGGCGGCGTTCCCGCACCGCTGGCCGCGGTGGCCGTCGTGCTGTTTTCCTCCTATCTGGGCCTGTACCCGGCGCTGGGCGCACTGTTTTGCAGACGCAACCACCTGGCCCCCTGGCCCTTCGTCCTCACTTTTTCCGGTGCCCTCACCCTGGCGGAGCTGGCCCGCGGTTGGGTGCTGACCGGATTTCCATGGCTCGGTATTGGCTACGCACAGATCGACAGCCCCCTCGCCGGTTTTGCGCCGGTGGGCGGGGTCTACCTCGTAACGCTGGTCACCAGCTTCATCGCAGCCAGTGCTGCCGTGCCCCTGCAGCACCTGCTGACACGGCACACGCCAGCACCAACGCCCCCCATCCTGCCCCTGATGGTGCCATGCCTCGTCTCCGTTGCCCTGCTGGGTCTAGGCACCGTACTGGGGAAACACGCATGGAGCATTCCCGCCGGGAAACCGCTGAGCGTCAGCCTGCTGCAGGGCAACGTACCGCAGGCCATGAAATTCGACCCTGAAACAGCGGCACTGGCCCGACACCAGTACCTGCAGATGATCGAAAACGCCCCGGCCGACCTCATCCTGCTGCCCGAAACGGCCTGGACCACCCGCTGGGACAACACCGAATCCAGCCTCAAGCAGCGGCTCTACCAGTTCATCTTCGACACCGACAGCACCGTGGCGCTGGGCCTGCCACGCTTTGGCCTGATACGCGTGCCCGGCACACACACACCCGGCACGGCGCAGAATGCCGCCAATACCACCAATACCACCAATACCACCAATACCACCAATACCACCAGTACCACCAATACCACCAATGCCCATGCGCATGCGCATGCGTCAGGAAAGCGTGCTTCGGAGGAACAGGCAGAGGAACCTGCATCAGGGGAGCAGATATCAGGAGAACGGGCTTCCGGGGAACACGCCGCCGGAAAAGATATGGAGGCATCCGTTGCAAAGGCCGCAGACACGCACACCCCGGATGAGTGGCACTGGCAGGTCAGCAACAGCGTCGAGGTCTTCACCCGTGAGTCGATTCTCGGCCCGTCGGCCGCCGGTTCCATCGACCGTTCCGGCCGCTACCACTACGACAAGCGCCACCTCGTCCCCTTCGGTGAATTCATCCCCGAGGGTTTCCACTGGTTCATGGCCATCATGCAGGTCCCGCTGGGCGACCAGATGCGTGGCACCCCCCAGCAACCCCTGCTGGACCTGAAGGACCAGCGCATCGGCTTCGACATCTGCTACGAAGACATCTTCGGCGAGGAACTGCTGGACCAGGTGCGAGACCAGCACCCCGCATCCCCTTCAGCACAGCAGATCCCCGGACACGAACATCCGGAACGGACCACGCCGGGCCGCCAGCACACAGGCCGGGACACGGCGGCTGCATCGACTGCCGGTGATGCCTCCGGCACAGGCGCCACCATCCTCGCCAACCTGACCAATCTGGGCTGGTTCGGCAACTCCCACGCGCTGCCCCAGCACCTGCAGATCGCCCGCATGCGGGCCCTGGAAACCGCACGCCCGATCATCCGGGCCACCAACACCGGCACCACTGCCGTCATCGATGCCCGCGGGCACGTACAGGCGCAACTGCCCACGCACCGGGAAGGCACGCTGCGTGCCACCGTTCAGGGGCACACCGGACTCACCCCCTACGCCCGGCTGGGCGGCAATCTGGTGATATGGCTGCTGTCGGCAGCCCTGGTGGCCACCGGTACGCTGCTCGCGCGAAAATTCCGGGCCGCACCGGCATCAGGCGCGGATCGCTGATGCCTGTGCCCAATGCCCGGTGTCTGACCTCTGCCTGAAAACCCGGGTGCTGGCTACCGGGTACGCAGGTGCCTGGGTGGCTGAACACCTCCAGCAATATTCCCCGTTCAGGCCGGTAGCCAGCCCTCGGTCATGATCTGGTCAAAGGACCACGGACACACCTCGGGATACTCGCGTGGCCCCGCCTCGCGCATCGCGATCACCAGCGCATCCTCCCAGGCGTCCTGCCACCAGTCCGGATCGGCCAGCACGGCCTTCAGGCTGGGGGTTTTCTTCACGGCCCGTTCGATACGGCTGCGCTGCAGACGAATGGTCTGCGCCCAGCTGCTGCCCGCCCGCTCCGGCTGGTACTGCCATTTCAGCAGATGTGCCAGCAGCACCGCCATCCGGCTGATCAGCTCACGCTGTTCGCTCTTGCCCACGTCCTCGATCTCATCTGCAATGTGTTCGATGTCCAGCAGCTCATAGCGCCCTGCCCGCAGCAGCGCCGCCTGCTCATTGGCCCAGGCCACGATGTCCTGGTCGTATTTCACCGTCGTCATCCAGACCTCCAATTCACGGCCACCCTCACTACGCCCTCATATCTGCCCACCTGCCTGCATCACTCACGCCGGCAGCCAGCCCTCGGTCATGATCTCCGCCAGCGTCCACGGACACACCGCCGGAAAATCCCCCAGCCCCGTTTCTGCGGCGGCAATGCCCAGCGCCTTGCGCCATACCTTCTGCCACCACACCGGTTCATCCAGTTTTGCCCGCAGGCTGGGCGCTTCTTCCAGCGCATCGGCAATATCGCCCCGCTGCGCACTGATCGTCAGCTGCCAGCTGCGCCCCCGCCGCTCGGGCTGGTATTGCCATTTCAGCAGATGTGCCAGCAGCACCGCCATCCGGCTGATCAGCTCACGCTGTTCGCTCTTGCCCACGTCCTCGATCTCATCTGCAATGTGTTCGATGTCCAGCAGCTCATAGCGCCCTGCCCGCAGCAGCGCCGCCTGCTCGTTGGCCCAGGCCACGATGTCCTGGTCGTATTTCACGTTCGTCATCTGCCTGGCCTCCTGTTCACGGCCGCCCTCACCAGATTCCTCATACCGGATCCACTACCCAACCCGCTCACACCAGATCCGGTCCATGTGCACCTGACCCATATTGCCTGCACCAGCCCCACGCACACCAATCCGCTCGCATCGACACGCCCACATCACTCCCTCATACGGCCCCGCTCACACCGGCTGCAGCCACCACGCCAGCAGCAGCATCAGCGTTCCGCCGCCGGCCAGCACCAGCCAGACGAGCTTCTGGTTGGCCGACACATAACTCCAGACGAACGCGGGCACATAGACCACGAAGGTCAGCCCGCCGAACAGCGCCTGCATCTCCCCATAGGGGTACCCGGCCCGCACCGCCAGCGCAAGCGCCAGCAGAAAGGCCCCCCAGGCAAACGCAAAGCCGCCCACCACACTGACAGCCACTTTCGACGCCATCAGCCATGCACGCGCCCTGCGCTGTTCGGGGGTGCGGTGCAGCGGCATGACATCCTCGCCGGCACTGACCATGATGACCTCCTCGCCTGATGGATGAAGCCGACAGTGTAGGGGTATTCCTGCGGCAAGGGAACACAGCGTCCAGCAGTCCCCTCTCTTGCCCCCACCGTCTGACAGCCCGCACCAACTGTCCGGCAGCCCACCGCCCAGCGTGCCAGCCCAAACCCGGCAACATTCCCCCCGACAAAACCACCATGGCTCGTGCACGCACCGTCAATCCGGCGCGCCACGGCATCCTGTCTCTGTCGAGGGGTTCTGCATGCACTCGCTTGCCACCGAGTTTCCGGTCGATCCGGCCACCGGCCCGGACGACTTCCTGCAGGCCATCGTGCACTGGCTCGATACCGACCAGCAGACCAGCCTCCCCACCGACGCCCTGCATGCCCTGCCCCGGAATGTCACCGGCAACCTGCAGGCCCTGGCCGCCGGCGAACCCAAACGCGCGCTTCCCCCGTTGACCAGCCCGGACGCCACCGAATCCCTGCAGGTACTGGCCACCATCACCCCCCACAGTAACCCGGCACGCCCCCATGAAACGCTGGCCGGCATCAGCTACAGCCGGCGCCAGGGCCCCATTCTCTGGACGACCACCGCCGTCTGGTCCAGCCAGCAGGCCGTCGGCGGGAAGGGGCTGCCCAGCGCCTGGGTGGGCCTGCGGGTTCGCAGCAGCGCCGACGACCCCATGCAGCGCCTGCCCGTCGACCGTCACCCCGCCATCGTCCGCTGCCTGCTGGACCGCCTTGGCGGCGGGCAAGATGGCCCGTTCACCGCCAGTGCCTCACCCCGCGCCCTGAGCAGTGGCCATGACCTGATGCTGGCCGCCAGTGCGGTGCTCGGCAGCACCGGCAACCGCATGCCCGTCGTCTACGTCAGCGCAAACTTCCAGCATGGCCACGCCGTCAATCCGGCCCGGCTGGCAAACGAACTGGCCGGACTGGCCCACGTCCTGGTCGAACCCGGCAACAATTTCTCCCGCCAGCTGCAGCGCCAGACCGACGGCGTCAACGTCTATGGCGGTACCGTCGGCATCCACTGGCCCGAGGGGGGCGAAAAACGCGCCTTTTTCCTGGGCTCGCTCTACCGGACGGCTGCCGAACTGCATGACGTGATTCGCGAGGACATCCGCCGCACCCACATCAACCGTCGCCCCCTGCCCCGCTGCACCTGGACCCACCTGCGCGAAAGCAGCTCGCGCAACGCCATCGCCGTGCTCAGGTCATCCGGTTCCGGTTCGGTCGAGGACTACATCCGCAATTTCGACGAAGAACTGGCCGCCCGGGAGCAGCAGCTGCAGGACGCCGAAAATGAAATCCGCCGCCTCGAACAGGAACTGCGACGCCACAGTGCGCATCCCGGCGGCATGACCCCGCTGCTCAGATCCGGAGAAGAACGCGACTTCTACGACAACGAAACCCTGTGCATCCTGCTCGATGCGCTGCAGGAAGCCAGCCAGCGCGGCGTGCCCGGCGACAGCCGTCGACAGCATGTACTGCTCTCCATCCTGAAGGCAAACCCGCGCCCACCCGGCTGCCTGGCCAGCCAGTTCCGCGACACCCTGAAGAACCTGCTGCGCGGCACCACCACCCTCGACACCCGCACCCGACGCGGTCTGGAAAAACTGGGGTTCACCATCACCGACGGGGGCAAGCACTACAGGCTGGTCTACCAGGGTGACGACCGCTACACCTATACCCTGCCCAGCAGCGGCAGCGACTACCGCGGCGGCCTCAACGCCGCTTCGGACATTGGGCGGCTAATGTTCTGAGGTTCTGGCGCGTCGGGGCGTCCGCTGATATCGTGTCGCCACTGCAAACCGGCGGAGGTCACGCGCAGAATCCCGGCGTATGCATGCCACCGCTCATCTGCGGGCAGACGAAGAGGCCCCTGACACGCTTCAGACAGCCTGACCGCTCACACGCAAACGCTGGACGGTCTGGCGCGCCCCCCATACCTGACCCGTTTCCTTCCCGGGATAAAACCGCCAGCAGCACCGTTCACACCAATGGGCCAAAACCCCGTGCCGCTCACACGATCTCACCCAGCACATCTCCCGCAGACACAGCCGCACCCGCCGCGACCTGCCGCCTGAGCACGCCCGCCACCGGCGCCGTCACCTGCGTCTCCATCTTCATCGCCTCCATCACCGCCACCGCCTGCCCGGCAGTCACGGTCTCGCCCTCACCCACCTTCCAGTCCAGCAACGTGCCGGCCATCGGTGCCAGTACCGCAGGCTGCGCCGCTTCCTGTCCTGACGCCCCCGGCAAGCCACCTGCGCTCCCCCAGGCTGCGCCCAGCCCCCCGGACCCGGCAGAATTTCCACCACCCGCAGCCCGATCGGCCCCCAGGCCCGCCGCCCCGGCCACACCAGCGGCCAGCACCCCCACCAGCTGCGCCGGCAGCCCCAGCATCACCCGCCGTCCATCCAGCTCCACCGGCATGCGCACGAGCGGCAGGCTGCCCAGCGGCTCCGGCCGTACCGAGGACGCCAGATCATCGGCAAATTCCGTTTCGATCCAGCGCGTGTGCACATGAAAACCGCCATCGCCCACCGCCACGAAGGCCGGCGCATTCAGCACCGCCCGGTGAAATGGCAGCACGCTCGGCACGCCCCCGATGACGAATTCCGCCAGTGCCCGGCGTGCCCGCATCAGCACCTGCTCGCGGCTGTCACCGTATACGATCAGCTTGGCCATCATCGAATCGAACTGGCCGGCCACCACCGAACCACTGTCCACCCCGCTGTCCAGCCGGATGCCCGGCCCGGACGGGGGCACGAACCGTTCGATGCGCCCCGGCATCGGCAGAAAGCCCCGACCCACATCCTCGGCATTGATGCGAAACTCCATCGCATGCCCGATGGGCTCCGACGTTTCCGTCACGGACAATGGCAATCCGTCGGCCACCCGCAGCTGCTCCACCACCAGGTCGATGCCGGCAGTGATTTCCGTCACCGGATGCTCCACCTGCAGCCGCGTGTTCACTTCCAGAAAGGAAATGGTGCCATTGCGGCTCACCAGAAACTCCACCGTGCCCGCCCCCACGTAACCGGCCGCTGCACAGATATCCTTTGCCGCCTGATGAATGCGCGCGCGCTGCTCCGCCGTCAGGAAAGGCGCGGGCGCCTCTTCCACCAGTTTCTGGTTGCGCCGCTGCAGCGAGCAGTCCCGTGTACCCAGCACCACCACATGACCATGCGCGTCGGCCATCACCTGCGCCTCCACATGGCGCGGCTGGTCCAGATACTGCTCGACAAAGCATTCGCCACGCCCGAAAGCCGTGGTGGCCTCGCGCACGGCCGAGGCATACTGCTCAGCCACCTCATCCATCTGCCAGGCCACCTTCAGCCCACGCCCGCCGCCACCAAAGGCGGCCTTGATGGCAATGGGCAGACCATGCTCGCGCGCAAAGGCCAGCACTTCATCGACACTGCCCACCGGGTCGGCCGTTCCCGCCACCAGCGGAGCACCGACGGATGCGGCGATTTTCCGGGCGGCCACCTTGTCGCCCAGCCGGGCAATGGTGTCGGGCCCAGGCCCGATCCACACCAGGCCGGCATCGGTCACCGCCTGCGCAAACGCGGCATTTTCCGAAAGAAAACCATAGCCGGGATGCACCGCATCCGCCCCACTGCGGCGTGCAATGTCCAGCAGTTTGCCGATGTTCAGATAGGTTTCTGCCGGACGCTCACCCTGCAGCGCATGTGCCTCGTCGGCCAGCCGCACGTGCAGTGCATCCTGATCCACGTCGGCATACACCGCCACACTCTGCACGCCATGATCCGCACAGGCACGAATGATGCGCACCGCAATTTCACCGCGGTTGGCAATCAGGACTTTCTTGATCATTTTTCATGTTCCACAAAGGGCGCCACCACCCGGAAGCGCACGAACGTCCCCGCCGGCAGCTGTGCGGCCCGGTCCAGATGATACGGTGCCACACAACCGATCACCGGATATCCACCGGTGAGCGGATGATCGGCCAGAAACAGCACGGGCTGCCCATTGGCCGGCACCTGCAGCGCCCCCAGCGCCGTGCCCTCCGATGGCAGCTCCACGCCGGCACAGGTAGCCGCACGCTGCAGCGGTTCTTCACCCTGCAGCCGCAGCCCCACCCGGCTGGACTGCTGCGTCACCTGCCAGTCCTGCTGCACCAGCCGCTGCAGTGATTCACCATCGAACCAGTCGGTGCGCGGTCCCAGCGTGATGTCCAGCACGATGGCATGGCGCGAAGCAGCCGGGGAGCCTGCCGTTTCGGGCAGATGCGGCAGCAGCACCTCCAGCGTCGGGCTACCCGCCTCCGGCGCATCCACCGCACCGCGAACCGCCCTGCCCGCCTGCAACCGCTGCCCCATTCGCAGCGGCTCCGGTCCCACACCCGCCAGCGTATCGGTAGCACAGCTGCCCAGCACCGGCGCCACGGCAAAACCTCCCCGCACGCCCAGATAGGTGCGCAGGCCGCGTTCCGGCGCCCCCACCGTCAGCACATCACCGGGGTCCAGCGCCAGCGGCTGGTGACGTGCAGCCGGCAGCAACCGGCCCAGCCCATCCCGCAGCGTCAGTGCCCCGGTTGCCCCGGTCAGCGCCACCACCGTGCGCTGCAGTGCCCGTACGGAAAATCCGCCATGCAACAGTTCGATCACCGGCGCATCCGGCGCATTGCCCAGCAGCTGGTTGGCCAGCCGGAAGGCCGTACGGTCCAGTGCACCGGAGGCCGACACCCCCTGCCCCGCCCTGCCCGGCCGGCCCGCATCCTGAAACAGCGCCTGCAGGCCGGCGTTCAGTACGTCCAGCACGGCTGCATCGTCAGCGCCGGGCGCGGCACCAGCACCCACATCCAGCCCAGCATCAGCGCCCGGAGCAGCACCGGTCAACGGGACAGTGCCGTTTGCCGCTCCGCTGCACGCATACCCCGCCTGCAACGCCACCCCCGCTTCGGTGGCCACGTCCACGAACTGCACCCGCATGCCGGGCTGCAGCAGCGCAGGCGTTGCCCGGGCCAGGTCCCACATCGGCACATCGGTCGTGCCGATCAGCTGCCAGCCACCCGGCGTCGCCCGCGGATACACCCCACTGAAGCGCCCGGCCAACCCCACGGAACCCGCCAGAATGCGCGTGCGCGGACTGCTGCGACGCGGTACATCGAACACCGGATCGCCACCGGCCAGATAGGCAAAACCCGGTGCAAACCCGGTAAACGCCACCGTCCACACCGACGCTGCATGACGGCGCACCAGCTCGTCCTCCGTCAGCTGCAGGTACGCGGCCATCTCCGGCAGATCCTCGCCGTCGTAGCGCACCGGAATCTGCACCAGCTCACCCGCCTGTTCCCGTGCACGGGGACGCCCCTGCCGCGCCCGGATATGCACCACCAGGGCCGCCTGCGTACACACCCAGGGCTGAAACTGCACCAGCAGCGTCCGGGCTGCCGGCACCAGATCCACCACCCCCTCGACCGGATCGGCCTGCAGCGCCTCCAGCAGGGCCAGTGTTTCGTCCAGACCGGGCAGCTCCACCAGCACCGCATCCAGGCTCACGGGCAATATTCGCATCACAGCATCCTTTCATTCAGACCGTCGGGCAACACTCGCGCCGCAGCATTCCTGTCACCGTGCTTTCCTCCGGAGCAGCACCGCCTCATCACACACAGAACGGCCGCAGCGCCACCCCGGCGTCAGACAGCGTATCGCGCACCGCCCGTGCCATCGCCACCGCATCCGGGCTGTCGCCGTGCACGCAGATCGAATCGGCAGCCACACGCGCCAGACTGCCGTCCACCGCCTCCACCACACCTTCCTGCACCAGCCGCAGCATGCGTGCCGCCACCACGCCGGCATCGTGCAGCACCGCGCCCGGCGCACGCCGCGACACCAGCGTCCCCTGCGGGGTATAGCCCCGGTCGGCAAACGCCTCGGCCACCACCCGCAGCCCGGCCGAGCGCGCCCATGCTGCCAGCGGCGAGCCCGCCAGCACCACCAGCGCCAGATCCGCATCCAGCAGCCGCAGCGCCTCGATCACGTCGGTAGCCTGCCGCTCGTCGTGCGCAATGGTGTTGTAGAGCGCGCCATGCGGTTTCACGTAGCTCACGTCGGTTCCCGCCACCCGGGCCAGCGCCTGCAGCGCACCGATCTGGTAGATGATCCCCGCACGCAGGTCTGCCGACGCCACATCCATCGCCCGCCTGCCAAAGCCCGCCAGGTCCGGATAGGCCACGTGCGCGCCCACGCGCACGCCCCGCTGCGCCGCGGCCCGCAGCGTCTCCAGCACCCCGGCCGGATCACCCGCATGGAAACCACAGGCCACGTTGGCACTGGTGACGATGTCGAGCATGGCCGCATCGTCCCCCATTTTCCAGGCACCGAAACTCTCGCCCAGGTCACTGTTCAGATCGATCTGCTGCACGTGTTCGTCCTTCGCATGAATTCGTTGATCATCACTTCAAACCAGACATCCATTGTGCACCCGGCACCAGGCCACGCCAGCCATCCCGCACAGCCCCCCCTAATCGGGAAGGCTGACAACGCCCCCGTACCATGATAGGTTCTCATTTCTCCCTTTCCGGACCTCCCGCCCCGAAACACGCCTCCCTGCCTGCGCCATGACAGTCCCCGACCACGGCCCGCAGAACCCCCTGTCTTCCGGCAGAAAGCTGTTCAACAG
>ERZ773090.979-NODE-979-length-10615-cov-6.41828_pt1 | contig 10615 bp, 7 predicted proteins | sample MGYA00580579_ERZ773090 | MGnify/ENA primary metagenome ERZ773090 (study PRJEB29015, sample SAMEA2738014) | human oral metagenome | biome: human oral; feature: human-associated habitat; material: dental | place: China | collected 2132 ... | reverse complement strand
GCGACTACCTCTCCCGGGAGGACAAGCTGCGGATCGTCGAGGAGTCGCAGATCGATACCCTGAAGTGGGAGACCATCACCCCCAACGCTCAGGGAGACTGGATCAACCAACGCGACCCGAACTACGAGTCCTGGCAGTCGATCGGCGAGGGACAAGTACCGGTGTTCGCCTCCTACACGGCGGGGGTGCAGACGAACCGCGACGCATGGGTCTACAACTTCTCGCTGCCGGGCCTGCGCGACTCGGCGCAGCGGCTCATTGAGACGTACAACGAGGAACGCGAGCGCGTCCACCGTACCCGAGCAGCCGACCTGAAGGCCGGGGCGAAGGTCCGCGATCTTGTCACCAACGACGAGACGCGGATCAAGTGGACCTCGGGCCTCTTCAGCGACCTGGCAAAGAACCGTGCTATAAGCTACGACGCGGGAGCCACCTACTGCGGCTTGTATCGCCCCTTCTGCAAGCAATGGCTCAACGCCTCCGACGGCATCATTCACCGTCCCGCAGTCCTGCACCGCTACTTCCCGACGCCCGGGCACGACAATATTGGCTTCTATCTCACAGGCGTCAGTTCGCATTACGACTTTGGCGCCTTAATCGTCGATACAGTCCCCAATCTTCACGTCCTCGATACCGGCCAGTTCTTCCCGCGTTGGACGTGGGAGCCGGTGGGCGGTCGTCATGCGGCTGAGGCGGGCATGCTGGACCTCTCCGGTGGCAAGGATGCGGAGGAGTCCGACGGCGCCGTCGGACAGGAGGGCGAGGTACTGGGCGGTTACCGCCGGGTGGACAACATCACCGACGCCACGCTGCGCAGCTACCAGGCCGCTTATGGACCGGAAGTCACCAAGGATGACGTCTTCTACTACGTGTACGCCCTCCTGCACTCACCGGAGTATCGGACGCGGTATGGCGCGGATCTGAAGAAGTCGTTGCCTCATATCCCGTTGGTGGCGAGCCGGGAGGACTTCGTCGCCTTCATCACGGCTGGGCGCGGTCTTGCCGACCTGCACCTGGATTACGAGTCCGTGGAGCCCGCACCGTTGAGTCTCGTCGTGGATGGCCAGGAGGTGCCCTGGGATCTGCGGGAAACAATCTCGCCCAGCCTGCTGCACGTGGAGAAGATGCGCTATGACCGGGTGCGTCGGGACGGCAAGCGGCAGGATGACAAGACCTCGATCGTCTACAACGAGCATGTGACGATCTCCGGTATTCCCGCCCAGGCGCAGGACTACCTGCTGGGGTCGCGCAGCGTCCTGGACTGGCTTCTGGACCGCTACCGCGTGAGCACCCACAAGGCCTCCGGGATCGTCAATGACCCCAACGACTGGATGGCCGAGGGCGCGGGCGGCGGCCCCACCGCCTCGGCGCAGCCCCGCTACCTCTTGGACCTCATCGCCCGCATCACTACCGTCTCCGTCCAAACCCAGGAGATCGTAACCTCCCTGCCACCGCTTGACGTGCTGACAGCAGGAAATCACACGAAATGATCATACTTTGATCATCGACACACCTCCCGAGAGATCAATGAGGAACTTCGTTGACGATACAAGATTGCGCCGCCTGGGCGGCCGCATTAGGAACCATCTTCGCGACAGTACTCACGGCCTTAAATTTAAGACGCGAGGCTCAATGGAGACGCGAGGATGAGAAGCAAAGAGACGACAATGAGAAGCAGGAGCAAGCAGCACGCATCACTGCCTGGATTCTAACAAACAAAAAGCCAGGACAAAAGACGGAAGATATCATACGCATCAGTAATCAATCCTTCTCTCCCGTATATCGTTGTGTTGCAATCTTCGTCATCAACGAACGAGACGGGTGCCATTCTCCAACGGGTTATCGAAGAATCGTCACTGCACTTCCTCCAGGAGAATGGCAGCTTGTTGCCCCCAAGGGGTGGCAAGGAATGTGTGCTCGCCCTGGCGTAGAGATAGCCTTCACCGACGCGCACGGCGTACATTGGATGAGAAACGCTGTGGGACAGTTACGAGAGAGCCCCGTAGACGCCATTAAGCACTATGGAATCGATTTACCTTATTCTTCAGATCAACTGACGCCTGCAGAAGTATAAACTCACCCGAACATACATATACGACAATAGGTAAATTCAATTTCAGGGGCCGCCTCATCGACAGACAGACACAAATCATTGATGAACCTGCGAGCGAATCCCGGCGAGGCGCAAGGGGGGAATATGTCATTGCGTGCCGTACAACGACGGTGACAACGCAGGTGAACGTGGAAGGAAGACCGGCTGCGACAAAACGAGACGCGCACATCACCGCCGCGGTGTGCAGCCACGCCTCGGGTGACGAAGCGCCCTCCAGTCCGTCGCCCTGCAGGTCGCCGCTCGAGAGGCTCGGCAGGGACACCACCGACTCGCCTCTGACATCAAGAAGGCTGTCGATTCCTCCCGTCAGCGAGCGCGCACGCCTCTTGCCACGGTAGCCACACATCGCACTGCCAGCTTGGGGTAGGTCCGCAGAGAACGACGACCGAGCAGCAGACCCAACCCCCCAAGCACCTCGAAGCCGAGCCATAGTGCACACCCCCACCCTCACGTCCGCATGACATGACTCTCACGACACTCTCGTACTTCAACTGGAAACGGTGTTACGATCTAGGTAACTGTTACGCACCAGGTAACATACAACCATGGAAGTGAGGTACGTCGACCGCAAGATCGAGAAGATCTGTACCAACGAGCGCGAGATGAAGCGCAAACTGAGCCAGGCCGTGGCCAAACGGCTACGACTGCGCATCGCGGAACTCTATAACGCCGAGTCCTTCGATGACCTCCTCCAGGGCACCGGCCGATGGGAAACCTTGAGCGGCGACCGCGTAGGTCAGTGGTCAGCCCGGCTCACCGCTAACTGGCGACTCATCGTCACCGATGAAGGTGGCACTCCTGTCGTCGCCTGCGTCATCGAGATCATCGATTACCACTAGACCACCACGCACCTGAAAGGAAAGCAGGCATGGCCACGTACGCCGCACACCCCGACTACGTCGTGCCTACCGGGGACTTCATCGAGGAGTGGATGGAAGAGGAGGGCATCAATACCGCTGAGCTTGCCCGCCGACTTGATGTGAGCCGAAAGCACGTCAGCGAGCTGCTCCGGGGTAAGGCCCCCCTCAGCCACGACATGGCGCTCAGGCTGGAGAACACCACCGGTGTCCCTGCCCGCATCTGGAACCTCCATGAGACCGGATACCAGGCGGCTCTGGCTCGCCAGGCTGCGGACGCGAAGCTAGTCACCCAGTACGACCGCGCCAAGGAGTTCCCCCTGAGCTACCTTCGCAAGCACTCATTCATCACCGCGCCTGCCAGCGACAAAGCCGGGACAGTGCGAGGACTGCTCCAGTTCTTCGGTATCTCCTCGATGGACGCTTTCCAAGCCACCTGGAATCAGGGCGCTGTCGCGTATCGCCGCTCCGCCGTCGGGCACCACGACCCCCACCGCCTGACCACCTGGCTCCGGGCCGCAGAACGAAGCTGTACTCCAGGAGACTTCCCCATCTACGATCGTAAAAACCTGGAAGCAGCCCTTCCCGAGCTCCGCTCACTCACAGTCAAAGATCCTGTGCAGGCCATTCTGAAGGCCCAGGCTCTTCTGCGGGACTGCGGGGTGGCGCTCACACTGGTTCCAGCGGTGCCGGGGCTCGGCACCCACGGTGCCACCCGCTGGATCCAAGGACACCCCCTCATCCAGCTCTCGGACCTGTGGAAGTGCGATGACCAGCTCTGGTTCACACTCTTCCACGAGATCGCTCACGTCCTTCTCCACGAGTCAAATGGTCTCTACCTCAACAACGACCATGACAACCTTGAGAAGGAGGCCGACGCCTACGCCTCCCGCCTCCTCGTTCCGGAGGACTACGAGGACAGGCTCCCTCGTCATCGCAACCTCGACGAGGTGAAAGCACTTGCCAAGGAGCTAGGGATCGCCCCCAGCATCGTGCTGGGACAGGCACAGCATCGCACCGGTGACTACGCCTGGGGACACTGCCTCAAGCGGAAGGTGACGATCACAGGCCTGGCTGCGTAGATTCCAACTCACCTCAGACCGCCAGGTCCTCCATCTCCTCGAGCTCCTTGCCCTTGGTCTCGGGCACCCGGAAGAAGACGAAGAGGAGGGACAGCAGCGCGAAGACGGCGTAGAAGCCGTAGGCGAAGGTCAGGCTGATGCTGGAGAAGCTGGGGAAGGTGGTGGAGATGAAGAAGTTCGCCACCCACTGGGCCGCAGCCGCCACCGCCAGAGCCCCAGCGCGGATCCGGTTGGGGAACATCTCGCCCAGCAGCACCCACACGAGCGGCCCCCAGGTCGCCCCGAAAGCCACGACGAACAGGTTCGCCGCCACCAGCGCGATCGGCGACCACGGCGCCTCCAGGGTCACCTCACCACCACTGACGTTGGCGAAGGAGAAGGCCAGCGCCATGAGCCCCAGCGAGATCGTCATGAAGAACGAGCCGGCCAGCAGCATGGGCCGGCGCCCCACCTTGTCCACCAGGAGGATCGCCAGGATCGTCACCACGATGTTGGTGACCGACGTGATGACCGTGATGGTCAGGGCGTCGGACTCCTGGAAGCCCACGGTGCGCCACAGCGTCGTCGAGTAGTAGAAGATGACGTTGATGCCCACGAACTGCTGGAAGACGGACAGCAGGATGCCCACCCACACGATCGGCTTGAGCCCCAGCGCCGCGCCGCGCAGGTCGGACAGGGACTCGCGCTTCTCGGAGTCGATGGTTGATCGGATCTCCTCGATCTTGAGGTTGACGTTGATGATGCCGGTGAAGTCATAGAGCACCTGGGAGGCCTTGTCGTAGTCGCCGCGCGCCACCAGGAAGCGCGGGGACTCCGGCAGCCGGAAGGCGAAGAGCCCGTAGACGAGAGCCGGCAGTCCCTCGGCGATGAACATCCACCGCCAGGCCTCCATCCCCAGCCACAGCTCCTTGGCGGCCCCGCCGGCCTGGCCGGAGAACCAGGCGTCGGCCAGCAGGGAGGAGAAGATGCCGACGACGATGGCCAACTGCTGGAGGGAGCCCAGGCGACCGCGCACACTCGCCGGGGAGACCTCGGCGATGTATGCCGGGGCGATGACGGAGGCCGCCCCCACGCCCAGGCCACCCACCACGCGCCACACGATGAAGTCGATGACGCCGAAGGCCAGCCCCGAGCCGAGTGCGGAGGCAAGGAACATGACGGCGGCGATGAGCATGACGGGCACGCGGCCCAGCCGGTTGGAGACCGGCCCGGCGAACCAGGCACCCAGCGTGCAGCCGATGAGCGCCGAAGAGACGGAGAAGCCCTTGAGGGCATCGCTAAGGGCGAACTGGTCGGAGAGGGCGTCGACGGCGCCGTTGATGACGGCGGTGTCGAAGCCGAAGAGGAAACCACCCAGGGCCGCGGCCACGCAGATGCCGATGATCCGGGCGTTGATGCGGCTGACGGTCGAAGCCGGATCGTCCGAGGTCGACGCTGGGGAGGAGGTGGTTGGTGGTCGGGAGGATGACGACTGTGATGACGGGGACGACTCTGCCATGGTGTGTTTCCTGACGTCGGAAGAGTCGCGCACGGCACTCGCTTCATGCCGTGCGGCATGGCTGGTTCCCTCAGGTTACGATCGTCTCCGACGCCGCAGTGGCTGTTTCGTTGCCCTCTTCCCCACCCGCACCTCCGTCCCGGTTCGACGGGTCCGACCGGGACCCAGGTCCTTGACGTTCGGTTGATTGATTCGAGTGGCAGGAGTCTCCACTCGAATCGGACCCGTCGCCAGTGCCGGCCTGCGGTGAAGGTATCCGGTTGATGTCATGGCTCACCAACGACGACGCCCCCGAGCCCACCCGGTCCTAGGACTCAGGCGTGCTCGGGGGCGTGCCCCTACGAGAGGTAGCGGCTGACTGCCGGCCTCAGGCGCGGCGTCGGCTCACCAGCAGGGCGCCTCCCATGACGGCGAATACGGCGACCGCCAACGGCAGAGCGATCCTGACACCGGTGCTGGCCAGAGGGCTTCCAGAGGGATCCTCAGGCTTCGCAGGATCACCGGGCACGGCCGGCGGAGTATCACTTGGCGAGGAGGGGTCACCAGGTGTGGCAGGGTCGCTCGGGTCCGGGGAGTCGCTCGTGTCCGGAGACGGCGACTCACTGGGCGCCGGAGTCGGAGACTCGCTCGGGTCCGGGGTCCCACCAGGCGTCGGGGACTCGCTCGCCGACGGCGAAGGCGACTCACTGGGGGACGGCGAAGAGCTCGGCGAGGGCGCCGGCGTCGAGGACTCGCTGGGAGTCGACGAGGCGCTCGGAGACGGCGAGGGAGACTCGCTCGCCGATGGAGACGGTGAGGGCGTTGCCTTGGGCGTGTAGATGTTGGTGAAGGTCGTGGCCACCACCTGGTTCTTCTCACCGATGGTCACCTCCTGGGAGGCGGGTGCCTCCAGGGTGTGCCCCTCGATCTGGGCGGCCTGCGCGTCCTCCGTGATGGTGCACTTGGTGCCCACGGGCAGCTGGGGGCCGGAGACCGCGGCGCCGTCGGCCTTGACCTTCAGCGTGTCCTTGGCGTTGTTGTCGCAGGTGTAGGAGAAGGTGAACTCCTTGTCCCCCACCTCAGCGCCGGTGACGCTCTTGGTCACCGAGAAGGTACCCATGTCGCGGGCGTAGGTGTTGGTCATCGTCACCTGGGCCGTCTGGTCCTTGGCGATCGTCACGGTCTGCGCATCCGGGGCGGTCAGGGTGTAGCCGCCCTGAGCCGCCTTGGCGCCGTTCTCGGTCACGGTGCAGGTTGAACCGGCCTTGATCTTCTTGGACTTCTCCGAGGTCGCCGCCCCGGTCACTGTCAGAGTCCCCTCGGTGCCGTCGGTGCAGGTGTAGGAGAACTCGAAGGTCGAGCCACTGAAGTCACCGTCGCCGGCCAGGGCCTTGGTGACCGTGAAGTCACCCTCCTCCACGGCGACTGGGTCAGCGGCGTTGCGCAACTTCACGGCCGTAGACTTCTGGTTCTCGATGGTCAGGGTGGAGGTGGCCTCGTCCCCCACTATGAAGACCGGGGTGCCCCAGACGACGCCGGCAGGATTGGTCGAGGCCGTCGTCGTGTCCTCGCTCAGAGTCAGCACCGTCCCAGCCGGGAAGGTGCCGTTGTACACGGCCTTCTCAGCGACGGTGACAGTCATCGATGTGTCTCCACCGGTACGGTCCTGGTTGACGGTCCCCGGAGCCGTCCACCCCGGATAGGTGTCGGTGGTGGCGCCGCCGGGCAGGGTGTATTTGATGTTGACGTTGAAGGTGGTGCCGGCCGGCACCTTGGCGGTCTCGGTCCCGGTGAGGAGCTTGGTGACATCCAGTCCACCGAATCCTGGCTGCAGGTTGACGTCAATGGTGAAGGACTTGGAGTAGTACACCGAGTAGAAGTGCTCCAGATCGCTCCCTACCACGGAGACCTTGTTCGTGTACTCCACGCCGGCCTGGATGACGCCGTCGGCCGTTGACGGGGTGGAGGTGTAGTAGAGGAAGTAGTTGGTCTGCGGCGCGAAGGGACCGGTCACGGTAATGGTGGCGGTGCTGCCCTGGACGGTGACATCGAGGTCGAAGTCGCCCTGACTGGTGTCCTGGTCGGCGCCGCTGGCATCCGTGACCTGACCGTAGAGGCGGTTCCGCCCCTGAGCGTTTCCGATCTTCAGCTTCCACTCGCTCTTAGCCGGAACGTAGGCCTGCCCAGGACCGAGCTGGTCGGAGAAGGTGATGGTCGATCGAGTCTTGCCGTCCACGACCAGCGACCCGCCCTTATTCTCAATGGACTCCTTGACCTGGTCAGGCCCGAAGGTCACCACCCAGTCCACCTTCTTGGAGGTGCTGGTGACATCGGAGCCCCACTTGCTCATCCACTGCGGCTTATATTCAAGTCCGACATTGTCAGCAATCTTGCCGCCGGGCACGGGCACCTCGATCTGCTTGCCGTTGGCATCGATCATCACGTTGGCCGAGTCAATGGCCGCGGAAGCCCGCACCAGGGCCGTTCCGTTGCCCTGCAGGCCGGTGAAGCCCTGGCCAAGGATGGTGTCGAGAGTGCTGTTGAAGGTGCAGGTGATGGTGCGGTCGTCCATCACGCACTCACCAATGGTGCGATCCGCGCCCTGGTGGGAGACCTTCATCGGCTCCGAGAGGTGCTCCCGGTTGCGGAGCTGCTCGGGCAGCTGGATCTGGAAGGAGTCGCCACTCTTGGCGTTGGCGTTGCGGGCATCCCAGGCGAACTTCAGCTTGAGGATGTCATCGACCTTGACCGAGGTGTTGTCCGGGTCCTCGACGCCGTTGGCGCTGGAGGCCACGAGCGACAGGCCGGAGACGGCGATCGACGGATTGTTGGCGGCTCGGGCCTGTGTGGGCAGGACCGTCAGGAGCGTGGCAACGAGCGCGACAAGTGCGACAAGAGCACCTACCGCGCGCCCGGGAGCACCAAGCACTCTGGGGATAGGGATGGCGGACACAGACAGCCTTTCGGAAGATTTCTGAGATTTACCTGATGACCGACTGAACCTAACGTCGACAGCAGGCGCTCTCCAATGGCGCGGATCTCATCCGCAGTCACGAATCGGCGTCCGTTAGGTCTCCGACCAGCATGAACGTGCCACCGCAGCCGGCCCGCTAATCGCCATCACGGGCCCGAGCTCACCCAACCCCCACCACCCCCTCGGCACCGGGTGCACCGACACGCGGCTCCGCCGACTTGCGGCTTCCCACCCCCTGAGGAACGCCTTTTTCCCTACGACGTCACCTCTGGTCCCGGCACGCGATCTCCAAGGCATCACAATGGATACAAACGTCGCATCCACCGCTCAGTCAGGTAGTTGACTGAGATAATAGTTCCATGAGCCCCACGGTTCGGGTGGGCGAGATCGCCACCCTTGTCAGTAACCTCGTCGATCAGCTCACGCAGCGGTTGGCGGCCGACGACGCACCCGCACGCCTCGTCGTCGGACTCGTCGGGGCTCCCGGCTCGGGCAAGTCAACGATTGCCGAGCAGCTGGAGGCCGGACTCGAAGCAGCTGGCATCTTCGCCGGCCTCGTCCCCATGGACGGCTTCCACCTGTCCGACGCCGTCCTCAACGAGCTGGGGAGCCACGACCGCAAGGGCGCACCGGACACCTTCGACGTCGAGGGCTACCTGGCGACCCTGGACCGGGTGCGGGCCGACGGCGCCAAGCAGGTCCTCGTCCCGGTCTACCGGCGAGACCTGCACGAGCCGGTGGCGGCCGGGCGCATCGTGACCGGGCCGGGCGCCGTCATCACCGAGGGCAACTACCTGGCCCTTGAGACACGCGGCTGGGGCGCGGTACGCGAACGGATCGACCTGCTCATCCATATCGACGTACCCGAGGAGGTGCTCGTTCCCCGGCTCATCAACCGGCACGAGGACTTCGGCAAGAACGCCCTCGACGCCGGCCACTGGGTGCGCACGGTGGACCTGCCCAACGCCCGCCTCATCGCCACGAGCGTCCACCGCTGCGACGAGGTGTGGCGCGAGCCCGAGGATGAGTCCAGCGCTGACGACGAACTCGAGTAGCGCCTCGGCGGCCCGCACCGGCGTCCGCGCAGCGGCAACCTTCTGGCACGCGATCACCGGCTCCCTGCTGGCCATGCACTGGCGCCTGCGCGGATTCCCGACCGGGGAGGACCCGCACGCCACCGTGCGCGAGCTGCGCCGGTGCACCAAGAGCCGAGGAACTGTCACCCACGAGCGACTGACAACGCCGCAAGGAGGGGAAGCAGCGGACGTGTGAGCCATGCGCTATTGCCAGCAATGCCGCGATTACTGGCAATCGCGGCAAGTCTGGCGTATAGTTGACGTGCCGCCGCGTTACGGCGCGGAGTGGAAGTAAGCGCCGGTGCACCCGTGTCGTCATGTGGGCCCGGCGTTCGCGCTACCTACGGGGGTTAATCTCCTCCACTCGCACGAGATCAGCGACAAATCCCCAGTAGCCACCAGTACTCAGATCGGCTAGATAGTCTCCCAGCACCCCAACCACCTGATCCGGAACCCACAGTCGCCTATCTTCATAGCCGAACTTATGAGACAAACGAAATCTTGGCGTCAACACCTTATTACGTTGAGCTAAGGAAATCGTGTTCTTATCCTTTTCATCTTGGCTTCGCTGTCTACGTTCAAGAACAAGTGAATGCACGTCAAAGTCGCCCTCGAGAAGCGTGCATAGATAATGCAGCGCCTGCTGTCTCGCGTGCTCCTGACCCTTTCCCGCAGGAATGGGCGAAACTGCGACAACAAGATGATTCGCACCATGTTCGCCGATAGTCTTACAGACCGCTCGCTTCGTTCGAGGAACATGATCTCTCCAGTGGAGTTTCCCACCTTGGCGCACATAGACAGATAACGCATCCGCAAGATCAGATTGACCTTCATCAGTAATGTATGCGCCTAACAAGTACACCGGATCAGGAACGCCAGAACGGCGAACACTTTCATCCCCGTAGGCAACGCGGCCCACTCACAATCCTCTCCATATTTATTCAAATCTCCGAACGTTTCCAACTCACAGCATGCAGGAGACGCAGCCCTCGACCTCGGTGAGGTCGATCTCGCGCTCGCCCAGGCTGAAACGGTA
>ERZ773090.978-NODE-978-length-10629-cov-2.77237_pt1 | contig 10629 bp, 6 predicted proteins | sample MGYA00580579_ERZ773090 | MGnify/ENA primary metagenome ERZ773090 (study PRJEB29015, sample SAMEA2738014) | human oral metagenome | biome: human oral; feature: human-associated habitat; material: dental | place: China | collected 2132 ... | reverse complement strand
GCAGCGCGACGGCCGAACCCTGACCCGGCGCATGGCATGGCGCTCCATGCCCTCCAGCAACACCAGCCTGCAGGCCGAAGCCACCGGCAAGCTGCAGACCGGGACCCTGCGGCACACGGTGCTGACCGGCTTCGAGGTGAGCCGCTATACCCATCACGCCGACATCCGCGGTTCGGACCTGCGCACCGCACCGTTCGGCATCGATGTCTACGCCCCGGTCTATGGCCAGGCACAGCCGCCCTACACGGGCGCCCTGGTCGTGTCCAACAATCATGACAACACCCGCGCCCTCTACGCCCAGGACCAGCTGGACGTGACGGAGCAGCTGAAGCTGATGGCGGGCCTGCGTGTGGAGCGCTTTCACCAGCGCGCCGACAGCGTGCGCGGCAACCGCACGACCCGCAGCAACCACCACTACAGCGAACTCACACCCCGTGCCGGCGTGACCTGGATGTTCAGCCCCGAAAGCGCCGCCTTCCTGTCGTGGGGGCGCTCGTTCAAGCCCAATGCGGGCAGCGATGTGGACGGCAATGCCTTCGAACCGCTGAAGGGCACGGCCTGGGAGCTGGGCTACAAATGGGAAGGCCGGCAGGACGCCGGCCAGCCTGGCGTGGTGGCCAGCATCAGCGCCTTCCACATCACGAAGAACAACGTGCTGACGCAGGATCCGGTCAACACGGACTTCAACATGGCCGCGGGCCAGGTGCGCAGCCGCGGCGTCGAGGCCGATCTGGCTGGCGATATCACACCACACTGGCGCCTGACGGCCAATGCAGCGCTGACCGACACGAAGGTCACCCGCGACAACACGGCCAACCTGCTGGGCAAGCGGCTGCCCAATGTCCCGCGGGTCAGCGCGGGCCTGTTCGCCCTCTGGCATGACCGGCTGGACAACGGGTCGGAATACGGCGCAGGCGGCGGCCTGGTTCATGTGGGCGAGCGGACCGGCAACGCCACCGACACCTACCGCCTGCCCGCCTACACGTCGGTCAAGCTGAGCGGCTACTGGCAGGCCACCTCGCAGCTGCGGCTGACACTGGCCGTCGACAACCTGTTCGACCGGACCTTCTATACCGGATCGATCGGCACCATCTCGCTGCAGCCGGACGTGGGCCGGCTGGTGACGGTGGGGGTGCAGTACCGGTTCTGAGACCATCCCTCATGCGGTGCATGCCTGGGGCCGGCAACCCGTGAGGCCAGCCCCGTGCGTACCTGCCCGCCCGGCATACCGGCAATCCCGGGAACAGCGCCGGGGCGAACCGGTTCATGGTGTATCCCCGGGGCTGGCCTTGCCTGCGCACGGTGCGTTATCAGTACGTGGCCGGGATCAGCGCAAGGACGAACCAGTTCATGACACGCTCTAGAATCAGTGCATCTGTCCCGGCTTTACGCCATCCGGCGCTGTCCATACCCGTGGCAGCCCGGTTTGCCGTCAGCCGGCACGTTTCCTTCATGATCCCGCCCGTCCCCGTTCTGCCGGCATCTGCAGGCAGGCGGGGCATCCTCCACCATGAGCACGTCCGAATCCAGCACGCCCCCCGCTACCCTTTCTCCTGCCTCTCCCACCTCCGGCACCCAAACCAGCCATGACCAGCACGGCCGCTACGCGGCCGCCAGCAGCGTGGAGGACTTCCGCCACAACCTGGCCGCCGTGCAGGCGCGCATCGAAGCCGCCTGCCAGCGGGCCGGGCGCGATCCGGCCTCGGTGCGGCTGCTGCCGGTGAGCAAGACGGTGGACGAGGCACGCATCCGCATGGCCTATGCCGCCGGCGCCCGCTTTCTGGGCGAGAACAAGGTGCAGGAAGCCTTCGGCAAGTGGGAGGCCATGCAGGACCTGCCCGACCTGAAGTGGGCCGTGATCGGCCACTTGCAGACCAACAAGGCCAAGGTGGTGGCACGGTTTGCCAGCGAATTCCAGGCGCTGGACAGCCTGCGCGTGGCCGAGGCGCTGGACCGACGCCTGCAGGCCGAGGGACGCGGGCTGGACGTGTTCGTGCAGGTCAATACCTCGGGAGAGCCCAGCAAGTTCGGTCTGGCGCCCGACGAGGTGGCCGCCTTCATCCAGCAGCTGCCGGCCTTCTCCGCCCTGCGCGTGCGCGGGCTGATGACACTGGCCCTCTTTTCGGATGACGCCGTGCGGGTGCGCCAGTGCTTCGTGCTGCTGCGCACGCTGCGCGACCGGCTGCGCCAGAGCGCCCCGGCCGGCGTCGGCCTGGACGAACTGTCGATGGGCATGTCGGGCGACTACGAGATCGCCATCGAGGAAGGCGCCACCGTGGTGCGGGTGGGCCAGGCCATCTTCGGTGCCCGTGCCCTGCCCGACAGCCACTACTGGCCCGGCTTTGCGAAGCCGGCGGGCGAACCGGGGCATTGAAGCCACCATGGACAGGCGGCCTGCGGCGCATCTCATGGACCCATTTCGTTCCCGCGCCCGGCTCCGGTCGTCCCGGCATCCCTTTCGGCACGCCAGGAACTGGCTGGAAATTCAGCCACCCCTGCATGACACAACATTCCATGATGATGGAAAATACAACAGGCACTGAAACAGGGTCTGGTCCCATCCTCCACAGGCGCGTCTGAAGCAGCCGCCCCCGCCGTCCCCGAAACGGGGACTCATGTTGCACAACGACAAAGGAGCAAGCTCGATGTCCGCACCGCCCTCTGCCGCCACGCCGGCAGCGCAGGATCCCTACGCCGATTACCGCGAGCTGACGCTGCGCGGCATGATCCTGGGCGCGCTGATCACCGTGGCGTTCACCGCCTCCAACGTGTATCTGGGCCTGAAAGTGGGCCTGACCTTCGCGTCATCCATCCCGGCTGCCGTCATCTCGATGGCGCTACTGCGCTTTGCCAAAGGCAGCAACATCCTCGAGAACAACATGGTGCAGACCCAGGCCTCTGCGGCCGGCACCCTGTCCTCGGTCATCTTCATCCTGCCCGGCCTGCTGATGGCCGGCTACTGGAGCGGCTTTCCATTCTGGCAGACCGCCCTGCTCTGCATGTCGGGCGGCATTCTGGGGGTGATCTTCACCGTACCGCTGCGCCACGCCATGGTGGTCAACAGCACGCTGCCCTACCCCGAGGGGGTGGCCGCCGCCGAGATTCTCAAGGCCGGCAGTGCCGAACACAGTGACGAGGACGAGACCAGCAGCGGCATTGCCGACATCGCCACCGGCGGGCTGATTTCGGGCGTCCTCAGCTTCTGCGCAGGCGGCCTGCGGGTGGTGGCCGACAGCGCCAGCTACTGGTTCAAGGCCGGCAACGCCATCTTCCAGATCCCGATGGGCTACTCACTGGCCCTGCTGGGTGCGGGCTACATGGTGGGGCTGGCCGGTGGCATCGCCATCCTGCTGGGCATCGTCATTGCCTGGGGTGTGCTGGTGCCGTACTTCTCGGCCACCCTGCCCCAGCCGGCCGATGTGGACATGGCCACCTTCGCCCTCACGCTCTGGAAGGAAAAGGTGCGCTTCATCGGCGCCGGCACCATCGGTGTGGCCGCCGTCTGGACCCTGATCATGCTGCTCAAACCCGTGGCCGAGGGCATGCGCCTGTCGCTTGCCGCCATGCGCGCCCCGCGGGACTACCAGCGCAGCCGCGTCGAGCAAGATCTCAGCCCCAGGGCCATGATCGGCTGGACCGTCGGTATGCTGGTGATGCTGGGACTGAGCTTTCACCACTTCGTGGACTCGGCCGCCATTTCCGACACGGCCGGCTGGGCACTGGTGCTGCTGGGCACGCTGATGGCCTTCTTCATCGGCTTTCTGGTGGCGGCCGCCTGCGGCTACATGGCCGGCCTGGTCGGTTCGTCGTCCAGCCCGATCTCCGGCGTGGGCATCGTCTCGGTGGTGATCGTCTCGCTGGTGCTGCTGGTCTATGGCGAATCGGCGGGTCTCTTTGCCCATGAGGGCAACCGGCAGTTCATGCTGGCGCTGACACTGTTCGTGGGCTCGGCCGTGGTGTCGGTGGCCTCCGTATCGAACGACAACCTGCAGGATCTCAAAACCGGCTGGCTGATCCAGGCCACACCGTGGCGACAGCAGGTGGCGCTGATCATCGGCTGCGTGGTGGGTGCACTGGTCATCGCGCCGGTGCTGGAAATGCTCTATCAGGCCTACGGTTTCACCGGCGCCATGCCGCGTGAGGGCATGGACGTGAAACAGGCACTGGCCGCCCCGCAGGCCACGCTGATGACCACCATCGCCACCGGTATCTTCTCGCACAACCTGCAGTGGAACTACATCTTCACCGGCATCGGTATCGGCGTGGCGCTGATCATCGTCGACCGGCTGCTGCGGTCCCGCCCGGGAACCAACCTGAGCCTGCCGGTCCTGGCCGTGGGCATGGGCATCTACCTGCCGCCCGCGGTCACCATGCCCATCGTGATCGGCACGGTGCTGGCCACCCTCGTGCGCAAGCGCATCCAGCGCCGCCATGGCGGCAAGACGCAGGCGGAGCCGTACCTGAAGCGGGCCGAGCGGACCGGCACCCTGATGGCCGCCGGCCTGATCGTCGGCGAGAGCCTGATGGGCGTGATCATGGCGTTCATCATCGCCTTCTCGGTGACCAGCGGCGGCTCCGATGCGCCGCTGGCCCTGTCACTGGAGAACTGGGACGATGCCGCCTCGTGGCTGGGCCTGGCCGCCTTCGTGGTCGGCGCCACCCTGCTGGTGAACCGGGTGATGAAGGCTGCGCGCTGACGGGCGAGCACCCGACTGCAAAGCCCCGGGTGGCCGGCAGGGTGGCCCGGGGGCTTTGCCGCAAGACCGAAAAACCCTGTTCGTTCGACGGCAAGGCCGAACGGAGCCGGGTCACAGCTTCTTCATGCCCTCCAGCTCGGCCGTGAACCAGAAACCCATGGTCTTGCTGACCTTCACCGTGTAGCGCACCCCTTCCCTCACGAAACCGTCTTCCACCTCGCCCTTCAGGCCCGAGGCATTCAGCGCCTCGTCCGTCAGACGCTGGAAGAGCTTCATCATGGCGGGCTGCACGGTACGTTCGCCCTGTTCTCCATCGGCCGCGCTGGCCAGCAGAATGCCCCCCACGGCATTGCGGATGATCGTCTCGATGTCCCCCAGCGGGCTGACCATCGACATGATCCGCACCACATGACCACGCTGCGGATCGACGAACACCATGGCCAGCAGCCCATCCTTCAGCAGAATGCGGGCGATCCGCCAGGGTGACGCGCCGCTGTCTTCGGGCTGGGCCGAGGCAGAGATCCGATAACCGCCATCGAGCCGTGCCAGGTCCTCATTGGCCCAGGCACGGAAGGTGCCAAAATCGATGCCGGACCGGAGGCTGGCTGACGGCATTTCCCGGGCTGGCTCCCGGGCGTTTTTGTCCTGGAAAGCCTCCGCAGGTGGTTCCGTCCGCAGAGAGGAACCGCCACGCTGTGCGGCCCCTGCCGCAGGGATGGCGCCAGTAGCCGCGCCGGTCGCGGCAGCCGTGCCAGTCGTGGCTGCCGCGCCAACGCCAGCCGCCACTGCCGTGGAAGCAGCTGCTCCCGTGCCTGCGGCAGCCGCGGACTTCGCCACCACGGCAGAGGGCGCCCTGCCCGCCTTGCGCGGTGCTGCCACCGCATCCCCCAGGCTGCCCACCAGCACGACGCCCAGCACGGCCAGGGAGGCGGCACCGCCGACGCACCGTTTCAGAAGACTGCTGCCAGACATCGTGCCGCTCCTGGGGAGATTGTGAACGGTGGCACGTTAGCATGCAGCGTTGCAAAAAGCCGACACCCCTGTACGACTGGCCGGAAGCGACCGATGAAGAGGCCGGAGCGCCCGCCCGAGCAGAAAAGACAGGCACCACACGAAAGAACCCGCCGCAGGCCATCATGACGCCGCAGCGGGTTTCGGTACGACAGTCTGACCAGGGAGTGCCCCGGAAGGCAGACTCAGTCAGACGGCCCCAGGGTCATCACTTGACCAGCGCACCAATCGGATCGCTGTCCGGCGGGTTGTCGTTGGCCGAGGTGCTGGCATCGGTATGATGCGCCGAGGAAGCCGGTAGCGAGCTGCTTTGCGGCTCATCGGCCGGTACGGCCGCATCGGCGCCAGCGTTACCGTTGCCGGCCGAGGCATTGCCCGTTGCGGGGGCGGCAGGCGCCGGGTTGGCGGCGGCATCACCCGTTGCCGGAGTGGCATCAGCCGCAGGGGCGGGCGCTGCATTGCCGGTTGCCGGCGCGGTCGCGGCATCGCCTGCAGGCTGGGCTGCATCGGCCGCAGGAGCGGGCTGGGGAGCCGCGTCGGGTTTCGCTGCAGCACCATCGGCCGGTGCCGGGGTGGTGGCGTCGGCAGCAGGCGCTGCAGCATCCGGTTTGGCCGCTGCATCCGTGGCCGGTGCGGTCTGGGCAGCAGCGTCCGGTTTCGCCGTGGCATCAGCGGCCGGGGTGGTCTGGGCAGCACCACCCTGCGCAGCGGAGCCCTGCTGGGCAGCGGCGTCAGGTTTGGCAGTATCCGTTCCGGATGCGGTGCCTCCCGTGGACGGCGTCGCGGCGGCGCCTGACTGCTGGGCGGCATCACCGCCAGTCCCCGCCCCGGATTGCCCGGACGCATCTCCACCCGCACTGGACTGACGGGAAGCGACCAGGGCGGCACCGGATGCCGTGCTGACGGAGAGCGCACCAGCGCCCTGGGTCTGGGCGATACGGGCACCCTCGGTTGCCACCGCCGGCGGATTGGTCAGCGCCTGGGTCACCGTTTCGGTGCTGCTGCCACCGGCCGCCGCGCCACCGTTACTGCCGGTCGTGGCGTCCCGGCCTGCCGGCTCGGGTCTGGTGCGGAAATACCAGCTGTTCTCCTGGTTCGGGATATCTGCCGTGGTGTTGTCCTCCTCCACGAAAATCCCGCGATAGGTCAGCCGCTGCGAACTGGTCCAGTCATTGGCAACCTGCCACTCGCTGCAGACCTTGCGCTGCAGATCTCCCCGGGGGTTGGGCGGTACATTGTTGCCTTCCCTGGCCTTCTTGAGGCTGTAGCTGTACAGGCACAGTTGCACCTCATCGGAAGCATCACCTTTCTCGACGGTCAGTTTCATCCAGGCAGGCCCCCACTGGTGGCCATCAGGGCCCGCTTCGTCCGGCCCCGTCCATTCCTGGACGGGCTGATCGAACGGCACCACGCCATCGCGAGGAATGACTTTATCGGCCGGGGCGGTCAGATTATCCGTTTCGGTCAGCTCGTGGCTTCCGGGTTTGGTGCCATATTTGATCGTCGCATCGGTCTTGATGGTCAGCCGCTGGTCGCGCGATTCGCCTTCCTTGGCAAAAACGACACCGAACGAGCTTTCGCTGTACAGGTGATGCTGTTCCTCGGTTCGCTTGCCCGTGCTGTCGTAGTCACGAACCGTCTGGAAGAAGCGGTCACCCCCCGTGTACTGGTAGGACAGGATATCTGCCCGGCTGTTGGGGTTGCCTGGATCACCCCAGTCGTTGCGATCGACGGTCTGGGTATTCGGGTCCCATCCTCTGAGCTGTTCGGCCGCATAGCCTGCGGAAATCGGAATCGCATGCGGCCCGACCATCACATAGGCCGTCTGCGTGCTCAGCATCTGTTCGAACAGCTCCGTGCTGATACCCGCGTCGGTCACGGGCGTTGCACCACTGGTGGGTTTGGACGCGGCATCAGAACTGCTGTCACCTGACGACGCAGCGTTCCCGTTCTGGGCGGCATTCTGGCTGCCGGCGGCGGCCGCATCGCCCCCGCTGGATGCATGCGAGCCATTGGTTTTCGGCGTGATGGCGCCAGCATCGCTGGCACCGGCACCGCCGGAATCACCACTGCTGGACCCGCCGCACCCTGCCAGCGCCAGCGCAAGCAGGGCCGCGCCGACCAGGGGCCTGGTGGCGGGCGGGGTTGAAGTGTGTGGCTTGATCGGCATGAGGAGAGGCCTCCGTGTCGTGGAATCTGTGGATAGGGATGAAAAAAGGGGAAGCAAAAATAGGGATCGATGTCCGCTTCCCCTTCATCAGCCAGCGATGCTAATTGAGCTTCCACCCCCACACGGGAAAACCCATAACTTGACCGGCAACCATTTATGACAGTATTTGCACACATTTCGTTGTGTTCGTTTTCTGGCAATGCGGCGTTTCTGCCATGCGTTCATCACGTATTGCTTATTGCCTGGCGCGTGTCATGGACGCATTCGTCACCGCGAAACCTCCTTTTTGGGATGGGCAGGGCTTTTTGCAAAGGCTCCCAAGACAGCAGGACCACAAACTACCCATGGCTTCAGGCCCGCCGGGCACGGTCATGCGCGCCCCAAAAGGTGGCCTCCTTCCGGCTGGTCCTGCAGACACGGCCCCGCACCGGAAAATTCATGTTTTCTTCAAATTGAATTCATGTTTGCGCCGTCAATACCCCTACCGTTTTTGCCGGGCAATTCCCATGGACCTGTCGATCTGGTGCGCGTTCATGAACCTGCTCGTCCCCTGCTGCCCCTGCCGCGTACTGCCCTCTGCGGCGTACGGGGGAATGGACAGGCAAGAGGTCACCTTGCCCATGTACCCGGCGGCCAGGAAATACAACGTTCCTGCGGCGCACACCGCTCACGCAAAACCCGCCGGAGAACGCATCCTCCCGGCGGGTTCAGGGAAATGGCCTGTCACGACAAAACGCTTCAGGCCACCGGCGACATACCGGCCAGAAGAGGCCGGTTATCGGCTCACGAACGCTCAGGTCGTTTCATCGTCCCGGTCTTCGTCGTCGTCATCGCCATCATCGTGTTTGTCGCCGCTGGCGTTGTGGCTGTCACCGCTGGCGCCATGCCTGTCACCGTCGCCTTCATGTTTGTCACTGTCGGCGCCGTGCTTGCCACTGTCGGCATCATGCTTGCCACTGTCGGCGCCGTGCTGGTTACCGGCATCATGCCCGGTTGCCACATGCGTGTCACCTGCAGCATGCTGCGATCCGGAGGCGGCTGCGGCAGACGTATCAGCCGCATGCGCAGCGCCATCTGCAGCCGGCGCAGCAGCATCCGGTTTGGCAGCCGGAGCAGGCTGGGCAGCGGCGTCACCGGAAGCAGCGGGCTGGGCCGCAGCACCCGCTGCAGCACCACTCTGGTTTGCAGCCTGGTCAGCCGTGGCACCCGTTTGGGCAGCATTGCCGGCTGCAGCACCATTCTGGGCTGCGTTGCCCGCAGCGGCACCGGCCTGGGCTGCATCACCTGCCGCCCCACCGTTCTGCTGTGCTGCAATGGCTGCCGCACCAGACGAGGTGTCGACGGACAGGGCGCCGTTGCCCCTGCTGTCGGCCTGGGCAGCCGCGCTGGCTACCGCGGTTGCATCGGCAGGCGGTTGCGTGATGGACGCCGTGACGTCAGCCGATGCTTCCGCAGAGGCGCTGGCCTGGCCGGCCGGCTGCGCAGCGGCACCGGCGTTACCGGCCGCAGCTGCGTCGCTGGCAGACGCCGCGCGTCCCGAGCGCTCGGGTTTCGTGTGATAGAAATGGATCAGTTCCGGATTGCCACTGTCATCCGTCGCCAGGTCATCCATCACGTAGATACCGCGATAGATCAGGTTCTGCTGCGGTTTCCAGGTGGCCGGCACCTGCCATTCGCTGCAGACCTTGCGTTGCACATCCGCACGCGTTGGCCTGCCAGGGTTGCCACTGGTATCCACGGATTGCGGAAGGCTTCTGGAACGCTGCTCGAGGCAGAACAACACCTCATCTGCGGCATCCCCTTTTTCGATGCGCAGCTCCAGCAGGCCGCCGAAAGTCATCTGCGGTAACGGACCACCTGCGTCTCTCCAGGTCTGCACAGGCTCATTGAAGGCAATGACGCCATCACGCGGGATGACCTTGTCGGCATCGGCCTTCAGCGGCAGGGTTTCACGATATTCCGTGCCACCGCCCTGGGCCTGCTGGTAGCCGTATTTCAGTTCGGCTTCGCTCGTCAGGGTCACACGCCCACCGGCCGCATCGCCTGCTTTCGGGAAAGCATATCCGAAGAAGGCGCGGGCGCTGACATGTTCGCCTTCGGGTTTTTCCTTGTCGCGGTTGCGATCCAGGCCCCAGGATTCGACCACGAATTTGCCATCGACCGGCTGCTGGTACGACACGAAATCTGCCGCACCGCTCTCCTTCCATTTGTCGAGTGTCGGCGGGCGCTGACCATCGTTCGTACTTTCCAGCTCCGCAGCCCGGTACCCATACATGATCGGGATGTCACGCTGACCCAGCTTCACATAGGCGGTCTGCGTGCTCAGAATCTGCGCGAACAGTTCGGTACTGATGCCCGCCTCGGTGATGGGCGTTGCGCCGCTGGCGGGCTGTGCCGCTGCACCGGCACTACCATCTGCAGGCGCGGCATTTCCGCCGTTCTGGGCAGCATTCTGGCCATCGCCGCCGGCCGCGGCATGCCCGCTGTCCGCAGCGCCACTGGCGCTGGAGGTGTCCTGATGAGCCCCGTTCGCCACGGTCTTGGGCGTGATCGCCCCCGCATCGCTGGCGCCAGCATCACTGGTACCGCCATTGTCGGAACCCCCACCACAACCCGCCAGCGCCAGAGCCAGCAGCGCCGTCCCCAGCAGGGGTCTGGTTGCGGGTGCAGTTGAGGAATTTGCCTTGATCAGCATGGTCTTGACCTGCTCCTGTTCGTGAATGGAGCGGCCATGCTAATTCAGACATCATG
>ERZ773090.970-NODE-970-length-10724-cov-6.74609_pt1 | contig 10724 bp, 9 predicted proteins | sample MGYA00580579_ERZ773090 | MGnify/ENA primary metagenome ERZ773090 (study PRJEB29015, sample SAMEA2738014) | human oral metagenome | biome: human oral; feature: human-associated habitat; material: dental | place: China | collected 2132 ... | reverse complement strand
CCCTCCAAAAAGTCAAAGACAAAAGTCTCAAACCCAGCCGCTTCCAAGCTCAGCTTGACCTTTTCCGCATAGAGTCGAGCCACTCGATTGTCCGTGACGATGACTACCTTCTGAGGCTGCCAAAGCTGACTCAGCCAACTTCCAGCCTGAGATAAAGACCCCTTTTCGATGAGAATATCATAGGGATGATGCGGGAGATTCACATTCAGTTTCATAAGCGCCTCCTTATTTATACAATTCTTCTAAACACTGCCAAATTTCCTGACTGGGCATAGGCTTGCCGGTCCAAAGTTCAAAAGCTTCTGCTCCCTGATAGAGCAGCATACCAAGTCCATTGACCGCTGTGACATTTTGATTTCTGGCCCATTTGAGAAAGGGCGTTTCGAAAGGTTGGTAGATAACATCTGCAACTAAAATCTGGCTAGGCAGCTTAATCTGTTCAGGCAGGGGCATGCTGATGCCATCCATACCTAGATTAGTCCCATTTACCAGAAGGTCTGATTGGTTGATTGTATTCTGCAAGCTATCCGCATCCTCCAAGGTTAGTACTTGGATACGACTCTTGGTTTGGTGGCTGATAACTGCCATTTTGCTGACTGTCTTCTCATAGGAAGCTTGCCGAGTAAAGACGAAAATTTCCTCTGCATTGTCCAAAGCTGCTTGAGCAATAATAGCTGTCGCTGCTCCACCTGCTCCCAAAATCGTCATTTTTTTGCCCCGAATAGCAAAAGAAGGCAAGCTCTTAAAAAATCCCTTGCCATCTGTGTTATAACCAACTAAAATTCCATTTTTATTCACAACCGTATTGACTGCTCCGATAAGGCGGGCGCTGACATCCAACTCGTCCAGATAAGGTATCACTTCCTGCTTATAGGGCATGGAAAGATTGACACCAAACATATCGTATCTGCGGATATTTTCTATACTGGCCTGCAGATCCTTCGCTTCCACTTCCCAAGCTAGATAGACACCATTGACACCAGTCTTTTCAAAAGCCATATTGTGAATAAGAGGAGAAATACTGTGCTTAATTGGCTTGGCAACCACAGCAGCCATGCGGGTGTGGCCATTAATTCTCATTCAAAATCTCCTGGATTTTCTTCATATTGCTCAGAGAAATCTGACCAGGTGCTGACGCCATCTCCTGGCTGGCAAAAGACCAGCTGGAACCTGTCAAATCAGCCGCAATGCGTGAAATCTTACCGATTTTTCCCATGGAAATGGTGACAAAATCCTGCTCAGGATTTAAAGTCTTGAAACCGCGAGTATAGTTCATCAAGTCCAGCACATCCTGCTCATTGTGAGCCATGACAGAAACCTTGACCACCTTAGGGGTCAGAGAAGTAAGCTCAGACAGGATTTCCATCATATTTTCAGGCGTCTCCTCAAAGTTATGGTAGCTCAGCACTAGATTAGGAAACTCCAGCATTTCTTCAAATTTCCCCTTGTGAGAGAAATATTCAAAATCGATATAATCCGGCTGGTAAAAACCGGCTACTTCCTTGATGAGAGCTACATATTCATCATCGGACAGTTCGATTTCTCCGCCTTCCTGACGGGTCCGCAAGGTGAAAATCAATTCACGTCCGGCAAATTTTTCAAAAATAGCTGGCGCAACATTTAAAATGTCATCCTTGGCCAGAAAATCTGCCCGCCATTCAATAATATCCGCATCTTCGTAGCGTGATACATCAATTTCTTGAGCTTCTTCTAAACTCTTGGGCATTACAGAAACGACTAATTTCATTGGTCCACCTTTATTGTAAATACCTTGAGGTAATTACTGCTCCCGTCTTTTTTATTATAGACAAAGTCTGCTGGCAGGCCATACTCCGCAAGATAGCGGTGCTTTCTGCCGGCAAAACCTTTTTCAATTTCTTGTTTAAACTTACTTTTGGAAAGATTGGCTGCATTGGTACTTAAAATCATGATTCCCTGAGGATTCAAGATTTCCAAAGCTTGTGCAACCAAACGATGATAATCTTTAGCAACCGAGAATGTCCGCTTCTTATTTCTAGCAAAGCTAGGCGGATCTATCACAATGACATCAAAGTTTAAATCGTGACGCTTAGCGTACTTGAAATAATCAAAGACATCCATCACCTGAAAGCGATGCTGATCCAGTGTCAAACCATTGGCCAGAAAATGAGCCTCTGACAGCTCACGACTGCGCTTGGCCAAATCCACTGAGACTGTCTGACTGGCACCGCCCATAGCTGCTGCTACTGAAAAAGCAGCTGTATAGGAAAACATATTGAGTAAACTTTTACCAGCAGCCAGACCATCTACCAGACTAGCACGCACATCGTGCTGATCCAGAAAGATACCGGTCATGAGACCGTCATTCAGAAAAACCTGATAGCGAACACCGTTCTCCAAGACTGTGAAGGTTTCCGGTGCTTCCTCTCCATAGAGATGAGTCGATTCGTAGTTCAAACCCTTGAAACGAATCTTTTCATAAGCTCCCTGAATTTCTGGGAAAACCTTAGCGAATGCTGTCAGAATCAGCTCCTTGATAGCAAAGACAAAGTCATTGTACCAAGAAAAAAGCGCAAAGTCATTGTAGAAATCCACTGTGAAGCCACCGAAGCCATCCCCCTCTTGATTAAAGAGTCGAAAGGCTGTTGTGTCAGACGAATGAAAATAAGTAGAACGTCTGCTCTTAGCCTGCTCAAAGAGGTCTTGAAAAAAATCCGAATTCAGCTCTACCTTCTTCTGGGAAATCAGCCAGCCAACTCCCTTATTCTGCGGAGAGAGATACGCTGTACCTAAGAACTTTCCCTGACGGTTTTGCAGCTCCACACATTGATTCTGAAGCGAAAGAGTAGAAAAATCCTTTTTATCTAATAAAAGAATGCCCTTTCTCAGTTTTTCTTCTGCCTCTTGAGTAACAGTAAGTTTATTCATAAATTATATTATACCAAAGATTGTGAAAATTCTCAAAACATATTTTACATTTGAGTTAATAAAAGATTTCACAAGCAAGTGCAAAACGACTATAAACCTCTCCATAGAGAGGATAAGGCTTTTATAGAAATATTACAATTTCCCCGATTTAAAATATCTCAAATACGGCTCAAATTTTCCTTAACTGGAGAAATTATGTTATACTTAGAGGAGAAAATTTTTAGGAAATAAGACAAGGAAGTAACTTTTTGTGAAAAAAATAACCAAGAATTTACTCAATTTCATGAGTACGAGACTAGGTTTTGTCTTGATTTTACTGGTCCTCTATTGGATAAAAACCATGTGGGCCTACACGATTGATTTTAACCTCGATATTCAAGGTCTTTATCAAGTATTTTTAGCTATTATCAACCCTTTCCCTATCAGCCTCTTGCTGCTGGGACTGGCGCTTTATGTGAAACGAACCAAATTATTCTACAGCCTTGCCTTCGGAATTTATCTGCTCCTCTTTGCTTGGCTGGTATCTAATTCCATTTACTACCGCGAGTTCAGCGACTTTGTTACAGTCAATACCATGTTGGCTTCAAGCAGCGTTTCAGCCGGACTTGGGGAAGCAGCGCTTGAGCTCTTCCGTCCTTGGGATATTCTTTATCTGATTGATTTCCCGATTTTGGCTTTCTTATTCTTTAAGAAATACATCCGCATGGATGACCGCCCTTTCAATAAACGCGCCAGCTTTGCTGTGACATCCCTTTCCGCCATGCTATTCTCAGCCAACCTGTTCTTGGCTGAAATTGACCGGCCTGAACTCTTGTCACGTGGATTTTCCAACTATTATGTCGTTCGTGCTCTGGGCTTGCCAGCCTTTCTAGGTTACAGTGCTAACCAGACATATACCGCTAATCGTGAGCGCTCCAAAGCTTCTGAAAAAGACTTGGAACCAGTAACAGAATATATCCAATCCCATTATGCGGAACCAAATCCAGAATATTACGGGATTGCCAAAGGCCGCAATGTCATCTATGTCCATCTGGAAAGCTTCCAGCAGTTCCTGATTGACTATAAGCTGCAGGCAGATGGGAAAGAGTACGAGGTGACACCTTTCCTTAACTCCCTCTACCACTCCAACTCGACTTTAGCTTTCTCTAATGTCTTCAACCAGGTCAAGGCTGGTAAGACTTCTGATGCTGAAACCATGATTGAAACTGGGCTCTTCGGTCTCAATCAAGGCTCCTTCATGGTTAACTACGGTGGTACTAATACCCAGCAAGCTGCACCTTTCATTCTTTCCAAAAATGGCGGCTACACTTCTGCTGTTTTCCACGGAAATACAGGAAGCTTCTGGAACCGTAATACTGCTTACAAGCAATGGGGTTATAACTATTTCTTCGATGCGTCTTACTTTACCAAACAGGACGACACCAACTCCTTCCAGTATGGTTTGAACGACAAGATTATGCTGAAAGATTCCATCAAATATCTGGAACACCTGCAGCAGCCTTTCTATGCTAAGTATATCACGGTTTCCAATCACTATCCTTACACGACTAGCTTGATTGGTGACGAGATTGGATTCCCTCTGGCCAAGACCAAGGATGAAACCATCAATGGCTACTTTGCTACTGCCAACTATCTAGATTCTTCTGTCAAGGCCTTCTTTGACTATCTTAAAGAATCTGGCCTCTATGACAATTCTATTATTGTTCTCTACGGAGACCATTTTGGAATTTCCCAAACCCGTAATCCTAACTTAGCCCCTCTTGTAGGAAAGACTTCTGAGACTTGGTCCAATTATGACAATGCTATGATGCAGCGCGTACCATACATGGTAGTGGTACCTGGCATGGACAAAGGAAAGATAATTGATACCTACGGCGGTCAAGTGGATATGCTGCCAACATTGGAGCATTTGTTGGGCATTGACTCTAAAAACTACCTTCAGGTCGGCCAAGACCTGCTGTCATCTCAGCATCAGCAAATCACAGCATTCCGATCCAGCAATAACTTTGTCACTCCAAAATACACTAGCTTCAACGGACGGACCTACTACACCCAGACCGGTGAAGAAATTACCAATCCAGACGAAACCATCAAGAAAGAACTGGATGAGATTCGCAATGCTGCCAATACTCAGCTGAAGATGAGTGATGCTATTCAAACCGGTGACTTGATTCGCTTCTACAAGGGAAATGACTTAGGCAAGGTCAACCCTAAAGATTACTCTTATCTTAATTCAATGAAGGCCTTGTTGGCTATTGAAAAGGAAAAAGGCGACCAATCAACCAGTCTTTACTCCAAGCGAGGCAATGTTTCCACTGTGGACCTCTTTAACTCGCCAAGCTATAGGGCACTGCATCCAGAGCAGTTCCAAACTAGCAGCAGCGACGAAGACAGCAGTCAAGAAGACTCAAGCTCTTCCAGCTCTAGTTCCACAGCCAATCCATAGATAGCAAGAGCCTTAAGTCCAATGGACTTAAGGCTTTTCAGGCTCTATAATTTCTGTAGTGGGTAAAACCGCTGTAGGAATGATGGAGTCTCTTTTGTTGTAGAAAAAAAGTCCCATAAGACCTATAATGAAAAGCGACCAAACCATCATTAGAAAGACTCTTATGGAACAGTTCAATTTTATTACAAAATCGCGACCATCGTCAAGCAGAAAATCGCTCAAAAACTAATCGAGAAAGTCCCTATGACAGCCATCGCTGAAAGCTTAGCTGTCTCTACTTCCACAGTTATTCGTAAATTGAAAGAATTCAAGTTCAAGACTGACCTTAACTGCCTTCCAGAACACATGAGCTGGGATGTGGAAACAGTCAGGGAAGTGACTGTTTCAATCGGCAGATAGAGATGAGCTTTATTGCACAGGATTTTGATTCCAGAAAGATCATAGCTATCTTAGATGGGCGGACTCAAGCAACGATTCGCAATCACTTCTTGCGCTATTCCAGACAGGTCCGAAATAGGGTAAAAGTCATTACAATGGACATGTTTAGCCCCTATACGATATTGCCAGAAAACTATTTCCTTCTGCGAAAATTGTCCTCGACCGCTTTCACATTGTACAACATCTCGGCCGGGCTATGAACTGCCTTCGCATCCGAATCATGAATCAGTTGGATAAAAAATCGCAAAAATATAGGGCACTCAAACGCTACTGGAAACTCATTCAACAGGATAGCCGTAAACTCAGCCATAAACGATTTTATCGTCCAACTTTTCGGTTGCACTTAACTAATAAAGAGATTCTTGAAAAGATTCTCTCGTACTCTCAAGAACACTATGAACTCTACCAACTCTTACTGTTTCATTTTCAAGAGAAACAGACTAACCATTTCTTTGGACTCATTGAAGATACCATTTCGTGTGTGAAGCCTATCTTTCTAACTGTTTTTAAGACCTTTTTAAAAGATAAGGACAAGATCTTGAACGCGCTGGAACTGCCCTACTCAAATGCAAAACTAGAAGCTACTAACAACCTCATCAAGGTCATCAATCGCAACGCTTTCGGCTTTCGGAACTTTGACAACTTTAAAACTAGAATCCTCATCGCTTTGAATATCAAAAAGGATAGGACTAATTTAGTCCTCTCCAGGATATGACTTTTTACCAACCCACTACAGTTGACAAAGAGCCGCTTTTCATGTAGCTAATATCTTATTGAATAACTTCAAAAATAGAAACCGTCAAATTTTCAACATAGAAAGGCTTCTTATGACGGCTATTGCCTACTAGGAGGCGCAGCTTGTCTGCATTAGGTAGATAATAGGGCAAGCCGCTGGCATTAAAAATGGCTTGATAATGCTTGTCATCCTTGATTTCAAAGATAATCAAGCCACTGCCCTGCTCTGCTGATTGAACAAAGACATGCTTATAAATATCTTCATAGGTCTGATAAGAAAAGGCCTTGCAGCTTGTCTTGAGACGAATGATGTCCTTGATAAAATCAATGCTCTCTTGATGGTCCTGCAAAATATCCCAATTCACCTGATTGACTGCATCTGGCGCATTGTAGCTGTTCATTGCCCTTTCGCGATCACTGGGAAGAACTTGACCGTCTTCTCCAGTCGCCACTAGCTTGGTACGGGAAAATTCCTGTCCCAGCTCCATGAAAGCCATGCCTTGCATGAGCAGGTTCATAGCAGTTGCCAGCTCAATTCGCTTGGTGCGAGTCAGAACATCATCTTCAGGATGCAGCTCCGCAAGCAAATCATGCAGGTTGAAATTATCGTGAGCCTCCACGTAGTTAAGAACTTGATCAGGGCTGAGATAGCTGCCTAGCTCACTGCTACCAAGGATAGACTTAGCGACGATATCCTCCGTCGCCTGACCACTGACAAAACCAGCCTTGATACCGCCGTAAACCTCGGCTCCCTTGACCGCATCCCGCTCTGTATCATTGAAAAATCCAATCCGCGGCAACTGATAAGCATTGTCCTTCTTGGCCTTGTCTTCTGTTCTCAGACCCGTTCCCATATCCCAGCCTTCTCCATAGAGCAGGATTCTCGGATCCACCTCATCCATAGCTTGACGGATAGCATTCATCGTTTCCACATCATGAATTCCCATCAGGTCGAAGCGGAAGCCATCTACATTAAACTCCTCTACCCAGTACAGCAGGGAGTCAATCATAAACTTGCGGAACATCTCATGCTCGCTGGCCGTCTCACTCCCTACTCCGGTTCCGTTTTGGAAAGAGCCATTAGGATTCATCCGATAGTAATAATCCGGTACCGTAGCCTGAAAAGCAGAATCATAGGTCGAGTAGATGTGATTGTAAACAACATCCAGTGTCACAGAAATCCCCGCATCATGGTAGGCCTGAATCATTGTTTTCAAATCACGGATGGCCTGCGCTGGGTCGGCAGGATTGCTGGAAAAGCTAGTCTCCAGAGCATGATAGTTCTGCGGGTCATAGCCCCAGTTGTAGATTAGCTCTCCATTTTCATCATAGTCCTTGTGACGGTCAGAGACAGGCTGAAGTTGGACAACATTAACGCCTAGATCACTGATATAGTCAAAGCCTGTTTTTTGCCCTAGATGATTGGTAGTTCCTTTTTGACAGGCTCCCAAGAAGGTCCCGCGTAGCTGACTATCCACGCCTGAAGTCTCCGACTTGGTCAAATCCCGAATATGCATCTCATAAATCACTGCCTGATTTGGATTGTCTAAACGCCAGAGAGCTTCTTTGCCTTGACGGACTTGAAAACCAGCTACTTCAGTCTCATTTACCCCAAGAATCGCTGAGCGCTTGCCATCTGGACTGGTCGCAACAGTATAGGGATCACGAGTATAAAAATTGCGGTATTCAAAGCTAACATGGTAGTGATAAGTTTTGCCGGTCAAGTCTTCAGCTATTTCAGCTGACCAGACACCGATGCTATTTTCCTTATGGTCGTGAGAATATCGTTCTCCTTTTTGCATTGGGAAGATTTTATAAACAGGAGCATGATTGTCAGCCGATTCATAGACTACTAACTCCACCTTCTTAGCTGTCGGTGCCCAAACTTTGAAAGTATGTGTGCCGTCCTTCTGACGGTGTCCCAACCAGCCTTGATAGCCCCAGCATTCATCAAAGTAGTCTGTTCTCAGGGCCATATCAAAGTTATGCGGACGCCGGCGTGAATACTGGTGACTTGTCGTTGCAGCCTGCAAGGAATAATAAACCTGCGCATCTCCCTCAATCAGCCAAATTTCCGTCACTAGATGAGGAGGCAACAAATCAATATGATAGTCACAGGACTGGCTAGACCAGTCTGAACGTTTGATAATCACATGAGCGTGATCTAAGGGCTCCCAGGTTTGAAATGATAATTCCCCCTGAATACCAAAATAATCAAGTTTGGAAAAGGCTGCTTCCTGTCCCCATTGGTTTATTTGCCACTGCCACATATCATAGGAGAAATAATCTCCAGTAGGATTGTGGTAATGGACTAAGACTTTATAGTCTAGCATGTTCTTTCATCTCTTATCTAAAATTATTCTATTGAAAGGGCTGTCTGACTGATTTCATCAATATTGGCAAAAAATTCCAAATGTCCGTGCAGCACTTCCAGTTCAACAGGTGTATCGCCGCCGTATTCTCCATCCAAATTCAGCATAAATGGACCTTTTTTGTCTAAAATTTCTAGCTGTAGCTTGCTTGTTTTGAGGTATTCTACATTGATATCGCCAACGTGCTGACCGCCATTGATAGCCTGCATCATCAGACTCAGCATGTCAAAGAGATTGGCTGTCTTGACTAAAATCAAGGTAAAATTCCCGTCATCTAATTTTGTGTCCGGTGCTAGCTTTTCAAAACCACCGATAGAGTTGGTCAGAGCCGCAAACATCAGCGAAATCTTCCCTTCAAAGACACCATGGTCGTGCTTGATACGAACCTTGCGGAACTTAGAGCGAGGGAGTTTTTTTGCTCCTTCTGCGACATAAGCAAAGTAGCCTAGGCGAGATTTGACTTCACTAGGAACACTGTAAGTCAGCTCAGTCAGAGTTCCAGCTGCCGCAATATTGATAAAATACTTGTTCCCATAGGCCCGGCCAATATCCATCTTAATGGTCTGGTTCTTTTCAATAATGCGGGCTGCCGCTACTGGATCTCCCATGGGAATCTTCAAAGCACGCGCATAATCGTTGGTTGTGCCAGTTGGAATAAAGGCCAGTTTAGGCCGTTCATCTAGATTCGCCACGCCATTAACTACCTCATTGATGGTACCGTCGCCGCCTGCCGCAATAATCAAATCAAATCCTGCTTTTGCTGCCCTTTCAGCTTCTTTTTGAGCAGAAAGAGGCGCTGGAGTGGTCTGGTAGGCGCTGGTTTCATAGCCCACATCCTCCAAAACATCCAAAACTTCCGCTATATTTTTCTTAATAATTTCCTGTCCCGAAGTCGGGTTATAAATCAATCGTGCTCGTTTAATCTTATCCTTCATACTTCAGCCTCATAAGCTATCAAGCCAATCTTCATCCCGAATTTCAATTCCCAACTCCTGAGCCTTGGCCAGCTTGCTGCCGGCATCTTGGCCAGCCACTACCAGATCCGTTTTTTTAGAAACAGATCCAGAAACATTAGCACCCAGACTCTGCAATTTTTCTTTAGCTTGATTGCGTGTCAATTTTTGTAATTTACCAGTCAAAACAACCGTCATACCAGATAGGGCTGCATCAGCCGCTGCCTTTTGCCCCAGATAGTCTAGATTCACACCTGCTTCCTGCAGCTCCGCCAAAAGAATCTGAGAGCCTTCCTGCTCAAAATAGGTATGCAGGCTTTGGGCAATTACAGTTCCAAGACTGTCAATAGCCGCAATCTCTTCTTGGCTGGCCTGAGACAGCTTAGGAATATCATGGAATTTCTCCAGCAAAATCCGACTGGCCTTACTTCCAACATGGCGAATCCCCAATCCGAACAAGAGACGTTCGGCCGAGTTCTCCTTGGAAGCTTGAATAGCAGTATACAATTTATTTGCTGATTTTTCCTTAAAGTTCTCTAGTTCTAGTAAATTTTCTACCGTCAGCCGATAGATTCCAGCCACATCCTTTACTAGATTTTGAGCAAAGAGCTTCTCTACCACTGCTGGACCCAGGCCAGTAATATTCATGGCATCCCGGCTGGCAAAGTGAATCAAGCCCTCCTTGATCTGGGCTGGACAGAGCGGGTTAATGCAGCGCAGAGCGACTTCATCTTCAAAGTGCACTAGCTCACTCTCACAGCTCGGACAGTGACTTGGTATTTCCAGAGTCTCCTCTGAGACACGCTTGGACTCAACCACTCGCAAGACAGCAGGAATAATATCTCCCGCTTTATAGACGATAACGGTGTCTTT
>ERZ773090.968-NODE-968-length-10736-cov-4.23743_pt1 | contig 10736 bp, 8 predicted proteins | sample MGYA00580579_ERZ773090 | MGnify/ENA primary metagenome ERZ773090 (study PRJEB29015, sample SAMEA2738014) | human oral metagenome | biome: human oral; feature: human-associated habitat; material: dental | place: China | collected 2132 ... | reverse complement strand
GTCGCCAACCAGATAGAGATTACCCACCTGCTCGTAGCCGAACCTCTGGTAGTAGGAGATAAAGGACTGGCGCACCCGGATTTTCAGGGCCTTGGCGCCGAGCAGCAGGGCCTTCTGGGTGGCGATTTGCAGAATTTCCGTGCCGAGGCGCTGGCCGCGATGCTCTTCCAGCACGGCAATGCGTTGCACCTTGACAAAATCGCCCTGGGGCAGCAAACGGGCGGTGGCCACGGGTGCGCCCTGGTCGTCATAAATCACAATGTGCCAGCAATGGCCCTCGTCGCTGTCAATTTCGCGCAGCTCCGGCACGCGCAGCTCTTCGATGAAAACCCGCCGCCGAATGCTCAGGGCGTCCTGGTAGATGTGGCTGTCCAGCTTGTTGGTAATTTGATATTGCATAGTCGTTAAATATGATAAAACCGCCCCTGGCTAGAGGCGGTTTCTGTGCCAACTGGGCGCGGCGCCGATTATTTAATCAGGCCGGCAAAGTAGGTCAGAGTGCGAACCAGCTGGTTGGTGTAGGACATTTCGTTGTCGTACCAGGCCACGGTTTTCACCAGCTGTTTGTCGCCAACGGTCATCACCTTGGTTTGGGTGGCGTCGAAGAGCGAGCCGAACTCGATGCCGATGATGTCCGAAGAAACCAGTTCCTCTTCGGTGTAGCCGAAGGATTCGTTGGCGGCGGCCTTCATGGCGGCATTGACTTCCTCGGCGGTAACTTTTTTCTCCAGCACTGTAACCAGTTCGGTCAGGGAGCCGGTAACCACAGGCACGCGCTGGGCGGCGCCGTCCAGTTTTTTATTCAGCTCGGGGATAACCAGACCGATGGCCTTGGCAGCGCCGGTGCTATTCGGCACGATGTTGGCGGCGGCGGCGCGGGCGCGGCGTTTGTCGCCTTTACGGTGGGGGGCGTCCAGGGTCATTTGGTCGCCGGTGTAGGCGTGAATGGTGGTCATCAGGCCTTCAACGACGCCGAATTTATCCTGCAGCACTTTGGCCATGGGAGCCAGGCAGTTGGTGGTGCAGGAGGCGGCGGAAATAACGGTTTCGCTGCCGTCGAGGATTTGGTGGTTCACGTTGAAAACCACGGTTTTGATGTCGTTGCCACCGGGAGCAGAAATAACCACTTTTTTCGCGCCGGCTTTGATGTGGGCTTCGGCCTTGTCTTTGGAGGTGAAGAAGCCGGTGCATTCCAGCACCACATCAACGCCCAGCTGGCCCCAGGGCAGTTCTTCGGGTTTGGCATTGGAGAAAACTTTGATTTCTTTGCCATTGACAACGATGGCATCACCTTTCAGCTCGGCGGTACCTTTGAAGCGGCCCTGGGCGGTGTCGTATTTGAACAGGTGCAGCAGCATGTCGGCCGGGGTGAGGTCATTAACAGCGACCACCTCAACGTTCTTGGCTTTTTCCATTTGACGCAGGGCCAGGCGACCGATACGACCAAAACCGTTAATAGCAACTTTAATTGTCATAAATTTACTCCATTAGTTGGACTCAAAAATCACGAAAAATTCTAGCAAACATTGCTTTCCTGCGGCGCAAGATTAAGAAAATTTATGCTTCACCGCCGGCCAAAAACGAAGCGCTTCCCGGAGGAAGCGCTTCCCTATTTTTAGGCCTTCTGTTCGGCCAGCATCGGGGCCAGACCGGCCGATTTGCTGCTGTCCCAGAAGTCGATGGCGCCATTGACCACCGCCGTGGTGATGCCCTGGCGGATGGCGAAGTCGCCGAAGCCCTCGTTTTCCTGGCGCTGCCGGGCCCACTGGCCAATCCAGTCGTCGAGAATGGCAAGGATTTCCGGCGGGGTGATGTTCTCCTTGAAGAGCCGGGGAATGCGCGTGCCCTCGCGGTTGCCGCCGACGTGCAGGTTATAGCGGCCGATGGCCTTGCCCACCAGTCCCACCTCGGCCAGCATGGCCCGGCCACAGCCGTTGGGGCAGCCGGTAACGCGCAAAATAATGTGCTCGTCGGGCAGGCCGTGCTTGGCCAGAAGCGCTTCGACCTCATCGACAAAGCCAGGCAGGAAGCGCTCGGCCTCGGCCATGGCCAGCGGACAGGTGGGCAGCGACACGCAGGACATACTATTTTTGCGCTGGTTGCTGTTCTTCTCGCTGATGAGGCCGTGTTCCCGGGCGATTTTCTCAATCAAATCGCGGTCGGCCGGGGGAATATTGGCAACGATGAGATTCTGGTTGGCGGTCAGGCGGAAATCGCCCTTGTGCACCTCGGCAATCTTGCGCACGCCGGTTTTTAGCGGCCGTTCCGGGGTGTCGATGAGCCGGCCGTTCTCGATGAACAGGGTCAGATGCCAATTGCCCTCCTCGCCCTTGACCCAGCCGATGCGGTCGCCCCGGGTGGTGAAGTGATAGGGCCGAATGGGCTCAAATTTAATGCCCATGCGCTTTTCCACCTCGGCCTTGAAGACCTCGACGCCGACCCGCTCCAGGGTGTAGCGGGTGCGGGCGTGCTTGCGGTCGCTGCGGTTGCCCCAGTCGCGCTGGGTGCTGACCACGGCCTCGGCGCAGTGCAGCGTATGGCTCAGCGGCACATAGCCAAACTCATAGGACAGATTCGGGAAGGTGGTGGTGTTGCCGTGCTCACTGGAGAGGCCACCGCCGACCAGCACATTGAAGCCGACCAGATGGCCGTTCTCCTCGATGGCGACGAAGCCCAAATCGTTGGAATGAATGTCCACCTCGTTATCCGGCGGAATGACCACGGCGGTTTTGAATTTGCGCGGCAGATAGGTTTTGCCCAGGATAGGCTCAACGTCATCGGCCACCTCCTTAATCAGCGGCTTCGGCGGCTCGGTGGAGAAGACCTTCTCGCCGTCCAGCCACACGTCGGCATAGGCCATGGTGCGCGGCAGCAGCTGCATGCTGATTTTCTTCGCCCACTCGTGGGCCTCCTTGTGCAGGGCGCTTTCCACCGGGTTGGTGGTGCAGAGCACGTTCCGGTTCACGTCGCTGGCGGTGGCGATGGAATCCCGATCTAGTTTATGCAGCCACTGGTGCATCGGCTTGATGTCCGGCTTGAGCACGCCGTGATACTGGAAAGTCTGGCGGTTGGTCAGGCGAATGGAGCCGTAGAGGGTGTGCTCGCTGGCGAACTGGTCGATGCCCAGCCACTGCTGGGGGCTGATGATGCCGCCAGGCAGCCGGCAGCGCAGCATCATGCTTTTCAGCGGTTCCAGCTTTTCATCTTTACGTTCGGCGCGGATGTCGCGGTTGTCCTGTTCGTACATGCCGTGGAAGCGAATCAGCTGGAAATTGTCGCCATTGAAACCGCCGGTGAGGCCGTCGCTCAAATCCTGCACGATGGAGCCGTGCAGATAGTCGCTTTCTTCCTTCAGACGTTCATTGTCCGAAAGTTTGGGGTCATTGCTCATGTGGTGAATCCTCATTTATAAAAAGCCCCAGCGCCGTTGGAATTCGACGCAGAGGGAAAAATCGCGGTCGGCAAAGCCGGCGGCGCGCAGTTCGGCCTTGACGGTCTCGCCCTCGACCTCATCTTGATAGCCGCCGTCGGCGGTCAGGGTGAAGCGCTTCGCCTGTAGCCATTGCTCGAGGGCCCGGCGGCGGGACTCGTCGGCCCCGGCGCCGCAGCGGACGCTGACGCGGCTGTAAACCAGCGGCTTCATCCGATTATGCCCTTGGGCAGGCTGCGCCAGAAGTCGGCGAAGACATGGTTGGACAGCCAGTAGCCCAGCGGCAGATTGATGGCAACGCCGAGGCTGAAGGCCAGCAGCGGTCTGAAGCCCACGGCGGTTAGCTCGCGGAAACGGGTGGTCAGGCCGATGCTGAGGAAGGTCAGGGTGAAGAACCAGCCGCGCAGATTCTTCAGAGCCCCCAGCGCTTCCTTCTGGTAGGCGGTGCCGCCGTCGCCGAGGGCGCCAATCATCAGCGTGGTCAGCAGCGAGGCCAGGAAAAAGCCCAGGATAAATTTCGGGAAGCGCTGCCAGATTTCGCCGGCGCCGATGCGTTCACTGTGGGCCAGACTCTGCCGTTCCCAGACGCTCACCGACAGCAGCGCCACGATAAAGGCCCAGACGCCGACGAACATATCGCGGCCCACCACCTTCATCAGGGTGAAGGCGCTCTTGGCGGCCTCGTCGCCGATGGCAGCGGCGGCGGCAAAGCCGGCGGCATCGGCAAATTCCGAAGTGCCAATCCAGGCGCCGGCCACGCCACTATCCAGCCCCAGCGCCCTGCAGAGCAGGGGCAGGACAAAAATCATCACCACCGCCCAGACGATGACCAGCGAAATGGCCACGGACACCTGTTCCTTGCGCGCCCGGCAGGCGCCGCCGATGGCGATGGCCCCGGAGACGCCGCAGATGGAGGCGCCGGCACTGAGGCAGGCGGCGAAGCGCTTATCCAGGCCCAGGCCCCGGGTGGCAATCAGAAAGATGCTGACAAAGGTAACCACGGAAACAATCAGCGCCTGGCCGATGGCCGCCGGGCCCGCCGTCAGTATCAGGCTGAACGGCAGGGTGGCGCCCATCAGGACGATGCCGGTTTTCACATAGAACTCGGTGCGCAGGGCGCTTTCCAGCCAGGCGGGCAGCCGGGCGCCGTTGGCCCAAATCAGACCGACGGCCAGGGCCAGCAGCGGACTTTCCAGCTGCCAGCTTTTCAGCAGGCTGTTGCTGCTCAGCAGGGCCACCAGCACGCCCAGGCCGTAGAGCAGGCTAAAGCCGAGCAGGAAGCGCTTCCCGTCGTAGCCCAGCCCCCGGGCGCCGAGGCCGACCAACGCCAGCAGCAGCAGATAGAGGACGGCCAGGGCCGGTAGGGTGGCGGCCAGGGTGGCCGTCAGCGTGGCCCAGGACGACCAGGTGGCGAAGTGGGCCCCGAGCAGCCTGAGGCCGCCGCTGGCGCCGCCGGTGAACAGCAGCGTGGCAAGCAGGAGCAGGAGCAGGGCAATCAGCATGGCCCAGCTGTCTTCTTTTTTGTACCAGGTCGTCATGGGTTTTTCCTCGTGGTGAGACTAATAGATGTCGCGTTGATAGCGTTGGCTCTGGCGCAGTTCGTCCAGATACTCCTCGGCCGCCTCGGCGCTCAGCTGGCCCTGGCTCTGGATAACCTCCAGCAGGGCCTTTTCCACGTCCTTGGCCATACGACTGGCATCGCCGCAGACGTAGACGTGGGCGCCGTCCTGGAGCCACTGCCAGAGGGGGGCGGCCTCGGCCCGGATTTTGTCCTGGACATAGACCTTCTCCGCCTGGTCCCGGGACCAGGCCAGGCTGTAGCGGTTGAGCAGGCCCTCCTTGGCATAGCCCTGCCATTCGGTTTGATAGAGGAAGTCCTCGGTGAAATGGGGGTTGCCGAAGATGAGCCAGTTGGGCCCGGTGGCCCCGGCGGCGGCCCGGGCCTGCATGAAGCTGCGGAAGGGGGCAATGCCGGTGCCGTTGCCAATCATAATCATGGGGGCCTCGGGATTGGCCGGCGGCCGGAAGCGGGGGTTCGGTTCGACGAAGACGCGCACCGCGTCGCCCTCGGCCAGCCGTTGGGTCAGATAGCCGGAGCAGGCGCCCTCGTAGTGGTGGCCCTCATAGTCATAGCGCAGCAGGCCGACGGTGAGATGCACCTCCTCGCCCACCTCTTCCGGCGCCGAGGCGATGGAATAGAAGCGCGGGGCCAGCGGCCGCAGCAGGCCCACCAGCTGGGTGGCACTCAGGGCCAGGGGGAAGCGCTCCACCAGGGCCACCAGCGGCGTGCGGGCGGCCAGGGCATTGACGTCGGCGCCGATGAATTGGTTGAGCGCTTCGTTCTGGGCCAGCTCGGCATAGCCGCGCACGAACTGGGGCGTGTTCGGCGACAGTTCCAGCCGTGTTTTTAGGGCCTCGCGCAGGGGAAGCGCTTCGCCGTTGAGCTCCACCTCCTCGCTGCCGCTCAGACTCAGGGCCTCCAGCAGCCGGTCGATGAGGGCCGGGTCGTTTTCAAACCAGACGCCGAGGGCATCGCCGGGCTCATAGCGCAGGCCGGAGCCGGCCAGGTCGATTTCCAGATGGCGCACGTCCTTGTCCGAGCGCCGGCCGGTGATTTTCTGGCGGACGCTCAGGCTGGCGCCGTAGGGATGCTGACGGTCATAGGGCGAGGGGGGAAGCGCTTCGGTGCCGGGCGTCGCCGTATTGGCCCCGGCCCCGGCCGTCGGGGCGGCGGCCAAGGCCTGCAGCTTCGGCAGCAGCCGGTCAATCCAGCCGTTGGCGGCGGCCTGGAAGTCCAGGTCGCAGTCCTGCCGTTCCAGCAGCCGGGTGGCGCCCCGGTCGGCCAGGAGCTGGTCGAAGCTCTTGCCGGCCTGGCAGAAATTCGGATAGCTGCTGTCGCCGAGGCCACAGACGGCAAATTGCAAATCCGGCAGGGCCGGGGCCTTCTTGCCGCTGAGGAATTTGTACAGGCTCAGCGCCTCCTCCGGCGGTTCGCCCTCGCCCTGGGTGGAGCTGACCAGCACCAGCAGCCGTTCTTCGCTGATTTGCTTCGGCTTGTAGTCGGCGGCGCTGCTCAGGGCCACGGCCAGGCCGGCGGCCTGCAAGCGCTCCTGGAGCCGCTGGGCCACACTGCGGGCGTTGCCGGTCTGGGAGGCCGAGATGATGCGGATGGTGGGTGCCGGTCCGGCCGGGGCGGCGGTCAGATTAGCGGCCGGCGCGGCGTCGGGCTGGCCCCCGGCCCGGGCCCAGCAGTAGCCGGAGAGCCAGGCCAGCTGCAGGGCATCGAGGCTGGCCAGCTGGGCGGTGATTTCGGTGGGTATGCTCTTCACGATGAAAATCCTTGGAATATTTTTTAGGCGGGGAGGGGAAGCGCTTCGGCCCGGGTTTCGGCCGGGGCGCCAAACCAATGCAGCTGGGACTGGAGGGCGACGGTCTCACCGACGATGATGAGGGCCGGGGTCTCGGCGTCTTCGGCCAGTTCGGCCAGCTCGGCCAGGGTGCCGGTGCGGATACGCTGCTGGGCCAGGGTGCCCTGGCTGATGAGGGCCACCGGCGTGGTCGGCGCGCGGCCGTGGTGGAGAAGCGCTTCCTGCCAGCGGGCCGCCTGGGCCGTGCCCATATAAATCACCAGCGTATGCCGGGGGCCGGCGAGCCGGGTCCAGTCCTGGGGTTCCTGCTGCAGCTGCTGGCCGCTGATAAAGCTGACGGCCGAGGCATGGTCGCGGTGGGTGAGCGGAATGCCGGCATAGGCACTGACCGCCAGCCCGGCGCTGACCCCGGGCACCACCGTAAAGGGAATGCCGGCCCGGCGCAGGGCCTGCAGCTCTTCGCCGCCCCGGCCGAAGATGAACGGGTCGCCGCCCTTGAGGCGCACCACCCGCTGGCCGGCCCGGGCCCGGTCGATGAGCAGCCGGTTGATTTCCGCCTGGCTCAGGCTGTGGCGGCCGGAGCGCTTGCCGACGTAGAGGCGCTCGGCATCGCGGCGAATCAAATCCAGCACCCCCGGCGAGATGAGGGCGTCATAGCAGACCACATCGGCCCGCTGCAGCGCCTGCAGGCCCTTCAGGGTCAGCAGTTCCGGGTCGCCGCTGCCGGCGCCCACCAGGGTTACGCTGCCGCCCTCGGGGCGGAAATGGTCGAGCTGGTCGTGGAGATGGCGCAGCGCTTCCTCGGACTGGTTCTGTTCACAGAGCCGGGCGAAGCGCTCCCCGCCGAAGATTTTTTCCCAGAAGGCGCGGCGGGCGGCCGGGGCTAGCCGTTCCTGCACCGTGGCCCGGAAGCGGCCGGCCAGGGTGGCCATCAATTCCAGCCGCCGGGGCAGAAGCGCTTCCAGCTGCTGGCGCAGCTGGCGCAGCAGTACCGGGGCGGTGCCCCCGCTGGACAGGGCCAGTTGCACCGGCCCCCGGTCGATGATGGCCGGAAAGATAACGCTGCACAGCTCGGGACAATCGACGGTGTTCAGCCACAGGCCCCGGGCGTTGGCCAGGGCAAAGAGCCGGCGGCCCAGCGCTTCGTCGCCGCTGGCATTGACGGCCAGAAAGACGCCCTCCAGCTGGCTTTCGTCAAACTCCGGGCCAAGCCATTCAATGGCCTCGGCCGCCACCAGCGTTTGCAGTTCCGGATGGAGCCGGCGGGCCACCAGACGGATTTGGGCACCGGCCGCCCGCAGCAGCCGGGCTTTGCGCAGGCCCACACTGCCGGCGCCGATGAGCAACACCGGCCGGCCGCGCAGGGCGGCGAAAAGGGGAAAATGGTTCATGGTTTTGCCTATGATGCTTTTTTTTCATCATAGGAAATGGCTCGCGGCGGCAAAAATAGCGATTTTTCCGTCCGTCATAACCGAAAGTTATCAGGAGAATATTTGATGTGTGAAAAGATTCTGGTCGTCTGTCTCGGCAATATCTGCCGCTCGCCCCTGGGGGAACGGCTGCTGCAAAAGCTGTTGCCGGAAAAAACCGTGCGTTCGGCCGGCATTAGTGCCGTCCTCGACTGGGAGGCCCACCCCACCATGCAGGCCGTGGCCGCCGAAAATGGCCTCAGCCTTGCTCACCACAAGCCCCAGCAGCTCAGCGCTGCCCTCATCGACGAATACGATTTGATTCTGGTCATGGAGGACTGGCAGCGCCAGCGGGCCCTGGAATGGCAGCCGCTGGCCGCGGCCAAGATTCAGCTCTTTGACCGGCGGCCGGTGCCCGACCCCTACGGCTACGGCGTCCCCGTCTACCGCGACGTCTACGCCCAGATGGCCAGTGCCGCCGCCCGCTGGGCCGCCCAGCTGGGTGGCCGTGGCTAGGCTCCCATCTCTGTGCCAGCCCCTGGCGCTGGCCCTGCTGCTGCTGGCCGGCTGGAATCTGCTCCCCCGGGAGCGCTTCGCCGCCGGCGCCGTTTTCCGTCTGCCCGCCGGAGTCAGCAACGGCGAAGCCCGGCTGGAACTGGCCGCCTCGCCCCGGCTACGGCGCGATGACCGGCTCCGCTGGCGCGACGAGGGCGCCGGACTGCTCGGCCTGCGGCTGGACAGCGGCGAGGCCGGCCGGCCGTTGGCCCTGCTGGAAACCCTGCGGGCGGACTATGAACGGCAGCTCCGCGACCGGGACGAGGCGGAACGGGCCCGGCGCCAGCAACAGCGCCAGCATCAGCGCACCCGCCTGCGCCGGCGGCTCCGACTCCTGCAGCGCAGCCAGCCCCCGGCGGCGGAAGCGCTTCCCCTGAACGGCAGTGAGGCCGAGGCCGCCCTGCTGGCGGTGGAACTGCAGCTGCTGGATTTGCAGCGGGAGGAAAACCAGCTGGCCGAGCTCTACACCAAAGACCATCCCAACTACCAAACCCTGCTGGCCAAACGGGAACTGCTGGGCCAACGGCAGCGCCAGCTCCAGAAACAGCGGCGGGCCCCCAGCGCCGCCCGACGGGAGGCGGAGGCCCTAGGTGCGGAGATTCAGGGGCAGCTGCAGCGGCTGGAAATGGAGGATTTACAGGAACCGTGGACGGCCCCGGCCCGGGTGAGTTTTCTCCGGCCGCCCCAGGCCGAAGCGCTTCCCCCCCGCTGGGGCTGGCTGCTGCTGCCGCCGGCCCTGCTGCTGGCCGGGTGGGGCCGCCGGCGCCAGGAGGACATCGGGGCGGAGCTGGCGCCGCTGCTGGCTACGGTACCGCCGAGTCGGGCCCAGCGGCCGGGGCTGCTGCTGGCCCTCGACCGGCCCCAGGACCCGGCGGTGCTGGCCCTGCGGCCGCTGTGGGCGCAAATCTACCTGGGCCGGGGTGAGCGCCCGGGCGCCACGGTGGTGCTGCTGGCCGGGGCGCTGCCGGGCCAGGGCTGCAGTTTTATCAGTGCCAATCTGGCGGTGCTGCTGGCCCAGTCCGGCGCCAAAACCCTGCTCTGGGACGGCAACGGCTACCGCAGCCCGCTGGGCCAGCGCCTGGCCCGGCCCAGCGAAGCGCTTCCCCCCCTTACCCTGGCACCGGCGCCCAGTGCCCAGGCCGGTTTGGACTGGCTCAGCCTCGACGCCATGCCAACGCCGCCGGGCTGGCCCCGGCTTGAACAGCTGCTGGCCGAGGCCCGCCGCCGCTACGATTTCATTGTGATTGATGCCCCGCCCCTGCTGGCCAGCGACGATGGCTGGCTCTGGGGCCAGCGGGCCGACCGCTGCTATTGGGTGCAGGGGCCCCTGTCCGCCTCGGCCCGGGCCCGGCTGCGCGCCCGGATTCAGGCCAACGGTTTCCGCCTCCAGGGCCGCATTGCCAACGGCTATAAATAAAAGGGGTTTATTTCTATAATATTTTTTAGCTATAGCCCTATTCTCTAAAATTACCCAACTTTTCGGAAAAAAATATATGCAATTCTTTCCCTCTAAGAAAAGCACGCAGATTATTAAATCTGATGAAATTGTTGCCATAAAAACCCTGCCCCGGGGCGAATGCATTGTGGAATTAAATTCCGCCGCCCAGGATGCGGTGATTTTCAATCAACGGGAACAGCGTTTTCTGCCCAGCGGCATTCATAAATTCAGCAACGAAAGTTTTGATTTCATTCTTTTTCTTAGTGATTTCACCCTGGAAACCCAGTGGCGGTGCCAGCTCAACAGCGTCGATAAAATCGTGGTGGTGGGCGGTAACATCACCGTGCAGCTGGTTCAAAAAGAAGACTTTGCCCGCCATATTCTTTTGGAATATCGGGACAATGGCCAAATTCTAAATTACCCCAATTGTGTTAATCATATTATTAAGACCCTGGCGGCGAGCAAATGCCAGCAAATAGGCGGCGACGAAAGGAACAGCGGGGTTCGGCGAATGGAACTCGGGCGGCACATCGGGG
>ERZ773090.967-NODE-967-length-10739-cov-4.20461_pt1 | contig 10739 bp, 8 predicted proteins | sample MGYA00580579_ERZ773090 | MGnify/ENA primary metagenome ERZ773090 (study PRJEB29015, sample SAMEA2738014) | human oral metagenome | biome: human oral; feature: human-associated habitat; material: dental | place: China | collected 2132 ... | reverse complement strand
TCAGCCAAAGTTTAGAGAAGGGCGACCGCATCGAAATTCGCGGTTTCGGAAGTTTCTCTTTGCACCAGCGCGATAAACGCAACGGCCGCAATCCCAAAACCGGCGAGGCGGTAAAGGTGGAGGCCAAATCCATTCCCTATTTCCGGGCCGGCAAGGGGCTGCGCGAAGATGTGGACCGTTAAGTCAGGGCGCGCTCGAGCGCCTTTTTTTGTGGCCGAGGACAAGCCCAAAACCCCGCGAAAATCCCCAGCCAAAACGACCGGCAAAACGCCGAGCCAGCGGGCCGCCCAGGAAAAACTCACGACCCAGGCCCTGAAAATTCTGCAGAAAAAAAATAAAACTCTGGCCGACTGGTTCAAACTGCTGGCCCTGGCCGGGGCTGCCATTGGCGCGACGGTCTTCGGTCTCGGCGGCCGTTCGGAGGCCCCGGCTGCAACTACGCCGGCGGCGGCGGTGAGCAAGGGCGCCCGGCTGAGCTGCCGGCTGGAACAGGTGCTGGACGGCGACACCGTGCGCGCCCAGTGCGGCGGCCAGACGGTGAAAATTCGTCTGGACGGCATCGACGCCCCGGAAAGCAAGCAGCTGCCCTGGGGCAGCCGGGCCCGGGAGGCGCTGCAAACCCTGCTGCGGGGGGAGCGCTTCGAGCTGGAGAGCAAGGGCGCCGACTACTACAACCGCACCCTCGGCACCCTCTACGTGGGCAGTAAAAATATCAATCTGACCCTGGTACAGCAGGGCCAGGCCGTGGCCTATGACTTCGCCAAAAGCTGCAGCCGCAAGAAAAAGCCCAGCATCTACTGCGAGGCCCACGAGGAGGCCCAGCGCCGGGGCATCGGCCTGTGGTCGGAGCCCGGCGACCAGCAGGACCCAAAAAAATGGCGCAAGGCCAATCTCTAGGATTCTGGCTGGCCCGAGGGGGAAGCGCTTCGTTCTGAACCGACGGAACGGAGCGCTTTTTCTTAAGGCACGCGGAAAATCCGCCCCGGCCCGCCGGTGCTATGCTGTAGAAAAACGTTTCGGAGAACAGCCTATGAACCTAGACCACCCCAGTATCCGCGCCCTGCTGACGGCAGCGATGGCGGCGCCCTCGGGCCACAACAGCCAGCCCTGGCTATTTCACCTTGGCCCCGAGACCATTCAACTGCGCCCGGATTTCCGCCGGGCCCTGCCGGTGGTGGACCCGGAACGGCGCGAGCTCTTCATCAGTCTGGGCTGTGCCCTGGAAAATCTCTGCATTCAGGCCAGCACCCTGCAGCTGGCGCCGCAGGTCAGCCTTAGCCCCGAGGCCATCACGGTACGTCTGGAACCCTCGGCCCGGGTGGAACCGGACCCGCTGGCCGAAGCTATCTTTCGGCGCCAGAGCAACCGCAGCCTCTACGATGGCCGCCCCATTCCTCCGGCGCTGCTGGCGCCACTGCTGAAACCCTCGGCCGACACCACCATTCACGCCTATGCCCGGGGCACGGCCGATTTCCAACGGCTGGCCGATGCCGTTCGGCGGGGCAACGAGGCCCAGATGGGCGACCCGGCCTTCCGCGCCGAGCTCCTGTCCTGGATACGCTTCAACCGGGCCCACAGTCTGGCCACCCGCGACGGTCTCAGCAACGCCGTGCTTGGGGCGCCAAATCTGCCGCGCTGGCTGTCCCGGCTGATTGTGCGGAGCATGCTCAACGCCCGCACCCAGAACCGGGCCGACGCCCGCCAGCTGGCCCGCTGTTCCCATCTGCTGCTGCTCAGCACCGCCGGGGACGACCCCAACAGCTGGATTAGCTGTGGCCGCAGCCTGCAGCGGCTGCTGCTGGGCCTGACCGCCGCCGGCATCGCTGCCGCCTATCTCAACCAACCCTGTGAGGTGCCGGCCCTGCGCGCCGAACTGGCCGATGTTCTGGGGGCCCGGCCGCAAATCCTGCTGCGCATCGGCTACGGCCACAAACAGGCCTATTCGCTGCGCCGGCCACTGGAAGCGCTGGTGGACTAGGCCGTCGCCATGGGGAAACGACTGCTACTCCTGCTGCTTCTGCTGCCGGCGGCCCTGCTGCTGCTCGGCTGTGCTCTGCAGGAAAAATTACTGTTCTACCCCCGGTCGCTGCCGGCCGACCTGAAATTCAGCGCCCCGGCCGGGGCCCCCTTCAGCCTGACGGAAATCCGCCTGCCGGTGGCCGGCGCCGAACTGTCCGGTGCCCACCTGGCCCTGCCCCGGCCCCGGGGTGCCCTGCTCTTCCTGCACGGCAACGCCGGTGCCCTTGACAGCTGGCTGCCGACGGTGGCCCCGCTGACCGGCCTCGGCTGGGACGTCTACGTCTTTGACTATCGCGGCTTCGGCAAAAGCAGCGGCCATATCCGCAGCCAGGCCGAACTGCTGGCCGACAGCGAGGCCATGTTCGCCCGGGTACGCGCCGATTTTCCCGCCGGGCCCATCGTGCCGGTGGGCTATTCCATCGGCAGTGGCCTGGCCGCCCATCTGGCCCAGCGCGAACGGCTGCCGACGGTCATTCTCCTTGCCCCCTACTCCTCCCTGGCCGAGCTGGTCCGGGAGAAGGCGCCCTGGCTGCCGAGTTTTCTCCTGCGCTATCCCCTGCCCAGCGCCGACTATCTGGCCGCCGCCCCCGGCACGGTTACGCTTATCCACGGCACCGCCGACAGCCTCATTCCCCCGACCCACAGCCAGCGCCTGCAAAAACGCCTCGGCGCCCGGGCCCGGTTGGTGCTGCTGCCCGCCGACCACCCATCGCTGCTCAGCGCCCCCGGCCTGCTGCCGGCCCTGGCCGAAGCGCTTCCCCCGGCCCCATCGTCCCCAACCCCCTAGCTAGGCTCCAGGCCGAAGCGCTTCGTTTTCGCCCAGCCTGTGGAGGGAAGCGCTTCATCAAAATCCGACTCCCCAGCCCGAAGCGCTTCCCTTTCTAGTACCCACCGCCGGACGGCGAAGCGCTTCCCCCCAGCCTAGGCCGCTGGACTAGCTGTCCGAAGCGCTTCGGTTCGGCCGGCCTTTTCTTCCGAAGGAAGCGGTGGTTCCGCTACGTTGCCGCTTACTGCGCTGAAGCGCTCCCCTTTCTAGTACCCACCGCCGGACGGCGAAGTGCTTCCCCCCAGCCTAGGCAGCTGGGCTAGCGGTCCGAAGCGCTTCGGTTCGGCCGGCCTTTTCTTCCGAAGGAAGCGGTGGCGCCGCTGCGTTGCCGCTCGCTGCACTGAAGCGCTCCCCTTCCCTTAAATCTGGGCCCGCCAGAAGAAGCGCTTCGGGCTCACCGCCTGCTCCCCCTGAAATATTCTCGACCCGGGCCTGAAACGACCGTTCGATTATCCCGGCCGATTCAGCGGGCTGGGCCGGGCGAAGCGCTTCGGGCGAAATGGCCTTTTCTTTCGAGATTGCGCCCCGTCGGACGTCTTAACGAAGCGCTTCGGTTGATGGGCAATGCCCAGCCAAAGCGCTTCGGCCAGGGGAAGCGCTTCAGCTTGAACCGTCCCTTTGGTAGCTAAAGAAAGCGCTTCGCTCGGTTCTCACTCGTTTGAATTGGCGGTGGGAAACGCTCCCCTTTCCCAGGACTAGCAAAACGAAGCGCTTCGTCATTTGTGGCCGACGGCAATGGCCGAGCGGGGCAGCAGAGATAATCTCAGAACCAAAGCGCTTCCGGTTGAACGCCCTTTCCTCCCCGAGGAAGCGCTTCCCCCCAAATAAAACGCTAGCAGTTGCGGCGGGGCCATGTCGCTTGCTGGTAGTTCGCTCACTGCCATGCATCGTGCGGTGCTGAAGCGCTTCGCAACACGGCTGCTTTGAACCCGTGCCGCCCCGGCTCCCAGCCAGCGAGCGCTTTCAAGATTGTTTTTTCTCTCTACCCCGGCCCGACCGAAGCGCTTCGTCTGGAAACACTTTCTTCCATCGGCGGAGAATCAAACGGGCCCACCCCGGCGAAGCGCTTCGGCTTCCCAAGTTATTGGGCTGGGCCGGCGGCAAGGCGATAGGCGGGGAAGCGCTCTTTTCTCAGAGCCGCTCAAGCACACTTCCCGACAGCCGCAAAAGCAACGAAGCGCTTCACTGCCTCGGCTCATTTTGATGAAGCGCTTCGGCCGGGGCTTTCAGACCGAAGCGCCTTCGGTTCGAACGGTCTTTTCTTCCGAAGGAAGCGCTCCCCCTTCTTGATTCAATCCGAAGCGCTTCCCCTCTGGATTGCTGGAACGAAGCGCTTCAGCGCAGCGAGCGGCACCGCCGCGCAGCAACCGCTTCGGCCGGGGCCGGCCCGTTTATTTCTATTTCACCCGCCGAATGCTGCTGTGCAGTTGGTAGCTGCCGTGGTGTAGCAATTCATTGAGAAACCGTTCCAGCTCCGCCCAATCATCGCTGGCATAGACGATTTGATAGCAGCTGTCGCCGCTGGTTTTATCGGCGCTCTCCACGTTTTCCCAGCCCTGTAGCCAGTTTTCAAACTCGGAAAACCGCCGGTGCTGCATTTTTACGGCGATGAAATGGCGGGCCCGAGTTTCGCGCAGGGTAAAGCCCCTGATGAGGCCGGCCTCCTGTAGCTGGCGCACCCGCTCGGCCACGGCCTGGCCACTCAAATGGACGGCCCGGCCCAGGGCCTGCCAGCTGATGCGGCCGTTGCGGCGCAGTTCGCGCAGAATGGCCCGGCTGGTTCTATCGTCAAATTTTTTCATTTCCTCGGTTTTTGGCGTCTAAATCGTGAATTTTCGGCTGTTTTGACTCCGCCGGGGCGGCCATCATGGGGCCTTTAATTTAATGGAGTAAAAAAATGAAAACGGCCTTGCTGGTTATCGACGTACAAAATGAATATTTCGCCGGCGGCGGCTTCCCCCAAGAAAACGCCCTCGCGGTGGCAGAAAAAATCGCCGCCCATATTCCCCGGGCCCGGGCGGCCGGCCAGTGTGTCATCGCGGTGCAGCACCTGGCCCCCGCCGGTGCAGCCCTGCTGGCGCGCGACTCCCGGGGCGCGGCGCTACATGAATCGGTGGCGGCCCTGCTGGCGGCGCAGCCGCTGGTACAGAAGACCCATGCGGACGCCTTTTTAGGCACCCAGCTGGCGGAAATCCTGAGCGCCCAGGCCATCGAGGCCCTGGACATCTGCGGCCTGATGACCCAGAACTGCATCAGCCACACGGCCCTGTCGCCGGCGGCCGCCGCCTACCGGGTGCGGGTGCTCGGCGAACTGTGCGCAGCACCAACCCTGCTGATTCATCAAATCGCCCTGCGCGCCCTGGCCGACCGGGTGCCGGTGGTGGCGGCGACCGTTTAAAGCGAAGCGCTTCCCCCATAAAAAAACCCGCCCGGGGGCGGGGTTTGGGATTTAGAGCATGTCCCGGGCGGCGCGGTAGAGGTCCTTCCAGTCGTCGCGGCCCTTGACCACCGTTTCCAGATATTCCTTCCAGACGATGGCGTCCTGCACCGGGTCCTTGACCACGGCGCCGAGCAGGCCGGCCATGAGGTCATCGGCCCCAAGGGCGCCGTCGCCGAAGTAGGCACTCAGCGCCAGCCCGTTATTCACCACGGAAATGGCCTCGGCGGTGCTCAGGGTGCCGCTGGGGCTTTTCAGCTTGGTTTTGCGGTCGCTGGTCAGGCCGGCGCGCAGTTCGCGGAAGATGGTAACGATGCGGCGAATTTCCGCCAGGGCCGGCTTTTCCGCCGGCAGTTTCATGGTTTCCTCGTACTGTTCCACCCGGCTGCGCACAATCTCCACCTCCTCGTCCAGGGACGCCGGCAGCGGCAGTATCACCGTGTTAAAGCGCCGTTTCAGCGCGCTGGACAGGTCATTGACGCCCTTGTCGCGGTTGTTGGCGGTGGCGATGAGGTTGAAACCACGAATGGCCTGCACCTCCTTATTCAGCTCGGGAATGGGCAGGGTTTTTTCCGAAAGAATGGTAATCAGCGTGTCCTGCACATCGGAGCCGATGCGGGTCAGCTCCTCCACCCGGGCAATCTTGCCGTCCTTCATGGCCCGCATCACCGGCGTTTCCACCAGGGCGCTTTCGCTGGGGCCCTTGGCGAGCAGCTCGGCATAGTTCCAGCCGTAGCGCACGGCCTCCTCGCCGGTGCCGGCGGTGCCCTGGACCACCAGCGTGCTATCGCCGGCGACGGCGGCGCTGATGTGCTCGCTGACCCAGCTCTTCGCCGTGCCGGGCAGACCGTAGAGCAGCAGGGCCCGGTCGGTGGCCAGGGTGGCGACGGCGATTTCCATCAGCCGGCGATTGCCGATGTACTTGGGTTTAATTTGGAATTTATTGGCCAGCTTATCGCCCATGAGATAGCTCACCACCGACTGGGGCGACAGCTGCCAATTCTCGGGGATAGGGTATTTTTCCTGTTTTTTCAGCTGGGCCAGTTCCTCAGCAAATTGCTGTTCGGCGTGTTGTCTCAGAATGTCAGACATGGTTTTTTCCTTGGTTAAAAAAATCGTCAAGCACTTGCAGTGCGTCATATTCGGCCCACAGCGGAGCCAGCGCCGGCCAATCGGCCAGCCGCCGCCGCCACTGGCGAAAAATCGGGCCCCGGTGCAGCCGGGCCGCCAGTTCCACCGCCGCCCCGGGGGGCGCCCCCAGCCGCAGCCAGCGGTGCACCATCAGCAGGGCGTAGTAGGGCCCCCAGACCATTTCCGGCGTCAGCATGGCCGGCAAATCGTCGTGGGCCCGGCGGCCGGCGGTGGGCAGGGCTTCCAGCTGGGCCCGGGTGAACGGCGTCTCGGTGCCCAGCACCCGCTCCGGCTCGTTTAACAGGGTCAGCAGCCCCGGCACCCGGGCTGTCCAGTGCCGCACCAGGGCGTCCTGGCTGGCCGGCGGCAGCGTGCCGAAAACCCGGAGCAGGTCGCGGTTGGTGAAGAAATCCGGGGCCGTGGCCAAATAGGGCACGTGCAGGCTCGGCGGCAGCTGGCCGAGCCAGCGGTAGAAACGGGCGGGGCTGGGGAAAATTTGGTCGCGCAGGCCCGGGTCGCGCTGCCAGAGCTGAATCAGACTAGGAATGTCCGGGCAGTGGCAGAGGGCCAGCCAGGTGGCCGGGTCCCTGACCCGGGCGGCCAGAATGCCAATGGCGCCGGGTCGGCCTAGGCCCGGTTCTAGCCGAAGCGCTTCCGGCGGCAGGGCCGCCACACGAAAGCCCACCTCGGCCCGCCGGCCGAGCCACCGGGCCAGCCCGGCCCAGCGGCGGGGCGGGTCGTAGTGGAGGGCAGCGCGTAGCCAGCGTTGCTGGCGGGCCGGGTCAAGCAGACCCACTTCGGCCCCCAGGCAGCGTTCCAGCACCGCCCGTTCGGCCCGGTCGAGCCGGGGCCCGAGCCGCCGCAGCCAGCGCCGGTCGGCCCGGCTGAAAAAGCGGGCACTGGCAATGAGCCCAATCTGGCGCGGCTGGCCGGCCGACCGCTGCCGCTGCCAGAGGGCGTGCAGGGCCCGGCGCCAGCGGTCGCCATCGAGCCGGTGCAAAGCCCGGAGCTCGGCGAAACGTTGCGGCCGGGCCAAACCCGCGAGGCCGGCCAACGCCAGCGCCGGCGCCGACCGGGCCCGTTCCCCCCGCCGCTCGCGCTCCGGCGCCGCTAGCAGCGGTAGAAAAAGGCCGGGCCGCTGGTGAAGCGCTTCGCCGGGGCGGAAATGGAGCGTCTGCCAGTCGGTGCCGGTCAGCCGGTAGCGGTTACTGCGCAGCAGCCGGGCGCCGAGCAGACCAATGGCCGACCAGCCCCGGCCCACCTGCCAGCGCTGCCAGGCGGCGCGCAGTGGCTCCGGCAGGGGTGGGGGCTCTGCCCGGCGCCCGGCTACCGGGGGAAGCGCTTCGGTGCCGACGGCCCGGGGGCGGGAGGCATTCATGGGGTCAGCTAGGCCTTCACGGCCAGGGCGTCATCGAATTGCAGGCGCGATTCGTAGAAGGCCAGCACCCGGCCGAAGCTGTCGAGCAGCTGGCGCTCCTGCATCATTTGGCGCACCTGGGCGCTGTTACCCCCGCCGACCTCGGCCAGGTCGTCGGCGGGCTGGGGCGCCGGCGGCTGTTCCCGGAAGGCCACCGCCAGGGCGCGCAGGGTCGGGCTGGCGCTCAGCCGTAGGGCCGCATAACGCTGCTGGCTGTGCTGGTAATAGAAATAACTGTCGTGGTGGCGCATGGCATAGAGAACCAGCAGCGAATAGCGTTCACCCCAGGGCTCGCCGGTGTCGTCATTAAAATCCGTCAGCAGGCTAAAGTCCATATTTTCCCAGCGCCGGGCCGCCGCCGAGTGGCCGAGGAAAAACTCCTCGGGCCGCTGGAAGAGCAGCTTCAGGTGGGGATTGTGTTCGGCCTGGGCGGCCAGCACCCGTTCACGCTGGGCGCTGTTGAGCTGCTTCAGGAGCCACAGGTTATTGTCCTTGTGGTGGCCCAGCGTCGGCTGCCGGCTGAGATATTCCACCAGAAAGGCCGTGCCCAGTTCGCTGAGCCAGCCGTGGTAGCTCTGGCTGCTCGTCAGCCAGCCGTGTTCAAAATAGCGCTGGGCCAGCGGCGTGCGAGTCAGAGTTTCGGCCAGTTCGGCCACGTCCGCGCTGTGGGTCATTTCCAGCCAGAATTCCAGCCGGTGGACGCGGTGAATCAGCTGGCGGCGCAGGAAGTTATCGTCGCTCTCCTTTTTCTCGCTGCTGATTTCCTCCAGTCCCAGCGCCTTCATCTCCTTGCTGAAGGCCAGCGGCGTCATATGCCAACCGGCCTTGTCATGGCTGAGCGTCTGCCGAAGCCAGCCCTCCAGCGCCCGGGTGCTGGCGCTGTCCGGCAGCCGGGCCAGCAGAAGGCCGGCCGTCTCGCGCACGTTGCTGGAACGGTCCTTCAGGCAGGCTTCGATGAAGGGAGCGTCGGCCGGACTGAGGTTGTCCCGCAGCAGCTCCAGATAGGCCAGCCGGTGATTGGCCGGGGCCCCCTTCCAAATCTCCTCCACCCGGAGCCGGGCCGCCTCGGGATTTTCCCGGCGCAGGCTGCTGAGATGGGCGCGGCGACCGCTGAAATCCAGCTCCAGCAGCGGGTCGGCGTCCGGGGCTGGCGTGGCGGGGGCGCTGCCCAGCTCGGTGCGCAGGTCGTTCGGCAGTTCGGTGCCGAGCTGGGTCAGCAGCCAGTGGCCCCGGTCGTCCAGCAGGCCGAGCCGGCCCTTGAGCCGTTTCACTTCGCCGCGCAGGAGCAGCTGTTGCAGGCTGGCTTCGTCCAGACAATGGCCACTCCGTTTCAGGGTCGCCAGGGCATAGTCGAGATAGTCGCGCTCGTCCTGTTCGAGCCAGGCGGTCAGCACCCGTTGGGCCGGGGCCGGCAGCACCCGGGCGTCCGGAGCCGGGGCCGGTGGTATCGGCTGCCAATCCCCGTTGCTTTCCAGCCGGGCGCCGCTGCGGTCGGAGCCGTAGGCCAGGGCCAGCAGGTCATAGGCCCGGGGCAGCGCTTCGGCCGGGGGTAGCCGGGCCACGGCTTCGGCCAGCGGGGGCGGGGGCGGCGGCAGGGGGCCGGCGTCGAGGCCCATCAGGGCAGCATTGAATAGTTGGGGATTAAGCATGGGCGGCCTCCGGCAGGAAGGACAGCAGCCGATTGCGGCCGTCGTTGAAGTTGTGCAGCACAAAGGCCGAGCCGGCCCGGCCGCCGCTGCTGCTGGCCAGCAGCTGGATTTTTTCGTTTGGATTCAGGGCCAGGGGCAGGACCTGCCGGCCGTCGCTGAGGCCGCCGGCCTCGCCGCGCTGCACATAGTGCACGCCGCGCAGCCACAGGGGCCAATGGCCCAGAAAGGGATTGGCGGCGATGGCCTGCTGGGCCCCGGCCCAGGTTTCTTGCAGCGGCTCGGCCGGGGCGGCCAGGGGAAGCGCTTCCTCGTTGAAGTTCAGGGTTTTCGGCAGGGCGCGCAGCGGGTTGATGCCGGCATAGAAGCACAGTTCGGCGTCATAGTGGGTGCCCACGGCCAGCGGCGGCAGCGTCGGCGGGACGTTGTTCATGGTGAAATCCAGCAGCAGGGCGAAGCGCTTCGTTTCCAGACCGAAGAGATAGTAATGAAGGGAGGTGCCGCGCTGCTGTTCCAGTTCCAGCCGGCCCACCACCCGCCAGCGGTCGGCGACGGCGGCCCCGGCCAATATCTCCTCCTTGGCCTGCGGGAAGCCGAGGCGGGTTTTGATTTCCGCCTGCCAGGCCGGGCTCAGCTGTTCCTGGTTGGCATAGCTGCGCGCGAGCAGATGGAGCTTGCTCAGGCCGTAGAGCAATTCCTCCTGTTGGCCGGCCGGCAGCAGGGCCAGCCGTTGCAGCTCCTGGGCCAGCGGCGCCAGCTGGGCATCGACCAGCCGTTTGGCCATGGCCGGGAAGGCTTCGCCGCGCTGGTTGTCGGTGTGAATGATGCCGTTGCGCAGCAAATCCTGCAGCCACAGCTGCAAATCGGCGAGGCCGGCGCTGACCTTCTTGGCCCGGGCGGCGGCGGTTTTCTGCTGCTGTTTCGGGTCGGCGGCCTTGCTGGCCTTGGCTTCGGCCCGGGCGGCCTTGGCCTCCTGGGCGCTGCTGCGTTTGTCCAGCCAGGCCTGCACCCAGTCGGGGCTTTCCGCAGCCATGATTTTTTCCGGGTTGGCGCTGGCCACCTGGAGCAGGGAAAGGGCGTGTTTACAGGGGAATTTGCGGCTGGGACAGCTGCATTTGCTCACCAAATCGCCGGCGGCGATGACGGTTTGATAGGGATTTTTGCCACTGCCTTTGCACAGGCCCCAGAGGGCGGCGTCGTTGCCGCCGAGCAGCTGCCATTTGCTGGCCAGGCCCCGGGCGGCACTGATAGAGGCGCTGTCGG
>ERZ773090.965-NODE-965-length-10741-cov-4.75809_pt1 | contig 10741 bp, 10 predicted proteins | sample MGYA00580579_ERZ773090 | MGnify/ENA primary metagenome ERZ773090 (study PRJEB29015, sample SAMEA2738014) | human oral metagenome | biome: human oral; feature: human-associated habitat; material: dental | place: China | collected 2132 ... | reverse complement strand
CCTCGGACGAGGGCTATGTGCTGGAGAGCGAAGCGCTCGGCCAGACCCCGGCCACGGCCCGCCGCACCGCCGCCGGCACCTATGAAAACGGCCTCGGCCGGCCCTTCTACGGCCGCGAGCAGTTGGCCGCGCTGGCTGACTATGCCCGCCGCCAGCACGTGGAACTCATCGCCGAGGTGGATTTCCCCGGGGCCACCGGGGGCATTTACCAACTGCTGAAACAAAAAGACCCGGCCAGGGCCGAGCGCCTCTTCCGGGGCAACGGTTCGACGGCCCAGGTGGCCGAGGCCGGCGAGTTTGTCCGTGAGATTTACAGTGAAGTCTTGCAGGCCCTGCCCGGCAGCCGCCATTTCCATCTGGGCGGTGCCGAATTCACCGGCCAGCGCGAAACCAGTGCGGCTTTCCTGGACTTTGTCAGCGCCAACGGTCGCTTCCTGCAATCACGGGGCGTGCAGCCGCGCCTGTGGAACGACGGCGTCTACAGCGAAGCGCTCCCCCATCTGGATAGGAGCATCGAAATCGAATGGCGCCGCGCCGGCGACGGTCGCGCCAGCGGCGAAGCGCTTCGGGCCGCCGGCTTCCGGGTGCGGGACTAGGCCCCGGCCGGCGATTCCCCCAGCAGCCGGGCTAGCAGCGCTTCGGTTTCCGCCAGCTGGGCGAGCCGGGCCCGGTTTTCCGCCCGGCAGGCGCGCAGCTGGGCCCGCAGTTCATCGCACAGGGGTGCCGGCCCCAGGCAGTCCAGCAGCCGCGCCACCTCCTTCAACGCCAGGCCGGCCCGCTGCAGCAGGCGAATCTTCGCCACCCGCGCCACGTCCGTTTCCGCATATTGCCGATAGCCGGCCGCCGTACGCACCGGGCTGAGCAGGCCCTGTTCCTCGTAAAAGCGCAGCATGCGTTCGCTCACGCCGGTGCGCCGGGCCAGTTCACCAATTTTCATCGTTCCTCCGTTTGACCTTGACAGCGTGTCATAGTCTAAGCTCGCCCCTTTTTTCAGGAGCAAGCCATGCGCGCTTTCATCATTCACGGCTACGGCGCCGGCCCGGCCGACCACTGGTTCCCCTGGCTCGGCGAACGGCTGACCCAGGCCGGCATTCCCACCACCATTCCCGCCCTGCCCGACCCGGAACGGCCGGACTTCGACCGCTGGCAGGCGGCCCTGGCCGAGTCCATCGGCCGCCCCGACGGCGAGACTCTGCTCATCGGCCACAGCCTCGGCACCCTCACTCTGCTGCACTATCTCAGCGCCCAGCGGCCGGCCGCCCTCGGCGGGCTGGTGCTGGTGGCCGGCTTCGGTGCGCCGCTGCCGGCCTTGCCGGTCATTGGCACCTTTAACATCGATGACTATGTGGCCCGGGCCCGGCTCGACGACCAGTGGCTGCGCCGCTATCGCTCCTGGCATTTCATCAGCAGCAACGATTACATCGTTGAACCGGCCCAGAGTCGGGCCCTGGCCCAGCGGCTCGGCGGCGAAGTGAAGGAACTCGCCGACCACGGCCATTTCCTCGCCGCCGATGGCATTGACCGGCTGCCGGCCCTGGCCGACCGGCTGCTGTCCGGAGGAAATCATGTTTAAAATCATCATGTTGATTAAAAAACGGCCGGAGCTCAGCGACGCGGAATTCTGGGAACACTGGCGCGCCCATTCGGCCAAGGTGCTGGCCCTGCGGGAGGTGCTCGGCATTCGCCACTACAGCAAAACCCGCCCGGAACCGGCCGCCAGCCAGCGGCCCACCCAGACCTTCGGCTATGACGCCATGGGGGAACTCTGGTATGCCAGCCGGGAGGATTTTCTCCGCGCCCGCCAGACCCCGGCCGGCCGGGCCGCCCTGGCCGAACTGCGCGCCGACGAACGGCGTTTTGTCGATTGGGAAAATTCCGTGCTCTGGTTCGGCCACGAGGAGCGGCTGCTCTAGGGAAGCGCTTCCCCCGAAGCGGCAGCCTATACTGGCTCCTTTTTTCGGAGAATCCCCATGTTTTATAACGAGTTCCAGCAGCCCATCGGCGCGCCCCTGCCGGATTTCCGCCCCGGCGCGCGGCCCGCCATCGACCTGCTGCCCGGCCGCTACGGCCGCCTGGAACGGCTCGACCCGGCCCGCCACGGCGCCGACCTCTATCAGGTTTACGGGCCCAGCGCCCCCGCCGGCCATTTCACCTATCTGAGCATTGACCCGTCCCCCGACCGGGCCCACCACGACGAACGCCTGCGACAAATGGCCGCCAGCGCCGACCCCTACCATCTGGCCATCTGCGACAACAACGGCCGCGCCCTCGGCACCCTGGCCCTGATGCGCATGGACCCGAAGAATCGGGTCATCGAAGTGGGCTGGGTCTGCTACGGCCTGGCCTTGCAGCGCAGTCGTCTGGCCACCGAAGCCCAGTATCTGCTGATGGCCTACGTCTTCGATGTCCTCCACTACCGCCGCTACGAATGGAAGTGCGACAGCCTGAACGCCCCCAGCCGCCGCGCCGCCGAACGGCTCGGCTTCACTTTCGAGGGCATCTTCCGCCAGGCGCTGGTCTACAAGGGCCGCAACCGGGACACCGCCTGGTTCTCCCTGCTGGACAGCGAATGGCCGGCGCGGCGGGCGCAGCTTGAACGCTGGCTTAATCCGGATAACTTCGACGGCGCCGGCCGGCAGCTGGCGCCGCTCTAGGAGCCCCCCATGGGGGCCGCCGGGAAAACCCCGGCCCAAGGGCGAAGCGCTTCCCCTCTTTCTCCGGCGGGAAGCGCTTCCTTTTGTTGGCGACTGGGAACGAAGCGCTTCCCTTTCGGAAACTCAGGTCGTTCAACCGAAGCGCTTCAGGCGGCCCTTTAGTGGGCCAAGCTACCGGAATAATCACCCCAGTCCGAAGTGCGGCCGCCGGCGCCGCAACGCTTCCCCATTTCGCCCAAACCCCGGCCATAAAAAAAGCCCCGAAGGGCTTGTTACAGGGCGTTGTTGTTCATGGTCCAGCAGTCGCTGATTTTGCCAGCGCGGATTTTGAGAAAGTCCGTGCCCACCTTAACGGCGCTGCGGTCGCCGATGGTGGCGGTAACTTTCCAATAGGCGGAAATCATTTCGCCGTCGCGGAAAGGGCCGAGCACGATTTCATAGTGCAGGTCAGCCTTCGCGCGAATGGTGCTAATCCAGGCCTTGGCGCTGGCAATGTCCCTGACCGGCGCCGGCGGCTTCGTGGAATCGGCGGTGAGATGGGCGCGAAAGTCCGCCGTCAAAATTTCATCGGCCCGGGCCAAATCGCCGTTCCACATGGCCGTCCAGGCGGCGTAGATTTCTTTTGCGTTATTCATCATTGGTACTCCTAGGCGGCGGGCGCTAACCCAAGTTAGCCTTGTGAAACCCGGCCGGCCATTCTAATTAAGGACTAAAACGAAGCGCTTCCTTTCTGCCGGCGGCTGGGAAGGAAGCGCAAAGCACCCAATAAAAAACCCGCTCGAAAGCGGGATTTTGAGGAATTTGTGGAGCCGGCCCCCCGGCTTGGCCGCGCTGGCTCCCCATAGCTCCATCGAAGGCAGAAATAAAAAATCCCACCTCGGAGGTGGGAGTAGAAAAACTGTGGAGCCGGCAAAGGGACTTGAACCCATGACCTGCGCGTTACGAGTGCGCTGCTCTACCAACTGAGCTATGCCGGCGAAAACGGCGCCCATCATAACCGGAAGTCCGGTCGAAGACAATCGCTGCCGGCTATTCGCGCTCGGCCGCCTCCAGCTCCTCGGCCCGCTGCAGCCACCGGGTCTCGGCCGCCGCCAGTTCCTTCTGCACGCTGGCGTCCTCGGCCATCACTCGGCGCAGGGCCTCGCGGTCGGCGTAGAGGGTCTCATCGGCCAGCTGGATTTGCAGGGCCGAGGCGCGCTCGTTGAGCCGGTTCATCTCCCGTTCGGCCGCCGCCAGAGCCTGCTGCAGCGGGCGCAGCCGGGCGCGGCGGTCGGCGGCCTCGCGGCGGTTCTGGACCCGGGCCGAGGGGGGAAGCGCTTCGGTCGGGGAAGCGCTAGCGGCCCGCTCCTCGGTTAGTAGAAGCTGCTGGTAATCGTCCAAATCGCCATCAAAGGGCTGAACCTGGCCGTTGGCCACCAGCAGAAATTCATCGCAGCAGGCGCGCAGCAGACTGCGGTCGTGGGAGACCAGTACCAGGCCGCCGCTGTAGTTCTGCAGGGCCTCGGTCAGGGCGTCGCGCAGGGTTAAATCCAGATGGTTGGTGGGCTCGTCGAGCAGCAGCAGATTAGGCGCCCGGGCCACCAGCAGGGCCAGGGCCAGCCGGGCCCGCTCGCCGCCGGAATAGTGGGCCACCGGCGCCGCCAGCCCGTCGCCGCGAAAACCGAAGCCCCCGAGGAAATTACGGCCCTCCTGGGCCGGGGCCGTCGGACGCAGAGCCTGCCAGTGTTCCAGGGCATCGCGGCCACCGTCGAGGCTGTCCAGCTGGTGCTGGGTGAAATAGCCCAGCCGGCACTGGGGGTGCCAGTGGCTTTCCCCGGCCAGGGCCGGCAGCTGCTGGGCGAGAAAACGCAGCAGCGTGGATTTGCCGGCGCCGTTGCGGCCGAGCAGACCGAGGCGGGTGCTAGGGGTCAGGCGCAGGCGCAGACCCTGGAGCAGCGGCGTGGTTCCGGGGCCGATGGCCACGCCGCGACAGTGGAACAGCGGGTCGGGCAGGGCCTCGGGTTCCGGCCATTGCAGTTGGTAGGCCTCGCCCTCGGGCGGCGGCGGCAGGGCGCTGAGTTTTTCCAGGGCCTTGATACGGCTCTGGGCCTGTTTGGCCTTGGTGGCCGAGGCGCGGAAGCGGCGTACAAAATCCTCCAGATGGGCGCGGCGCTGCTGTTCCTGCTGGTAGAGCGCTTCGCTCTGGCGCCGCCGTTCGGCCCGCTGGCGCTCAAAGCTGCTGTAGTTGCCGCTGTAGAGGGTCAGGGTTTCATTTTCCAGATGGAGAATCTGGGTGCAGAGGCTGTCGAGCAGTTCCCGGTCGTGGGCGATGATGATTTGGGTGCAGGGCAGCGTCTTTAGATAGTCCTGCAGCCAGATGACCGCGTCCAAATCCAGATGGTTGGAGGGTTCGTCGAGCAGGAGCAAATCGGCCGGGGCAATCAGGGCCTGGGCCAGGTTCAGCCGCATGCGCCAGCCGCCGGAGAAGCTGGCCACCGGCTGGCCCTGCTGCTCCAGACTGAAACCGAGGCCGTGCAGCAGCCGCCGGGCCCGGGCCTCCTGCTCGTAGCCGAAGACGGCGCCGTAGGCATCGTGGGCGGCGGCGATTTCCTCGCCGGTCTGGGCCGTGGCCATGAGTTTTTCGGCGGCGCGGAAGGCGTGGTGGCCGTCCAGCACATAGTCCAGGGCGCTGCAGGCCAGGCCCGGCGTTTCCTGGGCGGCGCTGGCAATGAGCCAGGATTCGGGACGGCCATAGTGGCCAGCCTCCGGTTCGAGGTCGCCGCGCAGCAGGGCCAGCAGCGACGACTTGCCACAGCCGTTGCGACCCACCAGGCCGACCCGGGCGCGCGGGTGAATCTGCAGGCTGGCGTCCCGCACCAGCGTGCGGCCGGCCCGGGCGAAGGAGAGGTTTTCAAAGCTAATCATAGGGATAGGGCGATTGGGATTTTCAAAAGCAATTCAAAACTGGATAAAATACCTCATTTCACTGGAGAAAATCTTGTCAAAGCAAACCGAAAACCTGTTAATTCCGCTGTTTAACTATCTGGATAACACCCTGGAACCGGACCCGCTGCTGGTTACGGTGCAACTGGAAATGCTACAGCTGTCCGGGGTACCGTCGCGCCGGCTGTGGCAATACTTCTTCTCCGACCCCTGCCGCCGGCTCTTCATGCTCAGCATCATCGCGCCCATGAGCGTAACCCGCACGCGCAAGCACAACGCCCAGGAGCTCTTCCGCCTCTGGGAGAACGGCGTTTTCGACCGGGAACAGGAGCTGGAGGTGTTCAGCGCCCTGGCCGTGCTCAACCACGGGCCGATTCTGCCGGTGCTGGCCGACATCGTTTTCCACGGCGACCCCGGCGACTACTGGCGCCAGCGCTGCGCCAGCCTCGGTCTGCTTCACCTGGACTGCCGCGACCTCCAGGACGACATCGAACGGACGCTACGTAAATGTCTACGGCAGGAGCGCTTCCCGGAATTCTGGCCGGTGCTGCTGAGCAAGCTGGTGGGCCGGGGCCTGCGCCAGCGCTGGATGAAGCTGTTCTTTGAGCACGGCGAAAAGTGTTCCTGCGACAACAACGCCGGCCTGCTCGAAGCCTTTTCCCTCTGCCGCCAGGACGGCCTACCCTACTTCCAGCGCGCCCTATTCAATCCCCACTGGAACTGCGGCGGCAATGCGACCAGCCGCGCCGTGGCCTACCGGGGGCTAAAACGGCTGGAGGTGAAACTCAGCCAGCTGTGGACGGACATCGAAATCCAACCGGCGGCGGCCCGGGCCAATGCCCTGAATCTGCTGCTGCACTGCCTCAGTCTCAGCGCCCACGACCTCACGCCGCTGGAGCCGGCGGCCCTGCTCTACGAACGCTATTTCAGCAACCATTTCCTCATCGGCCAGGTGGAGGAGGAGCAGCGCGATTGGGCCTGGACGGTGCGCGACCAGCTGGAAATCGCCATGCGCGGCGAGGCCCTGCGGACGCTGGCCCAGCAGCCGCCCCGGCCGCCGGTGGAAAGCGTCGGCCCCGAACGGCCGGAGCCGGCGGAGGACTAGGAACTTCCCTGCCCCTCGGCCCCGGCCGACCGAAGCGCTTCCCCCTCTCCCTTTCTCCAGTCCGAAGCGCTTCCCTATATAATGGGCCCCTGGGTTGGGAGTTCTGAACCGTCTTATTTACAGAACGTTGAACGATTGATTCACCCAACTCACCGTTTTTTGCCCTTTGTGTTGCTCCGGCACGCAAAGGGTTTTTCTTTGGAGATGAGGATGCACTGACTCTACGTTGATGAAAGCGGCACGCCCAACAGTACCCGGGAAACTTTTTTCGTTCTGGCTGGCTTTAGTATCTTTGAGCGCCAAACCCATTGGCTTGACCGGGAAATCACCAAAATTGCCGAGCGCTTCGACCCCCGGCATTTTAAAGAAGGCATCTGCGAGCTCCACGGCAACCCCATGTTTTCAGGGACCGACGGCTGGAAACAGGCCGCCACTGTCCCCCAGCGGGTGCAGGCGGTGGTGGACACGCTCCAGCTGCTTAACAATCACCATTCACAGCTGCGCATTATTGCCTCGGTGATTGAAACCAGCCAAATCCTAGATAAAAGCCAGATTCTGGCCACGGCCTTTGAGGATATTGCCTTCTGCTTTGACCATTCTTTGCGCGTCATTTACAGCCGCCAGAACAATCCTCAGCGGGGCCTCATCATTTTTGATAACTCGGCCTCGGAACGAAAAATTCAAATGCTTTCCCACGCGGCCAAGCACATTGGCCGGGCCGATGACCGGCTGCGTAACTTTGCCGAGGTGCCGGTATTCATTGATTCCAAAGCCTCGCGGCTCATTCAGCTGGCCGATTTAATTGCCTACTGGCTCTACCGCTACTACACCAGTTTGGATAATCGCGGCTTTAGGCTGCTTGAACCCTATTTTCTGCGCTACGGTAACGAGCGGGTCGGACTCATCGAACGCATTTCGGCGGAAAGTCGCCAACGGTTGGCTGGAGCCGGCGACCGGGGCCATCCCTTCCCGCCGCCCAGCGCCCGGGGCGGAATCTAGCCGCCCTACAGCAGCGGACTTAGCAGCCGCACACAGCGTTCCAGCAGCCGCTGCAGCCCCGGCCGGCGCCGCCAGCCCTGGACGCTCACCGGCTGGCAGGCGGCCAGATAGTCCTCCTGGAGCTGGGCAATGGCCGCCACCGTCGTCCGGTCGTAGACCGCCAGCGACAGCTCCATATTCAGATAGAAACTGCGCATGTCCATGTTCACCGTGCCGAAGAGGGCATATTCCCGGTCGATGACCACGGTTTTGCTGTGCAGCAGGCCGCGCCGGAAGCGGTGAATCTGAATGCCGGCGTCCAGCAGCAGCTGGTAGTAGGCCTTGGCCGCATAGGCCACCAGCCGCGAATCATTGCGTGCCGGCAGCAGTATGCGCACCGTTACCCCGCGCCGGGCCGCGCTGAGCAGGGCGTTGAGCAGGGCCTCATCGGGAACGAAATAGGGCGTGGTGATGGTGATGCTCTCCAGGGCGTTGTAGAAGGCGGCAATCAGCGTGTCATAGGCGATGTAGCTCTGTTCGTCCGGGGCCGAGGGGATAGCCTGCAGAATGCCCGGGCCCAGATGGGCCGGGGGCAGCGTTTCGGCCGCCGGCAGGGCCTGGCCCTCCAGCCACCAATCGCCGGCGAAGACCCGGGCCAGGGCCGCCACCGTCGGGCCCTCCAGCCGCAGCATCACGTCCACCCAGTGGCCGACGCCCTCGTCCCGTTTGAAGCGGCGCGGGTCGACCAGATTAAAGCTGCCGGTGTAGGCGATGGCCCCGTCGATGAGCAGCAGTTTGCGGTGATTGCGCAAATCCAGCCGGCGCACGAACAGCGCCCGCAGCAGGCCCACCGGCAGGGCCTCCACCACCTCGACGCCGGCCGCCCGCAGCCGGGCCGGCCAGGGGGAACGGAGGAAGGCCGCACTGCCGAGGCTGTCCACCAGCAGCTGACAGCAGACGCCGCGCCGGGCCGTGGCCGCCAGCGTGTCCAGCAGGGTTTCAATCTGGCCCTGGGCCTCGACGATGTAGAACATCAGCCGGCAGCTGTGTTGGGCGGCGGCTATATCAGCGCCCATGGCGGCGATGAGGGCGGCGCTGTCGGTGTGCAGGGTGGTGCGGTTACCGGCGGCCGGGGCCAGGCCGGTGGTGTGGGTGGCGAGCCGGGCCAGACTCTGCCAGCGCGGCGCCAATGCCCACGGCGGGGGCGGCGGCGGGTCGCCGGCATAGAGGCGCCGCAGGGCCTGCTGGTGGCGGGCGCGGCGCCGGCCCAGGTGGGTTTCGCCGATGAGCAGATAGAGCAGCAGACCGCCATAGGGAAAGACAAACAGCACCACCAGCCAGGCCAGGGCCGAGCCGATGGGCCGCCGGCTGTAAATGACGCGCAGGGCGCTGCTCATACTTAAAATAAAGTGGCCGAGCACCAGCCAGCCGGTGAAATTCATGGGCTATTCTCCTGTTTGATATGAAAATTCTTAGCTACAACATCCAGGCCGCCATCAACAGCAGCGGCTATCTGAGTTATCTGTGGCAATGGCCACGCCAGATTCTACCCACCGCCGCCAAACGCACCAATCTGCGCCGCATCGCCAGCTTTCTGCGCGACTATGAGGTGGTTTGTCTCCAGGAAATCGAGCTGGGCGGCCTGCGCAACGGCTTCGCCAGCCAGCTGCTGCAGCTGCAGGAACTCAGCGACTTTCCCGAGGCCGTCTGGCAGCTGAATCGGCGCGTCGGCCGGCTGTCCGCCCACGGCAATGTGATTCTGGCGCGCCGGCCCCTGCAAAAGCGGGTCGATGTGCCGCTGCCGGGAAAAATTCGCGGCCGGGGCCTGCTGGCGGCCCAGCTCGGCGACCGGGTCATCGCCACCACCCATCTCAGCCTCGGCCGGGCCGACCAGCTCCGGCAGCTGGCCTTTATCCGGGCGACCCTGCAGCCCTGGCCGGCGGTGCTGCTCTGCGGCGATTTCAACTGTGGCCCCCAGCGGCTGGCCCCGCTGACCGACGGCGGCTGGCAGCTGCTCGGGACGGGCCAGGCCAGTTTTCCCAGCTGGAAACCGCGCCGCTGCCTCGACCATGCCCTGCTGCGCGGCGGCACGGCCACGGCCGAGGTGCTGACCTTCCGCGCCTCCGACCATCTGCCCCTGGCCATCGGCTGGGAGTAGCGGCGCTTCCTCCTGACTAGCTGGCGCCGAGCGGGAAGCGCTTCGGCCTGAAAACGTCATTCCCGGCGAAGCGCTCTAACGGTCCACCGGCCGCCCGGTACCTCTTTAATCTGATTGACCATTTCCCACCGGCGAAGCGCTTCGACCTGACCTAACTAAAGGAGAAGCGCTTCCCTTGGCCCGCCAGTGGCCATCTAAATGCCAAAATCGAAGCGCTTTGGGTTTTCCCTGGCCCGGGCCAACGAAGCGCTTCGGACTCGGCAAAAGGGGGAGCGCTTCGTTCCCAGAGGCCGGATAAAACAAGCGCTTCACCGTTTTGCCCCCGTTGCGAACGAAGCGCTTCGTTTGAAAAAGCCGTCCATCGGATAAAAGCCTTTCCCGGTTGCAACGCTTCGGCCGAGGCCGGCGGAATTATCCCGTGGGGCTTTCCATCGGAAGCGCTTCCCGCTGCTGAAGTCTGGCGTCGGCGCCTCGGGGCCTATTCCCCATGACCTTTTAGCAACAAAGCGCTTCCCTCCAGACGGGCCGGGGCCGGCGCTGATTAAAAGCAGCGGCTGGAAGGAAGCGCTTCGGTGCGGCGCCGTTGTTTTAACGAAAACGGAAAAGCGCTTCGGCCGGCCGTTGGCCGCGCAGGGCCCGTTTTGACCGGGGACAAATCCCGAGGAGAGCCGCCACCCCGTGGCGGGCCGGTGAGCATTCCGATGCCGGGCTGGATAAATTCATTTACCGAGAACGAAGCGCTTAGGTTTAGTCCCCCGAGGCCGAATTTATTTTTCCCGGCTCTGAGGGCGAAGCACTCCCTTCCGGACGGGCCGGGGCCGGCGCTGGCAATAGGCAAAACTTTTTCCGGCGCCAAATTCTGGAACCGAGGCGCTTCGGCGGAAGAACCGACCAATGGCGAACAGCGGGGGAAGCGCTTTTTCT
>ERZ773090.964-NODE-964-length-10742-cov-5.33311_pt1 | contig 10742 bp, 8 predicted proteins | sample MGYA00580579_ERZ773090 | MGnify/ENA primary metagenome ERZ773090 (study PRJEB29015, sample SAMEA2738014) | human oral metagenome | biome: human oral; feature: human-associated habitat; material: dental | place: China | collected 2132 ... | reverse complement strand
CGACAACCGCAGGGTTGATGCCAAATCCCTGATCGCCCGCGAGAGCCTCTCCGCTGAGTTTCAAAACGACACGGCGATATTTCGCTTCCACGATAACTCCTCCTGTCTGTTCTTTGCGCCATTATAACACACTTCGGAAAAGGAATCACTGATTATCAGCAACTCCTTGAAAAAATCCCCTGTCCGTCTGCAAAAAAGGGGCGTCGTGCGACGCAAATGCGCACAACAGCCCCTTTATGCCCCTTCCACCGCTGCGCGGTCTCCCTTCCCCGCAAGCAGGGCGGGCTTTCATCGCTATCGATCTGCCCTTATTTGTATAAGGAAGCGGCTTTCGCTCATCACTGCATCTGTGCAGCAACCTCTGCAGCGAAATCTTCCTGCTTCTTCTCGATGCCCTCGCCGAGCTGGAAGCGCGTAAATGCCTTGACCTCCACGCCGCCAAGCACAGCGGATACCTTCTGTTCGGGATCCTTCACAAACTTCTGCTCGAGCAGACAAGCTTCTTCGTAGAACTTGTTGATGCGCCCCTCGACCATTTTCTCAATGATCTTTTCGGGCTTGCCCTCCTCAAGTGCCTGCTTGCGGAGGACTTCTTTTTCATGCTCGATATCGTCTGCCGTCACGCCGGAACGATCGATCGCAATCGGCGATGCCGCCGCAATCTGCATGGCGATGTCCTTGCCGAGCTGCTCATCGCCGCCCGAGAGCTCCACGAGGATGCCGATCTTGCCGCCCATGTGGATGTACGTCGCAACGCGTCCAGTGCTCTCATAGCGTGCAAAGCGGCGCAGCGAAATCTTCTCGCCGATCGTCGCCGTCGCCTCAGTGATGAGGGATGCAACCTCCTTGCCGTCAAGCGTGCTCGCGTTCAATGCGTCGAGATCCGCGGGATTGGTCTCTGCGATGTGCTTGGCAACTTTTGCACTCAGCTCACGGAACTGCTCGTTGCCCGCAGCAAAGTCCGTCTCGCAGTTGATCTCGACAATCGCGCCGACCTTTGCGTCCGGTGCGAGATATGCCGTCACAGCACCCTCAGCCGCGATGCGCCCCGCCTTCTTCTCCGCCTTTGCAATACCCTTCTCACGCAGATAGTCGATTGCCTTCTGCATATCGCCGTCCGTCTCGGCGAGGGCCTTCTTGCAGTCCATCATGCCCGCACCCGTACGCTCACGCAGTTCTTTTACCATTGCAGCACTGATTGCCATTGTATTTCCTCCCAAAGATTTCACAAAAAAGGGCAAGGGATAATACTCCCTTACCCCTCAATCATATTCTTACTCAGCTGCAGCCTCTGCCGAAGCACCGCCCTGATTGCCCTCGAGCACAGCATCCGCCATGCAGCCCGTGAGGAGCTTCACCGCACGGATCGCATCATCGTTGCCCGGGATTACATAGTCGATCTCATCCGGATCGCAGTTCGTATCGACGATTGCAACGATGGGAATGTTCAGCTTGCGCGCCTCAGCAACCGCGATGCGTTCCTTGCGCGGGTCGACAACAAAGAGTGCCCCCGGCAGACGGTTCATATCCTTGATGCCGCCCAGATAGCGCTCGAGCTTCTCCTTCTCATGACGGAGACCCTGCACCTCTTTCTTCGTCAGCACCTCGAACGTGCCGTTCTCCTCCATCTCCTCAAGCGTCTTGAGGCGGTGGATGCGCCGCTGAATCGTCTGGAAGTTCGTCATCATGCCGCCGAGCCAGCGCTCATTGACATAGAACATATTCGCACGCAGAGCCTCCTCACGGATCGCCTCCTGCGCCTGCTTCTTCGTGCCGATGAAGAGCACGGACTTGCCTTCCTGCGCAACGCTGCGGAGGAAGTTGTACGCCTCATCCACCTTGCGCACCGTCTTCTGCAGATCGATGATGTAGATGCCGTTGCGCTCCGTGAAGATGTAGCGCGCCATCTTCGGGTTCCAGCGGCGGGTCTGATGTCCGAAGTGAACGCCTGCCTCCAGAAGCTGCTTCATAGAAATTACTGCCATGGAAAATACCTCCTGTTGTTCTTCCGCGCCCCTCATCTGCTGCACCACCGCGCACAGCACGGCACAGAGCAGCTATCGGGAATGCGTGATTTTTAAGGAATCGCTGATAAAATGAAGTCTGTCAGATTGGTGCAGATTTTTTGTCCTGTCAAGGAGACAAACCAGACACATAGCAAAGGCTATGTGGAGGATTTGCCGACGATGGCAGGGCGAAAAAGATGTGCCAAGATGGCAGTACTGAATTTATCAGTGCTTCCTAAACACTGCGGGATATTATAGCATAAGAACGTCTGCAAGACAACGGCCCAGCGAAAATTTTTGCACAAAAAATGGAGAGCACACAGCTCCCCATCGATCAAGTTCTATTCGTATGGAATCAATGCGGTAGTGCGGGCGACTCCGTCACATCCACACCCTTTGGCGCATAGAGAATAATCGTGCTCGATACCACACGCGCCGTCCCGTGCAGGACATAGCAGGCACCATTCAGGAAGTCGCAGACACGACGGCGCTCGCCATCGTTCAAGCAGTCAAAATTGACCGTCACAGCAATCCCCTGCTTGAGCTGTGTGACCGCCGTGCTCACGTCATCATAACGGCGCGGACGATGAATGCGCACTTTCAGTTCTGACACCTTTGTCGTATGAACCGTCAGCGGCGTCCCGCCGTCTCCCGTCGAGGGCGTACGCGCAGACGCGGATGAACCATATGCCGCAGACGGAAAGGAGATCGTACCACCGTTGGCAACACGCCGTTCCGCAGCCACGGTATGCTGCGTTTGTGCCGCCGCATGCTGCGCACGCTGCTCCTGTTCTTCCTCCTCGAACTCCTCGTCATCCGCAATGGGGATAAATGAGTCCACGACGCGCGAAGTCATATTCTTCACACGTGAAAGAAATGAATTTGCACCCATTTACCTCTTCCTTCCTCGCTAAATTCCAACTGCGTAAAAATAGAGACAAACACGCACTCTACTGTCTTCGACATACTATCACATTTTTTTCAGAAATGCAAGCATACCAAATGCAAACATAATCTTTATTTAACAAAAATTTTCTCTGCCGCTTTACTTGCGCGCATTCTTTGCCGCACGTCCACGCGCCGTACGGTCCAGAATCGTCTTGCGCAGACGGATGTTCTCCGGTGTCACCTCGACGAGTTCATCATCGTTGATGTACTCAAGTGCCTGCTCGAGGCTCAGGATGCGTGGCGGTGTGAGGCGAATTGCCTCATCGGATGCCGACGTGCGCATATTCGTGACATTCTTTTTCTTGCACGGATTGATATCCATGTCGATGTCGCGTGCATTCTCACCGACGATCATGCCCTCGTAGACCTGTTGACCCGGCGAGATGAACATCGTCCCGCGATCCTGCAGGGAGAAAATCCCGTAGCCCGTCGTCTCTCCCTGCTCAAACGCCACGAGTGAGCCGCGCGAACGCCCGCTCATATCCCCCTTGTACGGCACATAGCCATGGAAGATATGGTTCATGATGCCGTTGCCCTTCGTATTCGTCAGGAGCTCCGAGCGGAATCCAATCAGGCCGCGTGCGGGAATGAAGAACTCCATGCGGATGTAGCCCGACAGCTCCGTCATATTCGACAGCTCTGCCTTGCGTGTCCCGAGCGCCTCCATGACCGAGCCCATATACTCCTGCGGCACCTCGACGGTCAGATTCTCCATAGGTTCACATTTTTGCCCATTGATCATCTTGTAGACCACTTCCGGTTTTCCGACCTGCAGCTCATATCCCTCACGCCGCATCTGCTCAATCAGAATCGAGAGATGCAGCTCGCCGCGCCCGGAGACCTTGAACACGTCCGCCGAGTCCGTCTCCTCAACACGCATCGCCACATTCGTCTCGATTTCCTTGAAAAGACGGTCACGCAGATGACGTGAGGTCACAAACTGCCCCTCACGCCCTGCAAAGGGGCTCGTATTGACACCGAACGTCATTGAGAGCGTCGGCTCGTCGATATTGATCGACGGCAGTGCCTCCGGATTCTCCGCATCCGCCACCGTATAGCCGATGCTTACATCGCCGAGCCCCGTCAGCGCGACAATCTCGCCCATGCCCGCCTCATTTACATCGACGCGCCTCAACCCCTGATAGACATAGACCTTGCCGACCTTCGCCTTTGTCTCATGATCGCCGCTGATGATGACGACATTCTGATTCGGGCGCACCGAGCCTCGAATGATTCGGCCGATGGCCACACGTCCCACGTAGTCATCCGCCTCAAGCGTCGTCACCATCATCTGCAGAGGGCCTTCAGCATCGCCCTGCGGTGCCGGAATCTCCTTCACAATCGTCTGCATCAAGGGTTCCAGATTGTCGCTCTCGTCCTCCATCTTGAACTTTGCGATACCGTCTCGGGCCGTCGCATAGATCACAGGGAAATCGAGCTGATCATCATCTGCATCCAGTTCCATAAACAGCTCGAGAACCTCATCGTAGACATCGTCTACGCGCTGGTCCGGGCGATCAATCTTATTGATGACCACAATCGGCTTCAGCTTTTGTTCAAGCGCCTTGCGCAGTACATATTTCGTCTGCGGCATCGGTCCCTCAAACGCATCAACGAGAAGAAGAACACCGTCCACCATGTTGAGAACGCGCTCCACCTCACCGCCGAAATCCGCGTGTCCCGGTGTATCTACAATATTGATCTTGATATCGTCGTAGAGAATCGCCGTGTTCTTCGAGAGAATCGTAATCCCGCGCTCGCGCTCGATATCCCCCGAGTCCATCACGCGCTCATTGACTTGCTCGTTCGAGCGGAACACGTGACTTTGACGCAGCATTGCATCGACCAGCGTCGTCTTACCGTGATCGACGTGTGCGATAATTGCAATGTTGCGCAGCTTTTCATTCGTCGCCATATATAAAATGTGCCTCCCCAAAATTTCCGTACAAAAGATAGCTTGTCTATCTTATTATAGCACGTCTTCTTTGTCAAGATTTTTATGATCTGATGCTATAATTCACCAAAAAGAAAAAGCCCTCACGCACGTGAGGGCTTCTCGTCAAAATATTACTTCCCCTTGTTCTGGGCCTCCACCGAACGCTGCCAGTTCTTGTAAAACTGCTCGGAGAGCGCCGAGAAGGTCGCGACCGTGTTCCCATCCGACTTGTTCGCACGTACCTCATACGTATAAAGGAGCTCGTTGGAACCGGAGCGATAAACGTCGAAGAAAAACGTCGTGCGGCTGTTGTTCGCAACTGTCAAGATGATGTAGGCATCCGCATAGGAGGCAACATGCTCCTTGAACACCTTCGCAGCCTCACGGCGCGGAAGTGCCTTGAGATCGATACCGTCATCCTTTTGGATACCGCTTGCCACCGCATCATAGGTCACAATATTTGCACGCGTGATTCGGCTCGCATCCGAGACCACCTGTGTCAGGATCTCAAGTGAAGGCGCCGTGTCCTCGACCTGCACGTAAAGAGGAGCGCCAACGGCCAAACGGTTGACATTCGTGATCACCGCTCCCTCCGGCAACGTCACCTTGTCGGAATAGGCAGATGCCCCCGCCTGCACACCAATCAGCGTAAGGCACAGGACAAGCGCCATCTGGATGAATCTCTTCATAGATATATCTCCTCCTTAAATTCACAGCAAAAAGCTCATTTGCTTTTTGCCATTCTACACTATTATGTCTCATTTTACAAGATAAAAGCACATGAGAGAAAGAATAAGATCATCCATTCATCGCGCGGTCATACTGCTCCAGACGCGCCTCGTCGAGCGCAGCCGCCATCCGCTCGTAGATACTCCCCTTCGTCTCTTCTTCCGCACCGCCCTCAGCCTCCTCTCCCGGCCTCTTTCGCCGCAGCGCAAACTCCTGAGCCAAGTAGTCCTGCATAAAACGAAACCCCTTGTTCGAAATACATTCCACAAGACGCTCCGCCAGCTTCGTGACCCGCGCGTCCGTGGTCGTAATCCGTAGAACGCCACCATACCAAAAGTCAGAAGAAAGCACGGCTCCGCCGCGTCGTCCGATGCTGACGAGCCAGTCAATCAGCTCCCGATGATACTGTACGATAGATTTTTCCGTTATCTCGACGGTCATACCGATGTACGCGGCCTCGCGTGGGACAAGTGTCACGCGTGCCTTGGAAAGATCAAAGACGGAATGCAGCCTCCGCTCATATTGCTCACGCGTTTTTAGCTTGCCGCTGCATTTCACCCACTGCTGATCCACATACTCCGTTTGACTTGCTGATTGTTGTTCTTTTATTATTTTATGAAAAAGATCTTGAACCCGTATGGTCTGCTGATTGGTAATATCAAAAGGCTTCCACACGGAAGTCATACGATACTTTCCCTTCTCAGAGACAAGGCGCTTGCCGAAAACGATTGGGGGCTTAGGATCAAATACGGAGGCAGATGCACCTTTCTTGAGGGCGAGCATTACACATTTGACGGACCGGAGCCCAACACATGCAATGCTCTGAATGCTCTCCACATTCGCATTCAGAACCCCCTTATCCTGTGCAACCAACTGCATCAGATCCGCCGATTTCAGCTGATCTGCGACGTTTTGACGAGAAACACCGTCCATGCAGGGTATGATGCCCACCTTGTACTCGGTATGGGCACGGTCATAGAGGTCTTCCTCACGGATGAGCTCCTCTACCTTGAGCAGACGGAGCGAAAGTGCGTCCATTTGTACTTTTTGTGCGACATGCTTGCAGACGATTTTCTTCCCCTCTGCAAGGGATTCTCGCCCCGTCTCCGTGACCCGTCCCGTTTCATCAATATGCCCATAGCCCTCCAGTACGCGGAGAAATTTATGGACATAGCTCGGGCTGAGCCCCGTCGTTCGCGCAAGGAGATCGACATCCGTGCCAAGCTCCGCCACAAATTGCAGCATATCATGTTCAATGCTGTCAAAATCCTCAAAGGTTCGCTCCTCGAACCTCAAATCAATGTCTGCAATCGGATAGTAGACGGATGCGGCAAAGCAAATATCCTCCGGCTTGATTTCGGGGTTCTGTGCCATGATATCACGCAGTGCATTCGAAAGGAAATAGTCATTTCTCCATGGAGTATCTTTCTTTCTCGCCTGATTGGCAGGCTTCATTCCTCCTCGCTTAACATCCACCATTCTCAATTCCCTCCATGCGCCGATTGAATTCATCATACGAAACAATCTCTCCCGCAGGCCATCCGTCCACGCCGTTTCTCACACCATCCAACATAGCGCGAATAAATGCGGAAAACCGTTTCTCCGAACGGGCATAGGTTTCCTCTGTTAGATTTCCGTCCTCATCCGGCTTCTCGTATGTGCAGCTCGATAGGAAATTCATATCACCGACAAGGATCAGCATCTCCTTGCAGCGCGTCATCGCCACGTTCAGCCGGCGCAACTCGTTCAGGAACCCAATACGTACGACATGGGGCGGCTTATGGGAGCTGCGCGTAAAGCTGTAGATGATGACATTCCGTTCCTGTCCTTGGAAACTGTCGAGCGTAGCAGCCACATCACGGCGCTCATCCTCGGTGAGGATGGATTTCAGCGCTCCCTGTATCTTCTTGACCTGCGCCTTATAGGCGGAGATCACACCGAGTTCATTCAGCTTAAAGTCAGGCTGCTGCATAAGAGCACGAACGAGACGCACGATAATATCCGCCTCGAGCACATTATAAGTTCCGCCGCCTTCAATTTTTGACTCGATGCGGGATTGCTCTGCCGAAGTGTCTATCACAACGAGGCGCGCCTGCGACAGCAAAGGGAGGTGACTGGATACCCCCGCCTTCCAATCAGGAATCGAATGGTATTTGCCCTCATAGAATTCGTGTGAAATGATCGCCGCAATCTCCGGCGGCATACGGAACTGTGTATCGAGCATCACCTTGTTGCTCTCCGGCAGATCCTCATAGAGATCTTCAAACAAGCTCTTTTCAAGCAGCTTTGTCTTAATGCCATTCGCATCACATAGCTTTTCCAATTCTTGATCTAACGACGGTGGAATCTGACGGTGGTCACCGAGCATGATAAGCTTGTTCGAGACACTCATGGGCACGAGCGCGTTGTGAATCTGGATCTGACCCGCCTCATCAATGATCGTTACGTCAAATGCCAAATCAGCAAAACGCTTCTGTGAGTTCACGCCGATGCACGTAGCACCCACGAGATCCACGGATTCGAGAATCATATTCTTGAGCGAATAGTCTTGTTTGTTCTCATTCTTCTGTTGCCAGTCCTTGAGATGTCGGATGAATCCAGCAAAACGCTCTTCATCTGCGGCAATCAACTGCTCATAGCGCGTGATGGCAGAGGCGCGCATTTCGGATGGAAAAAGATCTGTAAAAAAATTCCACCCTGCCTTATTCAGAGTCTTAACTCCAATGGAAAAAATATCCGAGCGCGAGCGATCCATATTCTTATGCTTGGATACATCCTCCATCTCCGGCGCACGGTAGGCCTCCGTCCCCTCCTTTCCGAGCAGTGTTGTACGGACAGCCGAACCAAAGTCAATCAAATATGTAATCCCATCATCGCTCAACATAATATTTGCAGGTTTGAGGTCCTTATGCACATAGTTATTCTTCTGCATGAGAGCGAGAACATCGCACACATCGGCAAGGGCAGTTAAAACCTCCCGCGCATAGAGTTTCCCCTCCGTCATGCGGTCGACAAGCGTCTTCCCGTAAATGCGCTGCATGACGATGTAAAATGTCCGACTGGGCCCATCGTAAAAATACTCATAGACAACAGGAACACGCGATGTCTTCATCCCGACCGCGATCATCGCCTTCGCCTCAGCCTCGGCATGGACAAGAGCAGACTTTATGGCAGCAGAATCTCCGCTGACAGCGATCGCCTTGATGAAAACGTCGCGCTGATATGTGAGCTCCTGTGCACAAAAGGTTCTGCTGTTATTCGTCTCCCCTGCCGGCTCCGAAAAAGAATATTTGCGTTTCTGCTGCGTTTCAATCGTCATTCAGCACACCTCATTCAATGTTTGAAAGGCATCCGCAGCAGAAGCCTTGCCGATTTTCAGATCCTCGACCAGTACCCCCACCTCATCCGGGAACCCTGCATCCTCAATATCCTCATCATCCGCTGGCTTCGGACGAATCTTACCGCAGAGAATATCTCCAAACAGAACGCCGAGGCTGTAACGGTCAGCGCGCTCCCAATGCTCCTGATTCCACGCGCTCTGCAGCACATATTTCTCGACCTCGCGCTCCTTGATCTGCCCCTTCGCGCGCGATGCCTCATGCATCACCGTCAGCTCATCGCTGCTCACGCTAATCTTACCAAAATCAAACTTGATATACGGCAGCCAACGCTTTGCTTCATCACTGCCAAAATTGCACAGGTAAATGCTCTCATGCGTCAGCATACGATGATAGAGCGCCGGAGTACTCCCATGAAGATCCTTAAAACAGTCTGCCAGATCACGGCAAAGGCGCAGACGCTCCTCCTTGCTCAGTGAGGACAGAACATCGCGCAGATTCTCGGGACGTCGCGGGAACTCATAGACAATGATCGTAAAGTCACTCATCCCGTCATCAATTTTCCGCACATCCTGAATAATGCCCTTTGCTCCGTACGGATTGCTTGCAAGAGCGGTCTGCTGGAAGTCGATATTGCGCTTGAGCAGCTTCTCCGAAACATCACCGCGTGCATACTGCCGCAAAATCGCATAGCGTACCGTACCGGTCACGCCCTCCCGCTTCGACCCGCGGAACTCCAGCTGACACTTCGAACGATGTCCATCCGGCGGAGTCACCGGCTTTTCGTCAACCGTATAGGACTCAATGTTCATCAAATTCTCGTCGAATCCGGGAACAGAATTCTCACAATAGAGGAACTTAAGCAGACGGTGCAGAGCACCAAGACAGGCAACCAAATTGCGAAACGTCAGCTCAGGCTCATCATTATTTTTTTTCATTCTCCGGATGAGAGCCCACGTTGCCAAATTTTCGAATCGCAGTGTACGCAGAAAAACTTTTATATTGTCCATCCTTGAAGAGCAAGGAGATCTTTCCAAGTTTGGACGGAAGAACCTCCTTTTTCTCACAGCCCGCCTTTTTTAGAAGCGCCTCATCCTGAAGAGCCTTCAACTTGGCGTTCAAGTCCCATCCGCCTTTGGAATTCTGCTCCCGATAGAGGCGCTCCAGCACGGACGGCTTCGGAATATTTTCCTGAATAAGAACGTCGGCAAGACGCTCCAAGGCACATCTCAGATCATTGGCACAGTTGTTGAGACGAAGACGCGCGCTCTTTTCTACATCGGATAGGTGCTTATACAGAGTTCCGTCATGATCCTTCAAGAAATCAAATTGTGCAGCCATACGTCTGTCCTCCGCAAGAAAAATAAATATCATACGTAAATATTATCTAATTTTTATTTTCTTTTCCCATTTCCTTCTCATGTGATCTATTTCATAAGAAAAATTCGCATCAAGCAGAGAAAACTACTTGGGAAAGAATAAAAACATACAAAAAAACCGTATCGAAACCGATACGGCTAAACTCAATGGCAGGGGCAGTAAGACTTGAACTCACAACCTACGGTTTTGGAGACCGTTGCTCTACCAGTTGAGCTATACCCCTATGGGGCGACTTATGGGGATCGAACCCATGCATGCTGGAGCCACAATCCAGTGTGTTAACCGCTTCACCAAAGCCGCCATTATGATATTTTATAAAAGAACTCGTGAACCGCGCGATTCACGAGTCCCTTGTGCGGCAACTACCTACTCTCCCACGTCGTCTCCAACGAAGTACCCTCGGCC
>ERZ773090.962-NODE-962-length-10773-cov-3.43879_pt1 | contig 10773 bp, 7 predicted proteins | sample MGYA00580579_ERZ773090 | MGnify/ENA primary metagenome ERZ773090 (study PRJEB29015, sample SAMEA2738014) | human oral metagenome | biome: human oral; feature: human-associated habitat; material: dental | place: China | collected 2132 ... | reverse complement strand
GGACTGCATAAACTCAATATCGAAGCCGTGCAGGGCGGCGCGCTCGCGCACCATCAGTTCAATATCGTGCAGGGTTGTGTACCCGTAGACCTCGGGGCGACGCTGCCCCAACAAATTCAGATTAGGACCATTCAGAACAAAAATCGTTGCAGACATACCCCTAGTGTGGCATATTTACCCGCTCAAAAGCGGCAGAAACTGTGCGGTAACGGCGAACTTCGGTACCCCTAGCTGGGAAAAGCAGACAAAAACCGGTAGGCTCGCGCTATGAGCGCATCCGCACCGAAAAGCACCACCGACACAACCCCAGATCTACAGCTCACCGAGGAAGAACGTGAGCTGCTAAGCATCCGCACCGTGCCCGAGTTTGAGGCAGCACAAGCGGCACGCCGCCGCGCGAAAGCACTCGCCAAAGCCCCCGAAAGCCACCTTGCCACCGTGCGCCGCGCCCGCAAAATCAACCGCATTCTGGGCGAAACCTACCCCTACGCCGTGGCTGAACTCGACTTCACCAACGCCTTTGAACTGCTGATCGCCACAGTGCTCTCGGCGCAAACCACCGATGTGCGCGTCAATCAGGTAACCCCGGCGCTCTTCACCCGCTACCCGGATGCGCCCGCCCTCGCCGCCGCCACCGAAGAAGAGGTCGAACCCTATATTCAATCCCTCGGGTTCTACCGCGCCAAAGCGAAATCTATCGTCAAACTCGCCCGCCAGCTCACCGACGACTACGACGGAGAAGTGCCCGGAACACTCGATAAACTGGTGAAACTGGCAGGAGTCGGGCGCAAAACCGCAAACGTGGTACTCGGCAACGCTTTCGGGGTGCCCGGGCTGACCGTCGATACCCACTTCGGCAGGCTCGCACGCCGCATGGGACTCACCACCGAAGACGACCCCGTCAAAGTCGAACACGACGTTGCCGAGCTTATCGAACCGCGCGAATGGACCGACTTCTCACACCGCATGGTCTACCACGGGCGGCGCATCTGCCACGCCCGCAAACCCGCCTGCGGGGTTTGCCCCATCGCCGACCTGTGCCCATCCTGGGGTGAAGGCGAGACGAACGAAATCAAAGCGCGTAAACTCATGAAATATGAAATGGCACCCGGTCGTGAACGCCTGCACCTGCGCTTCCTCACCGGTGCCACACGCCGCCAACTGCACGCCGAAGGATACCCGCTGAGTGCCTAACACCCTGAACACCGCCGCCGAACAAGCCCGCGATGCACTCGCGAACCTTGCCGCAGGAAAACTCGATTTCAATATAGACTCCCTCATGCGGTACGCGCCCAACAGTACACTCTCCAAAGAGGCAGCAGTGCTCATTCTCTTCGGGGTACTCGATGATGAACCGAGCGCATCCGCAGACTTTCAGGGATGCCCGGACTACGTGGGCGAGAACCTGGACGTTCTGCTTCTGGTGCGGGCGGATACTCTGCGCTCACACGCCGGTCAGCCTGCATTCCCGGGCGGCAAAATCGACCCCGAGGATTACGAACTGGCGCGCCAGCAGGGAGTTCCGGTGGGGCGCATCGCCGCCCTGCGCGAGGCCGTGGAAGAGACCGGGCTTGACCCTGCGGGTGTTGAAATTCTGGGGGAGCTGCCGACCCTGCCGCTTGCCGTGAGCGATTTCAGGGTGACCCCGGTGCTGGGGTGGTGGGCTTCACCCACGCGGGTTAGCGTGGTCGATACGAACGAGTCTGCCCTGATTGCGCGGGTGCCCGTGCGGGATCTGCTCAACCCCGCCAACCGGCATACGGCATATGTGAAGCGCGGGCGCATAACCCATAAAACCCCGGCGTTTGAGGTCGTGCACTCTGGCGGCGATGCGCGGGTCGAGTTCACCGTGTGGGGGTTCACCGCGATCGTGCTCGATAAGATTTTTGATGCGCTCACCTGGACGGTACCGTGGGATGCTTCGGTACTTAAACCAGCGCCCGCATCCGGGTAAGCAGCCGTTGGCGGGTGTCTAAAGGCTCGCGGGAGGGAAGAGAAACGAGCGTAGGTGGCGCGGGCCTATTTGCCTTCCGCATAGTTGGTTGTGACCGTCACCGAGACCGGGAACTCCACCGGCACCGTCCCGAAAAGCAGGCGTGCCGCCTCTGCAGCAGACTCCCGCAGAATCCTCTCGACACGCTCCGCCTCAAGCTTGGGGCCGCACAGCAGCAGCTCATCGTGCAGAAAATAGACAATTTTGGTGCGCATGGGCATGCCGAAAACCGTCTCGGTCAGCAGACGCGAACGCACCCTGCCCATCCAGCACAGCGCCCATTCCGCAGCCGTTCCCTGCACCACAAAATTGCGGGTCATACGCCCGTAAGAGCGCGAAAGGGAGACAGCACGCGACTCAGCCGCAGGGGTAGAACGATCTGCAACCGTCCGTTTGAAACGTTCATCTGGGGCGGGTGAGGTGCGCCCCAAAAAGGTGGTGACCTGCCCGCCCACCTCGCCGATGCGCGCCGCACGTTCCGTAAACTCCATCGCACGCGGGAAAAGCTTGGCAACATGCGGCAGCAGCGCCCCAATTTCTCCGCTGCGCCCGCCGTACATAATGGCGAGAAGCCCCACCTTAGCCTGTGCGCGTTCGGTAAGTGCCACGCCCTCAAGCCGGGCGAGTTCGGCGATTCCCGCATACATATCGGTGCCGCGGCCCGCCGATGCCAGCGCCTCGTCGTGGCTGAGCGCCGCCAGGATGCGCGGCTCAATCTGCGAACCGTCAGAAACGAGAAAAACCTCGCCTTCGGGAGCTAGAATTGCCGAACGGATCTCGGCGGGAAGCTGCAGAGCCCCGCCACCGGATGCGCCCCACCGCCCGGTCGCGGCGCCTCCAACTTCAAGATGCGGGCGAAAACGACCGTTGCGCACCCAGGAATCCGCCCAAGACCACCCGTTCGCCGTAAAGATGCGGTACAGCTTCTTGTACCTGAGGATGGGCTCGATGAGCGCCCACCGCCGTTCCCGCTGCGTGGCAGTCTCCTCAGCCCAGCCCTTGAGCACATAGGAGCGGGTACTGGGCACGTTCACCCCGGCGGCGTGAAGTGCGCGTAAAAGTTCCTGCGGGGAATCTGGATTCAGATGGGGCGCGAAAAGGTCGGCACGAATCTGCTCGGCAAGCTCCATCAGCTTGGCGGGATGCTCGCCTTCAGGTGGGCGCGGGCCCAAAATTTCAGTCAAATGGGCATCATGCGCGGCGGTGTCAAAGGGAATTCCGTAGTATTCGATTTCTGCCGCGACCAGGGACCCTGCCGATTCCGCCGCCGCCAATAACCGCAGCCTTTCGGGATGTGCACCGGTGGCGATCGCCCGCAGCTGCGCGGTAAATTCATCGAGATGCTGGTGCACCAACTCGGTATCTGCCGATGTCAGCGTTGGGGGCGCCGCCTCATGACCAGATACAGTATTTTCCTCAGCCGCCGTCAAAAAGTCGTCCCCGAAAAGCTCGCCCTGACCGGCAATTTGGCGTGCGACGGGCAGCTTACCCGCAGGTTTTTCGACAGTATCCTGCGCCAGGTCGAGAACGGGTTCATAACGAACATGCCCGCTCGGGTGAGTGCTTGCGGTGCGCAGAATTCGCTGTACCAGGCGCATATCGTGGCACAGCTGAACCCGCACCCCTTTGCGCAGTAGAATAGGCGCAATTGTGCGGGTGTCAGCCCATATCCAGCGTGCGTGCGGTTGCTTCGACTCGGGGTTAATGCGCGGGTCAGAGCGGCGTTCGACTTCGCGCACATAGGCGGGCAGATTCCCGGTACTCACGCGGTCGGCGCGCAGAATATTGAGCTTCGTGTGCATGCCGGTCAGTTGCGCCGGGGCGAGAGATTCGACGTGAAAAACTCCCCAAAAAGCGGGGGAGGATGGGGAACCATGCCCCGATGTTCCCGTAACTGTGTGGGCACGCGCGGGATGCGCATCCAGCGGAATGACCGAACCGCTGGCAGGCGCATCGAGGGGAACAACGAGAATGTACACATTCCTATTATCGGTGAGAGAACCCCGAATATGCGAAGACGGTTATGCGTGAACCTGCATGTCAGGGCGAATTCGATGACAGCAATCTATGTCCAAACCCCACCGCGACAGATATTCTAAGAAGATAGAGAAGCGCTTTGCCGTTGAGACAGGACAAAGAGTGACACGAAGCACGATTAAGGCGGTGATCGGACGATGAAGGCTCCACACGAACAAGAGACGACCGCGTTCATATCCTGGTTCCGGCGAGGTCATCCCTCTGGGGACGCTCAGGTAGCCAGCGTCGGCGGCAAGGGAGCCAACCTTATAACGATGCATCGCGCCGGTCTGAATGTGCCGCCAGGATTTTGCGTGACAACCGACGCCTACAGGGCAGCCGTCGCACCGATTGCTGAAGATATTATTCACGAGGCAACCGGTACGAACTCTCACGCTGCACGAGAGCTGATCCTGAAACAGGAAGTCCCGCGTGCCGTGCGAGATGCCGTCATCGAGGCTTATCGGGCGCTGGGATCGCCGGTTGTGGCGGTACGTTCATCAGCGACAACGGAAGACCTGGACAGCGCAAGTTTCGCGGGGCAGCAGGATACCTATCTCGGTGTGCAGGGAGAAGACTCTGTTGTCGATGCCCTAAGGCGATGCTGGGCTTCCCTCTGGACGGATCGGGCGGTGGCATACCGCACAGAAGCCGGGTTCTCCCACGAATCGGCGGAACTTGCCGTGGTGGTGCAGGAAATGGTTGCTGCAGACGTGGCGGGCGTCTTATTTACGGCAGATCCTATCTCTGGCATGACGGACCGGATGCTCGTCAGCGCCTCCTACGGTCTTGGCGAGTCCGTCGTCGCCGCCCACGTCAACCCGGATACATTTACGCTGGACTCACAGGGACACGCCGTCGAGACGATCATCGGGGATAAAGAAACGCGCATCGACCTCGACCACACTGGCGGGACTAAGAGAAGCCCGGTTCCACCGAATGATCGCGCGGCTTCATGCCTGTCAGACTCCGATCTTCGACGACTTCACGCTCTCGGGCGGCAGGTATCCGCCTATTACAACGCACCCCAAGATATCGAGTGGGGTATATGCGGCGATGAGCTCTATCTCTTGCAGACTCGACCGATTACATCTTTATCGAATCTGTCGAACACCGACCTGGGACACGGACCTGCAACGTCAAAGATTCTGCAGATGATGCGTGACGACTTGATCGAGCATTATCCCGCACCGTATCCCCTGGACGTCATGCCCGTGCGCAAGGTACAGCAGGAAGTTCAGCAAGTTCTCGGTTCTTTCGGTGTGGATACACCACCCGTTGATCGTGTGATCCGCATCAGCGATGAGGGGATTGCGAGCATCCACGCAACGTGGCCGCGTGTTTCGCCGCGCATCGTAACGCACCTGCCGCGCACGATTCGACAGGCCTTTTCGGCGGCTAACCCCGACTGGAATACAGACTCGCTGGATTGGAAACATGAACTTGAAGCATTCCAGGCGGATAATCGGGCACTTGAGAATATCACCGACTGTGATCTGATTGCGCGGAGCCACCGTGCGGTTGATGCGGCAGCTGAGCTTACGCGCGCTCGCTTCTCGCGCTACTTCATACCGCTGATGTTCAAACGTGCTGAGGCGGATATGATGATGAAAATTGCGCGGCTCGGTCCGAGCGTCACCACCGAGGATTTATTCGCGAACCTCGATTTTGTGACGGCACATATCGACCGTGAGATTTCGCGTCTCTGCGAGCGCGCCCGCGAACTCGGTCTCGGCGACGTCCTTGTGGAAACAGATAACGCGGTTGAATCTCTCTCGAAGCGCCCCAATGGGCAGATGTTTCTCGAAGAGGTTCAGCAGACGCTGTCGCGAATTGGGTCGCGCACACCGCGCATGTACCTGCCCTATTCAAGCAGGTCTTGGGGCGAGAACCCCGAATCATTTTTCATGCTGATTGCCGCCGGCATTCGTGGCAGGCACACCATGGATGCAGATCGGGCCGATAAACGTCAGCTTGTGCGCAGCCGACTGCCACGGTTCCTGCATAAACGTTGGGATAAGACGGTCACCGCGCTGCGGGCTCTGCATGTCGCACGTGAAGGCTCTCTGTATCTCATCGAAGAATGGTTTGTTGAGGCTCGCAGGGTCATGGACGAGATCGCACATCGACTCGTTGAACGCGGCGTCTTGGCGAATCCCTCAGATGTAATCTATGCGCTATTTGACGAGGTGGAATCTGCGCTGCTTGCAGAAGAACCATCCGCCGACCTGCAGCAGAGGATCTCGCGCCGAAAACAGAAGCGCACAACCGCTGAGACGCTATGGTGGGATCGGGGGAATCACCGGTCTGAGACGGACGGCATCAAAGGGGTCGGCGCGAGCCCAGGGGTGACGATGGGCACGGCACGGGTTATCCACGGGCCGGAAGAGTTCGGGCTGCTGGAACCGGGCGAAGTGCTCGTGTGCCGGTACACCGATCCCACCTGGACCCCACTGTTCAATGTGGCTGCCGCCGTGGTGGCTGATACTGGAGGTCCGCTTTCTCACGCGGCTATCGTTGCGCGCGAGGTCGGGATTCCCGCTGTACTCGGCACTCAATCCGGTACGCAGGATATTATGTCGGGTCAGATGATCCGGGTCGATGGGAACACAGGACTGGTTACACCGGTCGAAAGTGAGTGAGGGCAGATGAATCGTCGTCACTGGTGTCTGGCAGCCGTGCTCATTGGGTCTGCTTCGGCTACGCTGATGCAGAATTTTATCACGGTCAGTTTGCCGACGATCGCCTCCGAGCTTGCCGGTCACAGCACCGTGGGGTGGGTTGTGGGCGCCTACATGTTAGCGTCCACCGCTGTGCTTCTGAACAGTGGTCGCTGGGCCGACCGCCAAGGACCGCGGAAAGTCTATGTTGTGGGCACCCTGCTGTATGCAACGGCTACAGTGTTGACTTCGCAGTCTCAGTCGATGGTGCAGCTCATTATGTTCAGGGTGTTTCAGGGGCTTGGCGCTGGCATTATCGTGCCTGCGAGTATGGCGGCTGTGACCCGGTACTGGCGGGATAAACGTCTTGGCAGGATTATTGGTCTTCTGGGTTCAATGCAGGTTGTCGCGACACTGATCGGGGCACCCCTTGGAGGCTGGCTGACCTCAGTTCTCGGCTGGCGTGTGGCGTTCGCAAGCCCTGCTCTTCTCTCTATCGTGGCTCTTGCCTTCTCGTTGAGCCTCCCTGGAAGCCGGTTGCCGAGTGAACCCGATGAAGCGCGAAGCCTCCGGTCTGTGCTGGCTGAGCCGGTACTCGTGCGAGGACTGATTAGCACGGCGGGTTTGTCGAGCCTTGCCTTCGGTGCCGCCGCCTATCTGCCCATGTCAATGGCCCATACGCTGAAGATGGATGCCGCAACTTTAGGGTGGCTGGTACTGCCTCTGGTGGCGGGAAGCGGAATCGGCTCCGCAATCGGCGGACTGCGCGCGCATCATGAACGCACAGAGGTAATCGGGTGGCTGACCGCGACTATCGGTGTTCTGACGTGCCTGGTGCCTCATATCTGGTCGCTGACTGTGGGAGGTGCACTCGTGGGTATCGGCGTCGGCATCGGTATGCCCGCGATCTTCGTGAGGCTCCAGGATGCGATCGGCGGCGGGAGCGAGGCTGTGACAAGCGGATTTGTTCAATTCGCTAGGAACGCGGGCGGTGCTTTGGGGGTTCCCCTCTACGGAGTCGGATTGATGCTGCCCGTGGTTCTTTCTACCTCTCTGTTGCTGACCTTCTCGTTCATGTCTGTCGTCGCGATTGGCGGACTTATCCTGTGCTGGGCGGGAATCATTGGTGTTTCTGCATATAACCCGGTGCATGAACCGTCTCGTGAAGACAAGGCAACAGAGTAAGGCGATTGATGGGCCGGGCGCAAAGTGGCGCGGTTAGCGCGGCGCGTCATAGAGCGATATAAAAGCGCGGTGTGCACGCTGGGCGGGCGGAGAGATGGTACGGGAATGGCCTCCTGCCCTGTGGATACCCCGTAAAAGTGTCCCATAGGGCGAAGTTATCCACAGTCTGCTGCTCGGTTGCCGTGCGCATGCGCGAAAACCTGTGAAATAGGGGTATGGCAGCTTTACCTCCTTCACCCCAGGCAGTATTTCGCACCCAAACGGCAGAACACGGCGTTTTCCGAGCATTCTCTCGCGGTGCCGACAGCGCTTATAGATCGAATAGCGCCGAGACAGCAGGCACCGACGTTGCCCCCGAGCAAAAAGACTTCGTCACCTGCGGAAACTATGCCCCACCTGAAACCCTCTCGATTGTTGGCACCTGCATGCCGCCTCAAGAGCTGATGGCACCCGATTTTTCAGCCGAGACGAGAGAGCGCCTGGGGCTCACGCCTATTCCGGTGTTTGAGGATCACCGCGCGCGGCGCATCGCCCGGCATGCCCTCACCTACCTGCTGGCGCGCCCACCCAGCCCGCACGCCGAGACCGATCATGCTTCACCCGATGCTTCGGCAGACGGCGAAAATCCCCGATTGTGGTCGAGTAAAGACCTAACGTTGGCGGTGCAGCAGGCCTGTGAAGAGGACATGTACGGGGACGAAAACCACGAGTTTCCCGTCGAGCACGAGCGCGACCTCGTATCGCGGGCGCTGTCCTGCTTGCACGCCGAACTTTACGGTCTGGGTGCGCTTGAAACCCTCACACATATTCCCGGAATCACCGATATTTACGTGAATTCCCCGCAGGATGTGTGGGTTCAGGCGCACGGACAAACCCAACCGGTAACCCTCACCTTCGAGACCGAGGCGCAGGTACGCCAACTCGCCAACCGTCTCATTAGGGCGCACGGCGGCAGGCTCGATGCGGCGCATCCGGCAGACGACGTGCACGACGACTCCGGTCGGCGTATTCACGCGGTCATTCCGCCGCTGGTCGAGAACACACACCTGTCTATTCGTCTGCCCGCCCAAAGCTGTTTGACACTTACCGCGCTCCGCGAAAGCGGCATGTTTGATGCGGCGACCGAGCAAGCCTTGCGCACCATGATTGCGCGGCGGCAGAACTTTGTCGTCAGCGGGGGAACCGGTACCGGAAAAACCACGCTTCTCAACGCGCTTTTGGGCGAATGCGAAGCCTGGGAACGCCTCATGATCCTGGAAGATACCCCGGAACTGAGCCCGCAGCATCCGCATACGGTGAGCCTCAAAACCCGTGCCGCGAACGCCGAAGGCGCCGGAGAGATCACGCTGGGAGACCTGCTGGTGCAAGCCCTGCGTATGGCACCCGATCGGCTTATGGTGGGGGAGTGTCGCGGCTCCGAAATCCTGCACCTGCTTAACGCCATGAACACCGGGCACCAGGGCGCAGGCACAACGCTGCATGCGAATTCCGCGTTTGCTGTGCCGCATCGTCTTGCCGCGCTGGGGGCGCTCGCCAGCTTGGATGAACGCACCGTTGCCCTGCACGCTTCTACCGCATTTGACCGCATTATTCACCTGGAACAGGTGCAGGGCGTGCGGCGGATCGCTGGAATTTACCGGCTTGACCTGCGCCAGGATGCGCTGGTGGTAACGCCGTGCGGGCCTGAGCCTGCGGGTGAACTCTTGCCGGGCGAAGGCTCAACGGCAGACAATTCGGCGGGCAGCACCCTACCTGAGGGTAACGGGGAAAACTTACCGCCGAACCCTCCCACGGACGCTATTTCACCGGATAGGCACGCTGCCCATGCACGCTCGGCAACCGCGCATCCCGCACACGAACACCGCGGCGCAACCCCCGAAACGCAGACTACACCGACCGCATGTACCTATGGATACGACCCGGGGGTTCGCACCGATTCTGTCGCGTCCTATGCAGCTGTACCAGGGGAACAAACCAACCGTAGTAGCCAGGAAGGAGAGGAACTATGAGCCTGATGGTGCATCATAAGACGCGCGCCGCCGGTTCGTCTCAGAGAAAGGCGCGTAAAAACGCAGGCGACAGCATGGCATTTGGCGAGTATCTGCCCGCCACAACACAGCCTCGGCTAAAGACACGGTTTCAAAGGCTTATCCCGCCGACTCCACCAACCTCAACCGAGATGCGTCTATGGCCGCAAGCGTTGCGCGGTATATCTGCAACCCTGGATGCGGGCCTGAGCCTGCGCGAAGCAACGGCTGAAAACCGTACCCGGCATCCGCCTGGCACTGGTGGCCTTACGGTTCACGGTTTCGCAGCACAAAGTCGGGAAACGGGGAACGCTGATGGGAACGGACCCGAAAAGTCCTCGCTCTTTCGCCGGGCGCTGCACCGACTGACGGGCAGCAGACGCGAGCGGGCATACCGGCAAACCCAAGACGATATTGACGATCTATTAGACACTTTGGCCCGTGAAGAACAGCTTGGTTTCGCGGCGGGAACAACTCTGCGCGCCCTTAGCGCGCGGCGGGCACACAGCCGGGAGCGCATCCGCGAACTTGGCCTGTGCTTACGTATGAACGAAACCACCGGTGCACCCCTGGCTCAGACCCTACGGGCTGCGGCCGAACACGCTGAAGAACATCTGGATGCTCTTCTCGGGCGAGAAAGTGCGCTGACGGGGCCGAAAACGACCGGCAAGATACTGTCGTGGCTGCCGTTTATCGGGCTGGCGATGGGCTGGCTGATGGGAACGGATCCTGTCGGTGCGCTGACTGGTTCGCTGGCTGGTCTGCTGACTGGTTTTTTTCGGCATTACGCTGGCGCTTCTTGGGAGGCGCTGGACGGCTCGGCTTGTGCATCGAGCCGAACGCAGTTCCTTGTTGGCTGAGGAACCCGCGCAGAAGAATGCCCGCGCTCACG
>ERZ773090.960-NODE-960-length-10779-cov-3.71634_pt1 | contig 10779 bp, 9 predicted proteins | sample MGYA00580579_ERZ773090 | MGnify/ENA primary metagenome ERZ773090 (study PRJEB29015, sample SAMEA2738014) | human oral metagenome | biome: human oral; feature: human-associated habitat; material: dental | place: China | collected 2132 ... | reverse complement strand
CGGAATAGAATCAGTAACCACCAGCTCATCCAGGCCAGAATTGTTGATATTCTCCACCGCCTTGCCGGACAGAATGGGGTGGGTGATATAGGCCAGCACCCGGTTGGCGCCGCGTTCTTTCAGCGCCGTGGCGGCGTTGCAGAGCGTGCCGGCGGTATCAACCATATCGTCCACCAGAATGCAATCGCAACCCTCGATGCTGTCGCCGATGATGTTCATTACCTCGGATTCATTGGGGCCGCCGTTTGTCGATAATGGCCAGCTTGGCATTAATAAGTTTAGCTGTGGCCCGAGCGCGCAGCACACCGCCGATGTCCGGCGATACCACCACCGGATTAACGAAGGACTGGGCCTTCAGGTCATTGGAAATAATCGGCGTGGAATAAATATTGTCCACCGGAAAATCAAAAAAGCCCTGGATTTGGTCAGCATGTAAATCCAAGGTCAGAACGCGGTCAATGCCCACGCTAGCAATCATATTGGCCACCACTTTGGCAGAGATGGGGACCCGGGCCGAGCGGGGCCGGCGGTCCTGGCGCGAATAGCCAAAATAGGGAATAACGGCAGTAATCCGATTAGCCGAGGCCCGACGCAGTGCATCGCTCATAATGAGCAATTCCATGATGCTGTCATTGGTAGGGTAGCAGGTGGGTTGGATGATGAAGACATCTTTGCCGCGAACATTATCGCGAATTTCAACCTGAACTTCGCCATCGGAAAATCTATCGACAGTGGCATTACCAAGGGGAAGGCCTAACGCTTGAACAGCCTGGCGGGCCAATTTAGGGTTAGCATTGCCCGTAAAAACGACCATGCTGCCTCGGGGGACGTTATTCACCATAATTTTGAACTTAGGAAAATGGCTGGGGTAGCTGGATTCGAACCAACGCATGGCGGGATCAAAACCCGCTGCCTTACCGCTTGGCTATACCCCAAACAAAGGATTGAAAACTTGATTTCTCTAACCGAGAAGTCACCCATTATACGGAGAAAAAAATGGAATGCAAGTTTTTTTAGCCGCCCATTTCATTCACAACAATTTTGATGAAATAGTCGTTCTGACGCAGACGCACGGCGCGATAGTAATGACCCTGCCAATCGGTGTTTTCCACCTTCCAGCCGTTGAACTCAAATTTCTCCTCGTTGCGCTGGTCCACCAGCAGCTGCGGCAGTTTATCCAGCGGCAGAGGAATGGTGAGATAGGCGCTTAGCTGCTGCAGCGTCATGGTTTGCGGCGCCTTGTTGGGCTCGCGAATTTCCACCATGCCGTTGGTTTGGTAGGTCATGCCGAGATGTTCCTTGCCCAGCGGGTCAAACACCTGAATCAAATCGTGGTCCGGCCGGTGTTCCCAGCGCAGGTTGCCATTCATGCTCTTGCGGCTGCATTCGCCCACAGCGTTGTTACAGCTGGGATAGGCCATGCCAATTTTGCCCTGGGCCACCCAGTTATTTTTATCAAAGGCCGAGGCCGCCACGCCCACCGGCGACAGGGTATTGGTTTTCGGGGCACAGGCGCCCAGGGCCAGCGTTAGCAGAGTTAAAGCGAATATTTTTTTCATAGTTCCAACTTGAAATAGTCCAGTAGATAAACACCCAGCCGGTCAATCTTGCAATTGACCTGCCAGAATTCCAGGCCCAGGCCGCGATTGCGCGCCACCGTGTCCATCACCCGGGCCACCGCCGCATTTTCCGTGGCCGCCGGCGGTGAAAAACGCGGACAATCGTAGAGAAAACACAGCACCATCAGCGCCCGCTCATGGGCCGCCAGCGAAGCGCCGAGCTCGTCCATGTGCTTGGTGAGCCGGTCGGTGAGGCCCAGGCTGGCGGTCGGATGGGTTTTCACCGTAGCCGGAATCGGCAAATTGAGCTGTTGCAGCGGCATTTTCACCTCGACATAGCTGTCGCCGACGAGAAAATCCAGCCGCGACGCGCCCAGCCTGACCTCCCGGGCCACCGGCCCGCCGGCGGGCAGCATGCGGGGCAAAGCCTGCCGTTGCAGAAAGTATTCCATATAGCGATTGACGGCCGTTTGGTTGATGCCGAACCACCGCTTTTCGGCCACGTCAAAGCCATCCAGGCTAAGCGCTTCGACGGTATGGGCCGTTTTACGCTGGGGATTGTGGCTGCTGGAGAGCAGACAGGGCAAATCCTCCAGAGCCAGATTACCAATGCGGCCGGTGCTGGGGCAGTGGACTTCCTGCTCCTGGCCGTCCAGCTCCACGGTCATGATGAAACGATTTTTCCGGCGCTGCAGCCGGGCCTCGCGCAGGGGTTCGGGGAAAAGATAGATGTCGTTCATGGGGAAGCGCTCAGGGGGTTAGTTTGTATTTCTCGCCCATCTGCAACAAATCATGGTGCTTGGGCTGGCCTTTGATTTCATAGCTGTAGATTTCCCTGGCCAAATCGCTCTGCTGGTTGCGCATCAACAAATCAATGTAATGGGCGACGATTTCCCCATCGCGAAAGCCGGCATAGGCCCGCCGCTGCCACTGAAGCGCTTCCTTGAGCTTGCCCTCCTGGGCGAGCAGCTGGGCGTAGCTGTCCTGAATGGCCGGGGCCGAGGGATAGGCGTCGATGGCGGCCCGGATAAGCTCGGCACCGTCCTGTTGCCGCTCCTTCTGGCGCAGCAGCAGATAGCCGTAGCCGTTGAGGGCGTCGATGTTATTGGCGTCCTGTTCGAGAATCTGCAGGTAGAGCGCTTCGGCCTTGGCAAAATCCTTCTGCCGGGCCGCGTTCTCCGCCAGCAGCAGCTGCAAGGAGCTCTGCCGGGGGAAGCGCTTCTCGGCCTCGGCCACCAGCTCGCCCACGTCCTGCTCCTGCTGCAACAGCTGCTGGATTTCGAGTAGATAGAATTCCAGGGCGTAATCGGGAAACTGCTCGCGCAGCCGGGCGAATTTCTCCCGCCCCTGCTGAAGCTGACCCCGGCGCAGGGCCTGCAGCGCGCTTTCCTGCTGGCCCAGCATCAGCAGCTGGGACTTGGGATTGATTTTTTCCAGGAAGCGCTTCGCCTCCTCCTCCTTGCCGTCCCGTTCAAGGAGCTGGGCCATATGGAAGTTATAGCTTTCCTCCTCAATCTGCTGGTTCTGTAGCAGCTGGTCGTAGTAATGGCGGGCCTTGTCGCTCTGGCCGCTCTGGCTGTAGAGCCAGGCCAGCAGCTGCATGATGCGCGGTTCCTTTGGCTGCAGCTGCAGCCACTTCTCCGCCAGCGGCAGGGCCTTTTCCCACTGGTAGTGGTCGGCGAGAATGTCGATGTTGAGGGACAGCAATTCCGGGTCGTTGGGGGCGCGCTGGCGCAGCCTGTCGATGATGGCCAGGGCCTTTTTCAGTTCGCCGATTTCCGACAGCACCTCCACCCGCATCAGTTCGAGCTTGCGCCAGTTGCCGTCCAGGGCCAGGGCCCGGTCGAAGGCGTCCAGCGCCACCGTAACCTGCCCCTGCTCCTTGGCGATGAGGCCGAGATAGTAGAAAAGGTAGGGATTTTTCGGGAAGCGCTTCGCCAAATCCTGAAACAGTTCGATGCGTTCGGGATAATCGCCGGCCATGCGGCTAATCTGGGCGATAATCTGCGGCTCCGGTGAGCGCCGCAGCAGCGCTTCGGCGTGGGTGGCGATTTCCTTGGATTTATGCAGCTGGAACAGCACCCGCAGCAGGGCCAGTTCGGCATCGTCATCGTTGGGGAAATGCTCCAGCCACTGGCTGGCGATGCTTTCGGCCTCGGCGAAGTTGGAATTATTCATTGAAAGTTCAAAGGCATAGCTGTAGACGTCGTACTGTTTCGATTCGCTGGCAATGCGATTGACCTTCTGGGAGGCTCCCTGATAATCGCCGGCCTGGTCGGCAAAACGGGCATTGAGGGTTTCAAAAAGCCAGCGCGACGAATCAGACCATTCCTGGGCCTGGGAAGAACAGCTGGCAAGGCTGGCCCAGAGGAAAATTACGGGAAACTTCATTGAAATAATTTAAAATTAGGGGAATTTTTTGCAAAAAAATAATATGTTGAATATACACGAGGCCCAAAACAAATTCATCTCTGCCTTCGGCGTCAATCACCAGACCGCCAACGTGGCCACCCGCGAAAAAATCGCCTTCCGACCGGAGGAATTGCAGGCCCTGCTGCCGCGCTGTGTGGAGGCGCTGGGGGTGTCCGAAGTGGCGCTGCTCTCCACCTGCAATCGCACCGAATTCTACGCCATCGCCGAGGCCGAACCGGACTGGCTCAGCTGGCTGGCCCGGGAAAAGAAACTGGACCCGACCGAGCTCAGCGCCTACTGCTTCGAGCACCATAACCGGCCGGCCATTCGCCACATTTTCCGCGTCGCCTGCGGCCTGGATTCGCTGGTGCTGGGCGAGCCGCAGATTCTCGGCCAGATGAAACAGGCCTACCGCCTGGCCAAGGCCGCCGGCACCCTCCATTCGGTGCTGGACCGCCTCTTCCAGCAGGCCTTTGCCATTGCCAAGCAGGTGCGCCACAACACCGCCATCGGCCAGAATCCGGTTTCGGTGGCCTATGCTGGCGTCAGGCTGACCCGCCAATTCTTTGACGACCATCCGAAGCGGACGGCCCTCATCGTCGGCGCCGGCGAGACGGCCAAACTAACGGCCCGCTACCTGCGCGACCTGCAGATTGGCCGGCTGCTGATTGCCAATCGCACCCTGGCCCACGCCCAGAGCCTGGCCGAGGAGAACCACGGCTTCGCCCTGTCGCTGGAGCAAATCGACGCCCATCTGCACGAGGCCGACATGGTCTTCGGCACCGCCCGGGTTGAGCGCGAACTCATCGGCACCGAGCAGGTGGAACGGGCCCTGCGGGCGCGGCGCCAGCTGCAAATCTACGTGGATTTGGCCATTCCGCGCAATTTCGCCGCCGGCATCGAGGGGCTGGAGGAGGCCTTCAGCTTTACCATCGACGATTTGGAACAAATCATCGAGGGCAACCGCCAGGCGCGCAAACAGGCCTCCAGCCAGGCGGAAATCATGGTGAATCTGCACAGCGATGACTTCCTCGGCTGGTTCCTGTCCAAGCCCCAGCAGCAGATTGTCCGCCACATGCGCGAACACGCCAACGAGCTGCGCCTCCAGCTGCTGAACGAGGCCTACCGCCGGCTGGCCCTGGGCGAGGAGGCGAGCAAGGTCATGGAGCAGCTGAGCCTAAAACTGATGAATAAGCTGCTGCACAATCCCAGCGAGCTGATTCACGCCATTCCCCCCGACCACAAGGACTGGCTGGCCATCGTGGCCGATACCTTTCAATCCTAAATAAACCGAAGCGCTTCGGCCGAGAGCACCGCTTCGCTAGAAGCGCTCAGTGAGGGTCAAACCCGAGTCGAACCGCTTCCCCCCGGAAGCGCTCAGTGAGGCCCACGGCCGAGTCGAACCGCTTCCCCCGTTCCCGGAGAACCTATGCATCCCAATCTTTTAGCCCGGCTCGCCAGTGTGCGCGAGCGTCAGGAAGAACTGAACGGCCTATTGGCCCTGCCGGAGACGGCCGAAAATCCCAGCCTGCTGCAGAAATACGCCCAGGAACACGGCCAGATTAGCCCCATCGTCGCCGCCCTGGACGAGCTCGAACGGCTGCAAGGGGAGCAGGCGGCCCTGGCCGATATGGCCGATGACCCGGAAATGGCCGAACTGATTGCCAGCGAACGCGACGAGCTCGCCGAGAAAATCCGCAGCGCCGATGACGCCCTGGCCCGGCTGATGCTGCCCAAGGACCCGCTGGACGAGGCCGATGTCTATCTGGAAATCCGCGCCGGCACCGGCGGCGACGAGGCGGCCCTCTTCGCCGGCGACCTGTTCCGCATGTACAGCCGCTATGCCGAACTGCGGCGCTGGCAGCTGGCCATTATCTCGGAAAACCCCGGCGAGCACGGCGGCTACAAGGAAATCATCGCCCAAATCAGCGGCAACAACGTCTATTCCAGCCTGAAATTTGAGAGCGGCGCCCACCGGGTACAGCGGGTGCCGGACACGGAGGCCAGCGGCCGCATCCACACCAGTGCGGCCACGGTGGCGGTGCTGCCGGTGGTGGCGGCGGTGGAGAACGTGGACATCAATCCCGCCGACCTGAAAATCGACACCTACCGGGCCTCCGGGGCCGGTGGCCAGCACGTCAATAAAACCGAAAGTGCCATTCGCATCACCCACCTGCCCACCGGCCTGGTGGTGGAATGCCAGGAGGAGCGCTCCCAGCACAAAAACCGGGCCAAGGCCATGAACCTGCTCGCCACCCGGCTGCTGGACGCCGAACGGCAGAAGCAGAACGCCGAACAGGCCGCCGAACGGAAAAGTCTGGTGGGCAGCGGCGACCGCAGCGAGCGCATTCGCACCTATAACTATCCCCAGAGCCGGGTTACGGACCACCGCATCAACCTGACCCTCTACCGCCTCGATGAGATTCTGACCGGCGCCCTGGATTTGCTCATCGTGCCGCTGCAGCAGGAACAGGAAACCGCCGCCCTGCTGGCCCTGCAAAATGAATAGGCGGAACGACGGCCCCGGCCCGCTGAATTCCGAGGGCCAAGCCCCGGCTGAACCGCTTCCCCCGGAAGCGCTCAGCGAGGCCAACGGCCGAGTCGAACCGCTTCGCCCGGCCCCCGCCCCCGGCCGGCCGCCGGCGGCCCAGTCCCTGGGCGAGCATTTCGGTCTGCTGGCCCTGCTCATTCTGCTGCCGCTGTGGTTTAACTTTTTCCGCTGGCTCGGCGGCATGACCAATCTGCTGCTCAAGGCCCTGGCGGCGCCGCTGTTCACCCTGCTGGTCTGGAAGCTGCCCCGGCAGCGCTTCAATCTCAGCAACCAACTGGTGGCCCTGTTCGCCTGGCTGGCCCTCTTTCTGCCGGTGCTGGATGACTTGGTCAATGTGCGCACCGTCAGCACCGCCAACTATCAGCTCCAAACGGCGCCCCTGACCTTCACCACCGCCCCCTTCATTCGCGTCAACTATCTCAGCTACTACCTCTCCAACAGCCAGCTACGCCGGCTACGGCTACAGGAACAGTATCTCCACGGCCGGCCCGGCCTGCTGACGGTGCGCTACTATCCTAACGCCCGCTATATTCTCAGCGCCGACCTCCAGCCCCACCCGAGCCCCAGCCCCAGCCCCCGGCCCGTCCAGCTGGAACCACAGCTGCCCCGGCCCCAGGCGCTGGGCGGCGACGCCAGCCCCTTCTAGAGTTCGCGGCGCCACTCCCGTTAAATTCTCCTATGATAGGTGGCCCGGCCCGGCCGACCCCTTTCTTAACCACGAGGATAAAACCATGACCACAACCCGTCGCAGTATCTACGCCCTCAATGACCAGCTGCCGCTATCGCCGCTGGCCCTGTCCGAGGTCATCGAGGAGGTGGTGCTCAACACGCCCTCGGCCTTCAACTCCCAGTCCAGCCGGCTGGTGGTGCTGCTCGGCCCCGAACACCAGAAATTCTGGGCCCTGGTGGAAAACGCCCTGCGCAAGGTAGTGCCGCCGGAAAACTTCGATGCCACCGCCGTCAAATTGGACGGCTTCCGGGCCGGGGCCGGCACGGTGCTGTTCTTTGAGGACGAGCTCGTCATTCGCGAACTGCAGGAGCGCTTCCCGCTCTACGCAGCCAGCTTCCCGCTCTACGCCGAGCAGACCAACGCCATGCACCAGTACGCCCTCTGGACGGCCCTGGCCGACAACGACATCGGCGCCAACCTGCAGCACTACAACCCGCTGGTGGATGCCGAGGTGCAGAAACTGTGGCAGCTGCCCAGCACCTGGACGCTGAAGGCCCAGCTGGTTTTCGGCGGCATCAAGGCCCCGGCCGGCGAGAAGGAATTCAAGCCGCTGAACGAACGGTTGAAATTCTTCGGCCTCTAAACCCCCGAAGCGCTTCCCCCGGAAGCGCAGCAAGCCGCCGGCGCAGCAACCGCTTCCCCCGGAAGCGCAGCAAGCCACCGGCGCAGCAACCGCTTCCCCCGGAAGCGCAGCAAGCCGCCGGCGCAGCAACCGCTTCCCCCGGAAGCGCAGCAAGCCGCCGGCGCAGCAACCGCTTCCCCCGGAAGCGCAGCAAGCCACCGGCGCAGCAACCGCTTCCCCCCGGGAGGCGGTTTTTTTATTCGCGCCATTAGCCAGACGGCCAATTTTTCTAACCCTCTGTTTTATCAATTTTTTTAGCCGGATTTTTCCCCACGCCGCCGCCGTTATTTTTGTTACCCTATGGCGATTTTTTGACTAGGGAATAACACCATGACCATCAAACTTAAACCGGCCCTGCTGCCGCTGTTCATCACCCTGGCCGCCCACGCTGAGCCAGACCACACCGAGCAGGTGCGGCTGGAAGAAATTGTCGTGCCCAGCAACAGCTACACCAGCCCCAGCAGTAGCAGCGCCACCGGCCTGAATCTGAAGGCCAAGGACACGCCCCAGTCCCTGAGCACCCTTACGGCGGCCCGCTGGCGCGACCAGGGCCTGAGCACGGTGGAAGGCGCCATGAAACAGATGCCCGGCGTGCAGGTGGAAAATCGCAACGGCACCCTGCGCCTGCGTTCCCGTGGCTATGCCATGGAACAGATTGCCGAGGACGGGGTTAGCACCACCGTTGGCACTGGCACCGGCGGCGATGTGGTCGGCGGCATGCCCACTAACAATCCACGGCGCAGCTACGACCTCAGCCTTTACGACAAAATCGAAGTGGTGCGCGGCGCCGCCGGCCTGCTCCAGGGCAACAGCGCCCCCAGCGGCATGGTTAATCTGGTGCGGAAGAAACCGAAGAACACCCCCGGCCTGCAAACGGAACTGCTGCTGGACCGCTTCGGCCGCGCCCGGTCGGTCTTTGACGGCAACGGCCACTGGCAGGGCTGGCGGGGCCGCTCGGTGCTGGCGCTGGACAACGGCAGGACCTTTCAAAAACGGAAGACCGGCGCTGACTTCAGCCTCTACGGCGTCATCGACCACGGCATCGGCGACGACGGATTAATTACCCTCGGCAGCTACTACCTGCGCCAGCAGAACCAGCCGGATTTAAACGGTCTGCCGCTGCCGGCCCAGCACCGCTGGTCGTGGCGCACCTATCTGGGCGCCGACTGGAGCCGGATTAAAAGCGATAAGGGGGTGGTTTTCGCCGAGTATGAGCAGCCGCTCAACGACCGCTGGCGCCTGAACAGCAAGGCTGAATACCGCCGTGAGAATTCCCACGACAGCTACAGCCATCTGGACGGCAGCGATAAACTCACCTTCCCGCAGATGAACGCCGAGGGCCCCTATAAAAACGACCGCCACAGCGACCAGCTCAGCCTCGGCCTCGACCTGAACGGCAGCTATGAACTGCTCGGCCGCGACCACGATTTCTACGGCAGCTACAGCTATAGCCGCGAGCGCAACCGCAATTTCTATAAAAGCCTGAGCGACGCCAATAGCTATAACGCCCTCAGCTACCAAATCCCCCGGCCCGACTGGTCGGAAGCGCTTCGTTCCGGCCGCCTGGAGCGCAACGAATTCTACGAGGGCGACTACAAAACCCACGCTCTAGTGCTCGGCAGCCGCTTTAACGCCCGCGACGACCTGCATTTCATCGTCGGCGGTCGCTTCAGCCACTGGCAGCAGGGCAGCGGCGGCTGGGATTATAAGAAGAACGCCTTCATCTACGCCCCGGCCATCGCCGGCCGCCGCGTCCACAGCGAGAAGCGCTTCATGCCCTATGCCGCCGTCAGCTACGACCTGAACGACCAGCAGAGCCTTTACGCCAGCTACGCCAGCATCTTCAAGCCGCAGAAGGGCTATCTGGACATCAACGACCGGCCGCTGCCGCCGGCCATCGGCAGCAACTACGAAGTGGGCTGGAAGGGCAGCTTCAACGATGAACGGCTGAACGCCAGCGCCGCCCTCTACCGCACCGACCAGCGCGACCTGATGGCCAACATCAAGGGCGCCGACGGCAAGATGGTGCAGACCAAGAACGGCGTGCGCTGGGCCCGCACCGTCAATGAGGTGCGCAGCGAGGGCATTGATTTGGAAATCAGCGGCGACATTGACGAAAAAACCAAGGTGGGCGCCGGCTACGGCTGGAACCGCAACCGCTACCGCAAGACCGCCAACACCTTCAACACCGAGGGTCAGGTTTTCAGCAGCGATACGCCGCGCCACCTGTTCCGCGCCTACGGTAGCTACCGCTTCGCGCCCGAGTGGACCCTGGGCCTGGGCCTCAACGCCCAGAGCCGCACCAGCCGCAACACGGCCAGCGCCCAGGGCGGCTATGCGCTCTGGTCGGCGAGCCTGGCCTACCAGCCGACGAAGCGCTTCCAGGTCAGCCTGATTGGTTCCAACCTCGGCGACAAGCGCTATTTCACCCGCCGGAGCGGCAGCGCCCACTGGGGTAATTTCTACGGTGAGCCACGCAACGTGCAGCTGCAGCTGCGCTACGACCTGGAATAATGGAAACCCTGCGCAATTTCTACCGGCTCATGGCGCCCTTCTGGGGCGACCGGCGCCAGTGGCGCAACCACGTCATGCTGCTGTTCGTGCTGGCCTGCACGCTGATGCAAATCAAGGTGGGCCTGTGGATTGTGGACTGGGATAAGCGCTTCTACGATGCCCTGGCCGCCCTGCAGGGCCAGCTCATGCCGGCGCTGGCGGCGGAATACGTGCTCTATCTGGGGCTGATGGTGCTCTATATGTCCTGCGTGAACTGGTTTAACAAGGTGCTCATCATCAACTGGCGCGAACATCTCACCCGCCAGATTGAGGAGGAATGGCTGCACCGGCACCGCCACTATCTGTTGCAGGTCAGCCACGAGCCGGACAACCCGGACCAGCGCATCGCCGA
>ERZ773090.958-NODE-958-length-10802-cov-6.32242_pt1 | contig 10802 bp, 9 predicted proteins | sample MGYA00580579_ERZ773090 | MGnify/ENA primary metagenome ERZ773090 (study PRJEB29015, sample SAMEA2738014) | human oral metagenome | biome: human oral; feature: human-associated habitat; material: dental | place: China | collected 2132 ... | reverse complement strand
TTGAATGTGGTCATATTTTCGCACGATGCAGAATACGTGTTTTTATATGAAAAGATGCGTGACAGGTTCTCATGAGTCTTCGCGTTTTTGGCGGCAACGGTGATTTCAGGTGGGCCAAATATCTCCTGACGCAAGCGCAAATGGAGAAATATTTCCTCATTGTCTCCTGCTATCTTGTGAAAGCCAAACGTTAAAAATAGCGTTTGGCTTGTTGCAGAAAGCTGTTCTCCATGCCAGCCATTCAGGACCAAATAGATCAGCGCTCCTCTTGATTGTGCCAACAAGGCCGAAGGTCATTGCCGTCATCTTATCTGAGCAATCCGTGGCCGCCTCATAAAGTCCGACCAATAGGACGCTTCCGCCTTTCTGTAGCCGTCAGATTTGCCCCTCATTTAATAGCTGGTTGGCCTCACGTCCAGGGTTGGCATGGATAGGAACTCCTTCATGACGCCAGAAATAATGCTTGGAACTAATTTTCTATCTTTGGAGATAAGGGTATTAATGGAAATGAAAATTCGGAATGTGGATGCGATCGAGGCAATAATCGGATAAAAACTTTGGCTTATTCTGCAAGGAAGCTTTGCTATTTGCAGACGGATGGCCGCGTCATATAAGAAAAAAGTATGGGAATGCAATGGTTTTTACCGAAAAGGAGTCGTATAATATAGAATCGTTAAGATTCACGGGAGTGCGCGGAAATTCATTTATTGAAAAGTTGTTTTATTTCATGAATTTGAATTGGAAGGTGGAGGTTGTTCTTGGAAAGATGAACTTTAACATAGAGGAACTGAAAGATGCGATTATGGATACGTTTGATAAGAATTTTGTCTTTGGCGATGATGCCCAGTTTGATGCTGAAGCGCTTAGGTGCATCAAACGTGAGATAATGAATGCGGAAACGTTGACGGATATATTTGATGCCATGAAGATTTCTAGTGATCAGCTAGGAAATGATCCTTCACTCGGAGAAAATTTATTGAGCGAAGGTCTGTATTAAATTTACGGCATTATCCCGGCTTGCTTATATTTGCTCCTTATTCAATAGCATGATGTCCTAGTGGAACGTGCGCGAAAGCCGTTTTTAGCCCTTTCAGATTCGCTCCTGTTTTTGATTCGGCAGCCCCTCACCCCGCCACTGCCAGTCTCTGCCTGCTGCTGACGCCAAACTGAAGCCCTTCACGCCCTGCAATGTTTTTGCCGCGCCCGCCAAAGTCTTGCCTTCGCTGACAGTGCCCGCGTACTGACCTTGGCGTCGTTGCTGGTGCAACAGCTGGTGCAAGCGCAGCAAAGTCAGAGGCAAGTAAGCCTGCCCACCAGGACTGCACGGAAAGCACACAGGAACTGTTCGTCAAGGCGGGGCTGAGTCCATCATCGCCATCGGCGTGTTGCCGCACCTACCAGTGAGCCACGGCAGAGGCAGGCAAAGCCAGCACGGCGAAAGACTGCCATGCGGTGTTGGTCGCAGACCTGATAAGTGAGGGCAGGCAACTTGAACGGAAAATCAGCCTGAATGGGAGAGACGAGGTGAAGAGCCAGATGTGGCGTCTTCGGCAAGGCCAGAATCAATCCGGCTTCAATGGCGCAAACCAATTTGAGGCTGCCGGGGGCACAGTACTTTGATGCGGAAACGGGGCTGCATCAGAACTGGAGCAGGGGCTATGCGCCGGGTTTGGGCGATACATAGAGACTGATCCGATCGGGCTGGCGGGATGAATTAATGTTTGCTTATACGTTAATGAAAATCCGAAAGACATATTGGCGATACTGCGAATCTATTTTTGGATTTGGCAACTTTCGTTAGTGTTCAACGAGGAGTCACTCTTGAAGAGGCCATTGAAATAGAAAAATAACAAGTACAGTAAAACAGAAGACGATAAGAGACTGTATTGGATATTCCCCCATGAGAATTGGGGCAAGAGAAAAAATTGTAAAAATAAGGAATGAATAACAGCATTGAAATCTGAAACAGGCGGATTTTTGCTAGGTTTGGGTGCAGGTATGTTTGGGACGGGCCAACCCCGGCTGGACGCTGGTTTATGTCAAGAATAGCGACAGGCATTGCGGCTTTTACAGTAATAGGGTCCTGTTCGGGGTGACTCATCTCCATGCTTCCGTGAAGAGTAATGAGAACCGTGATTGCGGAATGGGTTTATAAATGACGCTGATTGAATTATTGTTCTTCATATTTCATATGTTTATATGGTGGTTAATCTTTGGTTTTTTAAGAGAGTCCTTTTGGTGGCCGTTTGCATTAATCATTTCTATTCCGTGTCTTATTTGTGTTTTGATAATTCTTCATTGGCGAACTCTGGCGCCAGACATTGTTCGCTGGATCAGGAGGATAATAAACAGGAACAAATAATATCCTGAGATAAGCCACATATAATATGCTTGTCTTAAAAAATTGTGCTGAAGTTACATTACATGCATGCAACGTGCGCCTGCCAACAAGTATGCGTCCAGATTATCTGATTAATCCGGATCCACGCTGCGATTTACATTGACGAGATTTGATCATGATGCACAAGAAGATAATATGCTCCGCTGCAATTGCCTGCCTGGTTCCATTGTTCTGGTTTCTTTTGCTTCATATGGGCATTTTTTCATGGATAATGATGTTCTTGCTGTGGTTTTGCATGATGATTGCCGGATTCCTGATTGGCAATTTGCATGGGCGATATTTATATATTCTTATTATTTGCATATCAATTCTTTTCGCCGTGACAAATGTTCTGGGCAATTTTTCCTTTGGCCGCGAGACTGATTTTCCTGGCGTTTCCGGAGGGAGGGTTGTTTTCGTGTACTGTCTGTTTTTGGGATTTCTTGAAATGTGCGCAGGCGTGATGTGTTGTAGGGCGTATGATTTTTTGACTGCCAAATATATCAATGCCACAAGAATATAGGGATGGAATATCTAAATCATTGCATAGCTAGGCCGGAGCAGGCCGAGAAAGGCAACTGCGCTACAACGCGGCAGGCAGACTGAGTGAAAAATTGGATGGGGCATGGCTTTCTCATGACAGAGTATCATATTATTTGGCATTAAAGCCATGAGAACTGCCGCTGACAATGATGATTGCGATTGGTTGACATGAAAAAATACAAAATGTACCGCAGGTGGATGCTGAATGCCGTGAAAAATGAGCTTGTTCCAAAGCTCGGGGAGCAGGAATTTGAGCGCGTGTTTTTAAAGGGAGAAGAGAAAAAGCAATTGGAGCAATTTTATCCATTCGGGAAATTTCAAAGGTTCAGGGGAGATGTTGTTGATATTCTTGAGATTCAATTTCCGCAATATGGATATCCAGAGTTTCGCATTGGTGCGGGCACGGTTGCGAAGAGCGGGTATGAACATCAGATTTTTGGACATATCGCAGCGAAGGATGTATGGGTTGGATATTTGATTCCCTATTATTCTTTTTATGCGATACCGTTTACAGGAAGATGGTTTTCCGTTCCTTTTTATTCTTTCCGCAAGTTAAATGAGGAAGATTTTTCTGCCTATGTCAGAAAAATCAGTGCCGCATTGGTAAATGAAATAAATGAGGCCTTGATTCACGATAGGAGAGGAAAACATACAAGAAAATGCGGTTGAGGGCTTGCTTGCCCATATTGATTGGACTGTCTGACTGAGCGGCTCTTGGCTGCGCCAGCCATGCCGAAGGCCACTGCCGCTTTCTTGTCTGACCAAGCCGTGCCGCCTCATGCAGTTCATCCAGAAAGGGCGCTGCCGCCTTTCTGTAGCCTTCCATTTGCTCCTCATTCAATAGCATGAGGTCCTAGCAGGAACTGCGCAAGCGCGGTTTTTGCCCCGTCAAATTAGCTCCTGTTTCTGATGTTCCGGGGCTTCATTCAGCCAGCAAGAAAGCGGTCTGTTTGCGCGAGCTGCTGTTGTCTGGCCGCGAGGAACGGCGGATCGGGCTGGGCCGCAAGGCGCAGATTGCAGGCCATCCGAGTCCGCCTGTTCACAGCTGCGGTTATGGCGTGAATTAAGCAAGCGATAGCCCCGCCTTGCGCATTTGGCGTTGTTCCGCACGATGATTTCTGGCCGCCTATCGCCATGAAAGCAGTGCCCCATTGGGCCAGCGGTGCGCATGCGCCTGCTGCTGGGCCGCCTTGATTTCGGTTTTCTTTTGGCGGCTTGACTGTTTTCTTCGTTTTTCCGCTTTGGGCGCTTTCTTTTCCCGGCCAGGGGCTTGCGGCGCGAAGGGGCGCGTGACACTTGCTGACATTTGTTTGTCTGCTGGAGATGTTGATGCCCGCTCTGTTTTTGCGCCGCCCTGGTTCTTCTTGTGTTTTGGCCCGCTTGCGCCCGGGCTGGTTTCATGCCCTGGCTTGCGCGGCCGCGCTGGCTTGCGCTGCATCAGCCGTATCGGCCGCAGAGCAGGCTCGCGCGGCAGAGCCTGAACAAGGCAAGGAAAAAGAGCGCACGCTGGAGGCCATCACCGTCACGGGCGAGCGCATCGAGCGCAGCTTGCGCGACACGGCTTCATCCGTTTCCAAGATGGACGCGCAGGATGTCGAGGCGCAGCCGGGGCGCTCTTCGGTGCAGGAGGCGCTGGAGCATGTGCCCAATGTGGTGTTTGCGGGCACGGTCTCCGCGCCGGTGATTCGCGGGCAAGACGCGCAGGGGCCGATTTTTGGCGCGAGCGCCTTTTTGGGCGGCACGGTGCCGCGCGCCACCATCAATGTGGACGGGCGCTACCTGAGCTATAACGAGCTGGTGTTTGGCGCCGAGCCGCTGTGGGATGTGGAAAGCATTGAGGTGTTTCGCGGCCCGCAGACGGTTTCGCAAGGGGCCAACAGCATTGCCGGGGCCGTTGTGGTGCACACCAAGGAGCCGACGTTTCACCGTGAAGGCGCGGCGCAGGTATCCGCTGGCGGCATGCGCGCGCGGCGCGCTTCGGCGGTGATTTCCGGGCCGCTGGTGTCCAACGAGCTGGCCGCGCGCCTGGCGGTGGATGCCAGCCAGCGCGACACCTTCATTCACTACGTGAACCCGCGCTTTGCCAAGGGCGACACGGATCAGGACTTCGAGTCGCGCAGCGCCCGCCTGAAGCTGCTGTGGCAGCCCGCCGCCTTGCGCCAGCTCACGGCGCGGCTGGCGCTCACGCACACGCAAGGCAGCCGCCCCACGAACGAATCGGCCAATGCGCCTTACAGCCGGTACGACAGCCTGACGCTGGCCATGCCCAGCTTCAGGCAGTGGAACAACGGCGTGGTGGCTGATGTGGCCTGGCGTTTTGCCAATGACCTGACGCTCTCGCACCGCGCCAGCTTCTCGCACCTGAATGTGCGGCGCGTGGCCGAGCCGTTTTCCAACGGCGGCGCGCTCATCACGCTCAAAACTGTCACGCACGAAACCAAGCTGGACTTTGGCGATGCCCAGTCCGTCTGGCGCGGCGCGGCGGGCCTGTTCGTGAACCATGCGCGCTCGGACGATTTGCTCTACACACGCGGCATATCCCGGTTTGACGACCGCAAGCGCAATCTGGGCCTGTATGGCGAGCTGAGCCGCCGCTTGGGCGCAGATGGGCGCTGGCTGCTCACGGGCGGGCTGCGCTACCAGAGCGACCACATCCGCCGCAGCGGCAAAACGCCTTTTTCCCGAGTGCCGATGGCGTATGACCAGCGCTTTCACGCCGTGCTGCCCAAGCTCTCGCTGGCGTATGACCTCTCGCGCACGGCCACGGTGGGCGCGCTGGTGAGCAAGGGCTACAACCCCGGCGGCGCGGGCGTGAGCTTCGCGCAATCGCGCACGTACAGCTTTGACGCTGAAACGCTGTGGAACTACGAGCTGTTTGGCCGCGCCAGCTTGCTGGGCGGGCGCATGCTGCTCACGGGCAACGTGTTTTTCAGCGACTTGCGCCACTCCCAGCGCCTGCTGCCCGACTACCTCAATGGGCGCCTGTATGGCGCGGTGGTGGTCAATGCCGACCGCGCCCGCGCCCGTGGGCTGGAAGTGTCGGCCGACTGGCAGGCCAACGCCCGCTGGCGCCTCAAAGCCGCGCTGGGGCTGCTGCACACGCGCATTTCGCGCTTTCAGGCCACGGGCGGGCAGCTGCTGCAAGGCAATGAATTTGGCCGCGCGCCGCGCCACACCCTCTCGCTCGGCGCCGAGTGGACGCCCACGCCCGGCCTGAACCTGGCGCTGGACGCGCGCCACACCGCGCGCTTTCACTCCGCCGACGACAACCTGCCCGGCTACGAAGTGGGCGGCCACACCGTGATCAACGCCCGCGCCAGCTGGCAGATCAACCGCCACGTGCAGCTTTTTGCCTGGGTGAACAACCTGGCCGACCGCGTTCTGCCCATCTGGATGCACGACGACCGCACGGCCGGCGGCATCGTCTCTTCCATGATGCCGCCCCGCCAGATTGGCGTGGGCGTGAAGGCGGAGTTTTGAGAGACTGCTCAAAGGTTATGTTCGTGGAAGCGATTGATGCGGACTCGGGCGCTCGTAGGCGTTGCAAACGCCTCGCCGGATCAAAGCCTCAAACCCCGTCTGCAGTTTGCGCCTTGCACTGATCTGCCGCCACTGACGACCAGACTTTGAACAGGTTCTAGTGCGTGTCATCAATCAGGCGAGCCATACGACCGTTGCTGCCAAATGGACAACGCCCAGGAAGTTGCGAGCCGTCTTGTCATAACGCGTGGCGATGGCCCGGCACTGTTTGAGCTTGGCAAAGAAGTTTTCGATCAGATGGCGGGCTTGGTAAGGCCGTTCCGCCACCTGCGCGGCCGCTGGGAATTTGTGGCAACCGACGACGGCGGCTGCGAAATGCGCTACAGCATGGATTTTGAAGTGCCGCTCTTGCTCGCGCCCATCCTCGGCGGGCTGATGAGCCACATGAGCAATACGATGGTCGATGCCTTTGCCCGCCGCGCGGAACAGGTTTACGGGGCGTGAGCATGCTGAAGAAACCGCTGCCGCTTGCGGCGCTTTTTATTTTGACTAACGCCCTCTATTTCTGGATGGCAAGCCGCACGCTCCCGGCGCTGATGGCATTTGCTGGCGGACTACCGCCGTTGGACGCGCTGCCCTTCGGCTATGCGCCGGACTACCCGGCGCGCCTCTTTGCCGCCTTGGGTGAGGCGGGGCGCGATTACTACCGCGCTCCCCAACTCATTCTCGACAGCTTCTACCCGCTGCTTTTTGCCCTGACCTACGCCAACCTGCTCGCCGTCTTCCTGCGCAAGAACTTCCGCCCGCAGCGCTGGTTCGCCCTGCTGTACGCCTTGCCCGTTTGCAGCGCCGTCTGCGACTGGCTGGAAAACGCGGCGACCTTCACCATGCTGCGCCAATACCCGGACATTTCCCCGGCAATGGCGGGCGCGGGCAGCATTTTCGCCACACTGAAAACGCTAACCGGCTTCCTGACCCTCGCCGGCATTCTGCTGCTCAGCCTGCGCTGGCTGTGGCGCTATTACAAGGCGCGGCGGGGCTGACGATGGCAACCATCCGCGTTGAAATCGCCTACGCCGAACCGGAACGGCAAAAAATCATCACCCTCACCATGAACGAAGGCGCGACACTCAAACAAGCGGTAGAGCGCTCCGGCATGGTGCGTTTCTTCCCGCATCTTGATTTGCAGAAGAGATGCGGGGCGTAGTCCCGAGCCGCCTTCTTGCTGCTGCATGAGGCAAGGACAACGCCTCGAGCACTCGAGCACTCGAGCTTGGGCGTCATAGCCCTTGTCGGCGATCACGGTTTCGGCCGCTGTTTGAGCCAAGAGCACGTCGGCTCCTTCGAGGCCGTACGCCTGCCCTGGCGTGAGATGAAATCCGGTGGCCCAGTGCATCCGCCGCCGCGTGAATCTTGGCGCTCAGCCCGCCGCAGCTGTGTCCGATGGCTTGCGGCGCCCCCTTTTCTCCCAGTGCCGTGCTGGTGCGCTCGCACGATGGTCGAGCCGATCATTGCGTACTCGTTGCCGGCCTGCTGCGCCAGGGCTTCGAAGATCCTTTGCCATACACCGCTGTGGCTCCAGCGACTGTGGTGCAGGTGCGCCACCTGGAAGTTTCCGAAACCGTCGCGCAACGCGTATCTTCTGGTCATGGCCCTTCAGCTGGGTTCTCGCCCGCAGGCTTCAGGCCCGGCACTTGATGATCGATGACAAGCCCTAACAAGCCTGTCATCCTCGGATGCAAAGGAATTCGCTTCTGAATTCATAGCATGATATCCTAGTGGAATATGCGCAGAAGCCATATTTTTCCCCATCTAATTTGCTCCTGTTTTCAAAGCAATTCGCCAGTGGTCTTTCGCCCTGCCCTTCTCTGCGTGCCCATGCAACGCCTCATCAACCGCCATGCCAGCCCAACCGCCTTCCGGCGCGCCGCCAAAGCCCGCAGCTGATCAATGAACACCGCCGAAGCCAAACGCATCCTCGAAACCGCCCTGATCTGCGCGCGCCAGCCGCTGACGCTGCGCGACATGCGCGCGCTGTTTGACGGCGCGCTGGCCGCCGACACCCTCAAAACCCTGCTGGCCGATTTGCAAAACGACTGGACGCAACGCGGCGTGGAGCTGGTGTGCGTGGCCAGCGGCTGGCGCTTTCAGAGCCGCCCTGAAATGCGGCCCTGGCTTGAGCGCCTGCACCCCGAAAAGCCGCCCCGCTACACCCGCGCCACGCTGGAGACGCTGGCCATCATCGCCTACCGCCAGCCCGTCACGCGCGGCGACATTGAAGACATACGCGGCGTCACCGTCAGCACCCAGACCATCAAGCAGCTGGAAGAGCGCGGCTGGGTGGAAGTGATTGGCTACCGCGAAACCGTGGGCCGCCCCGGCCTGTATGCCACCACGCGGCAGTTTCTGGACGACCTGGGCCTGGCCTCGCTGGAGCAGCTGCCCGCCATCGAGGCGGGCGAACCGGGGCAGGAGCTGGCGCAGGCGCTGGAAGCGGCGGGCCTAAATCCGTCTGAAGCTCCTGAAGCGGACAGCGCGGCTGCAGGAAATGCGCCAGGCAGCGCGGCGGAAGACGCGGCCAGCGCCAAAGCGGGCGGCGGCGCCCCGTCAGCCAGCGCTCCCGCCGCCCCGCAGGCCGCTACAGATGCCGGCCTTCACCGCCCGCAAGACCCCGCCCTGCCAGAACCCGCCGCCATCGCAGGCGAAGCGGCCAAAGCGCCCGCCCCCGCCAAGCTGCCCGCCGTTGATGCGCCCGCTGCGGCCCCTGAAGCGCCGCCTCCCGCCGCGCTGCCCGACCCGGCCCGCCCCCTGCCCGTGGATGCCTATCTGCAAACCGAGCTGATCGCCCTGCTGCGCGGCGGCCACGCCAGCCGCGAAGCCATCGCGCAAACCCTGCTGGCAGAAATGCTGCCCGAAGGCAGCGATGCCGCCGAAGCCGCCGCCTGGGTGGATGCCCAGCTCGCCGCCCTGCGCCAGGAGCAGCAGGGCTGGCCCGCCGTTACCGACTGCGACCGGCTCGATGCCGCCTTTGCCGCCCTGCGCCAGCAAGGCATCGTCTGCCTGCCGCACGCGGGCGACACGCCAGGCGACGGCCTGGCCGCCTTCCGCCAGGCCCTGGCCGCAATGCCCGAGCACGAACGCGCGCGCGTTACCGGCTACTGCTTCTTTCATGGGCAAGATTTGGCCCGCGCCCTTTCTGACCATCTGCTCTGGCTCACCTTCGGCCCCCACCCGCAGCAAAAGCCCCCGCAGCAAAAAGCCTGCGCGCAGCAGACAGGCCGCCTCATCGCCGCCGCGCTTGAAAACGAGGGCCTGCGCGCCGAGTGGAGCTGCAACGGGAGCAGCGCTGGCGGCGAGCGCATCTGCGTGCAGCCCTTCACCTGGCAGCGCCGCATCGGCTGAACAGGCCCGCAGCAAGGCCCCGCCGCCTTCCCGTCACGGCTGTCTCCCTGACAATTGCCCCCTTTGCCCGTCTGCCGAAAGCCCGCCATGCCCCGCCGCCCTGCCCTGCCCGCCCCCGCCCCTGAAGCCGAACGCCCCAAACTGCACAAAGTGCTGGCGCAAGCGGGCCTGGGTTCGCGGCTGGAAATGGAAAAACTCATCGCCGAAGGCGGCGTGCGCGTCAATGGCGAAGTGGCGCACGTGGGCCAGCGCGTCAGCGCCCATGACCGCATCAGCGTCCACGGCCAGCCGCTGCGCCTGCGCGCCGCGCCGCCGCCCGTGCGCGTCATCGCCTATCACAAACCCGTGGGCGAAGTCGTCACGCACAGCGACCCGCAAAACCGCCCCACCGTCTTTCGCACACTGCCGCGCCTGACACAAGGCAAATGGCTCTCCGTCGGCCGGCTGGACCTGAACACCGAAGGGCTGCTGCTCATCACCAACTCCGGCGAGCTGGCCAACCGCCTCATGCACCCGCGCTTTGGCCTGGAGCGCGAATACGCCGCCCGCGTGCTCGGCGCGCTTGACGAAGCCGAACAGCAGCGCCTGCTTGAAGGCGTGCGGCTGGACGACGGCCCCGCACGCTTTGAGCGCATCGAAGCCGAAAAAGGCGGCGACGGCGCCAACCAGTGGTATCGCGTCACCATCGCCGAAGGCCGCAACCGCGAAGTGCGCCGCATCTTTGAAGCCGTGGGCCGCGCCGTCAGCCGCCTCATCCGCATCCGCTACGGCGCCATGACCCTGCCGCGCGGCCTGCGCCGGGGGCACTGGATGGAGCTGGGCGCGCGCGAACTGGCCGCCCTGGCCGCCGCCGCAGGCATGAGCGCCGCCGAACTGAACCCCGCCGCCGCGCCCCGCCAGCGCCGCAACGCCGACCGCAGCAGCAAAGCAGGCCCGCGCCCCGCGCAGCCCAGCCGCCGCAACGCAGGCCGCAATGCCTCCGGCCCCCTCCCGCCCG
>ERZ773090.956-NODE-956-length-10813-cov-7.16267_pt1 | contig 10813 bp, 7 predicted proteins | sample MGYA00580579_ERZ773090 | MGnify/ENA primary metagenome ERZ773090 (study PRJEB29015, sample SAMEA2738014) | human oral metagenome | biome: human oral; feature: human-associated habitat; material: dental | place: China | collected 2132 ... | reverse complement strand
AGTTAGGCGCAATTATCAATAGTAAGGCATGCCTTAAACCTAATAAAATACCTGGGTAACAAACTTGCTAATTATAGTAAGACATATCTTTGGCACTATTTTTATGGATAGCATTCACCATGGTTAATCACAAAAAAGCATCACATGTTTCGATGACGATAAAAGGTTAGCTTTCCCTTAATGGGACCCGTCATGGGGGTGAAAAATTTTTCCAAATTACCCCCAGAATTCTATTCATCCCCCATTGGCAATCTTATATCGCGGAAGCTGCCTCCCCACTACCCCTAGACGACAGAAGCAGACAAAACCCACAAATGATACAACTATTGGTTACCCCGCATCGGATCAGGCTATGATCCTAAGCCTGCAAAATACCAATTATTCCTAAAATATTGAACTAAAAATCTATCTTCTAGCGGAAGAATGATGCCAAAGTTCATCGTAACGATCGACGATCTTCTACCCCCAACTATTGTATTATTTTCGCACCACCGAACAATGTCTGACAGCCTCCGTTGTGCGCCGTCATTATTTCGTCACAGACGAAAAAATACAGCGACTTTTGTAACGCCGCTGTACGTTATTGAGTGATGTGATTATCGGCTCAGGTGTCGAAGTTGTTGTGGAATCCAGTTAGCTGGGATGACGTTGTATTTTGCCATGACGCCGAGGGCACCGGCGAATAACGCAGTTAACCCAAGCACTGCAAAAATGCTGCCGACAATGCCTCGAACGCTACTCAGCTGGGAGAACTGGGTAGATGGAGTAATCTTGGGGTCTTTGGGATCCTGGGGACCTTGGTTCTTGCCGTCCTGGTCTTTGCCTGGCTGGTCCTTGCCAGCCTGGTCGGCGGGTTTGCCGCTTTGGTCCTTGCCGCCTTGATCCTTGTCCGCCTGGTCGGCGGGTTTGTTCTGACCGGAAGGTTTGGTACCTTGATCTTTCCCACCCTGGTCAGCGGGCTTGGTGCCCTGATCTTTGCCGGACTGGTCCTTACCAGCTTGGTCCTTACCGGACTGATCTTGGCTGGCTTGGTCCTTACCGGTTTGATCCTTGCCTTTACCGTCCTGATCTTTTCCGCCTTGATCGGCGGGTTTGGTGCCCTGGTCCTTATTATCCTGATCAGCGGGTTTGCCATCCTGACCAGCAGGCTTTTCTACACCAGCTTGCTCATTATTACCGGGCTTGCCGTCTTGGTCCTTATTGTCCTGGCCAGCGGACTTACCATCCTGAGCTTTGTCGGACTGGTCCTTATCTCCCTGATCGGCAATCTTATCACCCAACTGATCTTTACCAGCCTGATCATCATTGCCAGGCTTGTCTTGATTCTTGTCATCTTGGCCAGCAGGATTCTGATCCTTGCCGTCCTGGTCTTTATAGTCCTGACCGGCAGGCTTATCTTGACCAGCAGGCTTACCAGCCTGGTCCTGGCTGCCTTGGTCCTTACCGGTTTGATTCTTACCAGACTGATCTTTGTCGGCCTGATCCTTGCCTTTACCGTCCTGATCTTTGTCGGTTTGATCGGCGGGCTTGGTGCCCTGGTCTTTATTATCCTGTTCAGCGGGTTTACCATCCTGACCGGCAGGCTTTTCTACACTGGCTTGCTCATTGTTACCAGGCTGGTTCTTGCCCGCTTGATCTTTATTATCCTGGCCAGCGGACATACCGTCCTCACCCTTATCAGACTGATCCTTACTAGACTGAGCCTTGTCATCCTGATCTTTGCCGGACTGGTCGGATGGGTTATCGTCACCCTGGTCCTTACTGTCCTGATCCTTGTTGCCTTGATCAGCAGGCTTAGTGCCCTGGTCTTTATTGTCTTGGTCAGCCGACTTGCCATCCTGGTTTTCATTACCAGGTTGTTCCGCATTTCCCTGATTACTATCGTCAGGATTGGTATCTTGATCTTTGCCACTCTGACCATCAGAAGCAGGGGCATCTTCCGGCTCAGGTTTATCTCCCTTTGGATTTTCCGGACCACAGGCACCGGCTGCTTTGCCCGACTCATTCACCCAAATCTCAACACCCCTTACTCCTGTTACCTTTGTGTCATCTTCAAGTTGAGCAATGAGGATATTCTTGCCGGGCCTGAATACCCCTTCAAATTCTGAAGGCAAAACTGCTTTGACAGTAACTTCACCGTTTTTAATTTTTGATGTTGGAATATCAAGAGCCGGGGACTTTTCAACACGATCCAAACCATCACCAGCACTTTGATCCGCTGGCCATTGCGCCCCACTTAGTGTTAAACGCAACTTATGTTTAGCAGTAATATCGGTGAGACCAGTAATTTTAATTTCGACAACATCACCGATCTTGTAGACATCCCGATTCAGAGACATTCCTTTTGGAGCATCTCCTCTGGGCCTTGGCGCAACCCCCTCAGAATTGCAAACAGCCTTCCCCGTTTCCTCCACAGCATTCGCAACCGAAGGCACAACCAGACCACCAGAAACAAGGGCCAAAGACATCAACCCAGCAATAGCACGCTGAGCCGCACCCCCCGCAATCACATTCCTACTCATATTTATACACTTTCCCTACAGCAGCAGTTAACTACCATAGATTGACCATATGGGCGAACAAATATAAAGAGCTAAAGTGCAGCTAATAGCATCAATCAATATGAGACTAGCTTTCCGTTAGCTTATTCCTACAGACTTAAGCATTCATTGGGGCAAAACGCAACAGAAAACTTCAATTCAAAACTAATAAAACCCCTGGTAGCAGACCTGAAAGTCAATAAAATTCCATCCATTCAGATATTGACTGCCCATATAAGCAATGGCCAAAAGCATAAGATAATCCGATGTCCCTACCATCTAAATATAAATTTTACCTAAGGGCAGGAGGCAAAAATATCAGCAAAATATTTCCCAGAACACCCCCAAAACCCACTGTCTCGATCAAATCATGATCTATTTAATTCACATAGCGCTCATTAATTGCCCCCATTTTGGCCCCCTTATCCTACCTGCCTTTCCCGTAGTCCAAAACATGTAACGTGCCAAATAGCTCATTAACCCGCAAAGATCACCACGTCAACTACTATTCCGAATAACATTCCTGCACGACAAACCCCAGCCATACCCCGCAAAGACCTCTTCCTAAAAGGATGCATCCATCAATGCATATTGATACACAATGATTACCCCCACTCCCTATCGATGTTTTACGACGTTGCGTCTCCACAACTCGCCCATAACAAAAAGGTGCAGCAATGCGGTTAGGCATTGCTGCACCTTAACTTCAGTTACCAAATGACGCTCATGAATTCATTTGGATTTCTGATCCCCTACCGGAATTGCGGAGGGAGCCATTCCTTCGGGATCATGTTGGCGTGTGCCATAGCAGCAACTGCACCAGCAATGATACCGGTCAGGCCAAGCACGGAGAAGATCGCAATGAGGATAGTCCGGTACTTGCCCAGCTTGCTGCTGAGATCACTACTGCCGTTCGGCGGCTTCGGCTTCGGGTCCTCGGTCGGCTTTGGCTTCTCGGTTGGCTTCTGAGTGGTGGACTCAGAGGTGGTGGTAGGCGGCGGCGGAGGAGTCGGTGCATTGTACTTGAAGGTGTAAACCTCATCGACAAGATCCTGCGCACCGATATCCTTATCAGCTTTGTTCACCACAGCCACAGCACCATTGGGGGCAACACTCAGATGTACAGGCGTATCACCAACAGACAGGTTGGCTACAACCTTATTGGTTGCTGGATCAATCGCAGAGACAGTACCACCGCTCTGGTTCACTACATAGATCCGCTTGTCCTTAGCGTTATACCGCACATCTGTAGCAGCGGCACCGGTCGGGATGGTCGCAATGATCTTCTCATCCTTGGTACTGATTACAGCCACTTCACTGGCTCCAGTGCCAACGAAAATGTTCTTGCTTGCCGGATCATATGCAGCGCCAACAACACCCTCAGCACCTTTGACTGCATAGCGGTCAACTTTCTTGCCTTCAGAAAGCTTAACCTTTGCCACCTGTGGATCAGGGGAACCACCCGAAGTTGCAATCAACTGATTAGTTTGTTCATCATAGGACAAACTTGCTACTTGATCGAAACCATCCAGTTCAATGGTACCGATCGGTTTTTCTTGATTGATGTCCAGGACGGTAATCTTACCCTCAGCAGCACCAACATAGGCAAGATTGTTCTTGTTGTCGATGACAATACTCTTTGCCTCAGGGATGATCTGCTTTGAGAAAGTCTTGATATGGGTCAAATCACTCTGCCGATAGACCGAAATGGTGCCGTCATTAGAATTGGTGACCCAAACTTGCCCCTTATTATCTACGGCAATGCCATCAGCGGCATATTTCTCTTCGATGTCGTTCTTGGCAAGAACATCCAAGGTCTTGGCATCCAGCTTATAGATCGTATACCCCGTAGTAGAATTGCGGGTAACGAAAAGTTCCTTGGAGCTCGGATCAAACGCAGATTCAGTTAGGCCAGCAAGCAGCGTACGCTTAGCCCCGGTGTACTGATCTACATTGATGTTCTCAGTACTAGAGGTAACTGTGGCATCAAGCATTACCTCATACTCTTTACTATCTGCTGCTTTCAGATAAGTGAAATAGATATGCTCACCGGTCTTAGCATCAGCAGGGATTTGAACGCCCTTAATGGTGACATTTCCACTGGCATCGGCAATGGCATTGATAGATTGGTCTTTCCGCAACCAGTTAACATGCTCAGTACCAACCGAAACGATCTTATCTCCGTCACCTAAACCAGTGGCTTGGAAATCTACCTCTGATCCAGCTGCAGTACCACCAGTGATGAATCCTTTAGCATCACCCGTTGGCAAAGCAGTATTTAGTTGTGGTGCATTTGCGAGTGCGACAGCAGCGGCGCCTTCAGGCAAAGCTGCATCTTCTGCGGCGGCTTCAGGGGCAGCGGCTTCTGCCGGGGCGGCCTCTTCAGCTGCTGCGTCGTTGTTGGGTTCTGCTGCAGCAACTACTGGTTCAGCAGGTTCATCTTGCGCACCAGCATAGGGCATGACGGTCAGCCCACCGGCAACAAGTGCCAGGGAGGTCAACCCGGCGATTGCTCGCTGGCTTGCAGTCTTGGGAAGTAAGTTCTTCTTCATATCACTTTCCTCGCTGTTCAATGTGACATCTCAAGCCGGGGGGAGGAACCAAATAACAATCTCATGAGAGATTTTTGCTTTCAGCCCCCGTGGTGGCTTGTCATCACCGACCATAAACAGGCTTCTTCACAGAGCGCAATAGCCTTTGGAAATCATCCCCGCGCGCCAAATTCTCAGAAACCGCTGGTAGCAGACATGCCAAGCGTAAAGACTCATCAGTAGCGTTCTTTCTACTCACATGTGTTTGGCATGGTAAACACCTGAAAAACAGCATTATGCAATTACATAAATAGAGTCTCAGCTAACTTTAAGAAAAATGCTGGAAAATTGCTGGAAAAAATCTTGAAATTACCCCCGTTTTCCTGTCAGAAACCCGACAGTTGGCCAGACTCTATGTTTGATACTGCTGTAAATTGCCCCCATTTATGGGGGCATCAAAAGAATTTTCCTGCAGAATTACCAAAACGCCGGCAACTGCCCTTAATTTTATGGGCTAAAAAGTTCAAAATCAAATCTGTGATATTACCCCCATAAATCAGGGCGGCAAACCTGCTAAACTCGCTCTTTATTAGGCTCACCTATGATTTGATTGTTTACCCTATGTAGGGGCATGATTACTTAGGTATCCAACCTTTCGACAAGTCCCGTGCCCCCAAAAAGCTGCATGTCAGCTCATCTTTATTTTGACAACACACAACATGACCAATCGACATATCACCATGAAAAACCCACCCCAGCACATTATCATCACCGGTGCTACTGGCGGAATTGGCGCTGCCTGCACTAAACTATTTCGGTCGCACGACCATGTAGTAAGCACATGGGATATACCCGAAGTAGATGTCACCGATATCCACCAGGTCACAGAGCAGTTCCGACAGGACGTCGACAAGCATGGACCAGTAGCTGCATTGGTACATTGCGCTGGTGTCATGGAACCAGACTCTGCTACTAATCCGCAAAACACCAGGAATATGACCATCAATTATGGGGGTGTGGTGAACGTATGTTCTGTCGTCGCAAAGCACATGCAGGAGCAACGAGCTGGGGCGATTGTCGTTGTGTCGTCGAACGCCGCCACGACACCTCGCATCGGCATGGCTAGTTATGGGGCGTCCAAGGCTGCGGTAACAGCATGGGTGCGCACACTGGCGTTGGAATCTGCACAGTTCGGGGTGCGATGCAATGTGGTTTCGCCAGGATCGACGGATACCCCCATGTTGCGGGGAATGTGGCAACCAGACACGGACCAGTCCGAGCAGGTCATTGCCGGCACGCCACAGGAATATCGGTTAGGAATCCCGCTGCAGAAACTCGCCCAACCTGCGGATATTGCGGAAGCCTGCGCGTTTTTGATCTCCCCAGCAGCCGGGCACATCACCATGCACGACCTGCGGGTTGATGGCGGCGCCACCCTCGACTCATAACTCACTACCATTCAAGGAGCACAATGGCTATTCCCCAACTCTCCCCCTACGAGATTCCCCCACTGCCCACAAACCAGGCCGCACACTGGCAACTCGACCCTAAGCGTGCAGCATTATTAGTCCACGACATGCAGGAATACTTCATTACCGCATATGACCGCAATGCGAATCCCATGAGCACGGTTTTATCGAATATTCAATCGATTATTTCATTCGCCGACTCGCACGGCATGCCGGTGTTTTTCTCCGCGCAACCGCCAGCACAGCACTGGTCACGTCGAGGCCTGCTTAACGACGTGTGGGGCACCGGCATCGTCACGGATGCCCAGGCAGCCATTATCCCAGAGCTAGAGCCCGCAGCCGCACATCACCAGGTAATTACCAAATGGCGATATTCTGCATTCGAACGAACAGACCTGGAACAGGCACTGGCATTCACCCGACGCAACCAGCTTATTATCACCGGAGTGTATGGTCATATGGGATGTCAAGTAACCGCGGTGGATGCCTTCATGAAAGACATTCAGCCCTTCATGGTCGGCGACGCCATTGCGGATTTCTCGGCCACGGAACACGCCGAGGCCATGTCGTGGGTGGCCAAACGCAGCGGCATGGTCATAAGCACCGCGGAGGTACTCAGTGCATAGTTTTATCTTCACCGAATCCGGTTTAACCCTGACCGCGTGTGGGGTGGCCCAAGAGTTTGACCGAATTTCTGATGCGAACGAGTATTTGCATGATGGGCTTTCGTTGATAGTGGGGGCGTTACCATTTCATCGCACCGACGCACCCCGACTATTTGCCCCACGGGAATACAAATTCTCGTCAGAACCGGTGACGCTGGAATCACCGGACGCGCTGCCCGCGGTTGCAAGTGTGGATTTCCTCCCGCCGCTGTCTGTGCACCAGCAACGCATTGAGCAGTGCATCGCCGAAATTCAGGCCGGCACCCTGGACAAACTGGTGCTTTCCAGGGCGGAGCGGTTTCATTTCACCGGTCCAGTGAACCCCGAGGCCGTGCTGGCCGGCTACATGGCGAGCGCCGGCACGGGTTTCGGATACCTGGTAGAGCTGGCGGGCGGCGAATTCTTTATCGGTCCCAGCCCCGAGGTGTTGATAAAGAAGCAGGGTCGGGAAATCTCATCATTTCCGCTGGCAGGAACCGCCATGCGTAGCACAGACCCGGAATTAGATCGCGCAATCGCCGCCAATTTGCAGGCCTCGGAAAAAGACCTACACGAGCATTCGTTTGTGACCACGGGCATCAGGGAAGCACTCGCACCCCTGTGTACGCAACTGGAGATCCCAGCGATTCCGCTGGTGATGCACACCGCCCACACCTGGCATTTAGGCACCCCGATCAGGGGTATTTTACGGCAGGATGTAGACATGTCGGCCCTGGACTTGGCGCAGCTCCTCCACCCCACGGCTGCGGTCAATGGGCACCCAGCACAGATTGCCGCGGAGCTTTTGGCTAAGCAGGAACCGGATCGTGGGTTCTATTCCGGCGCGGTGGGGTGGGCCAATGGCCGGGGCGATGGCGAATGGCGAGTGGGGATCCGCAGCGCGCTCATCAGCGGAGATACCGTAACCGCCTATGCCGGCGGCGGGATTGTCGCAGACTCCGTGGCGGCGGACGAACTGCAGGAAACCCACACGAAGTTGGGCCCAATCCGCTCCGCACTGGGCATACTGTAGGGCCGCTTGGTGGCGATCACAGAAAGACAATGAGGGATAGCAATGGGAGTGACCAAATGAGTTTGTATCCGGCCGATTTTGTGGAGTTATACCGGCGGGAAGGATTGTGGTTAGACGAGACGTTTGCCACATTTTTTGCCGATGCGGCAAACCGGTTTTCCGACGCCGAGGCGGTGGTAGGACCAGACCATGCCGGTGTTGAGCATCGCCTGACCTACCGTGAGCTGGCGGATTATAGCGCGCAGGCCGCCGGGGCCCTGTCCGCACATGGTGTTGGCCAGGGGGATTTCGTGGTGGTGCAACTGCCCAACATCGTGGAATACGTGGTGACGATCGGGGCGGTGTTCCGCCTGGGGGCGCGTCCGGTGTTTACGCTCCCCGCGCACCGACAGGCAGAACTCACCCATTTTGTGAACCAGTCGGGGGCGAAAGCGCTCATAACGACCGGCGTGTGGAATGGGTTCGACCATCGGGAATTGGCCCGGGGGCTGAATATCACCACGCTGGTGGTCGCGGAGGATCCGCAAGAATTTTCGAGGTTCACATTCACGGATTGGGTCGAGGCGAAACCGGTACCGGCGGCGCAGGTTGATCCCCTTGATATTGCGTTCTTACAGGTGTCGGGCGGCACGACAGGGATACCAAAGCTCATCCCCCGCAGTCACGCGGACTACCTGTATTCGGTGCGGGAGTCCGCACGAATTTGCGAACTTACCCCGGAGACCAGATTCTTGGTGGTATTGCCGGTCTCCCATAACTTCACCATGAGCTCCCCGGGGATTCTCGGGGTATTGTGGTCGGGCGGCACGATCGTGCTGTGCCCGGAGCCCACGCCGTCGACAAGCTTTACGCTGGTGGCACGGGAACGGATCACGTTGTGCGCGCTGGTTCCACCGCTGGCGTTGGCGTGGCTGGCCATGGCGCCGGTGCTGCACCCCGACCTGAGCAGCCTCAAGGTGTTGCAGGTGGGTGGGGCGAAGTTCACCCCGGAGGCGGCGAAACGCATCACACCGGAGCTCGGCTGTCGGCTGCAACAGGTGTTTGGCATGGCGGAGGGACTGGTGAATTACACCCGGCCGGACGACAGCGAAGAGCTGGTCATTGGCACGCAGGGCCGACCCATGTCGCCGTTTGACGAGGTACGGGTGGTTGACGATGCGGGCAATGATGTGCCACCTGGTGAGCGTGGCCGGTTGCTCACCCGCGGCCCATACACGATTCGTGGCTATTGGGGCGGGGCGGATCAGGGGTCCTTTACCGAGGATGGGTTTTACGCCAGCGGTGACCTGGTGCGACAGCTACCGTCGGGGCACCTCATCGTCGAGGGTCGGGACAAAGACCAAATCAACCGGGGTGGGGAGAAAATCTCCGCCGAGGAGATCGAGGACCACCTGATTTCCCACGATTTGGTGCATGATGCGGCAATCATTGCGGTACCGGACCGGCTACAGGGGGAGCGTTCGTATGCGTTTGTGGTACTCGCCGATGGCGCACGGTTGGATGCCACGGTTTTGCGTGATTACCTGCGAAAACGTGGGGTTGCCGACTATAAGATCCCGGATTATTTTGAATTTGCCGAGAGCTTCCCAACGACCGGGGTGGGGAAAACCAATCGCCGGGAATTGCGTCGGATCGTGCAGGAATATGTTTCGGCGAAAACTCAACAACAAGAAGAATCAACGAATTAATGTGAAGGCGGCATCATGACCGAAACAAAAATCATCACAGACGTGGCGGAATCCTTGGGGGTAGCGCCGGATACGCTCACCCCGGACACCAACCTGGCGGACGCCGGGCTGGATTCGCTACGGCTCATCATGCTGGTGGAAAAGTGGCGTGCGGAGGGCGTGACTGTGGATTTTCAAGACATACTCACCCGGGCGACGCTAGCAGAATGGTTCGAACTGTTTCAAAGCTAATATGCCTATTTTTTACACCGATGACCAGCTCATTGAGCTAATATCGCAAAGCACTGATCCATCGAATACGTGGTCGACTATTTGGGAAACTATCACCCGCGAGGGCACACCGTTAGTGGACGAAGATTCCCTGCGGATGACGTTCCTGTTTGATGCGGCAGCTGTATCAGATATGGATGTGGAGTCGGTGCATGTTTGGATTAATCGGCTCACGGACAAAGAGCGAGTGGCGCAGGGGTTTATGAAGAACATCCCTGGCACCACGGTGTGGGTGCGAACGGTAGAGGTGCCGCCCAGTCTGCGGGCCGCGTATTGTTTTCGGATAAATGCCGGCGAGCACCGCCCACCGGGGCATAATAGGTATCCGCATCGACGCGACCCCCATGCCCGTAATGGGCATCTGGTGATAGATGGTGACTATGGATTATCCTTGTTACAAGGCCCGGACGTGTCGGAGGTGCCGGAATCTTCGGCCTGGCAACATGTGGATTTAGCCCATCCAAGCCGGTCGATCACGGGTTCGATTTCTGGGCTGCCCACATACCTGTATTTACCAATCATTCCGCACAAGGATCTACCCTTGGTGGTCCTGATTGATGCGGATGTGTGGTTCCAACGGTTGAAGCTGGACCAGGTGTTGGACTATCTCATTGCGCAGGGACACATGCCCGCGTGTG
>ERZ773090.953-NODE-953-length-10843-cov-10.4334_pt1 | contig 10843 bp, 7 predicted proteins | sample MGYA00580579_ERZ773090 | MGnify/ENA primary metagenome ERZ773090 (study PRJEB29015, sample SAMEA2738014) | human oral metagenome | biome: human oral; feature: human-associated habitat; material: dental | place: China | collected 2132 ... | reverse complement strand
TTATATACATATTTTAAAAATATTACAATAACATATTATATGGAGAGTTTAAAATGAAAAAAGAAAAAAATATTCAAGATGAAGATAAAAAAATTGTTGAAGTTATAGAAACAGAAAATTTTGAAGTTTCAAAGACTGGTTCTCTTGCTGATGATTTGATGAAATTTGAAAATATTAATGATATAAAAATTGAAAATCAAGAAGTTCCTGATATAGAAGTTCAAGAAATATATATAAGAGAAACAGGAAATTATTTGAATTTACATGAAAATTTTATTAATATTCCCATTGAAATGATTTACTTTCCATTTTTTACTCCACAAAAACAAAATAAAAGAATAAATTTTAAATATACTTTTGAAGATTTGGGAGTAACTATGTATAGCACACTTATTCCTAAGGATAAAAAAGATAAAGTTTTTCAACCTTCTATCTTTGAAGAAAAAATTTATACTTTTTTAATTTCTATGTATCAGGAGAAAACAAATCAAAAAATTGATAACAGTGAAGTTGCAATAGAATTTGAAATATCAGATTTTATTGTTAATTTTCTTGGAAATAAAATGAATAGGGCTTATTATGCTAAGGTTGAACAAGCTTTAAAAAATTTAAAAAGTACTATCTATCAATTTGAAATTTCTAATCATACAAAGTTTGGAAAGAATAAATTCGAAGATAGTTCATTTCAACTTTTAAATTATCAAAAATTAAAAGTAGGAAAAAAAATTTTTTATAGAGTTATATTAAATAAAAATATAGTAAATAAAATAAAAAGCAAAAGATATATAAAATATAACACAAAAAATTTACTTGAAATTATGGTGAAAGACCCAATAGCTTCAAGAATATATAAATATATAAGTAAAATAAGATATAAGAATAACAAAGGTGAAATAAATGTTAGAACTTTAGCAGCTATAATTCCATTGAAGATAGAACAAAGAGTTGAAAGAATAGTAAAAAATGGAGTTAAAGAATATTATTTAAACAGAATGAAACCAGTTTTAACTAGAATTTTAAAAGCTTTTGAAGTTCTACTAGAATTAAAATATCTATTAAGTTTTGAAGAAATATATAAAAAAGCCGAAAATACTTATTATATATCCTATGTTTTTAATAAAGAAAGAGATGGAGATTGCCATGTATCTGAGTTTGTTAAAAAGAATGATAAAAATATAGTGAAAGAAAATTTAGATGGTGTTGAAGAAATAATTGATGTGGATGCTGATATAGAATATCAAGATAATATTGAATACTTAATTAATAAAGCAAAAGAAAATCCAAAGATTTCAATGAAGTGGAATGCTTGGGTGGATAAGAAAATTCAAAAGATTTTAAATGAAGATGGAGAAGAAATGTTAAAGAGAGTTTTAAATATTCTTATTCATATGGACAAAAATATAGAAATAGGTTTACCTAATTATATCAGTGGAATATTGAAAAATATTGGTGGTAAAGGTAGCAAAAAAGTAAATAATATTAATATGACTATCTTTGAAAATGTTAGTAAAGGTAAAGGATTAAAAAATAAGAGTCAAATAAAACAGGCAAGAAAAAAAGGTATGGAAAGAATTTCAAACTTTAAAGAAATTATTAGTGAAAGTAATTTTTTGGAAAATAAATCTGAAACTAAAAGTGGAAAATTATTATTAGAAGGAAAAAATTTAAAATCTGATTTAGAAGTAAATGAAACTATTGACATTGTAGATGAAAAAACATACAATATAGGAGAAAAAAATTTAGATGAAATTTTATCTCATTTTGATGAAAAAACAAGAACTAAAATTGAGGAAAAAGCATTAGAAAAAATAAAAAAGGAGATTGATAACAGCAATATAGATGTGATATTGAATGTAAAAAAATTTAGTAAGACTATGTACTACAAGATGATAGGTGCAACTATAATGGAAATTTTAAAAAGTGAATACCAAGAAATGCTTGAAGATACAAACAGAAATGACAAATAACAAAAAATATGGTAAACTATAAGGCAGGCTTTTAATGAGGAAGTGAATTATGAAGAATATAGAAAAAGTAAAAATATCAACAGAATTTATTAAACTTGACCAGTTTTTAAAATGGCTTGCTGTTGTAGATAGTGGTTCTCAAGCTAAACAAGTTATCTTAGATGGTGAAGTTAAAGTTAATGATGAGGTAGAAACAAGAAGAGGTAGAAAAATTTATCCTGAATACAAGGTAGAAATCTTTGATAAAATTTATGTTGTGGAATAAATTGAGGTGCTGGATTGAAAATATCTAATATCAGTTATTTAAATTTTAGAAATTTAGAAAATAGTTCAATAGACTTGTCTGATAAGATAAATGTTTTCTATGGTAAAAATGCACAGGGGAAAACAAGTCTTTTAGAGGCAATCTATTACAGTTCCACAGGTATAAGTTTTAAGACAAAAAAAACCTCAGAGATGATAAAATATAATTTTGATGAGTTTATATCTTCAATTTCATATCAAGATTATATTGCAAATAATAAGATTTCTGTAAGATTTAAAAATATAACTGGTGCAAAGAAAGAATTTTTCTTTAATAAAAAAAGAATTAGTCAGACAGATTTTTATGGAAAAGTAAATATTATTGCCTATATACCTGAGGATATAATTCTTATCAATGGTTCTCCTAAACATAGAAGAGATTTCTTCGATATTGAAATTTCTCAAATAGATAAAGAGTATTTGAGTAACCTTAAAAATTATGATAAGTTGCTAAAAATTAGAAATAAATATTTAAAAGAGAATAAGAGAAATAGTGAAGAATTTGCTATTTATGAAAAAGAATTTATAAAATATGCCTCTTATATAATTTTTACAAGAATAGAATATGTAAAAAGTCTTTCAATAATATTAAATTTACAATATAGAAAACTTTTTAATATAGCACAGGAACTAAATCTAAAATATGAAACCAGTTTAGATAAAACTGCAAAAGTAACTGTTGAAATGATACAGGAAAGCCTAAAAAAAGAAATTTTACAAAAAAAGTATCAAGAGGATAGATATAAATTTTCACTTGTAGGACCACATAAAGATGATTATAAATTTCTTTTAAATGGACATGAAGCTAAGATTTCTGCTTCACAAGGTGAAAAAAAATCTATAATATTTTCTTTAAAACTTTCAGAAATTGAAATAATAAAGAAAAATAGAAAAGAAAATCCAGTTGTTATTATTGATGATATAACATCATATTTTGATGAAGATAGAAGAAAATCAATATTAGATTTTTTCAATAAAAGAGATATACAGGTTTTGATAAGTTCAACTGATAAATTGGATATAGAGGCTAAGAATTTCTACGTTGAAAAAGGAATTATAGAAGATGAAAGTAATATCAATAAGTGAAATAGCAACATTTAAAATTTCAAATGATAATAGAATAAAACTTATGATTTTAAAAGAAAAATGGGAAGAGTTATTTTTAGATTTATCTCAAAATAGTTCTGTTATTGATTTTAAAGAAAATACTATCTATATAAAAGGCTATAATTCTGTTGTAAAGCACTATATTTTTACAAATAAAATAAAAATAATAGAGCAAATACTAGAAAATTTAGAGATAAAATTTGAAATAGAGGATATAAAGATAAAGTAATTGGAGGAAAATATGAGTTATGAGGCACAGAATATAACAGTTCTGGAAGGATTGGAAGCTGTTAGGAAAAGACCAGGAATGTATATAGGAACAACATCAGAAAGAGGATTACACCATTTGGTATGGGAAATAGTAGATAACTCTGTTGATGAGGCTTTGGCTGGATATTGTGATAAGATAGAAGTAAAAATTCTTCCAGATAATATCATAGAAGTTGTTGATAATGGAAGAGGAATTCCTACTGATATACATCCTAAATATGGAAAATCTGCATTAGAAATAGTTTTAACAGTTTTACATGCTGGTGGAAAATTTGAAAATGATAACTATAAAGTTTCAGGAGGACTACATGGAGTTGGAGTTTCTGTTGTTAATGCTCTCTCTGAATGGCTTGAAGTAGAAGTTAGAAAAAATGGAACTATACATTATCAAAAATATCATAGAGGAAAACCAGAAGAAGATGTTAAAATTATCGGCTCTTGTGATATAAATGAACATGGTACAATAGTAAGATTTAAAGCAGATGGAGAAATTTTTGAAACATTGATATATAATTACTTCACTCTTTCAAATAGATTAAAAGAGTTAGCTTATTTAAATAAAGGTTTAACTATAATTCTTTCAGATTTGAGAAAAGAAGAAAAGAAGGAAGAAATTTATAAATTTGATGGTGGAATTTTAGATTTCTTAAATGAAATAGTAAAAGAAGATACAACTATTATAGAAAAACCATTTTATGTTTCATCTGAGCAGGATAATGTTGGGGTAGATGTAACATTTACTTATACAACTTCACAAAATGAAGTAATTTATTCTTTTGTTAATAATATCAATACCCATGAAGGTGGAACACATGTTCAAGGTTTTAGAACTGCACTTACAAAAGTTATAAATGATGTAGGAAAAGCACAAGGTTTACTTAAAGACAAAGATGGTAAACTTATGGGAAATGATATAAGAGAAGGGGTTGTGGGAATAGTATCTACTAAGATACCTCAACCACAATTTGAAGGACAAACTAAGGGTAAACTTGGAAATTCAGAAGTATCTGGAATAGTAAATACCATTGTTTCAAATAGTTTAAAAATATTTTTAGAAGATAACCCTAATATAACAAAGATTATAATTGAAAAAATATTAAATTCTAAAAAAGCAAGAGAAGCTGCACAAAAAGCAAGAGAACTTGTTTTAAGAAAATCTGTTTTAGAAGTTGGTTCTCTTCCAGGAAAATTAGCAGACTGTACTTCTAAGAAAGCAGAAGAATGTGAAATCTTTATAGTCGAAGGAGATTCAGCTGGTGGTTCTGCAAAACAAGGTAGAGATAGATATAATCAAGCTATATTACCACTTAGGGGTAAAATTATAAATGTTGAAAAAGCTGGTTTACATAAATCTTTGGAAAGTTCCGAAATAAGGGCTATGGTTACTGCATTTGGTACAAGTATAGGAGAAACTTTTGATATATCTAAATTGAGATATGGAAAGATAATTCTTATGACAGATGCCGATGTTGATGGGGCTCATATAAGAACATTGATTTTGACTTTCCTATATAGATATATGATAGATTTAATTTATGCAGGAAATGTGTATATTGCTTGTCCTCCATTATATAAGGTGGCATCAGGAAAACAAATAGTTTATGCCTATAATGATTTAGAGTTAAAAAATGTTTTAGGGCAAATGAACCAAGATAATAAAAAATACACTATTCAAAGATATAAAGGGCTTGGGGAAATGAATCCAGAACAACTTTGGGAAACAACTATGAACCCAGATGGAAGATTACTTCTAAAAGTTTCAATAGATAATGCAAGAGAGGCAGATATGCTTTTTGATAAACTTATGGGAGATAAGGTTGAACCAAGAAGAGAATTTATAGAAGAACATGCAGAATATGTAAAAAATATAGATATATAAAAGCAAAACAAATATATGAGGAAAAGTTAAATAAAACGACTGTAAATTGATAAAGATATAATGTAAATAAAAAATAAGTGAATTGCATTCTAAATTTTAGTTTAAAAATTGAAGGAAATGAGCCGAGCAAATCTTAGCTTGTTTGAAGCTGACTTGTCAGCAAGTTTGCTGAATTTGCAGCGAATGTCAATTTTTAAACATTAAGAAATTTAGTTAGCAATGAGCTATTTTTTATACATTTATTATTATTTCAGTCTCAGCAGGAGTTATTTAACTTTTACTTAGGAGGAAAATATAAATGTCAAATGTTGATAACAGATATATTGAAGAAGAGTTAAAAGAATCTTACTTAGATTACTCAATGAGTGTTATAGTAAGTAGAGCATTACCAGATGTAAGAGATGGTTTAAAACCTGTTCATAGAAGAATTTTATTTGCAATGAATGAAATGGGAATGACGAATGATAAACCATTTAAAAAATCTGCCAGAATAGTTGGGGAAGTTCTAGGTAAGTATCACCCTCATGGAGATTCAGCAGTATATGGAACTATGGTAAGAATGGCACAAGATTTCAATTATAGATATTTACTTGTTGAAGGACATGGAAATTTTGGTTCTATTGATGGAGATTCAGCAGCAGCAATGAGATATACAGAAGCTAGAATGGAAAAAATCACTGCTGAATTATTAGAAGATATAGATAAAAATACTATTGATTGGAGAAAAAACTTTGATGACTCCTTAGATGAGCCAACAGTATTACCTGCAAAATTACCAAACTTGTTATTAAATGGAGCAATAGGAATAGCAGTTGGTATGGCAACTAATATACCTCCTCATAATTTAGGAGAATTAGTTGATGGAATATTAGCAATTATAGATAATAAGGATATAGAAATTTTAGAGCTTATGAACTATATTAAAGGACCAGATTTTCCAACAGGAGCTATAATAGATGGTAGAGCTGGAATTATAGAAGCCTATAAAACTGGTAGAGGAAAGATAAAGGTAAGAGGAAAAATAGATATAGAAGAGCTAAAAAATGGAAAATCAAATATAATAGTAAGTGAGATTCCATATCAATTAAATAAAGCTAATTTAATTGAAAAAATTGCTAATTTAGTTAAAGAAAAGAAAATAACTGAAATTTCAGATTTAAGAGATGAATCAAATAGAGAAGGAATAAGAATCTTAATTGAAGTAAAAAAAGGTGAAGAGCCTGAACTTGTTCTAAATAAACTATATAAATATACAGATTTACAAACTACTTTTGGGGTTATAATGCTTTCTTTGGTAAATAACGTACCAAGAGTTTTAAATCTAAAAGAGATGTTAAATGAATACATCAAACATAGATTTGATGTTATAACAAGAAGAACTGCATTTGACTTAGATAAGGCAGAAAAGAGAGCTCACATTTTAAAAGGTTATCAAATAGCATTAGAAAATATTGATAGAATTATTGAGCTTATTAGAGCATCTTCTGATGGTACAGTTGCTAGGGAACAATTAATAGAAAAATATGCTTTTACTGATATTCAAGCTAGATCAATACTTGATATGAAATTACAAAGATTGACAGGTTTAGAAAGAGAAAAGATAGATACAGAATTTAAAGAAATAGAAGCCTTAATAAAAGAATTGAGAGAAGTTCTTGAAGATAATAATAAAATATATGAAATAATGAAAAAAGAATTGCTAGAGCTTAAAGAAAAGTATAATGATAAAAGAAGAACAAAAATTGAAGAAGAAAGAATGGAAATCCTTCCAGAAGATTTAATAAAAGATGAAGAAATAATTATTACATATACTAATAAAGGATATGTAAAGAGAATAGAAGCAAGTAAATATAAGGCACAAAAAAGAGGTGGAAAAGGAGTTTCTGCACTTAATACAATAGAAGATGACTTTGCTGAAAAAATTATCTCTGCTTCAACTTTGGATACAATAATGGTTTTCACAGATAAGGGAAAGGTGTATAATATAAGAGCTTATGAAATTCCAGATTTATCTAAACAATCGAGAGGAAGACTACTAAGCAATATAATCAATCTCTCAGAAGGTGAAAAAGTTAGAGATACAATAGTTATTAAAGAGTTTTCACCTGAAAAAGAAATTGTATTTATAACTAAAAATGGTTTAATAAAGAAAACTTCACTAGGAGAATTTAAAAATATAAATAATTCAGGTCTGATTGCCATAAAGACAAAGGAAGATGATGATATTATCTTTGTTGGACTTATAGAAGATGTTAATAAGGAAGAAATCTTAATAGCTACTCATGATGGATATTGTACAAGATTTTTAACTGATACAATAAGAGCTACTGGAAGAAGCACACAAGGAGTAAAAGCTATAACTCTTAGAGAAGGAGATACTGTTGTTTCAGCTATGCTTATAAAAAATCCTGAAACAGATATATTGACTATAACTGAAAATGGATATGGAAAGAGAACAAGCCTTGATGAATATCCTCAATATAACAGAGGTGGAAAAGGAGTTATAAATCTTAAAGTTAGTGAAAAAACTGGTAAGGTTGTTTCAGTATTGGAAGTTAGTGAAGATGAAGAGCTTATGTGTATAACTTCTAATGGAATAGTTATTAGAACTTCAATAAGTGAAATTTCTCGTATTGGTAGAGCAACACAAGGTGTCAGAATAATGAAAGTTGCAGATGATGAAAAGGTCGCAGCTATTACAAAAATTAAAAAAGAAGAAGAGTTAGAAGATTAGATTGGAGAAAAAAATGAAAAAGATTTTGGTCTTATCAGATTCACATTCATACTTTGATGAGACTTTAAAAATTTTTGAAAAAGAAAAACCAGATATCGTTATAGGAGCTGGTGACGGAATTAAAGATATAGATGAGTTATCTTATGTACATCCAGAAGCAAAGTATTATATGGTAAAAGGAAATTGTGATTTTTTTGATAGAAACCACGATGAAGAAAATTTTTTTGAGATAGATGGTGTAAAAATTTTTTTAACACATGGTCATCTTTATAGTGTAAAAAGAAGTCTAAGTTCTATAAAAGAAATTGGGAAAAAGTTAAATGTTTCTCTTGTTATATTTGGACACACTCATAAGCCATATATGGAAAAAGATGGAGATATGATTTTATTTAATCCAGGTGCAACAGAAGATGGTAGATATGGTGTTATTATTTTAGAAAATGGTAATATACAATTATTTCACAAACAATTATAGGTATAATGGAGGAAAAGAGAGAAAAGATGAAAGAAGAGATTCTAAAAGTTAAGGAAGAAATACAAAACTACATAAAAGAATCTAAAACTCTTCAAAGACTTGAAGAAATTAGAGTAAATTATATGGGGAAAAAAGGGATTTTTACAGAATTATCTAAGAAAATGAAAGACCTTTCTGCTGAAGAAAGACCTAAGATTGGGCAGATAATAAATGAAGTAAAAGAAAAAATAAATAGCCTATTAGATGAAAGAAACAAGGCTTTAAAAGAAAAAGAACTAAATGAAAGATTAGAAAGTGAAATAATAGATATAAGTTTGCCAGGAACAAAATATAACTATGGTACTATACACCCTATCAATGAAACAATGGAGCTTATGAAAAATATCTTTTCAAAAATGGGCTTTGATATTGTAGATGGACCAGAAATAGAAACTGTTGAATATAATTTTGATGCTTTAAATATTCCAAAGACACACCCATCAAGAGATTTAACAGATACATTCTATTTGAATGATTCTATTGTTCTAAGAACTCAAACATCACCAGTTCAAATAAGATATATGCTTGAACATGGTACTCCATTTAGAATGATTTGTCCTGGAAAGGTGTACAGACCAGATTATGATATATCACATACACCTATGTTTCATCAAATGGAAGGTTTGGTTGTTGGAAAAGATATATCATTTGCAGATTTAAAAGGAATTTTAACTCACTTTGTTAAAGAAGTTTTTGGGGATAGAAAAGTAAGATTTAGACCACATTTCTTTCCATTTACAGAACCTAGTGCTGAAATGGATGTTGAATGTATGATTTGTCATGGAGATGGTTGCAGACTTTGTAAAGAAAGTGGTTGGATAGAAATAATGGGTTGTGGAATGGTGGATCCAGAAGTTTTTAAATATGTAGGACTTGATCCTGATGAAGTAAATGGTTTTGCTTTTGGAGTTGGAATAGAGCGTGTAACTATGCTTAGACATGGCATTGGGGACTTGAGAGCATTTTTTGAAAATGATATGAGATTTTTAAAACAATTCAAGTAAGGAGAGAAAAATAAATGTTAATTTCATTAAATTGGCTAAAACAATATGTAGACATAAAAGAAAGTATTGATGAAATAGCTAATGCACTTACTATGATAGGACAAGAAGTAGAAGCTATTGATATTCAAGGAAAAGATTTAGATAATGTTGTAATAGGACAAATAGTTGAGTTTGATAAGCATCCAAACTCAGACAGATTAACTTTGTTAAAAGTTGATGTTGGAGAAGAAGAACCATTACAAATAATATGTGGTGCTAAAAATCATAAATTAAATGATAAAGTAGTAGTTGCTAAAATTGGAGCAGTGCTACCAGGTAATTTTAAAATAAAAAAGAGTAAGATAAGAGATATAGAATCTTATGGAATGTTATGTTCTGAGGCAGAATTAGGTTTTGCAAAGGAAAGTGAAGGAATAATAATCCTTCCAGAAGATGCACCAATAGGAAAAGAATATAGAGAGTATATGGGCTTAAATGATGTAATATTTGAATTAGAAATTACACCAAACAGGCCAGATTGTCTATCTCATATAGGTATAGCAAGAGAGATTGCAGCTTATTATAATAGAAAAGTTAAATATCCTATGATAGAAATGACTGAAACTATTGAATCAATAAATACTATGGTAAAAGTGGATATTGAAGATAAGGATAGATGTAAAAGATATATGGGTAGAGTGATTAAGAATGTAAAAGTTCAAGAGTCACCTGCTTGGCTAAAGTCAAGAATAAGAGCTATGGGGCTTAATCCTATAAATAATATAGTTGATATAACAAACTTTGTTATGTTTGAATATAATCAACCTATGCATGCTTTTGATTTAGATAAATTAGAAGGAAATATTACAATAAGAGCTGCTAAGGAAAATGAAGAAATCACTACTCTTGATGGAGTAGATAGAGTGTTAAAAAATAAAGAACTTGTTATAGCTGATGATGAAAAAGCTATAGCAATAGCAGGGGTAATTGGTGGGCAAAATACTCAAATAGATGATGATACAAAAAATGTATTTGTTGAAGTTGCATATTTTACACCAGAAAATATTAGAAAAACTTCAAGAGAAT
>ERZ773090.952-NODE-952-length-10860-cov-10.292_pt1 | contig 10860 bp, 9 predicted proteins | sample MGYA00580579_ERZ773090 | MGnify/ENA primary metagenome ERZ773090 (study PRJEB29015, sample SAMEA2738014) | human oral metagenome | biome: human oral; feature: human-associated habitat; material: dental | place: China | collected 2132 ... | reverse complement strand
GAGATTTGCTCGGCTCATTCTATTTGATTTTTTATCTAAAATTTAGAATGTAATTTCACTTATTTTTTATTTTCATTTCAATAGTTTGATTTGCAACAGCCTTTTTTTATATAAAAATTAGTTAGAATTTTTAATTTTTTTACCTATAATTTTTAAGAAAGCAATTATAAATACACTTGCTGTAAAAAACCAAGTCATAGGATAAACATAGGCAACAGATTTAAAATCAAGATTAAATTTTGAAATTAAATAAAGCAATGATATTCTAACTCCACAAAGACAAATAGTAGTAACATACATTGAAACTATTGAATAACCCATTCCTCTTAAAGAACTACCTAGAACTTCTAATATAGAATATAACCAATAGAAAGGAAAAGTTGTTAAAGCTATCTGACTTCCTAAATAAATAATTTCTTCATTTTTTATAAAAATTCTCATAAAAATATGTGAGAAAGTTAATATTATTGTTGCAATGACTATACTTAAACCACCTGATAAAAGTATAGCAACAAAAGCCCCTTTTTTAACTCTTTTATAATTATTAGCTCCTACATTTTGCCCAGAGAAAGTCATACTAGCTTGTCCTATTGCAACTATTGGCATCCAAATAAAATTCTCTAATTTAAAATAGGTTGCATAGGCAGCAACAGCATCTCCACCATAACCATTTATATAGTACTGAACTATTATATTTGAAAATGTTATAAGCATTGATTGTATACCAGCAGGCAAACCAAAATATAAAATTTGTTTTAATAAAGAAAAATCTATTTTTAATTCGGAAGTTTTAAATTTAATTGCAGTTTTATTTTTAAATAGATAAGTTAAAACTATAATAGCTGTTAAAGTTTGAGATAAAGTTGTAGCTATTGCAACACCTGAAACTCCCATTTTAAAAACTATTATAAAAATATAGTTAGCAAATACATTTGTAAGTCCACCTATAATAAGTATATAGAATGGAGTTTTTGAATTTCCAGTTGAACGGATAATTCCAGCACCAATATTATATAAAATCATTGGTAACATACTTAAAAAATAAATTTTTAAATATATAATAGAGTCATACATTATTTCTTTTGGAGTATTCATCAAAGTTAATAAAAACTCAGCAGAAAAGAAACCTATAAGAGTTAAAACAATGCCTCCAATAATTCCAAAAGTAATTGCAGTATGAGAAACTTTTGAAGCCATCTCTAAATCCTTAGAGCCAATTTTTTGAGAAACAGCAACTCCAACCCCTATTGAAACTCCTGTAAAAAGTCCAATAATACAAGTAAATAATAAACTACTTGCACCAACAGCTCCTGTTGCTTCTTTACCAACAAAATTTCCTACAAATATCATATCAGCAGTGTTATATAACTGTTGAATTAAACTTGCTCCTAGAAGTGGTAGAGAAAAGGATAGGATTATAGTCCAGATTTTTCCTTTTGTCATATCATAAACTTTTTTCATATTTTAATTATCACCTTTATTATATTATTTTAGTAAACATTGTTATCATTCTATCATATTAACTTGCTAAATACAATAAACTTTATTTTGCTTATCTTAATATATTTTAAACAACTATCAAATATTTATGAAAATTTATATTTTTATATTTATTGACTTTATATTATAAATACTTTACTATATAAATAGAAATTAAACATAAATTATAAAATAAGGAGATTAACTATGAAAGGAGTAATAAAAAATATTGATGAACTTTTTAAATTAATAGTAGAATCATCATATGATGGAATTTATGTGACAGATGGTAATGCAAATACTATTTTTCTTAATCAATCCTATGAAAATATAACAGGAATAAATAAAAAAGATTTAATAGGAAAAAATATGAAAACATTAGTGAAAAATGGTATTTTTAATGAATCTTCATCATTGGTGGCAATAAAAGAAAGAAAAAAAGTAACTATCAATCAAAAGTTAAAATCAGGAAAAAATATTTTGGTAACAGGTACTCCAGTTTTTGATGAAAATAATAATATTATCTATGTTGTAACTAATGTAAGAGATATGAAAGAGCTTGAAAAATTAGAAAAAGAATTATTTGAAGCAAAAGAATTAACTGAAAAATATAAAAAAGAAATAGAAAAAATAAAAAGAGATATATATAATGAGAATTTTATTACGAGTAATATTAAAATGGAAAAAATATTACAATTAATAAAAGATTCTGCAAGATTTGATACTAGTATTTTACTTCAAGGAGAAACAGGAACGGGAAAAACTTTTCTAGCAAAAATGATACATGAATTAAGTAATAGAAATAAAAATGAATTTTTTGAAATAAATTGTAGTTCTTTGCCAGAAGGATTAGTAGAATCAGAATTATTTGGCTATGAAAAAGGAGCTTTTACTGGGGCTTTGGCTTCAGGAAAAAAAGGAGTTTTTGAATTAGCAAATAATTCAACATTGTTTTTAGATGAAATTTCAGAGCTTTCATTAGAAACACAAGCTAAATTATTAAAAGTTTTAGAAACAGGAAAGTTTTTGAGAATAGGTGGAGAAAAATTTATAACAACAAATGTAAGAATTATAACTGCTTCAAATGCTAATATTGAAGAATTAATTAAACAGGGAAAATTTAGAAAGGATCTTTTTTATAGAATAAATGTAATCAATATAACAATTCCACCCATTAGAGAAAGAAAAGAAGATATTTTACCACTGATGATAAAATTTTTAAAGTTTTATAATCAAAAATATAATTTAGATAAAAAAATATCAGAGGAAGTTTTTGAACTTTTACAAGATTACAAATGGCCTGGAAATATTAGAGAAATAAGAAATTTAATTGAACATATGGTAGTTGTAAGTAAAGATGAAGAAATAACTATGGAAAATATACCAAGTCATATAACTAATGAATTAATTAAGAAAAATGAAATAAATAAGATGGAACTATTATGTACTTGTTGTTTTCAAATTTATGCTAAAATGGGTTTGAAAGATGCAACTGAGCAATTTCAAAAAGATGTAATTAAATATTTAATGGAAAAAGGCTATTCTAAAAGCAAAGTTGCAAAGATGTTAAATGTTAATCCAAGTACAGTTACAAGAAAATTTCAAAAATAAAATGTTCTAATTTGATAATTTATAATTATTATAAGATAAAAAAGAGAAAGTTAGTATTAAAAGATTTTCTCTTTTTTTGCATATGTACAAAAAAAATTAAATTTTTTTATTTTTGCATTTAATTTTTTGCTTTTATGCAAATCTATAAAAAAATATTCTAAAAATATTGGAAAATTGATAAACATGTTTTTGGCATGGAGATTGCTTATTAATCTTATAAGGGAAACAAAATTTTTTAATTAAGGAGTGATATTTATGGCATTAATGACAGGAAATGAATATGTGGAAAGTTTGAGAAAGTTGAATATGGAAGTCTATATTTTTGGAGAAAGAGTTGAGTGTCCAGTGGACCATCCAATAATAAGACCATCTTTAAATTCAGTTAAGATGACTTATGACTTAGCTCAAGAACCAGAATATGAAGAATTGATGACAGTAACATCTCATTTAACTGGAAAAAAAATAAACAGATTTGCTCATATTCACCAAAGTACAGAAGATTTGGTAAAAAAAGTAAAAATGCAAAGACTTTTAGGACAAAAAACTGCTTCTTGTTTTCAAAGATGTGTAGGAATGGATGCTTTTAATGCTTGTTATAGTACAACTTATGACATGGATAAAAAATTAGGAACAAATTATCATGAAAAATTAAAGAAGTATATAATATACTGTCAAGAAAATGATTTAACAGTTGATGGGGCAATGACTGATCCAAAAGGAGATAGAGGTTTAGCACCTTCAGCTCAAGCAGACCCAGATATGTTTTTACATATAGTTGAAAGAAGAGAAGATGGAATAGTTGTTAGAGGAGCAAAAGCACACCAAACAGGAATGGTAAATTCTCATGAAGTTTTAGTTATGCCTACATTATCAATGACAGAAGCTGATAAAGATTATTCTGTATGTTTTGCAGTTCCAACAGATACAAAAGGAATAAAAATGATATATGGTAGACAATCTTGTGATACAAGAAAACTTGAAGGAAGTAAGGTTGATGTTGGAAATCCAAAATTTGGAGGACATGAAGCATTAGTTGTTTTTGATAATGTATTTGTTCCAAATGATAGAATTTTTATGTGTGGAGAATATGAATTTTCTAATTCTTTGGTTGAAAGATTCGCTGGTTTTCATAGACAAAGCTATGGTGGATGTAAAGTTGGAGTTGGAGATGTTTTAATAGGAGCTACTGCTTTAATATCTGATTACAATGGTACAAAAAAAGCTTCCCATATTAAAGATAAAATTATTGAAATGACTCACCTTAATGAAACACTTTACTGTGCAGGTATTGCTTGTTCAAGTGAAGGACATAAAACAGCAGCTGGTTCTTATGAAATAGATTTATTACTTGCAAATGTATGTAAGCAAAATGTTACAAGATTTCCTTATGAAATAGCAAGACTTGCTGAAGATATTGCAGGAGGAATTTTGGTAACATTACCTTCAGAAGCAGATTTAAATTCAAAAGAAGTTGGACATTATGTTGAAAAGTATCTTAAAGGGATTGCAACAGTTCCTACAATAACAAGAATGAAAGTTTTAAGATTTATTGAAAATTTAACATTAGGAACAGCAGCAGTAGGATATAGAACTGAATCATTACATGGTGCTGGTTCTCCACAAGCTCAAAGAATAATGATTAGCAGACAATCTAATCTAGAAGCTAAAAAGCAACTTGTTAAAGATATATTAGATATAGATATTTAAAAAATAAATAGGTGAGAATATGGATAAAATTGAAAAATTTTTAGATAGAGAAATAAGACCATATTTAAAAAGTCATGGAGGAAATATAGAGATTATAAATTATTCTATTGAAAGACAAGAATTAAATTTAAGATTAAAGGGGCAATGTTGTGTTTGCCCCCATTCTATAGAAACTAATGAAAATTTTATAAAGAAAAGTATCTTAGAAAAATTTCCAAAAATAAAAAATATTTATATAGAAACTGGGATATCTGATGAATTATGGAATTTAGCAAAAAATATTTTAAAGGAGGATAGGAATGGGAAATTGGAAAGAAAGGTATGAATCAAAACTTTGTACTTCTGATGAGGCAATAAAAAAAATTGCAGGTGTTAAAAGAATAATTTTTGAACATGCTTGTGGAGAATCAATCTTATTGACAGAAGCTCTGATGAAAAACAAAGAATTATTTAAAAAAACAGAAATTATCCATTTAGTTGCTATGGGCAAAGGAGAATATGCAAAAGAGGAAAATTCTGAATATTTTAGACACAATGCTTTATTTGCAGGTGGAACAACAAGAGAAGCAGCTAATAGCTCCTATGGAGATTATACTCCTTCATTCTTTTTTGAAATGCCTGAATTGTTTAAAAAGGGAGGAGTTTTAAATCCAGATGTAACAATTATCCAAGTTTCTTATCCTGATGAACATGGATATTGTAGTTATGGAATTTCTTGTGATTACACAAAATGTGCAGCAGAAAATTCTAATATAGTTATTGCACAAGTAAATAAATTTATGCCAAGAACACTAGGAAATTGTTTTATTCATATTGACAATATTGACTATATTGTTGAACAAGCAACTCCTATTATAGAATTAAAAATTCCAGTTATTGGAGAAATTGAAAAAAGAATTGGCGAGTATTGTGCAAGTTTGATAGATGATGGAGCTACTTTGCAATTAGGTATTGGAGCAATTCCAGATGCTGTTCTTACTTTTTTAAGACATAAAAAAGATTTAGGAATACATTCAGAAATGATATCTGACGGAGTTGTAGACTTAGTTAATTTAGGTGTAATAACAAATAAAAGGAAAAATATAAATACTGGGAAATCAATTGTCAGTTTTTTAATGGGAACTAGAAAATTATATGATTATATAGATAATAACCCTGAAATAGAATTACATCCAGTTGAATATGTAAATAATCCTTTTATCATTGCACAAAATGATAATATGATTTCAATTAATTCAGCTATTCAGGTTGATTTAATGGGACAAGTAAATGCAGAATCTATTGGCTCAAAACAATTTAGTGGGACAGGAGGACAAGTTGATTTTGTAAGAGGAGCAGCTATGTCTAAGGGAGGAAAATCAATAATTGCTCTTCCATCAACTGCTGCAAAAGGGACAATTTCTAAAATTGTATTCACACTGGATGAAGGAGCAGCTGTAACAACTTCAAGAAATGATGTTGATTATATTATAACTGAATATGGAATAGCTCATTTAAAAGGAAAATCTTTAAGAGAAAGAGCAAAAGCTTTAATAGAAATAGCTCATCCAGATTTTAGAGAAGAACTTAGAAAGAAAGCAGTAGGAAAATTTGGAGCCTTATAAGGAGGAGTATATGAAAAAAAATCTAAATAGTGAAGATATGCAACAGCTTTCCTGCTGTGGAAGTGGAAAAGTTTTATATAAAAGAAAAATTGGTGAAGAACAGCCATGTATGAAATTGGGACCTTTTAGACTTAGATTACCTTTTATTCATTATAGATTTGAACTTGCAGAAGGTGTTCAAGCAATATTAATGTGTGCCACTTGTTTAGGTGCTATCCCAATGCTTACAGAATGTTTAGGTATACCATTTGAGTTAGCTTGGTCAATGGTTATAATAAATGGACTACTTTATAATTTACATGCCCTTTTAGGAGATCCAGTTGTACCAGGATGGATAACTCCTTCCATTCCTTTGACAATGGCATATTTAACAAGATTTTCTATGGGAGCTGAAAGAATTCAAGCATTGATAGCACTTCAATTATTAGTAGCATTTATATTCTTATTTATGGGTATTTCTGGATTAGCAGGAAAATTAATGAAAATAATTCCAGTTTCAATAAAATCTGGAATTCTTTTAGGAGCTGGATTTGCTGCAATAATTGGAGAATTTAAAGACAAAGGAAGATTTAGTTTGTATCCTTATTCAATTGCAATAGGTGCATTATTATCATTCTTTTTACTTTTTTCAGATAGATTTAAAATGTACAGAAAAAAATATAAATTTATAAATATTTTAGGAAAATATGGTATGTTGCCAGCAATTATAGTAAGTATAGTTGTAGCTCCACTTTGTAAGGAGCTTCCATTTCCAGATATAAAAATTGGTTCATTTATAAAAATACCAGAATTTGGAAATATCTTAAAAGAAGTTAGTGTTTTTGGAGTAGGATTCCCTAGTGGAGATTTATTTATAAAAGCAATTCCAATAGCTATAATGGTTTATATAATTGCTTTTGGAGATTTTGTAACAAGTGGTGCTTTATTAAATGAAGCTGATAGAATAAGAACAGATGAAATAATAGAGTTTAATTCTAATCGTTCAAATTTAATAAGTGGAATCCGTAATTTTATAGAAGGAATTTTTATACCTTATATACCATTATGTGGACCATTATGGGCAGCTGTATCAGCAGCTGTATTTGAAAGATATAAAGAAGGAAGAGATAGTATGGACTCTGTTTATAGTGGAGTTGGAACATTTAGACTTATGACATTTATATCTGTTGCTATTGTACCAATAGTTTCACTTCTTCAACCTACATTACCAGTGGCTTTGTCACTAACTTTATTGGTACAAGGTTATGTATGTACAAGACTTGCAATAAGTATATGTGAAAAACCAATAGATATGGGAATAGCTGGAGTAATGGCTTCTATAATTGCTATAAAAGGGGCAGCTTGGGGATTAGGAGTTGGAATAATATTAGTTATTTTATTATTAGGTAATTTCTCTTCTTCGGGAAATATAGTAGCAGATGAAAATTAAATTTTGTGGAGGATGTAATCCTTTTTATGATAGAAAAAAAGTATACATAATGCTTTTAGACAATAAAGAAATAGAAAAATTAGATAAAATAATCATTTTAAATGGTTGTCAAAGGGGTTGTAGAAAAAGTTTAAAAAATAAAAATATTATAAATGTACAAGAATATATAATTAACAATGGTTTAAAAGATATAAATGAAGAAAAAATTTATAATTGGATAATAGACAATATTTTTAAATAATTTAATTTTGTAATTTATGTATAAGAAATGATAAAATGAATAGAAATTTAATATTTTTAATTTGTTTTATCATTTTTTATTTAATTTTAAATTATGTTAAAATAAAAATAAAAGGCTTGAAAGGAATTATTATGGCTAATAAGTTAGATATTATTGAAAAACAAAAATTAATACAATCTTTAAAATTATCACAAATGATGAAATTATCAATAAATATACTTAAAATGTCTATAACAGATTTAAATAATTTTATTGAAAAAGAAATTTCAAAAGATTTAGGGATTTCAGTTGAATTAAATTATTCTAATCAAGAGAATTATGATAATGAAAAAGAAGTAGAAATTAATTATCTAACAGATGAGAAGAATTTTTTTCAAATTTTAGAAGAACAATTATCTTATTTTAAAATAGAAACAAAGATAAAAGAAATTTGCATATTTATAATCAATAATTTGAATAAAAAAGGATATTTAGAATTATCAAAAATTGAAATAAAAGATATTTTAGAAGTAAGTGACAAAGAGTTGAAAGAAGCTTTTGATATAATTCATAATTTAGAGCCTTGTGGAGTTGGAGCTTATTCATTAGAAGAATGTTTAAAAATTCAATTAAAAGTCAAAAATTTGATAGATGATAAATTATTTTTATTTATAGATAATTATCTTTATTTACTAGCTGATAAAAAATATAACTTAATAAAAGAAAAATTAAATATTAATGATGATATATTATTTTCTTATATAGACACGATTAAATCTTTAAATCCTATTCCTAGCCGTGGTTATAGTGTTGGTAAAGTAAAAAAGATTATTCCAGATATTTTAGTGGAAATAAAAGAAGATGAGGTATTTTACGAAATAAATAGAGCTTCAATACCTCAAATAAATATAAAAGAAAAATTAAATGACAAATATTATAAAAAAATAAATGAAATAGTAAGTTGTATTGAAAAAAGATTTGAAACTCTTGATAAAATTATGAAAATTATCATTAAAGAACAAAAAATCTTTTTTATAAGTCAAGGTAAAAAAATAAATACTTTAAAAATTTCTGATATTGCGAATGAACTAAATTTTAGTTCTTCAACAGTATCAAGAGCCATAAAAGAAAAATATATAAAAACAGATTTTGGTATAATTTCTTTAAGAAAACTTTTTAATTTAGATTCAACAGTATTTTTACATCAAGAAAAAATATTACAATATATTGAAAATGAAAATAAAGAACAACCTTTATCAGATCAAGATATAGTAAATCTTTTAAAAAAAGATGGAATAAAAATAGCTAGAAGAACGGTAACTAAATATAGAGAAAAATTAGGGTATAAATCTTCTCATAAAAGAAAAAGATATTAAAGATTATAAAAATTTAATTTTCTATATAATGTTGCAATCCCAATACCAAGAGATTTAGCAATAGTTATTTTACAAAATCATAACAAAAGTTCCTGCAACAATTAAGCAACAACCAATTAAAGTTTTTAATGTGATTTGTTCTCCTAAAAATATAAAGGCTAAGATAATAGTTATCACTATACTTAGTTTATCAATAGGAATAACTTTTGATGCTTCCCCAAGTTGTAATGCTTTATAATAACAAAGCCAAGAAGCACCAGTTGCTAATCCTGATAGAATTAAAAATATCCAACTTTTTTTACTTATATCTACAATTCCATTTTGATTTCCAGTTATGAAAACCATAAACCAAGCCATAAGTACAACAACAATGGTTCTTACAGCTGTTGCCAGATTTGAATTGACACCTTCAATTCCAATTTTTGCTAAAATTGAAGTTAATGCTGCGAAAATAGCTGATAAAATAGCAAAAATAGTCCACATATAATCATCTCCTTACAGGTTTTTCTTTATTATATATCTTACAACTTATTTTTAATTTTTTAAATAAAAGTTTTATATTATTTTAATTATAAAATGATTATATAATAAAAATATTATATTGACAAATAATAAGAATAGATATATTATAATAAACAGGAATAATAAAAAAATAAATTGGAGGATTAGTATGAAAAAGATTTTTAAATTATTAACTGTTATGATGATTTCTTTATTTATTGTTGCTTGTGGGGAGAAAAAAGAGGAAGCTAAAACTTCTAATGAAATACAAAAAATAAAAGTAACAACAACTTTAAATTATTATCAAAATTTAATAGAAGAAATTGGTGGGGATAAAGTTGAAGTTACAGGACTTATGAAAGAAGGAGAAGACCCTCATTTATATGTAGCAACAGCAGGAGATGTAGAAAAATTACAAAATGCTGATTTAGTTGTCTATGGAGGATTACATCTTGAAGGAAAAATGACAGATATATTTGCAAATTTATCAAATAAATATATTTTAAACTTAGGAGATCAATTAGATAAATCTCTTTTACATAAAGAAGATGAAAATACTTATGATCCACATGTTTGGTTTAATACAAAATTTTGGGCTATACAAGCTAAATCTGTTGCTGATAAATTAAGTGAAATATCACCTGAAAATAAAGATTATTTTGAAAATAATTTACAAACTTATTTAAAATCATTGGATGAAGCAACTGAATATATACAAGCTAAAATAAATGAAATTCCAGAAGAATCAAGATATTTAATCACAGCACATGACGCATTTGCATACTTTGCTGAACAATTTGGTTTACAAGTAAAAGCTATACAAGGTGTTTCAACTGATTCTGAAATTGGAACTAAACAAATTGAAGATTTAGCTAATTTCATAGTTGAACACAATATAAAAGCTATTTTTGTTGAATCTTCTGTAAATCATAA
>ERZ773090.947-NODE-947-length-10910-cov-2.61069_pt1 | contig 10910 bp, 8 predicted proteins | sample MGYA00580579_ERZ773090 | MGnify/ENA primary metagenome ERZ773090 (study PRJEB29015, sample SAMEA2738014) | human oral metagenome | biome: human oral; feature: human-associated habitat; material: dental | place: China | collected 2132 ... | reverse complement strand
TCTTTGCAAACCTCAAGTCCGTCCATCCCCGGAAGCGTAAGATCCAAAATCAGTAGATCGTAGTTTTTGATCCCCGCGCTAATGCCCAGATACGGGTCTTCGAAGTTTGTAACTTGGATGTTAAATTTAGCCAGATATTCGGTTAGAAGCTGTGCAAACTCGCTGTCGTCTTCTATCATCAATACATTTATCATTTTTTATCCTTTACATCGTTGATTTGAAATTTTAAATATTGTATTAAATTTAAATAAAATTGCCCCTTTTGTATAGTTTAAGGAGAATTTCGTGGAAGAAGATTATTATGAAATTTTAGGCGTGGCGCGCGATGCCGACGCCGAGACGATAAAAAAGGCGTTTCGAAAGCTCGCTTTGGAATTCCACCCCGACCGCAACCAAGGCGACAAGGAGTCGGAGGAGAAATTTAAAAAGATCAACGAAGCGTATCAAATTTTAAGCGACGATCAAAAGCGCAGGATGTATGATCGCTACGGCAAAGAGGGCATCAGCGGCGCATACGGCGGCGCGGGCGGCGGAGGGTTTGATTTCGGCTCCATTTTCGGCGATTTTTTCGAGCAAGCATTCGGCGGAGGCGGTCGTCCACGCCCTAGCGATCCATACGGCATAGATACCGAACTGGCCGTAACGCTGGAGTTTAAAGAGGCTTTAGGGGGCGTTCACAAGGAGATAAAATACAAGATCAAAAAGCCGTGCTCCGCCTGCGACGCCACCGGCTCGAAGGATAAAAAGAAGCATACTTGCTCCGCTTGCGGCGGTACCGGGCGCGTCGCGGTCAGGCGCGGATATATGAGCTTCATCCAAAGCTGCTCCGAATGCGGCGGCACGGGCGAGATCGTAAAAGACAGGTGTAAGGATTGCGGCGGCAAGGGCTTTACCGAAGAGGACGTGAGCCTTAAATTTGACATTCCCGCAGGCATCGACGATGGACAGCGCGTGCGCCTAAGTGGCAAGGGCAACGTCTCCAAAACCGGCGAGATCGGGGATCTATACGTGATAGTGCGCGTTAAGGAGGATAGCCACTTCCTGCGCGACGGAGACGACCTGTATATCGAGGTGCCGGTGTTTTTCACTCAGGCGATCTTGGGCGAGAGCATCGAGGTGCCGACGCCGCGTGGCAAGGCGGAGCTGAAGCTCAAAGTAGGCACCAAGGACAAGCAGCGCTTCACGATCTACGGCGAGGGCGCGCCGAATATCCGCACCAAGAAAAACGGCGATCTGATCGTACAGGTAAACGTCCAGACGCCTAAAAAATTGAACGAGAAGCAAGAGGCGCTTTTGCGCGAGCTTCAAGAAAGCTTCGGCAGCAAGGGCGGAGACGACGAGGGGATACTCGATAAAATCAAGAATTTTTTCAAGTAATCTGCTTTGATCTACCTTGCGCGGCGATTGTTTAAACTCTAGTTCGGCGGGCTGCGGAATTTTAAATTTAGCCGCTGTCCGTTTAGCCTCCCTCCGCTGCTTGTTTGGTCGCTCGCTAGGCGTCGTCTGTTTAATCACGGCAAATATTGCGCGGCGACTTTATAAGGTAATGCTTGCGAGTAGAATTTTATCTGTGTCCGCAGCGGTTTTTTTGAGCGCTAGAGCGCCGCAAAACAATAGCCGAGCCGCGATTTGCACGCCGCAAAAGCGACTACAAATTTAAAAAGGACGAAAATGGATCGCAAAAATGAGCCTGCAAATTTCAGATCCGCAGACGATGAGATGTTTGCGTTTTTATCGAGCTTGGGCGATCGCTGGCAGGTGAGCGAGGGCGGAGCGCGCTTTATAGAGGAAAATTTCGCCTTCATCGGCTCCAAGCCTGTCTTGCTGGGTTTGAAAGATTATGCGACCGCGGACTGCCTGAGCTTTGCCGGTGCCAGAAGCTTCATAGACGCAAACCCCGCGGTAAAAGCGAGGATTTTGAGCGGCGAAATCCGCTATTTGGGCGATAGTCTGACGAGCGCCGAGGTTAAATTTGCGCCTGAATATTTTTACGATTTTTTAAAATTTATAATGGAGCAGGTCCCAGAACACCACTATTTTTTCAGCCCTACCGCGCGCTGGCTCCTGCTGGTTGCGATGGAGAAATACGTGGAATTTGCGGCTTTAGATTAGCGTTTTGGCCCGCGAAAATTTGCGAAATTTCGCCGCCTGCGCCGCGCGAGTTCGGGGCGGGCTGCGGCCTGCTACGGCAGGGCGAAAGAGGAGTGAAAGATCGGTTGAAATTTATCGACCGCAATGATCGTGCCGCAGCGGCGTGAAATTTAAACGGGCGCTCTGTTCGCGAACTAGCCCTTGCCTAGCTTGATACGTGCCCTAAAATCGGGCATGATCTGCGCGATGAGCGCGTAAAAATCCGCTCCGTGGTTTGCATGGATGAGGTGCGCGAGCTCGTGCAGCACGACGTATTCGACGAAGCGCCGATCCCGCTCTATCAGGCTTAGCGAGAAGTTGAGATAGCCCTTGGCGTGGTTACAGCTGCCCCAGCGCGTCTGCATTTTGCGCACCCGCACCCGCGCGATCTTGCGGCCTATCCGCGGGGAAAATTTCTCGATATAGCGCAGATAAAGCTCAAGCGCAAAGGCCTTTTTAAACGCCGCAAACTCGCCCTCGCTCTCGCAAAAGATCGCGTCTCGTGACATAAAAATTTTATCTTTAAATTTAGAGCTTCGGATAAAATTTTTGATCGTAAAATCGGGCTCGTCGCGCTCCGCCGCTTGCGCGCTTTGCGCTATATTTTGCGGCGCGTTTTCGCTCGCGGATTTTGAAATTTTTTCGCTCATGAGCGGAATTTCCTCACTCGCGACAGAGTTAAAATTTGAAATTTCACCGCTTGCAGCGGGTCTAAATTTTAAAATTTCTCCGTTCTCGGCGGGTTTAAATTTTAAAATTTCTTCGCCCGCGATAGGTTTAAATTTTAAAATTCCGTCCCTTGCGACAGGATTAAATTTAAAATTTTTGCCGCTTGAGGTGGAGTTAAATTTACCTGCATTGCTGCTTTGTGGAGCGCACCCGCCCGAGTGAAATTTTAAAATTTCGCCGCAGGATTGCTCGAAAACATTTTGCGCGGCTGTATCTATAAACTCGCCGCTTTGTCGTACTTCGCTCTGTTGCGCGCGCCCTTGCACCGCATCGCCGTGTAGGTTAAATTTCAAATACATGCTCGCCGCTCCATTTTGCGAGGCGCACCCGCCCGAGTGAAATTTTAAAATTTCACTTCCCGTACCGCCGTCTGCACCGTCGTCACCGATACCGCCCGCACCGTTATTTGCGCTGCCGCTCACATCGCCGCCATCACTTATGCCTGCGCCGCTTTGTAAATGAGCTGAATTTACGCTGCCCGCGTGACTATTCGCATCGCCATTCGCCCAGTTCACGCAGCCTTGCGCGCCGCCATCACCTAAATTTTCACTCGCGCCGCAGTCTGTGCCGAGCTCAGCCTCGCGGCTAAATTTCAGCTTGTAAATTTTGCCTAAAATTCTAACCTGATCGCTTGCTAAAAGCTTGCCTCGCAGCCGCTCTAGCGTTTGGCGGATCCAGCTTTCGTGCTTTAGGATGAAGTCTTTTGCTTGCGCCGCGGTGTAGGAGCGCGGCACGCTCACGCTGATCTCGCAGTCCTTGCTAATGCGGATGCGCGCGTATTTCATCCGCTTAAAACGCAGACTGATCGGCAAGCCTAGCAAATTTAGACTAACTTTTTGCTCTGCCATTTTTTACTTATCCATCGCGCCGTATTCGCGCTGCCGCGTAGCCACTCGTCGCAGAAAAACCCGATCCAAACGCCCAAAATTCCATATCCCAAATGGATACCCAAAAGCCAGCCCACCGGGATCGAGACGCCCCACATAAAGATCACGCCCATCGCAAAGGGAAACCTTGCGTCGCCGCTTGCGCGCAGGGCGTTTACGAACACGATATTAAGCGTCCGTCCGAACTCAAGCCCCAGCGTGAGGTAAAAAAGCGGCCGCATGACCTGCTTGTGCGCCTCGCTTAGGCTTAACATCTCCATGATCTGCTCGCGCGCTAAAAACACGATCGCGACGAAAAGCGCCGTCGCCCCAAGGCCAAAGCGCAGCGCGGTAAAAGTGTGCCGGTACGCCTCCTGCGGCTTGGCGGCGCCTACGAGGCGGCCTACGATCACTTCGTTTGCCATACTGATCGCGCTTCCGCCGAAGAAGATGAATGATGAAATTTGAAAATAGATCGTCTGTACCGTGAGGCTCGCCTCGCCCATGCTCGCGACGAAGGCGAATGCGACGAGATACTGCACGATCCACAGCATGTTTTCGCCGGCACTCGGAAGCCCTACGGATAGAATTTTACGCAGCGTGGCGAACTTGATCTTTAAAAACATCGTGAGGTAAAATTTTATCTTTAGCACCTTCGTGATGATGAGAAAGAATAAACATACGCCGATCATGCGCCCTGCGATCGTGCTCACGCCGATGCCTTCAAGCCCGTAGTACGGCAGTCCGAACGGCCTAAATAGTACGACGTAGTTGCCCGCGAGCGTCACTAAATTCATCGCCACGGAGACTGCGATGATGAAATTTGCGTATCCATAGACGCGCACGATGGCGCTAAGCACGATCGCTACGGCGTCTATCGCAAAGACGATGCTGATTACTTTAAGATAGATCGCGCTTTCGCTCAAAAGCTCGGCGGGCACTTGCAGCGCGTGCAGTAAAAACAGCGCGCAGCTAAAGACGAAAACGCCGCTGCAAAGTCCTACGAGCGCGTTGAATGCGATGCTCGTGTGGATCGCGCGCATGGCTAGGACTTTGTTTTTCGCCCCGAGCGCCTGCGCTACGAGTACCGAGCAGCCCACGGCGAGGAAACCGAAAACGGTGACGAAGAGCAAAAATATCTCGTTGCCCGCCCCCAGCGCGCCTACTAGCGAGACGTCCACGCGCGAGATCATGTAGGTGTTGATAAACGTGGTTACTAGGCGCAAAAACATATCGACGTAGATTGCGAGCGAGAGCCTTAGTAGCGAGATTTCTTTCATATTTTGCCTTTATTTGGGGGAAATTGTAGCCGAAAATTCTTTTAGGTTTGCTTTTGCGCAGGGTGGGAGAGCGGAGTTGTTTTCGCGCGCCGCGCGGCATGCGTAAAATTAGAATTTACGGCGCCCGGCGCGAATATGCGGTGATTTAGCGCGGACGAGCGAGAGTATACGTAGCCGCATATCTCGCGCGGCGATCTGTAGTAAAGAAGTAAGGAAGCGGCGCAGAATTCCACGCGATTTAAAATTTAAAAGTCACGTGGAAGTTTATTAAATTTACGCCGGTTGGAGTAAATTTCGCTTTCCGCTAGATCGAATTTCGCTTCCTCATGTGGATCGTAAAGTGCTCCGACGCGTCCTTAAAGCCGCACTTTTGTAGAAATTTTCCGGCGCCCTCAGCTTTATGCAGAGGGGTCACGACAAAGGTGGTGGTGTGCGCAAAGCGCCTATTAAAGGCATTTACGAGCGCCGTGCCGATACCGCGCCTTTGATAATCCTTATGAACTATCATGCAGTAAAGATAGCTCGTAGCGAAGTTGTCGCGGTCGCAAAACGCCTCCAGCACCCCCACGGTCTTGCCCTGCGTTTTGGCGATAGCCACGTAATCATAGGTGCGCCACACCTTGTATGTCACGTGCGGCGGCACAGAGGCTGCATTTTGCTCCGTATCCCAGCCGATCGAGACCATTATCTCATCTAGATCGCTAGGCTTAAAATCGGCGGAATTTTCTAAAATTTCAAATTCCATCTTCGCTCCTTAATTGAAATAGCTTTTCAAATCGCAAGTATATCGTAGTAGCTTTAAAACGGCATTAAATATCAATTAGCGGCTCTTGCGGCGAGGTTTAAATTTTAAAATTTAAAGGCGCAGCAAGGCGCGGTGCGTAAATTTAAACCCGAATTTAAAATTCTAACCATTTACCGCAATTTGATATAAACTCGGCAAAATTTTCCCAAGGATCCCCGATGCAAACGCTTGATTTTCACGTCCATCTGCTAAGCAAGGAGGTGCGCTTCGATCGCCCTTATGACAGGCTCGCGCTGCGCCTTTTCGGCAGGCGCTTCGGCATAGCCGTATCGCGCGCGATCAAAGAGCCATACGAGGCCTATGTGGACGCTCTGCTCGGCGGGCTTAGAGCTTCGAAATACGTTAAAAAGGCGGTGCTTTTCGGCGTGGATGCTAAATTTAGCGACGCAGGCGAGCTAATTCATCGCGATAAGACCGTCTGCGCGGACAATGACAGCGTGTTTGAAATTTATCAAAAAAACCCAGATCTCATCGTGCCGTTTTTTAGCATCAATCCGAAGCGAGCGGACGCGCTAGATGAGATCGATCGCTGCTTTGAGCTCGGATTTAAGGGGGCGAAATTTTTACAAAACTATTGGGATCTGGATACGAGGCTGCCTCGCTACGTGCCGTATTTTGAAAAGCTCGCCAAGCTCGGCTTGCCGCTGGTGATCCACGTCGGCAACGAAAGCTCGGTGCCCAGCACTCGCCGCTGCGAAGCGCTGGAGATGATCTACGCGCCGCTTGAGCTGGGCGTTACGACGGTGTGCGCGCATATGGCGATTAATTACGAGTATTCGCATATTTTTCGTGCGCTCTCGCGTCGCCCGCGAAATTTCGGACACGATTATTTCGCGCTTTTAGCGCTTCTGCGCACGCACAATAACCTCTACGCCGACGTTTCCGCGCTAATGACGCCGGTGCGCGCGAAAGCCCTGCCGCATCTGGCGAGCCAAACGGACGTGCACTCGCGCCTGCTTTACGCTTCGGACTTTCCGGTGCCATATTCTGCAATATACAACACCTACGATCTGCGCCTGTCGCAGCGTATCGCGCTGCATAAAGAGCCTAACCCTTTCGATCGCAACGCGCGCGGACTGCTCGCGTATTTCGGCGAGGATAGCGAGCTGTGGAGCAATTACAAAAAAATTCTGCCCTTTGCGTAGGCGGTGAAATTCGGGCGTGCGGTTAGAATTTAGCGTGTTTGCGGCTTTTTTTGCGGAGCGGCGCGCGAGGCGCAGGTGCGGCGAACACGACAAAATGCGCGCAAAAATGGAGCGGCGAGCGGCTCGGCGTAGTCGCGGAAAGCAAAGCATATGCCGCTCAAAGCGGGGTAGAGAGCTGATAATGAAGCATGCGCCGCAAAATTTCACAGGGCAAAATTCCGCAAACGGGCAATTCGCAAAATTCTGCATATTACGCCGCCGCAAATTCAGCAAGTGTCGGCCAAGTACTCACTAACTGCTAAATTTTAAAATTTAAACCTAGCGGCGCGTATCGTAGCGTCAAAGCGTTCTTCAGCACAGCGCAAATTTTGAAATTTCAGCAGTTTAATTTAGTTCGCAGGTACGCTAAATGAAACGGCGAGATCATACACGGCGCGCGCTGCTGTTTAAATTTAGCTTGCAGGCGCGCTAATTCTAGCCGTGAGACGATTTGCTTCAAATTTTATAATGACGGCTCGCTTAAAATTTTAAACCACCAACCCCGTACTTTTCTACGAAAATTAACAGCCTCTGCTCGCGATTTGCATCAAGCTGTTTAGCAAAATTCGGTGGCGCTCGTTTGCGATTTGCACCCCTCCCTATGCCGTAGCGACGAGACGTCGTATGATTTACGCTCAAAACCGATTCGCACTTATCAAAGCCGCTAAAACACCGACGATGCGCTGTGCCATTTGCGCCGAATTGCGTAACGCCATTTTTGAGGCACCGCTTGCGCTATAAAATTTTAATGTGGGTTTGTTTTAAATTTCATCGCATCGCGCAAAAAACCGTTGCGCGAGAAATCCTAGCGGCGACTAGCTTTAAATTTAAGTTTCGCGCAGCTTCTCGGCTCGTTTCTTTCCGGCTTTCGCAGCCTCTTAATCTATCGCGCCGTGAAATTTTAAAATTTGCTCGAATTTTAGGAGTTTACGAGGCTTGAAAGCGCCTTTGAAATTCTTGCGATCTCATCTTGCATGTGCCCGCCCGGATTTTGCTCAAACTCCGCTTTTGCGCCCGCGCCGCGGCATTTTGCGATGAAATTTCGCGCCGTCTCGCCGCAGAGTGCTCCGCGCGGATTTTTCGGGTTCATCTCGGCCTCGCCCAAGGAGGCATAAACGTGCGCCAGCCCCCTTTGTGGCGAGCGTGCGGCGACGAAGGCATCAAATCCGCCGAACCAAAACGACGCCGAGACGCAGGCGATCTTTTGAAATTTATCGCTCGCAAATGCCGCGTACGCGCTAAAAAGCCCCGCCAGCGAGTATCCCGCGCACGCTCGCCACGCAGGTTTGCCCGCGCCGAATACGTGTCGCTCGATACGCGGGATCAACTCGTTCGTAAATTTTTCCAAGTGCGCCGCGCCGCCGCCTGCGAAATCGCGCACCCCCTTAAACGGCGATTTTGCCGCCCACGGGCTAAGCTTATCGCCCCACTGCGCCTCGCTTAGATAGATCGCCGCAAGCACGAAATCCGCGCCGCTTCGTCGCGAGACGAACTCGTAAATTTCGCCCGTGCCGGTCGCGCCAAAGTCCAAGGCGTGCAGGTAGATGATCGGCGCGGACGCGACCTCTTTTGCAAAGGAGGGTGCAGGCGCAAAAGACGGCGCGTGCGGGGCGAAAATTTCTACGCGCAGGCCGTCAAATTCCAAACTTTGCATCGCTAAACCTTTAAAAGTTATTAAAATTTAATAGAATTTTGTGTAAAATCACCGAATTTAACACTAGAGGAACTTAAAATTGGCTTTGATCGAGCTTATCGATGTTACGAAAAAATTCGGCTCTCACGTCGTTTTGGACGGCGTAAATTTCGCACTGGACGCTAACGAGCGCGTCGCCGTGATCGGCAAAAATGGCGGCGGCAAATCCACGCTGATGAAGATCGTCGCGGGTCTGTGCGAGACCGACGAGGGACGGATCATCACTCAAAACGGGCTAAATATCCAGATGCTCGCTCAAACGCCGAAATTTGAAGACAATCTCTCGGTCAAAGACGCGCTGCGACGGGAGCTAGCCGAAATTTACACAGCTTTGGACGAATACGACGCGATCTCGAGTAAGATCGCTGCGCAGCCCGAAAACAAGGAGCTTTTGGCGCGCCAGGACGAGCTGATTAAATTTATCGAGGCCAAGGACGGCTGGCAGATCGACAATAAGATCGAGCAGGTGCTGCAAAATTTCGGGCTTAAAATTTACGAAAACCGCTCCGTCTGCACGCTTAGCGGCGGCGAAATTCGTCGCGTGGCGCTGGGCGCACTGGTGCTTAAAAAGCCCGACGTGCTGCTGCTGGATGAGCCCACGAACCACCTCGACGTCTATATGGTGAAATTTCTAGAGGACATGCTGCTCGGCTCGAAGCAGACGATCGTTTTTATCAGCCACGATCGCTACTTCATCGACCGCTTGGCGACGCGCAGTATCGAGATCGAAGAGGGTAAAATTTCAAATTTCGACGGCGGATATGAAAACTATCTGAGGCGCAAGCAGGAGATGCTTGCTTCGCTCGAAAAGTCCCACGAGACGCTGCTTAAACAGCTGCGCGCCGAGGAGGAGTGGCTGCATCGCGGCGTAAAGGCGCGCCTTAAACGCAACGAAGGGCGCAAGGCGCGTATCATGCAGATGAGGCAGGATGCGAAGAAAAACCCGGGCGCGATCCGTCGCGTGCGGCTCGAGCTGGAGCGCGCGAGCAGGAGCTTTAACGGCACGGGCGGCGACAATCGCAAAAAGATGCTCTTTGAATGCACGAATATCGGTAAAATTTTAAACGGCAAGGTGCTTTTCAAGGGCTTTTCGGCGCGGGTTTTGCAGGGCGAGCGCATCGGTATCGTAGGCGCTAACGGCGCAGGCAAAAGCACTCTGCTTAAAATTCTACTCGGCCGCAGCAAGATCGATGCGGGCGAGATCAAACGCGGCGAGATCAGGATAGGCTACTTCGATCAGACCCGCAGCGGCATCACGGACGATAAAAGCATAATCGAAATTTTCTGTCCCAACGGCGGCGATCACATAAGCGTCCGCGGCAGCTACATGCATGTATACGGATATTTGAAAAATTTCTTGTTTCCGAAGGAATTTTTGGATAAACCCGTAGGCGTGCTTAGCGGCGGCGAAAAGAACCGCCTGGCGCTTGCCAAGCTCTTTACCGAGCAGTACGATTGCCTGATTTTGGACGAGCCGACGAACGATCTTGATATCGCGACGATCAATATTTTGGAGGATTATCTGCTAAGCTTCGAAGGTGCGGTAATCATCGTAAGCCACGATCGCTATTTCATCGATAAGATCACGAATAAACTTTGGGTTTTTGAAAAAAACGGCGTTATCGATCAAATTCAAATGCCCTATTCGCAGTATCTGGAGTTTGAGGACGAGATGGCGGAGATTGATCAGATCGAGGCCGATGTGGGCGCGGGCGCGGAGGAAGGCGGTCGCGAAAACAAAAAGGAAAAAACGAGCGCCGCGAAGCTTAGCTACAAACAGAATAAAATTTTAGAAGAGTACCCCGCTAAGATCGAGGCTATCGAGGCGCGCATAAAGGAGCTAAATCACGCGCTTTCGACGCCTGAAATTTATCAAAAGCTCGGTATGCAAGGGCTTTTTGAAGAACTTGAAGAAAAAAGAGGAACGTTAAACAGTATGGAAAATGAATATTACGAAGTGCTTTCGCTTGCCGAGAGCCTAAAGTAGGCGCGATGGTTTGGTTTTTGATCTTTTTATACGCGCTTTACACGATTTATAAAATTTCGCTCGATCTGCTCGAGCTAAATTTCATCCGCGTCCAGCTAAAAGAGCCTGCGGTGGTGCTTAGCGAGGATGATTATCGCAAGGCGGGCGAGGTCGGCGCGGTAAATTTAAAATTTAATATATTTTCGCACTGCTTTTCTTTTGCGGTGGCGCTTATTTGGATACTTGCGGGCGCGGGC
>ERZ773090.945-NODE-945-length-10921-cov-4.14274_pt1 | contig 10921 bp, 14 predicted proteins | sample MGYA00580579_ERZ773090 | MGnify/ENA primary metagenome ERZ773090 (study PRJEB29015, sample SAMEA2738014) | human oral metagenome | biome: human oral; feature: human-associated habitat; material: dental | place: China | collected 2132 ... | reverse complement strand
GATCATCCCCGCATACGCGGGGAGCACTTCCACTCGCTGATTTCTGCGGCGTAGTCCACGGGATCATCCCCGCATACGCGGGGAGCACCCGAGCAACCCTCTACGAAGTCTCCGTGGTTCCGGATCATCCCCGCATACGCGGGGAGCACATGGAACCCAACACTGACGCACAGTCGGAGGCGGGATCATCCCCGCATACGCGGGGAGCACTCCCCTGTCGACCCCTCGTACTCGAAACATGAGGGATCATCCCCGCATACGCGGGGAGCACGCAGGCGCCCGCGCGTATACCCCATCTCGTCCAGGATCATCCCCGCATACGCGGGGAGCACTATACGTGGGACATGGACCTGGTTGGCCCCTGTAGGATCATCCCCGCATACGCGGGGAGCACGTCCTCCGCAATAATGTCTTCGAGCGTCAGGGAGGATCATCCCCGCATACGCGGGGAGCACGCGCTTGAAGCGTGCGAGGGGGTTGGTCCACGAGGGATCATCCCCGCATACGCGGGGAGCACGTGGACTCCATGACTTCCTCGGCGATCCTGGCGGGATCATCCCCGCATACGCGGGGAGCACCCCCATCGGGGACTGGAACTCGGCCACGAGGGCGGATCATCCCCGCATACGCGGGGAGCACTGCTTTGGCGCGGATGAGACCCGTCTGGTACTCGGATCATCCCCGCATACGCGGGGAGCACAGATGAAGTCCCACTCGGACCCGGCGATGCGCCGGATCATCCCCGCATACGCGGGGAGCACTCGATCGTGAAACCGTCCGAGCGGGGGTTGACGGGATCATCCCCGCATACGCGGGGAGCACGTCTTTCCATTTCTTCGCGTTCGGGTCCCACTCGGATCATCCCCGCATACGCGGGGAGCACCATGCACGTCTACCCACCCGTCTCGCGGTTCGAGGATCATCCCCGCATACGCGGGGAGCACTCGTCAAAGCAGCCTGGGAGGGGTTCATCGCCCGGATCATCCCCGCATACGCGGGGAGCACGTCATCCCGATCCCCGGCGAGACGCTGGCGTGCGGATCATCCCCGCATACGCGGGGAGCACAAAATCGGCACCATGAAAGCCACCTACAGGGACGGATCATCCCCGCATACGCGGGGAGCACGCCGTCGCCACCGAACTAGCCCGGCACCTGACCGGATCATCCCCGCATACGCGGGGAGCACCCCGTGCTGTTTTCACCGATCGGCGCCGGGAGGGGATCATCCCCGCATACGCGGGGAGCACACCCGGCCAAGGCCAGGCTGACCACGTCGCCGGGGATCATCCCCGCATACGCGGGGAGCACCCATGACAAGCACGACCCCGGTCGCCAAGCGACGGATCATCCCCGCATACGCGGGGAGCACATCTTCGTGCGGGTCGCTCGCCTGATGCTCGAGGGATCATCCCCGCATACGCGGGGAGCACAGGCGGGCCAGCAGATCCGACTGGACCTGACCCGGATCATCCCCGCATACGCGGGGAGCACGGACTATGTTGATAGCTGAAATTGAATCTGCAAGGATCATCCCCGCATACGCGGGGAGCACTTCCTTTCCCCGACGAGTCTTTCCGTCTCGTGGGGATCATCCCCGCATACGCGGGGAGCACTGAGTGACCATGACGATCACAAGCGCGCAGGCCGGATCATCCCCGCATACGCGGGGAGCACGGCTTTCGCGAAGCTCCGCGAGGCGGTGGCGGAGGATCATCCCCGCATACGCGGGGAGCACATGCCGCCCTGGACGTCGAAGGTCTCGCGGCGCGGATCATCCCCGCATACGCGGGGAGCACTAATCAGTCTACGATTCGTGCATCGAGGAACGCGGATCATCCCCGCATACGCGGGGAGCACCCCATGGGCAGGTGGGGCGCGTCCTGGGTTTGCGGATCATCCCCGCATACGCGGGGAGCACAGAGGCGGGAACGTCGAAATGACGTCGCGCAGCGGATCATCCCCGCATACGCGGGGAGCACTTCGGCCACCGCCCCCTCACCCACGCCGAGGCGGGATCATCCCCGCATACGCGGGGAGCACGCTTCCGCGATCGCCACGGCGACGGAGAGCGTGGGATCATCCCCGCATACGCGGGGAGCACCAGACGGCCAGGACCGGACGGACCCGGCCCGGCGGATCATCCCCGCATACGCGGGGAGCACTGGCGATCATATTCTCGTTCGGACTGCGGATGCGGATCATCCCCGCATACGCGGGGAGCACCCCGCGCTGGCCGTCGTGACGACTTTGAACCCCGGATCATCCCCGCATACGCGGGGAGCACCGGGTCGTACTGCAGTCGAGCGCTCTCGTAGAGGGATCATCCCCGCATACGCGGGGAGCACGCGACCGTTTTGTTGACGTTGGCTTCGAGTTCGGGATCATCCCCGCATACGCGGGGAGCACGTCGTTGTCGAGGAACTGTGACAGGCCGAGGGCGGATCATCCCCGCATACGCGGGGAGCACATGACGGCGCACAGCTCGGGCGCCGCTGCGTTCGGATCATCCCCGCATACGCGGGGAGCACTCGGATGTCATCGCCGTGAAGGATCTCCAGGCCGGATCATCCCCGCATACGCGGGGAGCACTCGGTGCCGCTCGCGCCGCCGCGGGCGTTCCCGGGATCATCCCCGCATACGCGGGGAGCACATGACGGCGCACAGCTCGGGCGCCGCTGCGTTCGGATCATCCCCGCATACGCGGGGAGCACTCGGATGTCATCGCCGTGAAGGATCTCCAGGCCGGATCATCCCCGCATACGCGGGGAGCACATATCCATGTCTGTCTTCGAAATGACATCACCCGGATCATCCCCGCATACGCGGGGAGCACGTGTTCCAGTTGATGACGAAAGACCCGTGCCCGGGATCATCCCCGCATACGCGGGGAGCACCCAATCTGCGTCATCAGCGCCGTGTAGATGGGATGGATCATCCCCGCATACGCGGGGAGCACCGTTTCGACCCGTGCGAGGATTGTTCTCGCCCAGGATCATCCCCGCATACGCGGGGAGCACAGGCACCTTGAGATTGTCGTATATCCAATTCAGGGATCATCCCCGCATACGCGGGGAGCACGTCGCGAGCGAACAGGAGATATAGTGGCAGCCGAGGATCATCCCCGCATACGCGGGGAGCACCCGTCGACGTCGGGCCAGATCGGCGGCGACGCCGGATCATCCCCGCATACGCGGGGAGCACCTCATGATCGCCGATATCGTGCTTCTCATGGCCGGATCATCCCCGCATACGCGGGGAGCACATGATATGGTAGGGCACTTCGGCGTAGGGGACGGGATCATCCCCGCATACGCGGGGAGCACTCCCTCTGCTGGTAGGGTCGCTTGGGTGGCTTCGGATCATCCCCGCATACGCGGGGAGCACCTTTATTTTGACAAGCCGCAGACAAGGAATTGCGGATCATCCCCGCATACGCGGGGAGCACGAGCTGCGCGAACGCACGCGAGGCCTGAGTCATCGGATCATCCCCGCATACGCGGGGAGCACGGGCACCTTAAGGTTGTCGTATATCCAGTTCAGGGATCATCCCCGCATACGCGGGGAGCACCTGGCATGCCTAAAATCGTCCCGTAATGGCCGGGGATCATCCCCGCATACGCGGGGAGCACGATCCAGAGCCCGTCCATATCCTCCGGCGCCCCGGATCATCCCCGCATACGCGGGGAGCACGCGCCGTCCTCGGTCTGAGCAACCCCGCGGGCGGGATCATCCCCGCATACGCGGGGAGCACCTGCCATGCCCGCTGGCGCTCTGGGCGACGGTGGGATCATCCCCGCATACGCGGGGAGCACTGCTTGTCGAACGCCTTCTTCGACGCATACTGCGGATCATCCCCGCATACGCGGGGAGCACGGCGTAGCTTACGTTGAAAAGCGCCGCAAGGCCGGATCATCCCCGCATACGCGGGGAGCACCCATCCGAGCCGAGCCGTCTTGGCGGCCTGACGGGATCATCCCCGCATACGCGGGGAGCACTGGCTCGGCTCGGTCGGGTCCTGGAAATTCAGGGGATCATCCCCGCATACGCGGGGAGCACCTGAATGAGCGCGCTGCCCGCCAGCGGCGCAAGGGATCATCCCCGCATACGCGGGGAGCACTCGGGGACACCCGTCGGCGCCGGGTAGAGACTGGGATCATCCCCGCATACGCGGGGAGCACGCGGGCGCCCGCGCGTATACCCCATCTCGTCCAGGATCATCCCCGCATACGCGGGGAGCACGGCCTTATGTCATTAATTCTTGACCGCTTCCGCGGATCATCCCCGCATACGCGGGGAGCACGACAATCCGGCGAAGGACAACGTACCTTTCGTGGGATCATCCCCGCATACGCGGGGAGCACTCGATCTGGCGGTGGCATGATGTGGATTGCATAGGATCATCCCCGCATACGCGGGGAGCACGTGCAAATGAACCGGGCCATCGCCGACGGCAGCGGATCATCCCCGCATACGCGGGGAGCACGTCCATCCCGGGTATGAAATGGCTGTCGGGAAGGGATCATCCCCGCATACGCGGGGAGCACATGCCATGGGGTGATAGCGGAGGCCAGCACCCGGGATCATCCCCGCATACGCGGGGAGCACTTCGACAGGTCGGTTTGGGCGGTGCGGGCCGAGGGATCATCCCCGCATACGCGGGGAGCACGTCGTCGCCGACACCCTCCTCGAAAACCTCAATGGATCATCCCCGCATACGCGGGGAGCACGGCGCCGGCCGGCTCGACCCCGATCGGTCTGGCGGGATCATCCCCGCATACGCGGGGAGCACCAGCAAAACTACTCAAAACTCTTCACCTCGCCCGGATCATCCCCGCATACGCGGGGAGCACGCGAGTGTGGCAAAACGGATGTCGCCGGTGCTGGGATCATCCCCGCATACGCGGGGAGCACCTCCGCGGGGGCGCCGCCGTCATCTCCGCTGTCGGATCATCCCCGCATACGCGGGGAGCACTCGCGTCCGAGATGGAGGTCTAATGGCGGCTGAGGATCATCCCCGCATACGCGGGGAGCACTCGGGTTTGGCGGCGATCGGGAAACGCGCAGCGGGATCATCCCCGCATACGCGGGGAGCACTCGCCTTTGGCGACCATGTCAGCGTAGGCCCTGGGATCATCCCCGCATACGCGGGGAGCACCATTAGACCTCCATCTCGGACGCGACATCCAGGGGATCATCCCCGCATACGCGGGGAGCACCGGCCCCGGGGTTTTCGATCCGCCCCGGGGCCGGGATCATCCCCGCATACGCGGGGAGCACGACGTCTATGACATGGTGACCGCGCGGGGTCACGGATCATCCCCGCATACGCGGGGAGCACGCATCATTCCAGATGGCTCTGCGTGCCGCGAGGGGATCATCCCCGCATACGCGGGGAGCACGCCAGGCGATTCTCGTCGACTCCGATTTCTTCGGGATCATCCCCGCATACGCGGGGAGCACGCAGGCTTCGTGGTGAAGCTCACCATCGCCGGACGGATCATCCCCGCATACGCGGGGAGCACACGTCGTCGTCTTGCGGGTGGAGATTGGAGAGCGGATCATCCCCGCATACGCGGGGAGCACGGCGGCGGGATAGCCGAAGCCGTAGCCCGGCACGGATCATCCCCGCATACGCGGGGAGCACGCTGCAGTCCAGATAGCTGCCGTCCAGCGCCCCGGATCATCCCCGCATACGCGGGGAGCACGGACGGCGCGCGGCACCGACTCCCGCACACAGGGGATCATCCCCGCATACGCGGGGAGCACGCTTTATTTCGACAAGCCCCAGACTAGAAATTGGGATCATCCCCGCATACGCGGGGAGCACATTTTCCGCCTTTACGGCGCAGGTAAGCGTCGAGGATCATCCCCGCATACGCGGGGAGCACTTGTTGACGGTCTCCTGCAGGTCCCCGAGGGAAGGATCATCCCCGCATACGCGGGGAGCACTCAGGCCGGCGCCTCACTCCGCACTGTCGTCACGGATCATCCCCGCATACGCGGGGAGCACTACGCCTGCACCGTCGTCACCGAGCTCGGTGAAGGATCATCCCCGCATACGCGGGGAGCACGGTTTATCGCCGTCCACACTTCCGACGACGCCGGGATCATCCCCGCATACGCACCAGGATCCGACCGAGCCGAGCCAGGAAAACATCGGATCATCCCCGCATACGCGGGGAGCACAGGCTTTTTACCGAGTATGAGCGCCGCGGCGGCGGATCATCCCCGCATACGCGGGGAGCACTGCTGCATTGTAGTAGGGGGACCGGAATTTCAGGGGATCATCCCCGCATACGCGGGGAGCACTGGCTCGGTTCGGTCGGGTCCTGAAAATTCAGGGGATCATCCCCGCATACGCGGGGAGCACCACGTACCGCTCGTCGACGGTGTCCGGCAGCCCGGATCATCCCCGCATACGCGGGGAGCACCTGGACGGCAGCTACCTAGACTGCAGCATCTACGGATCATCCCCGCATACGCGGGGAGCACTTCGGTACGCACAGGGTGCCGATCGACGTCAGCGGATCATCCCCGCATACGCGGGGAGCACACGACGGTGCAGGCATAGTCCGAGTAATGCGGCGGATCATCCCCGCATACGCGGGGAGCACGCCCTTCCCATTTGAATCTTGCCATGGCGAGCAGGATCATCCCCGCATACGCGGGGAGCACTCATCCCGGAAAATGACTCAAGCTTCCCGAGCGGGATCATCCCCGCATACGCGGGGAGCACTGGGTGGCGCTGATGGACTTCGCTGTGTTCCAGGGATCATCCCCGCATACGCGGGGAGCACTTTCGGTACGCACAGGGTGCCGATCGACGTCAGGGATCATCCCCGCATACGCGGGGAGCACGCTTTTTTGGACGCGTACTGTTTGACGCCGCGGGGATCATCCCCGCATACGCGGGGAGCACGGCGGCGACTGGGGCGTCGAGACCTACCCGATCTGGATCATCCCCGCATACGCGGGGAGCACGCCGTCGGTGTGGACGAGGGGCGGGCCGTCGTCGGATCATCCCCGCATACGCGGGGAGCACCCATTGCTGACGCCAGGCTTCAGAGACGGGATGGGATCATCCCCGCATACGCGGGGAGCACCGACGTCGTGCCGGTGGTGGCGTAGTCGCCCTCGGATCATCCCCGCATACGCGGGGAGCACGTCGAGTAGAAGCCCTCGAAGATATCGGCTTCCGGATCATCCCCGCATACGCGGGGAGCACCACGTACCGCTCATCGACAGTGTCTGGCAGCCCGGATCATCCCCGCATACGCGGGGAGCACGCCGCGGGCCTTCCAGCCGATTTCATCGAGTTGGGATCATCCCCGCATACGCGGGGAGCACTCCCCGCGTGTCCCTGATAAATTTCGACAGTGAGGGATCATCCCCGCATACGCGGGGAGCACGTGCCGATGAGCGTGGCCGTCTCGTTGTACTGGGGATCATCCCCGCATACGCGGGGAGCACGAGCCCAAGGTGTTCCATTCGCCGACTTTCCGGGGATCATCCCCGCATACGCGGGGAGCACGCGGACCACGAGCTCGCCGAGGGAGTGCATGAGGGATCATCCCCGCATACGCGGGGAGCACCACCGATGAGCTGCAGACCGCGAAAGTCACGTCGGGATCATCCCCGCATACGCGGGGAGCACCTTTTGACGACGCCGAGCAGCCCCTGGAACGCGGGATCATCCCCGCATACGCGGGGAGCACTTCACGATCGAGTGGGAGGTCAAGCCTGGTCGAGGATCATCCCCGCATACGCGGGGAGCACTCGGCAATTTTCTGGTCGATTTGCTCGACGACCGGATCATCCCCGCATACGCGGGGAGCACGAGGTCTGATGGCAGCCGATTTCACTATGCTGCGGATCATCCCCGCATACGCGGGGAGCACTCTCCGTAACGCCTACAAACTGATGAAGCTCGAGGATCATCCCCGCATACGCGGGGAGCACTGGGAGGCGCCCCCGGAGAGGCCGATCCTGTAGGGATCATCCCCGCATACGCGGGGAGCACACAGGGATCGGCTCGTTGCCGTATTGGAGGTAGGGATCATCCCCGCATACGCGGGGAGCACAGAGAAGCAGAGAACAACTCAGGCCCGGGGGGCGGATCATCCCCGCATACGCGGGGAGCACGCCTTTCGTGCGAAATTGTCCCCGATCCGCTGGGGATCATCCCCGCATACGCGGGGAGCACGCACGCGAAAGCCTTCGAGGCGTGGAACGTGCAGGGATCATCCCCGCATACGCGGGGAGCACAGATCGACGGTGAACGCCACGCGTCAGCCCTGCGGATCATCCCCGCATACGCGGGGAGCACTCGCGGAGATTGATCCACGCCAGGTACGCTTTCGGATCATCCCCGCATACGCGGGGAGCACCGTCACCTCCAGAGTTGCCTTGCCGACGGAGCCGGATCATCCCCGCATACGCGGGGAGCACGGAGCACCTCGCTGCCGGGCCCCCAGCCTGCCCAGGATCATCCCCGCATACGCGGGGAGCACGCCGTGCTCGACGAGGCCTACGGCAGCAGCATTCGGATCATCCCCGCATACGCGGGGAGCACTGTCAAGCTATCCTACCTGTGAGCTCCCTCGCAGGATCATCCCCGCATACGCGGGGAGCACGAGGGCAGACCAAGAAAAGGGCGATGGGGCAGGGGATCATCCCCGCATACGCGGGGAGCACGTGGGGGCACGGCGGCCCGGGCCGCGGCCCCCGGGATCATCCCCGCATACGCGGGGAGCACGCCGTCAAGTGAGTTCGAAACGTACCACGACGGAGGATCATCCCCGCATACGCGGGGAGCACGTCCGAGCCCGTCCTCGGCAAATACCGCAACCGGGATCATCCCCGCATACGCGGGGAGCACTTCGTCGCCTACCACCAGTCCCCCAGAAGGGCCGGATCATCCCCGCATACGCGGGGAGCACGCTGGTGGCCGAGCGGTGCGTTTTCTGGCTGGAGGATCATCCCCGCATACGCGGGGAGCACGGTCGGCGAAGCGATCGACGAACCGATCTGGGCGGATCATCCCCGCATACGCGGGGAGCACAAACGGTCTCGTAGTCTTCTCTCTCGATCCGCAGGATCATCCCCGCATACGCGGGGAGCACAGCTACCTGGACTGCAGCATCTATTTCACAAATGGATCATCCCCGCATACGCGGGGAGCACGTCTGCATTGTCGCCGCCGACGGATGACAGAAAGGATCATCCCCGCATACGCGGGGAGCACACGGGCGCGCGCGTGTATACCCCATCTCGTCCAGGATCATCCCCGCATACGCGGGGAGCACGAGGAGGTCGACTCATGATCGCCGATATCGTACGGATCATCCCCGCATACGCGGGGAGCACCGCCAGCTGGCCGGAGACGGTCACGAGGTCGCCGGATCATCCCCGCATACGCGGGGAGCACGTGTCGAGGTGCGGGTTCTGAGTATTGCCAGGGTGGATCATCCCCGCATACGCGGGGAGCACTGGCGCACCCTCCGGATGCTCGCCATGGCAAGAGGATCATCCCCGCATACGCGGGGAGCACCGCCGATGGTCTCACCGGCTTCGCGATCGCGCGGGATCATCCCCGCATACGCGGGGAGCACGAGCTCTATCCACACGAAAGGCGAGGTGAAAAGGGATCATCCCCGCATACGCGGGGAGCACGCGACGAGGCGCATCGCCGGGTCCGAGTGGGACGGATCATCCCCGCATACGCGGGGAGCACGGCGAGCCTCATGCCGCCGTACCAGAGATTCGAGGATCATCCCCGCATACGCGGGGAGCACGGCGTCGGCCTGAGCAACCGGCGCCGGAGCGAGGGATCATCCCCGCATACGCGGGGAGCACATTCTCCCCCATTTGGACGCGAGAGAAGTCGAGGGATCATCCCCGCATACGCGGGGAGCACAAGCTGTTGGCTTCGTCGGCGACCATGCGCTCCGGATCATCCCCGCATACGCGGGGAGCACCCAACGCCGCATCCCTCTGCCACGAAGCTTTTGGGATCATCCCCGCATACGCGGGGAGCACTTCGTCGATCGCTTCGCCGACCAGGTCGGCGAGGGATCATCCCCGCATACGCGGGGAGCACGTTGCCGCAGACCTCCTGCATCGCGCTCAGGCAGGGATCATCCCCGCATACGCGGGGAGCACAAAGGATCCCCATGTCTTACATATCCGACGCCGGGATCATCCCCGCATACGCGGGGAGCACGAGCCGCCAGCTGACGGAGACGTCGAGCCCATAGGATCATCCCCGCATACGCGGGGAGCACGCCACCGCGCACCATATCCTGCCCCTGAACCTCGGATCATCCCCGCATACGCGGGGAGCACGGTCCCGGCACCCACCTCCACGAAAGGTTTTGCGGATCATCCCCGCATACGCGGGGAGCACGTGCACGTCCGCCAGCTTCCAGTACGTGAAATGGGATCATCCCCGCATACGCGGGGAGCACGTATCGTAGTAGAGTAGGCGGTCATAGTTGGCGGGATCATCCCCGCATACGCGGGGAGCACACCGGCTGCCCCTCGACGAGCTGGCGCTGGAAAGGATCATCCCCGCATACGCGGGGAGCACGACCCGTCGAGCGGCATGTCGCTGCAGCAAATGGGATCATCCCCGCATACGCGGGGAGCACATGAGCATCGGTTTCCGGCTCGATCCCGACGGGGGATCATCCCCGCATACGCGGGGAGCACAGGTGCAGCTCGCGGGTGAGGACCAGCTTAACCGGATCATCCCCGCATACGCGGGGAGCACTGACTCGGCTCCGTCGGATCCTGAAAATTCAGGGGATCATCCCCGCATACGCGGGGAGCACAAATCGAGGCGCGCCATGTGCTTGTCGAAAGCCGGATCATCCCCGCATACGCGGGGAGCACTCTTTCTAAGGCTCTCAGAATCGATT
>ERZ773090.944-NODE-944-length-10923-cov-7.36042_pt1 | contig 10923 bp, 10 predicted proteins | sample MGYA00580579_ERZ773090 | MGnify/ENA primary metagenome ERZ773090 (study PRJEB29015, sample SAMEA2738014) | human oral metagenome | biome: human oral; feature: human-associated habitat; material: dental | place: China | collected 2132 ... | reverse complement strand
GTTATAATAATGATATAAAAATAATTTTATACTAGGGGCTAAATATAATGAATAGAGATGAAAAATTAAAAAAAATTATTGAAGAAATTAAAAATGATGAAGAAAATAAAAAATATACAGAACAAGGGATAGATCCTCTTTTTTCTGCACCCGAAAAAGCAAGAATTGTTATTGTTGGACAAGCACCTGGCTTAAAAGCTCAAGAAAATAGATTATATTGGAAAGATAAGAGTGGAGATAAATTAAGAATTTGGACAGGAATAGATGAAAAAACTTTTTATAGTTCCAATTTACTTGCTATAATACCTATGGATTTTTATTATCCAGGAAAAGGAAAAAGTGGTGATTTACCTCCAAGAAAAGATTTTGGAGATAAATGGCATAATAAAATTCTAGAATTACTTCCAGATGTTGAACTTTTTATATTAATTGGAAAGTATGCACAAGGGTTTTATTTAAAAGGTAAACTAAAAGATAATTTAACAGATACTGTTAGAGCCTATAAAGAATATCTACCTAAGTTTTTTCCAATAGTCCATCCATCACCTTTAAATATTAGATGGTTAAAGAAAAATCCTTGGTTTGAGGATGAAGTTGTTCCTACACTAAAAGAAATGGTAACAAAAATTATGAAGAGATGAAATAAATTTTTTTGATATATAAAAACTGCTTGACAACCATTAGTGTTTCATGAGATTCAAAATACTCCCTCAACAATAATGGACGTCGCAGCAGTTTCATTTAAAAGTTATCTAGTTTTTTATTTCAAGAAAAATTTAAAATAGTAGTGTTATTTTTGTTCCCTTATCTATTTGACTTTCAATTTGAATATCAATATCAAGTAAAGTTATAATTTCTTTTACAATGGAAAGTCCTAAACCATAACTTTTAATTTCTCTATTTCTTGCCTCATCTTCTCTATAAAATCTTTCAAAAATATGAGGCAAGGCTTTTTCTGATATCCCTACTCCAAAATCTTCTATTATTAGCTTAACTTTCTTTTCTTTTTTTAATTCAATATTTATTGGATTATCTTTTCCATATTTTATTGCATTTTCTATTAAATTTTTAAATAATAATTTTAAAAGTGCTATATCAGAATCTATAAAAATTTCAGATGAAATATAATTTATTTTTTGTTTAGGGTAAGCAAAACTTAAATTATCTATAACTTCTTTTAAAACATTATCTAAGTTTATATTATTTTTCTCTGCAATTAAATTCTTACTTTTAGCTAGGAATAAAAGTTTTTCAGTTAATTCCTGCATATTTTGAATCTCTTTTTTTAATACAATTAATCCTTCATCAAGAACTTCTTTATCATTTTTACCCCAATCATTAAGCATATCAATATAACCCTTTATAACAAAAATTGGAGTTTTAAGCTCATGGGAAGCATTATTAACAAAGTCTATTTGCAGTTGAGATTGTTCTTTAAGTCTTATTAACATATTTTTAAAAGATTTTTGTAAAATACTAAATTCTATAAAATTTTCTTCACTATGTATTCTTATTTCAGAATCTAAATTATAATCTTGTGTAAAAATCTTTAAATTATCAAGTGAATTTTTAAATTTATCAAAAAATCTTTTTTGTATTCTAATAATTATATATAAGCAAAATAACAAAAAGAATATAAAACTTGTAAAGGCATTCAAAATAAGTAATCTATCTCTAACATTTCTTCTTGTTATTTTTACTTCTATTTCATCAAAACCTTTTATTTGATAAAATTTTGTAACCGAATAATAATCTAAAAAATTATGCTCTTTATCTGGTAAATAAGGAGGTTTTGTATATTTTTTACCATTATAAAAAATTTCTAAATAGACATCACGAATCTTTGGGGATTTATCTAAAATTTTTTTTAATATCCATTCTTTTGATAGATAATCTAAATCTTCTCTATTCTCTAATTCACTCATTTGATATTCTACAAACTCTTCTATTACTTTTATATCATTTTGATTTTCTTTCCATAGATAAACTGAAAAATTCACTATTATAAAAATAGAGAATATTGCAAATAAAGCAATAACCCAATAATAAGTTTTTAATAGTTCCTTAGATATTTTCTTCATATTTAATCCTCTTTATATTGAAATATATAGCCAAAGCCACGAATAGTATGAATATATTTACTTTTTGAATCTATTTTTTTTCTAAGGGAATTAATATACACATCTACAATTTTTTCTTCACCATCAAAATCATAACCCCAAACATCTATTATTATCTTTTCTCTTGAACAAGATAAACCCTTATTTTTCATAAAATACTCTAAAATTAAAAACTCTGTCTTTGTAAGAGCAATTTCTTCTTCATTTAAGAATACTTTTTTAGCTAAAATATCCATTTTAATTTCATTTTCCAAATAAAAATGTTTATTATTTGAGTTTTCTTTATTTCTTGTTGATACTCTAATTCTTGCTAATAATTCTTCCATTGCAAAAGGTTTACAAATATAATCATTTGCTCCTAGGTCTAAAAGCTCTACTTTGTCTAAAACTGAATCTTTTGCTGTTATCACTATAATTGGAGTGTCAGCTAATTTTCTTAGTTCCTGACATACTTCTTTTCCAGATTTTTTAGGTAGCATTAAATCAAGCAAAACAACATCATAAGAATTTTTAGAAAATATTTCTATTCCTTGTTCACCATCATAAGCTGAATCAACAAAATAATTTTTATGCCTTAATTCTAATGCTAAAAGTCTTTGTATATTTTTATCATCTTCAATTATTAAAATTTTATTCATTTTTCTCACCCAAGAAAATAATAACATAATTAAAAAAAATTTTCTATATTTTTAACCAAATCTTAATTTTTATTTCTTATAATAATTTTGTAAATTATTATAAATTCATAAAAAGGAAAAGTTAATTTAATCCCCTTTCATTAACTTTTCCGCCCTCCCAAAAAATTATTGGATAAAAATTAACTTTTATATAACTGAAAAAAATTGTATAATATATTTGAAATATTTATAAAAGGAGAAATTAAAAATGTTTTCAACTAAAAGAAAAGATATTTTTGTTTTGACTGTTCTTTCTTTTTTTGCTCTTTTATCACTTGTGTGGATAAGAGAAATAGACAGTTCAGAAGCAAAAAATCTTATATCAGCCCGTGAAATTTTACAAAACTCTAATTGGTGGACACCTACCTTAAATGGACATTTTTATTTTGAAAATCCTCCCTTGCCTGTTTGGATAACTGCTTTTGTAATGATGATAACTCACTCTCATTCAGAGGTTGTTTTAAGATTGCCAAATATGTTATGTTGTATTTTTACAGTTTTATTTCTATATAGAAGTATGATTAGAATAAAAAAAGATAGATTATTTGCTTTCTTATGTTCTTTTGTTTTATTAAGTACCTTTATGTTTATAAAATTAGGTGCTGAAAACACTTGGGATATTTATACTTATTCTTCTGCTTTTTGTGCATCTTTGGCTTTTTATGTGTATATAAAATATGGTGAGAAAAAAAATCTATATAGAATGGGAATTTTGTTAGTACTCTCATTTTTAAGTAAAGGTCCTGTTGGATTTTATTCATTATTTGTACCTTTTTTACTTGCTCACTATATTATTTTTCCAAGAGAATTATTTAGAAAAAAAACTTTTTCTGTAATTTTTTCTATAATAATAGCTATTGCTATTGCTTCTATTTGGGGAATTTCAATGTACTTAAATCATGGAAATTATTTTTTAGATGTTATAAAAAATGAAGTTATAGCTTGGAGAACAAAACATCATCATAGTTTTATATTCTATACAGATTTTGTTGTTTATATGGGTTCTTGGTTATTCTTTTCTATCTATGTTTTATTCAAAATTCCTAAGGAAAAAGAAAGTAAAATTTTCTATCTTTGGACTATATTAGTTTTGATATTTATATCATTAATTGAAATGAAGAAAAAAAAATATGGTTTTCCACTATATTTAACTTCATCAATAACTATTGGGCAACTATGTATATATTATTTTAGAAAACCATATCTTGAATTAAAGAAAAGAGAAAAGACATTACTTATAATACAGCAAGTCTTTTTAATAATTGTAGTAATAGGAAGTTTAGGATTTTTAGCTTATTTTGGTTTTTATAAAAAAGAAATTTCTTTTGGATTATTTCTCCTATATACTATTTTACATTTATTATTCTTATTTTTATTTGCAGTAGGATACACAGAAATCAGTTATGCTAAGAGAGTTATTATTTTTACTGCTTTAACAATGTTACTTGTAAATTTTAGTTCTTCATGGATACTTGTAAGTAAATATATGCAAAATAACTTGTTAAGATTTAGGATACCTATTAGTCAAGAAGTTTTAGAGAATCCTGCTCCTATATATTCACAAGGTTTTGACATAGAAGATGTGTGGAAATTAGGTAGAGAAATTAAATCTTTAAATAAGAATATTCCTGATGAAAGAGTAATCTTTTTCTTAGGGAAAGAAGAACCAAAAGAATTATTAAAAGCTTATGAAATCAAAAAAGTTTATAATTATCAAAAAGTAACTCATGATATGGAAAGAATTTATTTATTAGAAAAAATATATTAAAGAAAAAATCCAAGCTACTCAATTTTAATAGCTTGGATTTTTTTATTTTAAGTATGAATTGGGAACTAATAATTCAATAGAAAATAGTTCGTTACTAGCCAGATTTCTTAACAGATAAAAATTAAGAATTCGCTGCAAATTCGCTAAACTCGTTTCACTCAGACACAGCGAGATTTGCTCGGCTCATTCTATTTAATTTTATCTTAAAATCTGGAATGTAACTCTCTTATTTTCTATTTAGTATTAATATAACAGAGTTTATAAATATTTCTCACTATATTCTTTTTTAAAATCAGCAATATCTTCATCATCTTTTTCAATAGCAGTTTTTAGGTGATTTAAAAAGATATTTTGAATTGCATCGAATTCTCCTAAACCCTTTAAAATTACTTGATTTACTTTAAAACCATTTTCTTCAAGTTCTTTTTTATAAGTTATTGCCATATCATTTTTTGCATGTTCTCCTGCTACAAACATAAATGGAGCCAGTCTAACTTCTTCAATACCATGTTTTTTTAATTTTTTTAATAAAGTATCCATTAAAGGATAAGCCTTTGTGCAAACTACAAAAACATTATCATAGCCGTATTCATCAAAAACATATTCAATCATAGCATAACTTGTAGCAAGTGGAGAATCTGTCCCATGACAAACTAAAACAAGAGCTTCTTTTTTATTTTTTGGAACATATTCATCTGCTAAGGCTTCAACACATTTTTTATAATCATCTATATAATATAAAAGAGGCTTCCCTATCTTTATACTCTTAAATTTATTAGAGAAAGAATTTACTTCTCTTACTAAATTTTCATATTCAATACCTGGTATAATATGAGAAGTTTGAACAAGTAATTCTTCATAGCCTTGATCTGCCAAAGAATTTAAAACTCTAATTGGTGTACTGAGAGCCTCCCCTCTATCTTTTAATTTTTTTAAAACAATTCTTGATGTGTATGCAGTAAATAAATTATAATCTTTAAATTCATCAGCAAACTTTTTATTCATTTTATCTATTGTAAGTTCTTTTGTATCATTATGAGTAGTCCCAAAATGTACCATAAATAATGCTTTTTTTGACATATCTCCTCCTTAAATTATTTTGTTTAGCAAAGTATAATAATACTAATTATATAACATTTACTGAGATAATGCAAAAAGAATTTGCTATAAAAATTTTACAAAAATAGAAAAAGTTGTATAATATGAACTGTATATGCAATAAATATTAAGAGGGAAGGGTGAAATTATGAAAAAAGAATGGGCTTTTTTAAAATTACTTACAACTAAGGGGTATAGAAAGGTTGTATTAATTCCATTAGCATTTTGTTTGGGAATTTTTCTATACTATTTGTATATCGATTTTACAGGAGGTGAGGTAGATAAAACAGTTTATGATGATGGTAGTATAAGAATATCTGCTCAATCAGATCTAGGTTCATGTAAATTACCTAAAATTTTAGATGTTCTAAATATTCCTATTCATGATGAATTGAAAATTAGAAATTATAATGTTTATCTTGATAAAGATGAAAACATTAATTCAGTAGAAATTTATTGTTCAACTGATAAAGATGGCAACGAAATTATTGAATGGTATAAAGAAAAATTAAATTCTACAAATGATGCTAAAGGTATATGGAATAATTTTGAAATGGATGTATCTTTTAATAAATTCAGTAATTTAGTTTCAATAGTTCTTAAAAAGCAATAATTTGAAAGCACTTGAAAAAGTATTTTTTTAATGATATAATTTTTTGTGATATTTAGTAGCATTGTTAATTGACATTAGAGAATTATTCAAAAGCTAAATTCATATAAAATTCATTTTAAAATAGTAAAATAAACTATTGTATTATGATTTAGTTTATAAGGAGGTAAAATGAAAAATAAAAAAATAATTGCAAGTTGTATGTTAGCTTTATCATTAGTTGGATGTACTGGCTTTGAAGCAGGTAATGGTGGATATACAGCTGGTGGTGCTGCTGGCGGTGCTGCTGTTGGAGCTTTAGCAGGACAAATAATTGGAAAAGATACAAAAGGAACTTTAATTGGTGCTGCTGTTGGTTCTCTACTAGGAATGGGTTGGGGAGCTTACAGAGATAATCAAGAAAGAGAATTAAAAGCTAAACTTCAAGGTACACAAGCACAGGTTAGAAAAGATGGAAATGCATTAGTTATAAATCTTCCAGGAGGAGTAACTTTTGCAAGTGACAGTGCAAATATATCTTCTGGTTTCTATTCAGCACTTAATGGAATTGCTCAATCTTTAAATAATTATCCAGAAACTAGAATACAAGTAAATGGATATACAGATAATACTGGTAAAGATGCTCATAACCAAGAATTATCTCAAAGAAGAGCAAATGCAGTTACACAATATCTTATAGCACAAGGTGTAGCTTCTAACAGAATAGTTGCAAATGGTTTTGGAAGTTCAAATCCTGTTGCTTCTAACTCAACACAAGAAGGTAGATTACAAAATAGAAGAGTTGAAATAAAAATATTACCAGCTCAATAATAAATTAAGTTAGTTAAAATACTTATCTTCTCCCATTGATAATTATTTTAATAAAAAAAATAAAAATAAAAGTGTTTAATTATCTTCTCCCATTGATAATTAAACTAATATAAAAAATTATTAATAATATAAAAGGCTATTGCATTATAATCCCACTTGCAATAGCCTTGATTTTTTATACTTTTTCTATATCCAAATTTTTTAGATATTCCTTTATATCCTCTTTTGTTTCATCATTTCTAAGTCCAAATTCAATATTAGCTTTGAGTAATCCAAATTTACTTCCTATATCATATCTTTTACCAATAAAATTATATGCTAAAACTTCTTCTTCATCTTTCATCATAGCAAGTATTCCATCTGTTAATTGAATTTCACCATTCTTTCCAGGTTTTGTTTCTTCCAAATACTTAAATACCTTTCCTGAAAGTAAATATCTTCCTAAACAAGCAGTTCTTGAAGGTGCATTATCCACAGAAGGTTTTTCTAAAAAATCTAACATCTGAAAAGTAGCTTCATCTAATTTATCTCCTAATTTTGCTATACCATATTTAGAAACGTCCTCTTTTGCTACTTCTTGACAACCTATCATGCTTTTCCCATAAAGTTCATATTTTTCTATCATCTGTTTTGTAACTGGTTTTTCAGGATTATATATAATATCATCTCCTAAGGCAATAACAAAAGGCTCATCTCCAATAAAAGACTTAGCTTTTAAAATTGCATGTCCTAAACCAAGTGGCATATTTTGCCTTACATAATAGATATTGGCCATATTTGAAATATGAGATACTTTATCCAATAATTCTGATTTATGATCATTTTTTAAAGTATTTTCTAATTCATAAGAAAAATCAAAATGATCTTCTATTGAATTTTTATTTCTTCCTGTTATTATTAAAATATCAGTTATCCCAGAAGCGACTAATTCCTCAACTATATATTGTAAAGATGGTTTATCAACTATTGTGAGCATTTCTTTTGGTAGTGCCTTTGTTGCTGGCAAAACTCTTGTTCCTAATCCAGCAGCAGGAATAACAGCCTTAGTAACTTTTTTCATAAAAATCCTCCTTTAAAGGCATTTTTCTCCATAATGAGTTTCTTTTATAAATTTTTCCCACTCTTTATCATCACTATAATCTAATTCTCTATCTTCTGTTTTATCCACTTCTTCATTTATATAGTGATTTATAGAATAAAAATATCCTCTATCATTTTTTACATCATCTTTTAAAGTTAAAAATTCATAGTCATTTGGAACAAGCTCTAAACCTTTTTCTATACATTTATAAACATTGTCAAGTTTCCCAAATTTATAGTACAATCTGCCAAGTTCTAACCAGTTCCAAGGATACATAGGATCAACTTCTGTCCCCAATATAAAATATTTTAAAGCCTCTTCATATTTCCTAAGTCTTACAATAGATACTCCATATCTATAACACCAGATAGGATTTTCTCTTCCTTTTTTTTCCACTCTTTTTAATATCTTTTCTGCTTTTGCATACCCTTTATAACTCCATAAATTAATATATACAAAAGCTCTCCAAAGTGCTACATCTAAATCATTATTCATTTCTTCATCAGAATAATTATTATTAGCTTGAATATCATTTATTCTATCTATAATTTCACTAAAATATTCTACATTTTCAAAAAACTCTTCATCTTTCTTACTAATAATTTTTCCCATTTTTTTAACTCCTTGCAACTTTTTAAAATTAACTTATAATCGCTCCAGCTTCTATTGATTTATCAATTTTTATTAAAGAAACTCTATTTTTATCTTCTGTTGTAAGTAACATTCCTTGTGATATTTCTCCTTTTAATTTAGTAAATTTCAAGTTAGCAACTGCTAAAACTTTTTCACCAATTAATTTTTTAAAATCTGGATAGAATTTTGCTAGTCCTGAAATTATTTGTCTTTCAAATTCTCCATCAAAAACTTTAAATTTAAGAAGTTTATCTGTATCTTTAACCTTATCAACATCTAAAATCTCAACAACTTTAATTTCAACCTTATTAAATTCTTTAATATCTATTGGATTTTCTACTTTTAATTCTTTTTTGCTTTCAACAACTTCTTTTTTTTCAATTTCTATCCTTGGAAATATTGGACTTGCTTCTCCAAGTTTATGTCCTTCTTTAAAAATATTCCATTCTTTTATATCATCAAATTTTACATTAGTTATATCTTTGTCTATACCTAGTTGATTAGATATCTTTTGAGCTGACTCTGGCATATATGGAGCTATTAAAAATGCTATTTTATATAGTCCTTCACATAAAATATTCATAACAGTAGCAAGCCTACCTTTTTTAGCTTCATCTTTTGCCAAACTCCAAGGCATAGTTTCATCTATATATTTATTTAATCTTGAAATAAATTTCCAAATTGTTTCTAATGCTCTTGAAAATTCAAATAGATACATATATTTTTCAACATCTTTAATTATATCATCAAACATAGTTTTGATTTCATCATCTATTGGTTCAGAAGTTGAAGAAGCAACAATAACTCCATTAAAATATTTTTTATACATTCCCAATGTTCTATTTAATAAATTTCCTAAATCATTTGCTAAATCAGAATTCAATCTTCCTACTATACCTTTTGTAGAATAATCCCCATCAGTTCCAAAGTTAGCTTCTCTTAAAAGATAATATCTAAAAGCATCTACTCCATACTTTTTAATTTCATCATAAGGATTTACAACATTACCTCTTGATTTAGACATCTTTTCTCCCTCTGATGTCCACCAACCATGAGCAACTATACTATCTGGTAATTTTATTCCTGCTGATAAAAGCATACAAGGCCAAATAATAGCATGGAATCTTATTATATCCTTTCCTATTAAATGTACAACTCTTGCATTATTCCAAAACTTATCAAACTTCTTATCATCATTTTCAAAACCAGCTGATGTAAGATAATTTGTTAAGGCATCAAACCAAACATAAGTGATATGTCCAGGTGCAAAATCTATTGGAATTCCCCAAGTAAATGTGTTTCTTGATATAGATAAATCTTGTAAACCTTGTTTTATAAAAGAAATTACTTCATTTCTACGAGAATGAGGTAAAATAAAATCTGGGTGTTCTTCTATATGTTTAAGTAATGCATCTGCATATTTTGACATTTTAAAGAAATATGATTCTTCTTTTAAAACTCTAAGTTCTTTTCCACAATCAGGGCATTTATTACTTCCATTTAATTGATTTTCTGGAAAAAATGTTTCACAAGAAATACAATACTTTCCTTCGTATTCTCCTTTATAGATATCTCCTTTTGCATTAACCATATCTAAAATTCTTTTTACTGCTTTTTTATGTCTATCTTCTGTTGTCCTTATGAAGTCATCATATTTTATATCTAGGGCAGCCCACATATTTTTAAAATTAGGAGTCATTTTATCTGTCCATGCTTGTGGAGTATAACCATTTTGTTCTGCGGCTTGTTCCACTTTTTGCCCATGTTCATCAAGCCCTGTCATAAAATGTGTATCCATTCCCATTGCTTTATTGTATCTATTTATAACATCTGCTGCTATTGTTGTGTATGCACTTCCTACATGAGGATCACCATTTACATAATATATTGGTGTACTAACAAAAAAATTCTTTTTCATTTTTCTTCACTTACCCTTCCTAATATATAAAATTTAATATCTTAAAAATAGTTCGTTACTAGCCAGATTTTTTAACGGATAAAAATTAAGAATTCGCTGCAAATTCAGCCAACTTGCTGACAAGTCAGCTTCAAACATGCTGAGATTTGCTCGGCTCATTCTATTTAATTTTTATCCTAAAATCTGGAATGTAACTCTCTTATTTTTA
>ERZ773090.942-NODE-942-length-10940-cov-10.0785_pt1 | contig 10940 bp, 10 predicted proteins | sample MGYA00580579_ERZ773090 | MGnify/ENA primary metagenome ERZ773090 (study PRJEB29015, sample SAMEA2738014) | human oral metagenome | biome: human oral; feature: human-associated habitat; material: dental | place: China | collected 2132 ... | reverse complement strand
GCTCGTTGACGTACAGGCGCGTGGGCTCCCCGAAGGTCTCCACGGCGAAGAGCTCGACGGCGAGCACCCCGGTCACCCCGGCGCGCTCAGCGACCGTGCGACCGATGATCTCGGCCTCCTCGACGGCGGCCGAGTCAAGACCGGGCGCCGGCGCCAGGACCTCAGCGCACATGCCGTCCTCCTGGACCGTCTGGGCCACCGGCCACACCGCCACCTGCCCGCTGGGGGTGCGGGCCAGCAGGACGGCGAGCTCGCGAGTGAAGGGGATCGCCTGCTCCACCAGGAGACTGGTCACCGCCGCCCCGCCGAGGCTGCCTCCCCCGCCGGCCCCACGACCGTCCCCCTGACCCGCTCGGGCGCGGGCTACCGAGGTGATCCACTCGGCCGCCTCGCCCTCGCGCAGCGACTCCGCGCTGCGCACCAGCAGGACCCCGTGGCCGTCGTAGCCTCCACGCGGCGTCTTGAGGACCACGGGCCAGCCGTGCTCGTCGGCGAAGGCCTCAACGGCGTCGGCCATCTGCTCGGCGCCCTCCTGCTGCGGCCCGCCAATCTCCGCCCAGGCGGGCTGCGGGAGCTCGGCCGCGCTCATCATCCGCCGCATGGCGAGCTTGTCGCGCGCCAGGGTCAGGGCCTGCGGGGTGGGCTGGACGCTGACTCCCTCGGACTGGAGTCGCTCCAGGAGGGCCGAGTCCTGGTGCTCGTGCTCGAAGGTGAGGACCGCGGCCCCCTCCCCTGCGAGCCCGTCAGTACCGTCCCCGGCGACGACGGCGCGCACGGCCGCCTCGTCGTCTGCGGCCCCGACGGGGGCGTCCGGGGTCACTTGCCCGGTGGACCCGTCCGCGGCCTCCACCAGTGCCCTGAGGTGAATCCCCAGAGCACTGGCCTCCTCCTGCATCATGCGGGCCAGCTGCCCGCCTCCGATCACGGCGACGATGGGTGCGCTCACACCCCAAGGCTACCCGCCCGTCGCTCATCCTCACCGCGCTCGGGTCCAGACCGTAGGGTGGGGGCCGTGACCCCACCCGTCTCAGAGTCCTCCGCGTCCTCCATCGCTCGGCAGGCCCCGCCCTCGCCTCCGACGCACGGCGCCGCCCCGGGGCCGCGCCGCTGGCTCCAGGTCCTGGCGGTCTGGGCAGCGGCAAGCGTCCTGACCTTCGTCATCCTGCGGCTGGGCGCCCAGGACACGCCCGCCACTCCGTGGGCCGGGGCCGCACCGTCCTGGGAGGAGCACCTGCGCTTCTGGGACGCCGGCTGGTACAACCGGATCGTTGAGGAGGGCTACCCGGAGCGCCTGCCCGTGGGCGGCGACGGGCGGGTGACCCAGAACACCTGGGCCTTCATGCCGCTGCTGAGCGCCATGGCCTCCCTGCTGGGCTGGACCGGCTGGTCCTTCTACGTGCGCGCCTCCCTCGTGTCGATCCTGGCCTCGGCGTCGGCGGCGATCGTCATGGACCGCTGGCTCTCACCACTGACGGGCAGGCGGGCCTCCCTGTGGGCGGTGGCCCTGGTCTGGTCCTCGCCGTGCGCCGCGGTTCTCCAGGTCCCCTACGCCGAGTCCCTGGGGCTGGTGCTGGTGGGTCTGACGCTGTGGCTGGCGGGCCGCGGGCGGACACTGGCCGCGATTCCCCTGGCGCTGGTGGCCTGCTTCGCCCGCCCCGTGGGTCTCCCGCTGGGGGCGGCGCTGGGGCTGTGGTGGGCCTGGGAGGTGGCCTGCGCCCGGGGCTGGGTCCCACCCACCTGGTTCTCACGCCTTCTGCCGGGTCACGCCCCGCAGGCGCCGGGCGCGCGCCTGCGACTGCTGGCGCTGGCCCTGCTCACCTGTTCGGCGGCCCTGAGCTGGCCGGTCATCGCCTGGCTGGTCACGGGCCGACAGGACGCCTACACCGCCACCGAGACCTCCTGGCGCGGGGCGGACCTGGCGCCCGTCGTGCAGTGGGCGGTCCGCCTGGGCGACTGGGTGGGTCCGCACCTGGGTCCGGCCCTGCTGGTCGTTGTGCTGGTCGCCGTGGGCCTGCTCCTGAGCGCCCCGAGCCTGCGGGCCCTGGGGCCCGCGGCCTGGTTCTGGTGCCTGAGTTACCTGCTCTACCTCCTGGTCTTCTTCGACCCGACGACGTCGGTGCTGCGCCTCCTGCTGCCGCTGGCCCCGGTGGGCTGGGCACTGGCCGCGGCAGCCGGCACCACCCGCCGGCGGCTGGCTCTGCTGGCGGCCTGCGTCGCCGGCCAGCTGCTGTGGGTCTCGTGGGTGTGGGACCTGGGCAGTGTCAGTGTTCACTGGGTTCCGTGAACCGCCCCAGTTTGCGTGACCTGACTGTGATCGGCATAGGATGCCCGCCATGACGCGCTCCTCCAGCAGCTCCTTGGCCCAGAGGCTCATCGCCATCGTCAAGGAGTTCATGCAGTTCGGCATGGTGGGCGCTGCGGCCTACGTGATCGACGTCGGCCTGTTCAACCTGCTTCAGCACGGCCCCACCGGCTTCCTCTCCGGTCACCCCAACTCCGCCCAGCTGCTGGCGTCCTCGACCGCGACCGTCTTCTCGTGGATCGCGAACCGCTACTGGACCTACCGGGGCCGCACCCAGAAGAACGTCGCCCGCGAGGCCACCCTGTTCGTCCTGGCCAACCTGGGTGGCATCGCCATCACGCAGTTCTGCCTGCTCTTCACCCACCACGTCCTGGGGCTGACATCCCCCCTGGCGGACAACGTCGCGGCCTACGTCGTCGGCTTCGGCCTGGGGACGGCATTCCGCTTCGTCTTCTACCACTACGTCGTCTTCACCGGACACAAGGACCACTCCCCCGACAACGACGACGACACCGACAGCACCAACCCTCAGGGGCAGGCCGGCAGTGGTGCTGAGCCTGCCGTTTCCGTCTCGGTTCGTCCCTGACGCCTGACAGGACCGGCGCGGTCGGCTGCAGTCACCGGGGTGCCCGATTCCACAGCCCGGAGGGGATCACTCTCACGGCACGGCCGCCGGGGCACCGTTTAGCCTTGCACGGTGACTGCCCTGACCTCCTTGGCACCGGCGCTGAATCTGCCCGCCGTTCTCCCTTCCGTCCACGCACCGATGCTCGGCCCCAAGTGGCTCGACGCCGCCAACCTCATCACGACAATCGTCGAGTGGTTCGGCCCCTGGGCCATCCTCGGCGTCATGCTCGTCATCTTCGCCGAGACTGGCCTTCTCATCGGCTTCTTCCTGCCCGGAGACTCGCTGCTGTTCACCCTGGGAATGTTCGTGGGCACCGGCCACGTCGGCGTCCACATCTGGGTGGCGGCCCCCCTCGTGTGGATGGCGGCCGTGGCCGGCAACCAGACCGGCTACCTCATTGGCCGCAAGGCGGGACCCGCGATCTTCAACAAGCCCGACTCGCGCCTGTTCAAGCAGGAGTATGTGGACCGCACCTCGAAGTTCTTCGAGCGTCACGGCGGTAAGGCCGTCACCCTGGCCCAGTTCGTGCCGATCGTGCGCACCTTCACACCCGTCATTGCTGGTGTCGGCAAGATGCACTACCGGCACTTCGTCACCTTCAACGTCGTGGGCGCCACCTTCTGGGCCTTCGGCATCACCTGGCTGGGCTACTTCCTGGGGTCCTTCGACTGGATCCGGGAGAACATCGACACGATGATCCTCGTCATCGTCTTCATCTCGGTGGGGCCGATGCTCGCCTCCGCCATCTCGAAGCTCATCAAGTCCCGCCGTCAGAAATCCTGACCCGCTCCCCTTCCGTCGCCTCGCCGCAGTGCCGGTGATCGGCGGCGAAGTCAGAAGCGACGACGTCGGCCCACCGAGACCAGTGCGCCCTGCGGCAGGACGTTGTTGGGGTCCAGGGACTTGGGGACGGCGTTGAGCAGGATGGAGAAGACGGCCGGGCTGCGCTGGGACAGCTCGATCCGGCCGCCGTCGGCCTCGACGAGGTCCTTGGCCAGGGCCAGCCCGACGCCGGTGGAGCCGTAACCGGAGACGTGCCGCTCGAAGACGTGCGGCGCGATGTCCTCGGCCACGCCCTCCCCTTCGTCGGCGATGTCGATGAAGACCGCGTGGCCGCCGTTGGCGCTGCGCACGCTCACCGAGGTCGTCCCGGCCCCGTAACGCAGGGAGTTCTCGATGACAGTGGCCAGCACCTGGGCCAGGGACCCGGGTGTGGCCAGGACCGGGTGGCTGATCTCGTCGGAGAAGGTGATGGTGCGCCCGGCCTGCTCGAAGGCCGGCTCCCACTCCTCGCGCTGCTGAGCGAAGATGTCCTTGAGGTGAAGGGCTTCCGTGGTCCCGCCCCCGGAGCGGCGCGAGACCTTGAGCAGGTCCTCGACGACGCCGTTGAGCCTCTCGACCTGCTCCAGGCAGGCGTGGGCCTCTGCCCGTACCTCCTCCTCGCCGGCGAGCAGCTCGATCTCCTCCAGGCGTAGCGACAGGCTGGTCAGCGGTGTGCGCAGCTGGTGGGAGGCGTCGGAGGCGAACTGCCGCTCAGCGGCGATGCGCCCGGCCACGCGCTCGGCCGAGCGCACGAGCTCGGCCTGGACCAGGTCGATCTCCTCGATCCCCGAGGAGCGCAGCCTCGGGCGGACCTGGCCGCTGCCGAGCTGCTCGGCCTCGGCGGCCAGGTAGATGAGCGGGGCCGAGATGCGCCTGGAGACCCGGGAGGCCACGACGGAGGCCGCCGTGATCGCGGTGGCGGTGAGCACCAGAACCGTGAGGATGACCGTGCCGATGATGGTGACCCGGTTACCGCTTCCGGCGGAGCGCAACGCGCTGACGATCCAGGCGCCCCCCAGCGGCAGCCCCAGCAGGAGGACAGCCACGGACACCGCCGACATCGTCATTGTCATGGCGTAACGCCGCATGGCACGTCCTCCTTCAGCCCCGATCAGCTCTTCGGGGCGGCTTCGGAACCCGGCAGTCCTCCCGGGAGGCCCTCCCGGTCAGTCCGGTCAGTGGATCAGCCGGCGGTCAGGAGGTAACCGTCCTCCTGGGCCAGCAGAAGCGTGGGCCGCTCCTCGTCGTCACCGAGCTTGCGACGCAGCCAGGTCACGTGCATCTGGAGGGTCTGGGGACTGCCGGTGGGGTCCTCGCCCCAGACCTCCTTGAGGATGTCCTCACCGGAGGTGACCTCCCCGCCGGCGCGCACCAGGACCCGGAGCAGCTCGAACTCCCGGGTCGTCAGCTGCAGCTCGCGCGAGCCGACGAAGGCCCGGTGAGCGGCCACGTCGACCCGGATCTCCCCGACGCTCAGCTCATCCTCGGTGGCCTCCCCCGAGGCGCGGCGGACCTGTGCCCGCACGCGAGCCAACAGCTCAGCCAGGCGGAAGGGCTTGGTGACGTAGTCATCAGCCCCGGCGTCCAGACCGACGACGAGGTCGGAGTCCTCACTGCGGGCGGTGAGCATGAGGATCGGGATCGTCAGCCCCTGGGCCCGCACCTGACGGGCCACGTCCAGGCCGTCGATGTCCGGCAGCCCCAGGTCCAGGACGATGATGTCAGCGGCCGAGACCTCCTCGAGGGCGCCTTTACCGGTGCCATGAGTCAGGACCTCGTAGCCCTCACGTCCAAAGGCTCGGGCGAGGGGTTCAGAGATGGCAGGATCGTCTTCGACGAGCAGAACAGTTGTCACATCCGCGATGTTAGGTGACGACACACCCCCACCGCCATCGTCCCAGAGGCGGAGAAGATACCAAGACGTGACCACGTCCGAGACGGCGGCTCCCCCTCCCGCTCACACCCAGAACACGTTTCGGCGAGGATACCGCGGAAAACCTCGCGTGCGAGAGGTCCCTTCACAAGCCGAACGGACAGAAAATCACGAGATGATAACGGAACGACGGATCCAAGTCAGGGCCGTGCCGGCGAGGTCCGTTCCAGAGACCAGGGCACGATCTGACCCAGCCCCTTGGCCACCACCTCATGGCACTGTCCCACCCGGTAGCGCCCCGCCTCGGGCGAGCGGAGGATGGCCATGGCGGTGGACTCGTCCAGGCGGATGCTGCCGGGTTCGGCCGCGTCCACGAGCCGGGAGGCCAGGTTGACGGTGGGGCCGAAGACGTCCCCGGAGCGGGAGATGACCCGTCCCTCGACGAGACTGGCCCGAACCCGAATCGCATCCGGCCCCTTCTGGAGCTCATCGACCAGGGCAGTGACGACGTCGGCGGCGATCAGCAGGTCGTCGGAGATGTACATGACGGCATCCCCGATCGTCTTGACCACCCGCGCCCCCCGGGAGGTAATGACGTCCCGGGCGGTGTTCTCGAAGCCCTCAAGCATGTGGGTCAGGGCGGCCTTGCTCATGCCCTGCGCGCGCTGGGTGAAGGAGACGATGTCGACGAATCCCAGGGAGCGGATGAGCGGGTACAGGTCGGGGCCGGTGTCCTCCCTGCCCCGGGTCGACACCTCGGCGTCGGTACGTCCCAGGATGGAGACCATGTGGCGGCGCCACACGTAGGTCAGCTGGCGCGACAGAAGCTCCACGAGGCCATCGATGCGGTCAAGGGCGACCAGCCGCGCGGAGGTGTCATCCAGCCCGAGACGCTCACTGAGGTCCGTCACGAAGGTTTCCAGCTCCCACAGGACCAGGCGGTCCATGGTGTAGGACTGGGCCCTGAGGAGCTCGAGCACGCTGGCTGAGGCCAGGGAGGAGTCACTGGTCTCGTCGAGCAGCGCCATGGTGTCTTCAAGCGCGGCGACATCCTGGTCAGTGAAGTGAACCTCATCGGGTTGGACGTCGGCGAAGCCCATGGCGCGCCAGAACTTCTGCGCCACCTCCACACTGGTTCCGGCCCGTTGAGCCACCTCAGTCAGGGTGAGGCTGGGGGCCTCTCCCAGCAGCAGGTACTCGTGTCCCGCCAAGGTGGTCCGCTCCGCACGATCCGCCTCAGCGGCGGCCTTACCCTCGACACGAGGGGTGCCCTCGTGAGCCCTCTGCACGGCACCACCTCCGACCCCGTGGGAGTCCGGTACGCGCCCCTCGCTCGCTCGGTTGTCTAATGTCACCCCGCTACCGTAGCGCAGATCACACGCCGATGCCTGTTGAGTGACAGACCGCGCGGTACAGCAACGGGTTCGCAGTTCTCACGGCTCCCGATCTTCAGCTCTCCACACGTACGAGAGTCACATCGCCGGCGCGGACCTCGGTGTCACCGTCCCGGGTACGCAGTATGAGGGCGGGGGTGATATCGGCGGCCAGTCCCCTGATCTCACCGTCAGGAGCCTGGACACTGACCCGCTTCCCCAGGGTGGTCAGCGCTGCGCGCAGCCGGCGCCCGAGCGCACCGCCTGCGGCATCAACGTCCCCACCGGCCTCCTCCCACTGCCTGATGAGCCGGGCCAGCTGGTGACCGATCGCCGCGAGAACGATCTCTGCGGCGTCTGCCGGCGCCGGCCTGTGACCCGCACCGACCGCACCCAGTGTGCGCAGGGAGCCTGCCCATGCCACCGGCAGCTCCTCAGCCGACTGCCCGATGTTGACGCCGATACCGAGGATGACCATGGGGGCCTCGTCGCGGTCGGCGGGAACCGCGTCGGGCGCGAGCCCACGGACGGCGGCTCCTTCAGCGGCTTCCGGCGTGACGAGCTCGCTGAGAACGCCGGCGACCTTGCGCGTACCGGCCCAGCCGGGCACTGCGGGCACGGCCGCCGGATCATCGGGCAGGGCGACGACGTCGTTGGGCCACTTGGTCCCCACGCGCCAGGGAAGGTCCTCAACGAGGGGCGCCAGGGCGTCGCGGACGGCCAGGCCACCCAGCAGAGGCAGCCAGCTCAGGCACTCAGCGGGAACGAGGGGCCGCAGCACCACGGAGACCAGGAGGGCACCCCCGTCGTCGGGGGTGACCCAGGCGCGCCCGGACCGCCCTCTACCGGCGGTCTGCCTCAGCGCCCGCAGTGCCGACAGGTGCGGCCAGGACTTGCGCTCAGGCCCCATGAGGGCGGCGCGCAGGTCGTCCTGGGTGGAGCCGGTGACGGGAACGGTGTCGAGACGCGAGAAGGGGCTGCCATCGAGGCTCATGGTTCGAGCCTACCGGCCCGTATAGGCTGGCGGCGTGATTCTCTTGGCCTCGAAGTCATCCGGCCGCCTGGCCACCCTGCGAGCCGCCGGCGTCGAGCCGCTGGTGCGAGTCTCTAGCGTTGATGAGGAGACCGTGCTCGGCGAGCTGATCCGCCGGCGCCGCGACGCCGGGCTGCCTGCCCCGAGCGCCGCTGAGCAGGTTCAGGCCCTGGCTCGGGCCAAGGCGCTCGATGTCATGACCTCCACCGACCCGCAGGAGGCCGAGGTGGTTGTGGGCTGCGACTCCATGCTGGAGATCGCCGGTCAGGTCGTCGGCAAGCCGGCCGACGCCGCCCAGGCCCGTGAGCGCTGGCGGATGATGAGCGGGGGCACCGGCACCCTGCACACGGGTCACTTCCTGGTACGCACTGCGGACGGCACCACCGCCGAGGGGGTCAGCTCGGCCACCATCCGTTTCGGCTCCCCGTCCCCGGCCGAGGTCGAGGCCTACATCGCCAGCGGAGAGCCACTGTGGTGCGCCGGGGCCTTCACCATTGACGGCCTGGGCGGCGCCTTCATCGAGGGGATCGACGGCGACCCCCACGGGGTCGTCGGCATCTCCTTGCCACTGCTACGCCGACTTCTGGCCACCCTGGGGGTGGTCTGGACAGACCTGTGGGCGCCGCCACCGGCGACGAAACCGGTTGACGACGCCCACTGATCGTGCGGGCGCGCAGAAGCCTCAGGAGGCCAATGCCGCCGAGATGCCGGAGGAGTCCGGAGCCTGGGCGATGACCCTCATGAGCTCGGCCATGACGACCTGCTGCTCACGGCTGAGACGGTCGACGACGTGACGGCGCACGCCGTCAAGGTGCACCGGAGCCGCCTCGCGTAGGAAGTCGAGGCCCTGCTGGGTCAGCGTGCAGTTGACACCGCGGCGGTCGGAGTCGCAGGAGCTGCGCTCGACGTACCCCGCATCCTCCAGGCGCCGGACCGTGTGGGTCAGCCGTGAGCGGGAGTGCGAGACGTGCTCGGCGAGAGTGGACATGCGCAGGGTCTGGTCTGGCACCTCCGACAGGCGCACCAGAATCTCGTACTCGTGCATAGAGATGCCGCATCCGGCCTCGAGCTCACGGTTGAGGCGGGCGGTGACGGAGGTGGAGGCCGCCAGGAAGGAGCGCCAGGCGTCCATCTCGATCTCATCGAGTCGGCGGAATCCCTCCTGCTCCAGGGAGCTGTTCTGTCCACAGCCCCCGGCCGACCCCGGACCGCGCTCAGGAGATCCCGCAGCCCCGGCCGCCTCCTGGCTGTAGGTGGCCTCGACGGCTTCCTGATCACTCTGAGTCCACGTCATCTCAACGTCCTCGGCATAGGCCGTCGGTTCTGCCATCGTCCACTCTGCGGTAATCACCTTTATCGACTCCTCTCAGCACCGACCTGTGGCAGGTCGCGAACTCTCAAGCACGAACTTGTTGATCGCCTTTGGCTTTCATACAAGCGCAACTCCACTTCTTTTTTATCACACTCGGTCGGAGTCTCAACCCTCCCAGCACAGCGATCCGCAACGTCAGACGACCTTGAGATCACAGGGGTTACCCCCGTTTTCCGTTGCCGTTGAACAGTTCTGAGAGGGCTACGGCCCCGTAGGAAAACAATTCGGATACTGACTTCATGTCACCTGACATACATCAGTTTGACAATCGAATTACCCATCTTTGTCACGTTACCATCCCCATCGACCGATGATCGGGAGGCAACCGATAATTCATTTCCACGCTCTCATCTCACTTCCTTCAAGACGGTAATGAATCCCCGTCAGAATTCCCTCCAGTAAGCAATCATTATTCCCTCATGAGGCGATAGGAGAATGAACGGCTCCCTCACCACCTTCTGGCGGCGGCCACGAAGGCGGATGGCGTCACCGGCGCCGCAGGACGGGCCGCCGCCCCTGAGTGATGTCTCCGCTGGCGGGGTCGACGGCGAGCGTCGCCCACGACTCCCCCGCACCGCTCCCGGACTCAGGGACATCGGCAGAACCAATGAATACCAGGTCTGTCTGCCGTAAAGGCGAAGACTGGACGAGTGCGAGACTGATCGCTCCGAGCAGCAGGCCGTGAGCAACGACCTCACCGGAACCGGCCGACAGCCCCGCCTCGGCCGCTCTTCCGGGCAGGAGATGGATGGGGTTCCGGTCTCCGCTGGCCTGCGCCCAAGCGGCCACATCAGTGTCAGCGAGCCGGTAGAACATGGAGCCGGACGGCGTATCAAACCCGGTCTCTGGGGCCGTGAGTTTCCTCTTCTCGGCGGCGTCCCGCTCAGGCGGCAGGGTACGGCGGGCGAGCTCGTGGATCACCCGCCAGTGCTGCCCCGTCACCGTGAGCTCGACCGTCGCCTGGATGAGCTCCCACCCCACGCGCTCGACCTGTCGGATCGAGACCCCATCGGGCGCGTCCGTTCCCAGGGCCGCCCCGTCTCCCGCAGGCCTCACGCTCATCCGGCAACGGCGGTGCGCCAGGCCCTCCCAGGCGGCCTCCCCCCGGCAGTCCCGTACCCAGCCCTGGACCTGGTGCATGGCCTGCACAGCGGGGAGGATCGCCGTCGCTCCGCGCCGGGCCCGGTGGTGAGCCTGACAGCCGGGATGCCCGGAGGAGGCCGTTGCGAGCACCCCGTCCAGGACCGCTGCGAGCCGCTCAACGGCGTCGTCACAGGAGCTGGGACTGTTCACCCTGTGATGCTAGGCGCCCGCCCCGAGGAGACGACGAAGCCCCGCCGACATTATGTCGACGGGGCTCGCTCCCCGGTTACGACGGTGGCGACCGGGATCGCTATGCGATGCTCAGCGGGTCTCGCGGTGCTCGGTGTGCTTGCCGCAGCGAGCGCAGAACTTGGCGATGCTGAGACGGTCGGGGGTGTTCCGACGGTTCTTCTTGGTGATGTAGTTGCGCTCCTTGCACTCCGAGCAGGCCAGA
>ERZ773090.941-NODE-941-length-10946-cov-3.48462_pt1 | contig 10946 bp, 9 predicted proteins | sample MGYA00580579_ERZ773090 | MGnify/ENA primary metagenome ERZ773090 (study PRJEB29015, sample SAMEA2738014) | human oral metagenome | biome: human oral; feature: human-associated habitat; material: dental | place: China | collected 2132 ... | reverse complement strand
ATAGCGAACTGGAATGGTAGTTTTTTTGATGGTGTATTGCAAACTCGCTGGGGTGCTGGGCGAGGAATGTGCCGGGCTGATGCGCACATTTTTTGAAGCACGCCGCCCGCATCAGGGGGTCTAAGCCGCTGGGTATTTTTGCCTAAAATCCTTGTGCCCTCATAAAAGGCTCGTGATGTGATCAAACGGTTTCCAACGTTTTATTCACATCACGAGCCTTTTGTTCGGAGAAGACAAGGAGGACGATAGGGGAGAGAGGAAGCGAAAGGGACCGGTACGACTTCCCTCCTTATTTGAACGAAAATCGCTTTTTCTTTGAAAAATAATCCATAAATTTCAAAAATAATATCGGAAATCGTCAAGAAATGGTCATGTGCACTGTTTCTGCGGATCTACGATAGATGAGGTAATTCAGGGTCCTGCGTGCCACTTAACGCGGGGACGCGCCAAGAATCCTGACACGTATTCATTTAAAGGTTCAGCACACATGTTAACCGCAGACGATATTTGGGCTCGGGGCCGCCATAAGGCACTCTTCGGTCGTACCAGCTTCACGGTGGAACGCGGCGAAGTCATCCTGATACAGGCCGATAGCCAGATTGAACGCACCTCCCTAAGCTTAGGCCTTACCGGGCGGCTGAAGCTCAGCGGCGGAACCCTCAGCTGGGACCACCGAAGCCCCGTCAGTTTGCGCCACCTGCGCAGTATCTCTGACATTATTGATTCCCCAGAAGTTACCGCCCCCGAAGTGCATATGCGCGTGCATGATTACGTCTCCGAAATGCTCTCGTACTCTCTGCCGTTCTTCGGTCGGCCCCGAGCAAGCCACTGGCTGGAGCAGAACGATTTAGGCGAGCTCGACAGGCTCTGGACCGAACAGCTTACAGGTGAGCAGAATATCCGTCTGATGAGCGCTTTAGCGGCGCATACCCGCTCCGATCTTCTGGTATTTGATACTCCGTCACGGCATCTGGACCACACCCGCATGTGGCTGCCGTATCTACAGGAACTCGCCGAAAACGAAGATGATCCGCGTGCCGTGATCGCCGTAGTTCCGCATATTTCCGAAAGCTGGGACGGCAAAACTGCCGTGGTTGGTGACGCCCACGAAGACCTTGAAGAAACCCCGCAGGATGCGCGCGAGAGTATCCGCCTTACCGTTGCGCGGGAGGAAACCGACTCGTCCCTGGATGACCTGCTCGGCGGCGACCACCACCACGACGACGATCATAGCGACCCGAACGATCGCGAGACGCTAGAGAGCGAGGATCCGGGCGAGAAGGTACAGACCGTCCGGTCACCGCAGGAAGACTCGGCGGCGAACGCATCCGAAGTATCCGAGTCTCTCCTCGAAGACCACGAAGAACAGCTCGAAGAATTATCAAACCCGAAGAACCCAGCAGAGAAGGAACAGTAACTGTGAGTGTATTTCGTGTTGCGCTCGTCGAACTTAAGCGTCTAACCTCCGGGGTGCTTCCGGTACTGGTGCTTCTTGCTATGTCGTGTATTCCGCTGCTGTACGGTTCACTGTACCTGTACGGCAACTGGGATGCCTACGGGAATGTGAACGGTATTGTGGGCGCACTCGTGGTGGAAGACGAGGGCGCGAAAGATGCCTCCGGTAACGATCTGAACACCGGTGCGGATGTCAAAAAGAGCCTGCTGGATGCGGGAACCTTCGACTGGAAGAGCGTAGAGACCCGTGATAAGGCCGTCCAAGGCGTCAGCGACGGGACCTATGATTTTGCGCTCGTGATTCCGAAAGACTTCTCGGCCAGGCTCGTGAGTACCGGCTCGTTCAAACCTGATGAGAAAGGCAACACCGGTCCCATTAACCCGCAGGCCGCCGGGCTGGAAATCATCACGAACGACGCCAATAACTATGTGCTCACCAACATCGTGACGAAGGCGGGAACAGCCGTGCGGGATTCCGTGGCCTCCAAGGTGGGGGATAAGACGGCGAACACTCTGCTGGCAAGCTTCACGACCATTCACGGAAAAATGAATGAGGCAGCCGACGGCGCCGACAAAATCAACGCGAACACCGTCAAACTTTCCGATGCGATGACCCAACTCGCTGACGGAACCGGAACCCTCAACGATGGTGCCGTCAAGCTCGCGGACGGGTCTGAGCAGCTGGTGGATGGTTCCAGCAGGCTCATCGAAGGGCAAAATAAGCTCGCCGACGGTTCGTCCCAGTTGGCTGACGGCGCAGGCACCCTCAACCAGGGTGCCGGAAAAGTCAATGACGGTGCGGTCAAGCTCGCTGACGGATCATCAACCCTGACCAACGGTGCCTCTGACGCGCATAACGGCGCTTCCCAGCTGGCGGATGGCTCCGCAGCCCTCGCAAACGGCACCGGCAGCCTTAAGAAAGGCGCGAACGACCTCGCCCAAGGTGCCCAGCAGGTCGCCGACGGAACGCATTCGCTCAAGAATGCACTGGATCAGGACGGGGTGCGTCAACTTCCCGGAACGCTCACCGCCATGTGCCAAAACCTGAACTCAATCGACACCTCCGCCCCAAGCGGGGATTTTGGCACAGATCTGTCAAATACGGTGGTGTCTAAGGTCGCCGAAGATACCCGGCAGAAACTAGCGCCTCTCGTCGAATCCGGCTCCATCAGCCAGGAAACCGCCGACGCGATCGTCGCCAACATCAATTCCGAACAGACGAAATCGGCTGTAGCATCCGCGAACGATCAGGCACTCAAAAACCATCTGGCGCAGCACGGACAAGCCGGTTCAGATGTGTTGGCGAAGCTGCAAACCCTCAAAAATGACAACTGTGTGGCCACCGGAGAATCCGCTGCAGCGCAAAAACTCAGTACCCTGATTGACGGGGTGGATAAGCTCGACTCCGGCGCCACGGCGGTAGCGCAGGGTGCCGGAACACTGCGCGACGGCATCACCAAACTCGATTCCGGGGCAACCACCCTAGCGGACGGTTCAGCTAAACTCGCCGACGGCACCGGGAAAGTTGCTGATGGTGCCTCCACCCTCAATAACGGAGCATCCCAACTGGCCGAGGGCACCGGCGAACTCAAAAACGGTACCGGAAACCTGCACAACGGCGCACAGCAGCTTGCCGATGGCGAAAAAGAAGCCGTAGACGGCCAAAATAAACTGCACGACGGCGCAACCACACTGCAGGATGGGTCGTCCCAGCTTGCCGATGGCACCGGAAAACTCAACAGCAGCACCGGCCAAATCGCCGACGGCACGGGACAGCTCAAAGACGGAACCGGGCAGCTCTCCACCGGACTGCAAAACGGCACCCGCCAAATCCCCAACCTGAACGAAGAACAGCAAAAAGACGTAGCCTCCGTCATGTCCTCACCCGTGGACCTCGAACACAGTTCCCTAGCCAACGGACGTAATTACGGCGAGGGTATGGGACCGTTCTTCATGTGCCTAGCCCTGTGGATCGGCGGCCTGATGCTCGTGCAAACCCTGCGCCCGCTCAACAACCGTGCACTGGCCTCAAAGGCACCGACAGCGCGCATCATCCTAGGAAGCTGGCTGCCGTTCGGACTGATCGGTATCGCCCAGGCAGTACTCATGTTCGCGGCAGTGAAATTCGGGCTCGGATTCCAGATGGCGCATCCGTGGCTTGCCTTCTTCTTCCTCTGCTTCGTTGCAACGATCTTCACTCTGTTCATTCACGGCGTGGTGGTGTTCTTCGGCTCGCCCGGCAAGCTCATAGCCCTGATTATTATGATCCTGCAGCTCATCACGGCGGGCGGCACCATGCCCTACGAAACCCTGCCGCACGCCATGAGGTGGATGCACGACTTCTTCCCCATGGGCTACGCCGTCACCGGTATGCGCAGGCTCAGCTACGGCATCAACGAATCCAGCCTGATGCCGATCATGATGTACCTGCTGCTGTGGGGTGCCGTCGGTCTGGTGCTGGGGTACCTGGGAACCCGCCGTGACCGCATCTGGTCCCTGAAAAAACTAATCCCCGAAATCACGGTGTAGGGCCTTAGTATGGAGAGAACAGCAACCGCCACGAAGGGAACCATCCCCATGCCCGATACGCCGAACCCCGCACGCCGACCGGGCCGCACCGGCAAAACCCAACGCAAACTCTTCACCGCCACGATGGAGATCATGGAGCATCGGGGAAGCGCCCACGTGAGCATTGAAGAGGTCGCCCAACGCGCCGGGGTCTCCAAAGGCACCGTGTACTACAACTTCGGGTCGAAGAAAACCATGATCGACCGGCTTCTGCAATACGGCACGCACCTGCTCGTGGAGAGCATGAGCGAAGCTTCCGTCGCTCAGAGCGACCCGCGCGAAGGGCTGCGCAAAAGCATCTCCACGGCGCTCACCTATCTGCACGAACACCGAGGGTTCACCAGGCTCTGGGTGAGCGAAGTGTGGAAGGGGCTGGACGCCTGGACCGACTCAATGGTGGACAACCGCCAAGAAATCCTGGATTTCATAGAGTCGCAGGTACGCGCCCTGCGCAGCCGCTACACGATCGATACCGCCCAGGATACACGTGCGTTGGCGCTTTCTATTTTTGGTGCTACTTTTATGCTGGCGATGGACCGGGAGATACACGGGGTGCAGCGTAGCATCGAGGACTCCACCCGTGCGGTCATGCTGGTATTTGACGGCTATATTCGGCACTGACGGATGCGGCTTTCAGGCGATATGGGGGTGCACAGCCGCTATGGGTTCGCTCTCGACTGAAGGCTAACCCCCTGGGTGGGGAACTAAGATCCTCAGGCAGAATAAGCGGTACGATGCGCTTGTCGCTAAGGATTTGAGGGGCGTCCCCAACACCTTGGATGGGAACCGAGCGAGGGGGTGGAGTTTTTGCCCCCTTGGGGCGGATGCGGTAGAATCATATCCTATTGGTGGTGTGTCCGAGCGGCCGAAGGTGCATCACTCGAAATGATGTTTGGTGTAACAGCCAACGAGGGTTCAAATCCCTCCACCACCGCATAACTAAACCCGTCGTGTCTTAGCGTTCTAAGACCCGGCGGGTTTTCTGCTGTGCACCTTGTGTATAGAAAGCCAGGGCTTAGGTGAGGACGAAGTTTTTGGCCCAGGTGAAATCTCCCGATGATAGCGGTGTGTGGGAATCTATGCTTCCTGCCGGGTTCTCGTTTACCGGTGCCGGTTCTGTGCGTGTTGCCGGTTTGGATGTGATGGGTGCCCGTGTCTTTGATGGTGCCTCGAAGCGCTTTCTCTCGACGGACCCGTTGGCACAGGTGCCGGGTACTGGTTTCTTCACGGATGTATATGCGTTCTGCGGGAACAACCCGGTAGGACTGATGGACCCGTGGGGTCTGAAACCGATGTCGCCGGATGAGTTCCAGAAATACTCGCAAGAGCAATATGATAAGTTCTGGCAAGGCGTACGTAATGTTGGCGAATGGGCATTAGCCGGTACCATGATAGTTGTTGGTGCGTTGCTGTCTGTGGCTTCGTTTGCTGGTCCAATAGGTATTTTAGCTGGTGGTTTGGGTGGTGCTCTTTTAGGGGCAGGGTCTGAGATGTTCATGCAGAAGCTTGAAGGAAGGGAAAATCTGGATTGGTCTGCAATTGGGCGTGAAGCCTTGATAGGTGGCGTTTCAGGTCTTGCTGGTGGTACCGCAGCGACCGGTATGAAAGCTATTGGTAAGGTGGAACGAGGCGTTAAAACTGTCAACGCAGCAAACAAAGGTAAAAAAGCAGCAGAAGCCGCAAGTAAAGGGGTAGCTGCTGAGCAAAAGGCACAAAAGTTAAGTCCTATGCGGAAAGCACTTTCAAGTCAGTACTCACAAGATGTTGCTAAGGGTACTGTGTCTAACGGGGTAAGTACTGCCGAAACTTACCGTTATAACTCCATGGCAAGTGGAAGCTTTGATCCCGTTGCATATCTTGGCGCTGGTACTGCGGGCGCTGGGACTGGTTTTATGGTGTCATCATTTACTGGTGGCTTGAACCGTGGTATTACTGGTCTTGCTCCGAATATGGGTAGGGGCTCGCAAGCATTAGTAAAAGGGACTATTAATGCTGCTGGTGCTTATGGTACGGCTAATGCGAATCTTGGGTTAAGTGAGGCTTTGAAACCTAAGGAAGATCGTAAATCTGGTGAAGATATGTTGAAAGCATCAGGTCGCAGTAGCACGTCAGCCGAAATTAAAAGTGTAGCAAAAGATAGCGCAGATTATTTATTGAAGGGTCTAAAGAAATGATATTAAATATAGCTTTAGTCCTTGCTGTTACTCAAATACTATCTTGTGTATTAATTATTAAGGGGCATAGAAATTGGAATTACTTATGCTATAAATTTCCATACCGTGGAACTAAAGACGGTTTTTCTGGTTTTATATCAAAGATAGCTTTAGTGTTGTGTGGCATAATGACTTCGATAAGTATCTTGCTCATTAAATATGATCCGAATTTTAAAGATTCTCCAGTTTGGTTTTTATTTTTGATAAGCGGTGGTTGGTATGTCAGTTTGGCGCTATATTTGGATCGCAAGAACTTCTACTTACAGACAACACCCGAAGGTATATCTTGGGGTAATTTATTGTCAATTTCTTATGATGCATCATACGAAGACATTGCAAAGTTTTCATACGAGACACGGGGAGTCTACGGCCTTACGTGGCTTGTAGTGAAAACTAATCATGGAAAAACCTTGCGTTTTGACCCTTTACTAACAGATGCTGGTCTGTTGATTCCACAACTGGCATTTCGGGTTGAGAATGGTTATTGGGGAAAGAGTGCAGATCCAGAAGACCAACAACTGCTTCAGAACTTTATTGATGAGCCTGAGAAGGCTCGTGAACTTCTTATGAGTTGTTCCCCTTGTGTTATAGAACGGTGATATAGGTATTTAGCTATGGAATTGACGGATTTAATACGAGCTCTTATACCGGTTCTTCCTGTTGTCATCATATCATTGGCAGCTTCAGTAATACCTCGATTTATTAGCACAAAACCTCCCGTTTTTGAGCTAAAGGACGAGGTGATATTTCGTCTTCATTGGATATACAAAATTTCTGTAGTGGCCATTGATATTACTTGTTTGCTGGTCGCTATATTCTTGATATGGGGATCGATGATATCAGGTCCTAGGGCGCTTGGTGCTCCCATGTTTTGGGTGATTATAGCTATTTTCTCTATTCTTTTCATGTATATTCATAAATCCTTTAGCGATGTATATGTGCGCATAGACTCCCAAGGTATAACCACGAGAAAATTCTATGGGCGCATGAAGAATGTACCCTATACAGATATTTCTGAGTACATCTTTAAACCACACAGCGATAAGCTCATCATTAAAGACTTTCGGGGCAGAAAAACTCTTATCCGCCCCTTAAAAACCTCTACGCAGTTATCCCTTTTCCACTTGGCTTTCCGCATGACTGAAGGGCGCTGGGCTCAATCGCATAGCACTGATGACCGGCGAAAACTTGAGGAATCCATCGAAACCAATAGCGGAGTACAGTATCTTCTCGACCATCCCCACGGCAAACTGTCATAACCGGCAAACAGCACCCGCACTAGCAGGCAGAGTAAACTGAGAGTATGCGTATTAAGATTCTTGATCACCCGCTGGTGGCGCACAAGATTAGTGTGCTCCGCGATAAAAACACTCCCTCACCCACGTTCCGCCAGCTCGTTGATGAACTCGTTACCCTGCTCGCCTACGAGGCCACCCGTGAGATTCGGGTTGAGCAGCGCCCTATCGAAACCCCGGTGGCGCGCACGATGGGAACCGTTATCGCTAACCCGAAGCCTCTGGTTGTGCCGATTCTGCGCGCCGGACTGGGCATGCTTGAAGGCATGACTCGCCTGGTACCAACCGCCGAAGTCGGGTTTTTGGGTATGGCCCGTAACGAAGAGACCCTCGATATTGTCACGTACGCCGAGCGTCTGCCCGAAGACCTGACCGGCCGTCAGGTGTACCTGCTCGATCCTATGCTCGCTACCGGCGGCACCTTAATTGAGGCTATTAAATTCCTGCGCGAACGCGGCGCCGAATCCATCACCTGTGTCTGCCTGATTGCCGCCCCCGAAGGTATTGCGGCTCTCGAGAAGGGTGTTGAGGGTCTGCGGAATGTCGACCTGTTCCTTGCCGCTAAAGATGAGCGTCTGAACGAAAAGGCGTATATTGTTCCCGGTTTGGGTGATGCTGGCGACCGCCTCTATGGGTTGGCGCAGTAGCGCATCCTTACGGGTCTGACGATCTGCGCGGGCGGTCTTAGACGTCGGGCGCCGCAAACATGTGCTTTGGGACTTGACTCTGACGATTGCACGCGGAGTGTCGGTTCCTTGCCACCTTCATATTGCGGTGTGCATCCTTCACCACATGCATCTGCGAGTGCGGCGAAAAACACTAGTAGTGCACGAGTCTCCGGTACCCTTGGGAGCCTCCGCCCCAGAACGTGGAAATTGCGCCCGGTTCGTATGCGGTCAGGGGTGCTGAGAGCGCGGCTTTTTGGGGTATCGGTTCCGAATCTCCATGTATAATATGAGGGAGAAACGGTGCTTGTCAGCGTCGTTTCCCGGCACTGAATCAAAGTTCACGAGGGTGTGAAGCTGCGAGCAGAACGTCGCAGATACCCCAAGTTGCTTGATTTATGAGTCAAATAATAGAAATATTGATAGCAAAGGAAACGCCGCCTTTACCGCGCGGCGTTTGAGCATTCCGCATCATGCAGAATCAAGGGACCCGTACGCAACAAATCTTGAGAGAAGGTTGAACAATGTCAGGTGCAGTACCTGGATACGTCCACATCTCCCAGCGTGGTCGTGCTGCAAAGCGTCAAGTGCCGCAGCAGAACCGCACACAAGGGTCCGCAGCTACTTTGCGCCCGATGACCTTCTCCTCCGGGGATCAGCAGGGCGCCCAGAAGGCAGGAGCTCAGGAGAACGAGGCGCGCGGGTTTGTGCTGTATGTGGGGCTCAACGAAGAACTTGCCGCAGCCAACGGCACATCGCTGGTGCGTATCGTGCAGGATTTGCGAACCTATGCACACCATCTGGCACCTGAGGCCGAATCCTATGCCGCCGTTGCTTTGGCTCCCGTTCATGCGGAGGGCAGCGATCTTGAGGTTGTGCGCAATGCGCTTGGCGACCCGACTGCCGTGTTCTACCAGGCGGAGCTGCACAAGCAGGCGCGGGAAGCCGAGCAGCCCGCAACTCCCAGTTCCAATGGCGTTCTGATCGATTTGGCGCGTCGTGAGGTGTTCCTTGATGGGGAACAGCTGATGCTCACCTTTAAAGAGTTTGAGCTTCTGGCGCATTTGGTTGAGAACTCCACCCGCACCGTGGGGCGCGACGAGCTTTTGGAGTCGCTCTGGAGCGCCGGGGACGAGCATCCCCACGAACGCACCATTGACGTGCATATTCGGCGTCTGCGCTCGAAGTTGGGGCGTCTTTCGGGAACCGTGCGTACCGTGCGCGGTCAGGGGTACCGGTTCTTTGAGCATCCCGAAGTTGTGGTGTGGGCAGCCCCCGAATACTCTATCTAGTCTTTTTACGCTCGAAACCCCGCGTTCTTTCTTAAGAGTGCGGGGTTTTCACATGCCGTTTTCGTGGCGCGCTATCATGCGGCAACCCGGCGTATCAGGGTGTCTACGTTGTACTATGAAGGTATGGTTGAGAACTCACTCCGAGACGTTAAGCGCCTGATTATCATGCGTCATGCCGAAGCCGACTGGGGTATGGATGATTTCGATCGCCCACTGACTAAACGCGGGCATCGTCAGGCTGCGGATGCGGGCTCCTGGCTCAAGCAGAAGGGCTATATTCCCGAGCAGCTGATGTCTTCGGCGGCGCTGCGCACCCGGCAGACCACCACTTGGATTTCGGATGCGCTCGGTGAGCAGGCGCCTACCCCGCACCTAGACGAGGGTCTGTATGAGGTTCCTGCATCCCGGGTGCTGGCGCGCATTAACGGGGTTTCTGAGAGTGTGCGCACGCTTATGGTGGTGTCGCATCTGCCTGCGGTACAAGATGTGACCTTACAGCTTGCGAGCCCCGACTCTGACTACAATTCCCTGATGGACGCTTCCTATGGCTTTTCGCCTTCGTCCGTAGCGGTCTTTGAGGTGCCGGGGGAGTGGGCGCTTCTTGACGGTGCGGATGCGCGCCTCATCGACTTTATGAGCTTCTAAATCCTATCCGCAGTCGGCACGTTGCGCCCTCGCCCTTTCTTACTGAACCGCCGCTTTTTTCGACTGGGAGGGCAAGGTTAGCCAGGCGGAAACAAAGCTGCATCATAAGACAGACTGTAAAAATCTGATGCCCTACGGCCCCTAGGACGCAGCGAACCCCCGCACCTTCACGGTACGGGGGTTCGCTCTTTGGCGGAGACGGGGGGATTTGAACCCCCGGTCGAGTTCAACCCCGACCCTTCATTAGCAGTGAAGTCCATTCGGCCGCTCTGGCACGTCTCCACGGTGCACAAAACGAGTGCATCCCTATAAGAATATCGGGAGTAAGCAGGCTGGTCAATTCGGAATTGCCGACCAAACTTCCCCCATGAGCGAAAAACAACGCGCTATAGTTAGAGTTATTGCCACGCCCATTCACGCAGGCTGAAAACGGTTCCCCAGATATTTCCTACAGCAGGTAGACAGTGGGCAGGTCTAGTTGTCGCTTCTTGTCACCGAAAGGAATAGCTATGTCTGAGCATCACGCGGGAGAGCAACCGTCTCAGTCGCAAAACCCCCATCAGGGTGAGGACGCCTACGAGAAAACTCGCCCTCTCTCTGAGTCTTTGCCCGAATACACTAAGCTTTATCAGAACCAACAGCAGCCCGCTCCTAGACAGCAAGACTATCAGCAAACTGTTCCTCAGCAGTACTATCACCAGTCCGCCCCTCAACAGTACTATCAGCAGCCGGTATATGTGCAGCCCGTGCCCATGATGGCGGTCGTCCCCAAAACCCCGCAGCAGATTGCCGGTGAGCAGGCGGCACAAACCT
>ERZ773090.939-NODE-939-length-10961-cov-4.63836_pt1 | contig 10961 bp, 11 predicted proteins | sample MGYA00580579_ERZ773090 | MGnify/ENA primary metagenome ERZ773090 (study PRJEB29015, sample SAMEA2738014) | human oral metagenome | biome: human oral; feature: human-associated habitat; material: dental | place: China | collected 2132 ... | reverse complement strand
CCTCCAGGGTCATGCCGGCGGCCAGGGCCCGTTCGTGGGCCTGCTGAATGATAGGGCCATCGGCGGTGGGGTCGGAGAAGGGAATGCCCAGCTCGAGAATGTCGGCGCCGCCGGCCACCAGGGCCTGCAGCAGGGGCACGGTCAGGGCCGGGCTCGGGTCGCCGGCGCTGACATAGGGAATGAGGGTTTTACGCCGGCGGGCGGCGAAATAGGCTTGCAGTCGGTTCATAGGCTAATGCCGTCAAGGGCGGCGATGGTGTTGATGTCCTTGTCGCCACGGCCGGAGAGATTCACCACAATGTGCTGGTCCGGACGCAGCCGGGCCGCCAGCTGGAGGCCGTAGGCGACGGCGTGGGCGCTTTCCAGCGCCGGAATGATGCCCTCCCGGTGGCAGAGGGTGTGGAAGGCCTGAAGCGCTTCGGCGTCGGTGATGGCCACATACTGGGCCCGGCCCTGGTCTTTGAGCCAGGCGTGTTCCGGGCCGACGCCGGGATAGTCCAGGCCGGCGGAAACCGAGTGGGTGGCGGCAATCTGGCCGTCGGCGTTGCTCATAATATAGGTACGGTTGCCGTGGAGAACGCCCACCGGCGTATCCGGCGCGCTGAGCGGGGCGGCATGCTGGCCGGTGCTCAGGCCGAGGCCGCCGGCTTCAACGCCGTAGAGGGCCACGGACTTATCCTCCAGGAAGGGATAGAACAGGCCGATGGCGTTGGAGCCGCCGCCGACGCAGGCTACTAGCGCATCGGGCAGGCGGCCGAACTGTTCCTGGGCCTGGGCCTTGACCTCGTCGCCGATGACGCGCTGGAAATCGCGCACCAGCTGGGGATAGGGGTGGGGGCCGGCGGCGGTGCCGATGATGTAGAAGGTGTTGTCCACGCTGGCGGCCCAGTCGCGAAGCGCTTCGTTCATGGCGTCCTTGAGGGTGCGGCTGCCGCTTTCCACCGCCACCACCGTGGCGCCGAGCAGCTTCATGCGGTAGACATTGGGGGCCTGGCGGGCGACATCATCGGCGCCCATATAAACCACACACTCCAGCCCGAGCCGGGCGGCGACGGTGGCGGTGGCGACGCCGTGCTGGCCGGCGCCGGTTTCGGCGATGATGCGCCGCTTGCCGAGGCGCTTCGCCAGCAGGGCCTGGCCGATGGTGTTATTGACCTTGTGGGCGCCGGTATGATTCAAATCCTCGCGCTTCAGCCAGATTTGGGCGCCGGGGCTGAGTTCGCTCAGGCGCCGGGCGGGGTAGAGCGGCGAGGGCCGGCCGACGTAGTCGCGCAAATCCTGTCGAAACTCGGCCCAGAACTGCGGGTCATGCTGGGCGGCCGCGTAGGCCTCTTTCAGTTCAAGTACGGCCCGCATCAGCGTTTCGGCGACAAATATGCCGCCAAATGGGCCGAAATAGCCGCGTTCGTCGGGAAATGCGTTCATAGATTTTTCACCGTCTGGATAAAAGCCCGCATTTTAGCAGATGATTTTTGCCCCGGAGCGCTTTCCACCCCCGAGGAAACATCGACGGCATAAGGGCGGAAGCGCTGTAGCAGCTCGGCCACATTGTCCCCATTCAGACCGCCGGCAATGATGAGATTCGGCACCGTGGTGGGGATTTTCTCCCAGAGGAAACGCTTGCCGCTGCCGCCGGTGGCCCGGGTGCCGAAGCTGTCGAGCAGAAAGGAGGAGGCGCTGGGGTAGTGGTCGAGGTAGCGCAGCACCGCCGTACCGTCGTCCAGGTCGTTCATCGGCACCGCCTTGATGAAGCGCCGGCCAAAGGAACGGCAGAAGGCATCGGCCTCGCTGCCGTGGAACTGGAGCTGGTCGAGGGGCACCCGGCGCAGCACCGCCTCCACCTCCTCCTGGGACGGATTGACAAAGAGCCCCACCAGCGAAACGCAGGTGGGGGTATAGCGGGCGATGATTTCGGCGCTGAGAAAATCCACGTGGCGCTTGGAGAAGGGATAGAACACCAGCCCCACCGCATCGGCACCGGCGGCCACGGCCGCTTTCATATCGGCGGCGCTGGTCAGACCACAGATTTTGACCCGCACCGGCGCCAGCGAAGCGCTCATGGTTTTTTGCCTTCACCCGCCGCACTGCGACCGGGGGCTTTGTGCTCCTCCCGGGGGGCTTTGTCCTGGGCTTTATCCTGGGCCTTGCCCTTGGCTTTCTCTTCCCCTTTGGGCTTCTCATCGCCCTGGGCCTTCTCCTCGGCCTTGGCTTTTTCCTCGCCCCCGGCCTCGGGGTCGCCGTCCAGGGCCACCTTCACCCCCAGGGCCTTGCCCAGCGGCCGGTCGGCGGCCAGCTGCTCATTGGCCGGGGCAAAGATATTGACCGCCGTCAGCAGGTTAAGCGCTTCGTAGAGGGCAAAATCCTGTTCGGCCAGCGCCTCGCCCTGGCTGTCGCTGCTGGGGGCGGCACTGGCGTTCTCCAGACTGCGCAGATGGTAGGGCAGGGCGCTTTCCCGGGTGTTCTCGCCGCTGTCCTGGCTGTTTTTCACGCGCAGTTCATTGAGCAGCACCTGGGGCCGAATGCCCTCGGCCTGAATGGACTTGTTGGCCGGGGTGAAATAGCGCGCCGTGGTCAGCTTCAGGGCGCCGCCGTGGTAGAGCGGCGTAATGGTCTGGACGCTGCCCTTGCCGAAGCTGGGCTGGCCGACCACCAGGGCCCGGCCGTTGTCCTGCAGGGCCCCGGCGACAATTTCCGAACCCGAGGCCGAGCCGGCATTAATCAGCACCACCATGGAGGCGCCGTTGAGCAGGTCGCCGGGGGTGGCTTCGTATTTCTCCAGCTCGGTATCGTTGCGGCCGCGCACACTGACGATGGTGCCCTGCTCCAGGAACAGGTCGGCCACCTCCACCGCACTTTCCAGCAGGCCGCCGGGGTTGTTGCGCAGGTCAAGGATGATGCCGCGAATGGGGTATTTGACCCGCAGCGCTTCGATTTCCTTCTGCAGCCGTTCGCCGGTGTCGGTCTGGAACTGGCTGATGCGGATGTAGGCGAAGTTCTCGGTCAGCATGCGCGAACTGACGCTGTTGGTGTGGATAATTTCCCGCTTGATGCTGACGTTGCTGACGCTTTCGCCGCGCTGAATCAGCAATTTCACCTCGCTGCCCACGTCGCCCTCCAGCAGGCGATTGGCCTCGCTGAGGTTCAGTTCGGACACGTTCTGGCCGTTGATTTGATTGATGATGTCGCCGGACTGCAGGCCGGCCTTGGCCGCCGGGCTGCCCTCCAGGGCCGATACCACGCGGATGGAGCCGGCCTTCATGTCCAGCACCACGCCGATGCCGGCATAGTCGCCGTCGCTGTTGCGCTCAAATTCCACATATTCCTGCTGGTTCATATAGGCCGAATGCGGGTCAAGGCGGCTGAGCAGGCCGCGAATGGCGTTTTCCATCAGCTGCTGGCTGGAGACCGTTTCCACATAGTTCAGCCGCACCGCATCGAAGACATCGACGAAGGTTTTCAGGGCCTCGGTGGGAATGGTGTTCTCGTCGGCATTGACGTCGTCCAGGGAGGTGAGGTTCAGGGTGTTAATGGGCACCGGCGCCGGACTGGGGGCCGGGGCGTTCTGGGCGGCGGCCACGGTGCTGAGCAGCAGCCCCAGGGCAATGGCCCTACCAGGCTTTGGGATAGGCATAGACGTTATCGAACCCCTGGCTACGCAGATAGGTGGTGGTCTGGCCGGCGCGGGTGCCGGCTTTGCACACCAGCAGCACCTTCCGGCCCTCGGGAAGAAATTCCGTGGGCGAGGCCATGAGCACGTTCATTTCAATCTCCTCGTCGGCCTCGGGCAGCGGCCGCTGGCTGCACTCCTCCGGCCGGCGAATGTCGATGATGAAATAGCCCTGGTCGCGGGCCTCGCTGAGGGTTCCTGCAAAGTTCATAGAATCTCCAAAAGGTTTCGGGAAAGGGGAAGCGCTTCGGCCGGGGCCTATTCGACGATGACCCAGACCGGACAGTGGTCCGAGGGCCGGGGCCAGCTGCGCGGCACCACGTCGATGCCGGCGGCGACGATGTTCAGAGCACTGCTAACCAGCGTCAAATCAATGCGCAGGCCGAAATTATTGCCGAAGGCGTTCAGGCGGTAATCCCACCAGCTGTAGGCACCGCTGGGCTGGGTGGCCCGGGCCGCCAGCGGTGGCCAGTGGGCGCGGTAGTCCTCGGCACTCTGGTTCATGGCGCCATAGTTGCCCCAGCAGAACGGCCGCTCGTAGGGGTGGTGGACGCGGAAGGCGTCACGCAGGCCCAGGGCCAGCAGCCGTTGCAGGGCCGCCCGCTCCGGCGTCGAGGCCAACAGCCGTTCGCCCCGGTCGCCGCCGGCCTGGTCGTCGGCCCGGGGCACAATATTAAAGTCGCCGAGCACCACCAGCCGGGGGAAGCGCTTCAGCTCCGTGGCCAGGTAGCCGTGAAGCGCTTCGAGCCAACGCAGTTTATAGGTGTATTTATCGCTGTTCAGCGCCTGGCCGTTCGGCACATAGACACAAACCACACGCACATCGCCGATGGTGGCCGCCAGCAGCCGGGCCTGGTGGTCGGGGAAATGGGGCAGATTCTCCTGCACCTCCCGAAGCGCTTCCTTGGCGAGCAGGCCAACGCCGTTGTAGCCGGGCTGGCCGAAGAGATGGCGTTCATAGTGGGCGGCCGTGCCCCAGGAGTCGCTATTGACCTGGGCGGCGGGCTGTTTGATTTCCTGGAGGGCCAGCACATCGGGATTGTGGGCGGCCAGCAGGGCCGGCAGCTGGTCGCCCCGGATGCGGAGAGAATTCACGTTCCAGCTGAGCAGTTTGAGTTTCGTCATGGGCGAAGCGATTCAGTAAAATGGCGGAATTTTAACGAAAAAAGACGAGACCATGCGCGATTTACGCTTCTTTCTGGCCCAGCCGCTGGCGCCGGCCACCACCCTCGACGTCGGCGGCGACCTGCATCACCATCTTGCCCATGTGCTTCGGGCCGGCCCGGGCAGCGCCCTGGTGCTCTTCAACGGCGACGGCGCCGACTATCCGGCCACCGTCCTCGCCCTCGACCGCAAAACGGCCCGGCTCCACATCGACGCCCGGGTTCCCAACCCCAGCGAAAGCCCGCTGCACCTGACCCTCTACCAGGCCCTGCTCAAGGGCGAGGCCTTCGAGCGGGTGCTGCAGAAGGCCACCGAACTGGGGGTGCAGCGCATTGTGCCGCTGCTGAGCCAGCGCTGCGCCGCCAAGGGCGCCCGGCTGGAGCGCTGGCGTGGCATTGTCATTGCTAGCGCCATGCAGTGCGGCCGCAGCCGGCTGCCCGAGCTGGACGAACCCCGGCCCCTGGCCGAAGCGCTTCGGGACGAGGCCCCGGTGCGCTGGCTCTTTTCTCCCCACCACGGGCCGAGCCCGGCCCCGGCGGGAAGCGCTTCCGCCCTGGCCCTGCTGATTGGCCCCGAGGGGGGATTCAGCGACGCGGAGGTGGCCGAGGCCGTGGCCGCCGGCTGGCAGTGCCAACGGCTGGGGCCCCGCATTCTCCGCGCCGACACCGCCGCCACCGTGGCCCTGGCCCGGGCCCAGGAGCGCTTCGGGGATTTCTAGGCCGCCCCGACGAAGCGCTTCCCCCTAGCAATTGAGTAAATGATGAAAGAGTTTTTCCAAAAATTTTTTAGAGATTTGTTGGAAGAGGGCAGCCATGACCTCTACAACGAACGCCAGCTGCGCCTGAAGAATATGCGCCAGGCCAACCTGGCCCGCCTGGCCTTCTTCCTCTGCGGCGGCACCATTCTGCTGACCCTGATTGACGAGACCAATCTCTGGCGCCACGCCGACAGCCGCCGCCTGTTCTACAGCCTCTACGGCTTTTATATCTTCACCCTCATTCTCTTCAACCAGCTGTCCCGCCATTTCCCCGAGCGCATCGGTCCACTGAGCAATGGCATCTGCGATGCGGTGCTGCTGCTGGCCGGTGGCATTCTGCTGACCCGCTCGGACACCTGGAACATGCTCGCCGTCATTCTCTTTGCCTCGGCGGTGCTCACCGCCCGCACCCTGGACAACCGCGAAGGCCGCCGCTTCGCCCTCACCTTCGGCCTGATGCTGTTCTGCAGCTATTTTCTCGATGTCTACCTCGACTACAAATTCATCATTAAATATAAGGTCGGCTATCTGGGCACCCTCACCTCCCAGCTCGGTCGCTTCTTCGAGGTGGTCTTCATCAGCAGCGGCGAGGTTCTGATGCTCATCATGGTCAGCCGCCTGTCCAACCAGACCCGGGAAAGCCGCTGGGAGGCGCGCCAGAACAGCCGCAAGGCCGAACGGCTGCAGGCCCTGAATAATGCCATTCTGGAGAACATCAGCACGGCCCTGCTGGTGGTGGACAAGGAGGCCAACATTCTCACCATGAACCGCAGTGCCAGCCAGCTGCTCAACGCCGCCAGCTACGAACACGACGACAAGCTGATTAAGCTGTCCAGCGCCCTGGCGAAGCGCTTCGGCAAATGGCAGGAAATGAAGCTGCAGAATCCCCAGCCTCTGGAATTCAGCGGCGATGAATACAACGTCCAGTTCAACCAGCTCGGCGGTGCCGACCAGGTGCTGATTCAGCTGGAAAGCGTGCTGGAAAGCATGAAGCGCGTCCGCGAAACCCGGCTGCAGGCCCTGGGCCGGCTCTCGGCCTCCATCGCCCACGAGGTGCGCAACCCGCTGAGCATCATCAACGGCAGTGCCGACCTCATTCTGGAGAATCTGGAGGAGCCGGCCCTGATTGAGAACATGGCCGGCCGTATCACCAAGAACAGCGGCCGCATCAACAACATCATCGGCAATATGCTGGAAATCTTTAAGCGCGGGCCGGTGCAGAGCGAAGCGCTTCAGCTGAATAATTTCCTGCGCGAGGTGGCCGAGGAGGCCCGGCTGAACCAGCTGCTGGCCAGCGCCTACATCCGGCTGGAGCTGCAGGAGACGGAAAAATATCTGGTCTACTTCGACCGGGTGCAGCTGCGCCAGGTGGTGGACAATCTGCTGACCAACTGCGTGCGCCACTGCGGCCGGGACGACCCCATCATTACTATCTGCACCCGCCGGGGCCTGGGCGAACGCACGCTCTATCTGGACATCAGCGACAACGGCGTCGGCGTGGCCCCGGCCGACGAGGACCGCATCTTCGAGCCGTTCTATTCCAGCCAGAAGAGCGTCGGCCACGGCCTCGGCCTCTATCTGGTGCGCGAGCTCTGCCTGGCCAACCAGGCACAAATTAACTATCTGCGCCAGCCGGTGGGGGCCTGCTTCCGGGTGGCGATGGAATGTTTCCTCGACGACAACGCGGCGGGCGTCGCCTAGTTGTGCGGGTAATCCCTTATTTATTTGGAGGTTTTTATGCCAAGAGTACTGATTGTTGACGACGAACCGGACATCTGCGAACTGGTCAGCATGAGCATCGGCGGCGCCGGCTACATCACCGACACGGTGCTGACGTCCAAGGCGGCCATTAAAAAATTGAAGGAAAACCACTATGACCTGGTCTTTACCGATATTCGTCTGCCCGACGGCGACGGCATCGACCTGCTGTCCTATGTGCAGAAGAACTTCCCCCGGCTGCCGGTTTGCATCATGACCGCCCACGGCAACATGGACATGGCCGTGCGCGCCCTGCGCCTCGGTGCCTTCGATTTTGTCCAGAAGCCCTTCGACATGAAGCAGATGCGCCAAATCTGCAAGAACGCCATCGGCAACGCCGCCCCGGCGGAAAGTGCTCCGGCCAAGGGAGCACCGGCCCGGGCCGGGGGCAAGAGCGGCGGCAAATACCAAATCATCGGCGATTCGCCGGCCATGGTCAGCCTGCGCCAGATGATTGAGCGCATCGCCAAGTCGCTGGCGCCGGTGTTTATCCACGGCGAATCGGGCACCGGCAAGGAGGTGGCGGCGCGCAGCATTCACCAGCTCAGCGCCCGGGCCAATGCCCCCTTCATCGCCGTGAACTGCGGTGCCATTCCGGAAACCCTGGTGGAAAGTGAATTCTTCGGCTACAAGAAGGGCGCCTTCACCGGCGCCAACGCCGACCAGAAGGGCCTATTTGTCTCGGCCAACGGCGGTACCCTCTTCCTCGACGAGGTGGCCGATTTGCCCCTGGCCATGCAGGTGAAACTGCTGCGCGCCATTCAGGAACGGGCGGTGCGGCCCATCGGCGGCGACCGGGAGGAGGCCGTGGACGTGCGCATCATCTCCGCCACCCATAAGAATCTGGCCGAGTGCGTCCAGCGCGGCACCTTCCGCGAGGATTTGTACTATCGGCTCAACGTCATCAATCTCACCATTCCCTCCCTGCGCCAGCGCCCCGAGGACATTCCCCAGCTGGCCGAATACCTGCTGAAAAATCTGGCCCAGAATTCGGCCTATCCCGATGCCCGGCTAACCCCGGAGGCCCTGGAAAAACTGAAGGCCTACCGTTTCCCCGGCAACGTGCGCGAGCTGGAAAACATTCTGGAACGGGCCCTGACCTTCGCCAACAGCGCCGAAATTGGCCCCAATGACATCATGGTGCGCAAGGAGGAGGCGCCGGCCCCAACCCCGGCCCGTGCCCTCAGCGGCCGCGATGAAATGGTGCTGGACGAATATATGCAGAACATGGAACGGCAGCTGGTGCTGCAGGCCCTGAAGGACAACAATCAGGAGCTGGAGGCCGCCGCCCAGCAGCTGGGCCTGACCCCCCGGGCCCTGCAGCACAAAATGAGCAAGCTCGGCCTATGAAATCCTGGCGCGCCGTCGATTTGCAGCCCTGGCACACCTTGGCCAGCCCGGCCCTGGGCCGGGAGCTGCTGCAGCTGGAACGGCCCGAGGAGCTGGTACTGGTGGACGAGGACGACCTCATTCTCGGCGGCGGCAGCAATGTCATCTGCTGGCCGGAGGTCCGGCGGCGGCTGGTGCAGCTGTGCTTCACCGACCGGGAAATCCTCGCCGAGAGCGCCGACAGCGTGCATCTGCGCGTCGGCGCCGGCCTGAACTGGGCCGAGCTGGTGCGCTACTGCTGTGAACAGGGCTGGTACGGTCTGGAGAATCTGGCCGCCATTCCCGGCACGGTGGGAGCGGCGCCGGTGCAGAACATCGGCGCCTTCGGCGTGGAGGTGGGCGAACTCATCAGCCAGCTGGAAGTCTACGACCGCCGGACGAAGCGCTTCTTCTGGCTCGGCGCCGCCGAGGCCCAGTTCGGCTACCGCCAGAGCCTGTTCAAACGGCAACGGGCCTGGTGGATTACGCGGGTGGAGCTGGTGCTGAAGCGCCGGGGCCCGCTGCGCAAGGACTATGACGACTTGGCCGACTGCCCGGCCACGACGCCGGCGGCCATGATGGCGGAAATCAGCGCCCGCCGCGCCGCCCGGCTGCCCGACCCGAAAATCGAACCCAATGCCGGCAGCTTTTTTCACAACGTGCTCCTCGATGCCAGCGCCGCCAACGAGCTGCACCGGCGCGCCCCGGACGCCCCGCTGTTCCCCCAGGGCGACCGCTGGAAGGTGCCCAGCGCCTGGCTGATTGAACGCTGCGGCCTCAAGGGCCAGCGCGTCGGCCGGGTCGGCATTTCCGAGCGCCACGCCCTGGTGCTCACCAACCGGGGCGGCGACGGCGAGGAGATTTTGGCCTTTGCCGCCCTGGTACAGGCCGAGGTGGCGAAGCGCTTCGGTCTCTCACTGCAAATTGAACCGGAGCTGCTGCGCTGACCGGGGGGGAAGCGCTTCGTTCCACCAGCAAGGAAAACCCATGCCCAATCCCATTCGCGCCGTCGCCCTGGACAAGGACGGCACCCTTTTTAACACCGAAGCCCACTATGCCGCCGCCCTGAAGGCCGAACTGGCCGCCGCCGGCGCCCACCTGAGCCCGGAGCAGGCCACGGCCATCATCGGCCTCGACACGCCGCGCACCTTCGCCCGGCTCGGCCAGCTCTTCCCGACCCTGGACCTGGCCAGGCTGCAGGAACAGGTGCACCGCCACTATCTGCGTCTGCTTGGCCAACGGGTGGACTTCATGGCCGGCGCGCCGGAGCTGATTCGGGCCATCAAAGCCCGGGGCCTGCCGCTGGCCCTGGTCAGCTCCGACAACCGGGCCGGGGTCGAACACAATTTCCACCACAGCGCCGCCCCGGAGCTGCTGGCCCTCTTTGACCTCATCATCACCCTGGAGGACGTGGCCGCCCCGAAACCCAGTCCGGAGCCCTATCAAAAGGTAATGGAGCGCTTCGCCTTGGCCCCGGCCGAACTGCTGGTGGTGGAGGACAGTGTGCTGGGAGCCGAATCCGCCCGGGCCGCCGGGGCCACGGTGCTCTGCTACCGGCGCGAGCCGCTGGCCGGCTGTGCGGCTATCCAAAACCTCAGCGAGGCGCTGGCGTGGCTGTGAACCAACCGAAGCGCTTCGGCGCCAACCCCAAACCAGAGGGGAAGCGCTTCCCGTGGCACTAGAGGAGCTGCGCCTTAGCGGCGACAGAAAAACGCTGACGGTGGTTCTCGACGGAGAAGCTCACCCGTTGCCGGCGGAATATTTACGCGTCTTCTCCCCCTCGGCCGAGGTGCGCGGCCACGGCGGCCCGGCCCCGCTCATCAGCGGTAAGCGCGCCGTTTCCATCTACAAACTCCAGCCGGTGGGCAATTACGCCCTGCAAATCATCTTCAGCGACGGCCACAGCAGCGGCATTTACAGCTGGGCCCTGCTGGAGGAGCTGACCCGCCACCGGGAAGCCAACTGGGCCCGCTATCTAGCCGCCCTGGCGGCCGCCGGCAAAAGCCGCGACCGGCGCTGAAGCGCTTCCTGGGCCGCAAATTGCTTGGTTCGAAAAAATCATTTCCAAGGAGAAAAACATGAACCCGTTTATCGGCCCCAATTCTTTTTTCTATAAGTTCTGGCGCGCCCTGCGCTTCCTCTTCAAGGGCGGTAACTGGCCCTATCTGCTGGCGGCGCTGGCCATTGCCATTTTTCTGGCCCACCGGGCGGCCGGCGTAAATGACATGCTGACGCACTTTGCCCAGA
>ERZ773090.937-NODE-937-length-10970-cov-3.14421_pt1 | contig 10970 bp, 9 predicted proteins | sample MGYA00580579_ERZ773090 | MGnify/ENA primary metagenome ERZ773090 (study PRJEB29015, sample SAMEA2738014) | human oral metagenome | biome: human oral; feature: human-associated habitat; material: dental | place: China | collected 2132 ... | reverse complement strand
CCCCGCCGCCACCCCCGCCTCCTCCGGTCGAACCGGAACCCGAGCCGGAGCCGGTCGTGGCCGAGCCCCCCCCGAAACCCGAGCCCAAGCCCGAGTTCGAGGTGCAGAAGCCCAAGAAACCCAAGCCCAAACCCAAGAAGAAGGAGCCCCCCAAGCCCAAGGAACCGCCTCCGCCGAAGCCACCCGAGCCTTCGCCGCCGGCCCCGCCCGCGCCTCCCGCTCCGCCTGCGCCCCAGGCGCCCCCTTCCCCACCCGTGGAAGGCACGCCCAATGCGCCGGCCGGTGCCACACCGCAGGCAGGACGCGGCACGCCCGGACCGAAAAACGCACCCCGCGTGCTCACCGGCAGGCAGATTGCCTACATTCGTCAGCCCAAGCCGGTGTATCCCGCCTTTTCGAATCGCGCGGGTGAAACCGGCAAGGTCATCCTGCGCGTGCTGATCGACAAACAGGGCCGCGCGAACAACATCAAGATCGAAAAATCCTCGGGCTTCCCGCGCCTGGACGATGCCGCCGTGGCGGCCGCCCGCGGCGCCCTCTTCTCCCCCCTCATGGAAAACGGCGAGCCGCAAGAAGCGCAAGCGATTGTGCCGATCGTCTTTGAACTGGAGAACTGAACGTGAACGAACCCCAACAAACCCTGGGCTTTGCCCACTTCCTGCTGTCGGGTGATGCCATCAGCAAGGGCCTGCTGATCATCCTGCTGGGCATGTCGGTGGTGTCCTGGACGCTGATCCTCGTCAAGGGTGTCACCTACTTCCTGCGCCGCCGCCATGCCGAGCGCTTCCTGAAGATGTTCTGGGAAGCCCCGTCCATGCAGGCCGTGGCCAGGGACATCGCCTCCCATGGGGTGCATGATTCCTTCTCCCGCGTGACCGCCAACGCCCTGCAGGCCGTGCAGCACTATGCCCGCACCGGCGCCAACGGTGGCCGCATGGCCGAATCCGGCAGCCCGGCCGACTTCCTCACCCGCACCATCAAGAAGGTGCTGGACGAAGAGACCGTGAGCGCCGAAAACGGCCTGTCCGTGCTGGCCACGGTGGGTGCCACGGCCCCGTTCTTCGGTCTGTTCGGCACGGTGTGGGGCGTGTACCATGCGCTGGTCAACATCGGCCTGAGCGGCTCGGGCGGTCTGGACCAGGTGGCCGGCCCCGTGGGCGAGGCCCTGATCATGACCGGTCTGGGTCTGGCCGTGGCGCTGCCCGCCGTCATCGGCTACAACTGGCTGGCCCGGCGCAACCGCGTGGTGTCGGCCAAGCTCGACGCCTTCGCCTTCGAGCTGTTCACCTTCCTGTCGTCGGGCCAGACGCTGAGCGGTCACGCCGGCAACCGTACCGAAACGAAGGAAGCCTGATCGCCGTTTTCCGTTTCTCCGTTCATGGTGCGCTGCAGCCGGCCCCGGGCCGGCAGGCTCCGCGGACATCCAGCCCGGGCCAGTCGCTCTCCCCGGCTGCAGCACACCTCTCCGAAGGACTGACACACCATGGCATTTGCCAGTTTTGATTCCAAAGGCAGCAACTCCCCGATGGGCGAGATCAACATGGTCCCGCTGATCGACGTGATGCTGGTTCTGCTGGTGATCTTCATCGTCACCGCACCGCTGCTCACCAACTCGGTGAAGCTGGCGCTGCCGCGCGCCACCACCGCCCCATCCGAAAGCAAGCCGGATACCATCGAGTTCTCCATCGATCCGGATGGCAACCTGTTCTGGGGCAAGGACAAGGTCAGCCGCGAAGAGGCCGCCGCCCGCTTCAAGGAAGCCGGCACGAAGGATCCGCAACCGGCCGTGCACCTGCGCGCCGACGAGACCACGCCCTATCGCTATGTGGCCGAGACCATCGTCGATGCCTCGAAGGCCGGGCTTTCCAAGGTAGGCTTCATCACCCAGCCCGAGACCGAGAAGAAATAAGGCGCTTCATCCGGCAAGGCGCCTCATCCAGCCAGGCGCCCGGCGGCCAGTGATGTGACACGGGGATGCCCCTGCACATCGCTGGCCTTTTTGTTCTCAGGGCTGCGTCACAAAGCCCCCACGCTTACGGAATTTTCCATGACAGCTCCCACCCCCACCCTCGACACGCTCACCCCGGCCGATGCCCACGCCTGCTGGCAGATGTGCCAGGCGCTGCGCTGGCCGCACCGCGAGGCCGACCTGCTGCGCTTTCAGCAATGGGCCGAACGGCACGGAGGCACCGTGGCCCTGCGGGCAGACGGGCGCCTGATCGGCTGTGGCTTTGCCTTTTTCTGGGGCGAGACCCACGGCAACATCGGCATGGTCATCGTCGATGATGCCTGGCAGGGACGCGGACTGGGCAAGCAGATGTTCAACCAGCTGCTCGCCCTGCAGGGCAAACGCAGTGTGACCCTGCAGGCCACCCAGGCCGGGCTGCCGCTCTACGAAAGGATGGGCTTTCATGCCACCGGACGGGCGCGGCAGTTTCATGGCATCTGGCAGCCGGCAGCAGAAAGCCTGCCGGCAGACAACCTGGCGGGATCAGCCCCGGCGGGAGAAGGCGTGACAGGGGCCATGCACGCAGCGGTCGCAGAACCTGCTGCAGGGGCAGAACCCACTGCAGATATGACACCTGCCGCAGGACAATCCCATACAGCCAGTACCGAAAATGCTGCCAATACATCCCGGGCCAGCCATCTCCGCCCGCTGCAGCCCGCCGACCTGCCGGCCCTGCTGGACTGGGACAGCACCGCCCGGGGTATCGGTCGCCAGTGGCTCATCCGCGATCTGCTGCAGGGCCTGCAGCCCGACGAACGCTGCACGGTGAGCACGACGGCCGGTGGGCAGATCGACGGCTACGGTGTGCTGCGCCGCTTCGGGCGGGGCTGGGTGCTGGGACCGCTGCTGGCCCGGGATGAATCGTACACCCAGGCCCTGATCCGGCATCTGACGGCCGACCATGCCGGCCAGTTCATCCGCATCGATCTGGCGGCCGACGTGCTGGCCTTTGCGGCGCACGGCAGCCAGGCCCCCGGCCCGCAGCTCGGCGCCTGGCTGCAGGCGCAGGGGCTTGCCATGGTGGACGAGCCCGTCACGATGATTCGCCCGGGCACGATGACTGCGGAAACGCCGCCCCCCGTCATGGCAGGTACGACACGAACGACAGCGACGACTGGTGCGACAGAACCCGGTTCCGGCATCGCATCGGGCAGCGTTGCAGCAGGCGTTACCATCACTGGGGTACAGCCGCCCCACGCACCGGGTTTCTGCGCGCTGGTGGCCCAGGCCATCAGCTGATCCGACGGTGGCGCCGATCCTGTGGGGCATCGGCCGATCCTGCGGGGAGCATCAGCTGATCCTGCAGGCGTCATCAGCTGATCCGGCGGATTCGTCTGCTTTGCGCCCGTCGTTCCCGTCGCATGCTGCCCCCAAACCATCGGTGAACCGTCCGCCCCCCTCACGCCCCGTTCCCTTTCCCTGCGAGGTCATCCGCCCATGTCATTCACCCGTCCCTTCCCCCGCCCCCTGCTGACCGCTGCCCTGGGCGCCCTGGCCATGGGTCTGATGGCCCCCGCCTTCGCCGCCAAGAAGGAAGTGACCGACATCGAGGGACGCAAGGTGACCATCGCGTCGCCGGCCAAACGGGTGCTGCTGGGCTTTTACTACGAAGACTACATGGCCATTGGCACGGAAAAGGCCTTCGACCGGGTGGTCGGCCTGTCGCGCGAGGGCTGGGAGGGCTGGCGGCCAGCCAGCTGGGCCCTGTTCACGGCCCATCGTCCGTCGCTGAAGAAGCTTCCCGACGTGGGCGATGTCGAGACCCAGAGCTTTTCCGTGGACAAGGTGCTGGCGCTGCGTCCGGATGTGATCGTGCTGGCCCGGTGGCAGTACCGCAGCCTGGGCGCCGATGCCGACCGCCTGCAGCAGGCGGGCATTCCCATCGTGGTGGTGGACTACAACGAAGAGACCGTGGCCAGCCATGTTGCCAGCACGCTGCTGATCGGCGAAGTCACCGGCCAGCAAAAGCGCGCCCGCAAGATTGCCGACGAGTACCGCAGTGCCGTCGAAGCGGTGCAGGCCCGCATCGAGCAGGCTGGTCTGCCCAAACCGAAGGTCTATGCCGAATTCGGCAACATGGGGCCATCCGAATACAGCTTCGCCTACGGCCGCAGCCAGTGGGGCGCCCTGATCGACCTGGCCGGTGGCGACAACATTGCCGCTCCCTACGTCCAGTACTGGGGGCCGATGAACCCGGAACAGATCATCGCCGCCAAACCGGAGGTCATCCTGATCACCGGCACGGAAAGCAGCAAGGTTCCCACCGCCATGCGCATGGGCATCGACGTGAGCCGCGAGGATGCCCTCAAGCGGCTGGAGAGCTTTGCGCAGCGCCCGGGCTGGAGCAGCCTGCCCGCCGTCCGCAGCAAGCGCATTCATGGTGCGTACCAGGGGGCCTCACGCTCGGTGGCCGATTATGCGTCGGTACAGTACATCGCCAAGGCGGTCTATCCGTCACTGTTCCAGGACATCGATCCACAGGCCAGTTATCTGGGTTTCTACAAACGCTGGCTGCCGGTCGTACCGCGTGGGACGTTTTACGTCGAGCCCGAAACTGGCCACTGAGACACCGGAAAAACAGCGCTTCCCGCACCGGTCGCTCTCACAGCGGCCGGCATCCGGCACATACCGCCACCATGGCATTTTTGCCCCACCGACAGGCCAGAATACCACTGCCCGTTTACGGCCAGCGACCAGCGCTCAGCGCTCAGCGGTCGTTCGACGAACCCATCCACCAGCCGGAACGGGCGTCCTGCCCCAGCAGCTCCCACAGCACCGGCATGGCTTCCTTCAGGCTGGGGGCCAGCGTGTACGGTGGGTTGATCACGAACACGCCGCTGCCGTAGAGCCCGAAACCATCTTCCGGCGGGGCGCTGACCTGCAGGCGCACATCCAGCCAGTCGGTCAGGCCGGGCAGCCTGGGCAGGTTTTCGAGCAGCAACATCAGCTCGCGACGGCGCACGAGCGGGTACCAGAGCATCATCGTGCCGGTGGCAAAGCGTTCCAGCGCCTCGATCAGCGTGCGACGGGCCTTCGAATAGTCGCGCTTGTCCTCGTAGGACGGATCGATGACGACCAGCCCGCGGCGCGACACCGGCGGCAGCAGCGCCTTCAGCCCGGCAAAGCCGTCCTCGCCGAACACCTGCACCTGCCGGCGCCCAGCCGCGGCCAGATTGGACTGCAGCGCGCGGATCTCGCTGGGATGCGCCTCGAAGCAGCGCAGCCGGTCCTGCGGGCGCATGGCCTGCAGCGCCAGCCAGGGCGAACCCGGATACCAGCGCGGCAGGCGGCCGGCACGCACCACCTTTCCGGACGGCGCACCGGCCATTGAAGCTGCACCAGCCGCCGTACGCCGCTCCGGACCTGCTTCCACAGGCCCACCGGCACGACTGGACCGGTCCGGACTGGCTTCCGCATCCCTGCCGGCACGACCGGACCTGTCCGCCTTCGCTTCCCGTTCCCCCCGGCCTGCGACGCCCCGCTGCTGGCCATGCGCCGCATCGAAACGTGCCACGGCGTCGCAGTAATCCTTCAGCAGCGGCGGCAGTTTCTTCACCGGCCACAGGGCCTCGATGCCACTGGCGTACTCGGCATTCTTGCGGGCCGGGGCGGCATCGAGCCGGTACAGGCCGGCACCGGCATGGGTATCGAACACCCAGAACGCCTTGTCCTTCTGGGCCAGGTGACGCAGGATGGCCACCAGGATGGCGTGCTTGAGCACGTCGGCATGATTGCCGGCATGAAAGACATGGCGATAGCTGAACATGGGGTGCGCCTGGGACGTGTTATGAACGCATGCTGGTCAGCGCGTGTATGAGCGCATGACACGCGCTACACGTCTTCCGGCTTGACGATGGTGCGCACCCGCTTGTGCCGCACCACCACCACCCCGGCAGGCGGGGGCGGCGCCCGGCGCGGGGCCGCTCCGGCCGGACGCGATGCCGACAGGCGTGAGCCCTCGATGCGGCCGCCCGCCTCCCGGTTGATTTCCACCCGGGGCCGGGGGGCCGCCTCGATAGCCGGCTGCCGCCAGACGCGGGGGGGCTGGCCGCTACCATGGGCACGGGTACCGCCATCCATCTCGGGACGGCCTCCCTCGTCGCGCTGGCCGGAGCGGCCGCCGACCGTGCGGGCCGGCTTGCGGGCGGACGACGACGGCCGGCTGCCGCCGCGCTTCTGGGCGCGCATCACGCTGCTGACGGCATGGTGATAGAGCGCCACCTCGCCGCTGCGGGTCTGCAGCAGCAGCATGTTGGAATCGAACGAACGGATCTGGCCATGCAGGCAGGTACCGGTGACCAGATAGACATCCACCCAGGTCCGCGCACGGCGCAGACCGTTGAGCATGGTGAACTGCTGGTTCAGCAGAGGCAACGCATCGTCGGCGTCGGGGCCGGACGGTGGCGCCGGCGGGGCGAGTCCATCCGCGGGGGACAGGCTGGGGGAAGGACCGTCACCCGCTCCGGACGGCGCTGCCTCCCGTGCGGGTGATTCCGCGTTCTGTTCGGCTGCATCACTTCCGCTCACAGACTTCCTCCGTTGTACTCGCATTTGAATGAACACAGAAAGCCCACGAGCCGGAACACAGGCGTCTGGGCACAACCCCTGCAATTATCGGCCCGATCAGGGCCGCAGGGCAAACGGCCCCTTCACGAGCCGTAGCACCCGGCAACACATACCCACAAAACAGGCTGGCCCTTCCCCCTGGAGCGGAAAGGCCGGGGCACGGAGCCACGTCGGCGCATGACATGCACGGCTGCGAAGACCCCACGCTGCGGGCGCGCACTTTCCGCCCCGGCAGCGCCCCACCCAGCAGCGCCTCACCCAGCAGCACCTCACCCAGGAGCACCCCGTTCAGCAGCACCCCACCCTGCCACGCCCGCCGTAGCGGGCGTCCTGACGGTTGCGGAAGAACTCCTCGTAGCTCATGGGGGTCTGCCCGGGATGCACGCGCTGCACGTGGGCCACATAGCGCTCGTAATCGGGCATGCCCACCATCAGCCGCATGGTCTGGCCCAGATAGCGCCCGCCGGTTCCCAGCGAGCGCCTGAGCGCAGCACCGAACACCGAGCCGCCCGCCTGGCGCGCCCGCGCGCCTGCAGCCGCAATGGTCGCGGCTTCGTGCTTGCCCTCCGCCATGTCAGTGTCCTCCCGGACCGGCGGCCGCCTCGGCCGGCAGCGGTTCATACGGCATTTCGGCCGTGGAGGGTTCGGGACGACGGCGGGCCTCCATCACGGACTTCACGCCAAACACCGCCACGCTCACCACCACCAGCATGAACAGGCCGCACAGCGCTGCATCGACATAATCGTTGAACAGCACCTGCTGCATCTGTTCCAGCGATTTGGCCGGCGCCAGCACCTTCTGCTCGGCCAGTGCCTCCGAATACTTGCGGGCGTGGGCGAGGAAGCTGATTTTCGGGTTCTCGTGAAAGAGTTTCTCCCAGCCGGCCGACAGCGTGCAGACCAGCAGCCAGAGGGTGGGCAGGATGGTCACCCAGGCGTAGCGGTCTTTCTTCATACGGTAGAGCACCACCGTACCCAGCACCAGCGCCACCGCAGCCAGCATCTGGTTGGCAATGCCAAACAGCGGCCACAGCGTGTTGATGCCGCCCAGCGGATCGACCACGCCCTGATAGAGGAAGTAGCCCCAGGCCGCCACGCACAGGCCGGTGGCCACCAGGTTGGCCATCAGCGAGTCGGTCCGGCGCAGCGACGGTGCCACCGTGCCCAGCAGGTCCTGCAGCATGAAGCGGCCGGCACGGGTACCGGCATCGACCGCCGTCAGGATGAACAGCGCCTCGAACATGATGGCGAAGTGGTACCAGAAGGCCATCATCGCCTTGCCGCCAATGGCCTGGTGCAGGATCTGCGCCATGCCCACCGCCAGCGTCGGTGCGCCACCGGCCCGCGACAGGATGGTGTGCTCGCCCACATCCTTCGCCGTGGCCACCAGCACATCCGGCGTGATCACGAAGCCCCAGCTGGAGACCGTCTGGGCCACCGCCTCGGGGGTCGTGCCGATGAGTGCCGCCGGGCTGTTCATGGCAAAGTACACGCCCGGATCGATGACGGAGGCCGCCACCAGCGCCATGATGGCCACGAACGATTCCATCAGCATGCCCGCATAGCCGATGAAGCGGGCCTGACGCTCGTTCTCGAGCAGCTTGGGCGTGGTGCCCGACGAGATCAGCGCATGGAAGCCCGACACCGCCCCGCAGGCAATGGTGATGAACAGGAACGGGAACAGGTCGCCCGACCACACCGGGCCGGTGCCGTCGATGAATTTGGTGACGGCCGGCATCTGCAGGCTGGGAGCCACCACCAGAATGCCCAGGGCGAGGCCCACGATGGTGCCGATCTTCAGGAAGGTGGACAGGTAGTCACGCGGGGCCAGCAGCAGCCACACCGGCAGGATGGAGGCCACTGCGCCATAGCCGATCAGGATCCAGGTCAGCGTCTTGCCGTCGAGGTCGAACATCGGCCCCCAGGTGGGGCTCTCGGCCACGTTCTGGCCCAGCATGATGGCCAGCATCAGCAGCACGAAGCCGATCAGCGAAATCTCGCCGATGCGCCCCGGGCGGATGTAGCGCAGGTACACCCCCATGAAAATGGCAATCGGAATGGTGGCCGACACCGTGAACAGCCCCCACGGCGAGTGCGCCAGTGCCTTCACCACGATGAGGGCCAGCACGGCCAGGATGATCACCATGATCATGAACGTGCCGACCAGCGCAATCACGCCCGGCACCGGCCCCAGTTCGGCCTTGACCAGATCGCCCAGCGAACGGCCATCGCGGCGCACGGAAATGAACAGCACGATGAAATCCTGCACCGCACCGGCAAACACCACGCCCGCCAGAATCCACAGCATGCCCGGCAGATAACCCATCTGCGCGGCCAGCACCGGCCCCACCAGCGGCCCGGCCCCGGCAATGGCTGCAAAATGGTGGCCGAACAGCACATATTCATTGGTGGGCACGAAATCGAGCCCGTCATTGTGTTTCCAGGCCGGCGTCATCCGCGTGCCATCCAGCCCCAGAACCCGGTCCGCGATGAACAGACTGTAATAGCGGTAACCGATCAGATAGACGCAGACGGCGGCAATCACCACCCACAGGGCGTTGATGGTTTCTCCGCGCGAGAGTGCCACCACCCCCAGCGCCCACGCCCCCAGCAGGGCGGCAACCCACCAGCCCAGCTGATGGAACCAGGGCGAACGCTTCGAGGGATCAGAACCGGAAGCTGACATGGTTTTCTGTCTCCGAAAATGCCGGCCAACCCGCACCGGCGACATGTTGATGAAGAACGGAACCTGCGCGGGACAGATGCATCCATGAGGCGCATACCCCAAAGACATGTACCCATGACACGTACCCATCGGGACATGTGCGTCGCATGAAGCATGCATCAATGGGACTGCGCTCCTGAAGCGCCCTGTGCCCGGCGGCCGCCCGCAGTTATTTTGCATCCATCACCCATGCTCATGAAACATCACGTGCGAGAAACATCCGGCTGTTAGGCTGACGGTTTCGTCCTGCCCGATGCACCGGCAACGCCACGGCACCGGACAGACGGCATCCACCCTCTTTCCCCGACAACCGCGCTGTACGCTGCGTTTTTGCAGGATCTGCCGCCATTGCCGGCATCGGCCGTAACGGGCGGCAGCGGCCGGCTCCGGTCAATCCCTGTCTTTACCCGTACGGGCCGGATCCGCACAATGGGCCCGGGCCACCGGCCAGGGAAAGGACATTCTGCCGAAAGGCACGCCTTTCATCCCATATTGCAAAAACACGCGTCATCATATGCAAGGAGACCACCCATGACCGTCGCTGCCATCGATGATCCCGCCCTCGTCGCAGAACTCGTCCCCACCGGCCGCCTGCGCGCCGTCATCAACCTCGGCAACGCCCTGCTGGCCCACCGTCAGCCCGACAGTCCCGAGCCGGCTGGTGTCTCGGTCGATTTGGCCCGCAGCCTCGCCCGCCTGCTGGGGGTGGAGCTGGACCTGATCCCGGTGAACATCGCGGCCGAGGCCGTGGCCGCCGTCACGGAGGAGCGGGCCGACATTGGCTTCTTTGCCATCGACCCGGAGCGCGGGGCCGGCATCGGCTTCACGGCACCCTATGTGCTCATCGAGGGCGCCTATCTGGTGCTCAAAAACTCTCCGCTGACCGACAATGCCCAGGTCGATGCCGAGGGGCACCGGATCGTGGTCGGCAAGGGCAGTGCCTACGACCTCTGGCTCACCCGGAACATCCGGCATGCCACCCTGGTGCGCGCTGCCTCCTCCCAGGCCGTGGTCGACACCTTCATGGCCGACCGGCTGGACGTGGCCGCCGGCGTGCGCCAGCAGCTGGAAGCCGACGCCGCCCGCGTGCCCGGCCTGCGCCTGCTGCCCGGCCGCTTCATGGTGATCGAACAGGCCATGGGCCTGCCGAAGGGGCGCAGCGAGCGCGCCGCCGGCCTGCTGAAGAGCTTCGTCGAGCACGCCAAGGCCAGCGGCGCCGTGGCCGCCGCCCTGCAGGCCCATCATATTCATGGAGCCAGCGTGGCCCCGGCGGCCACCCAGCCCTGATGAGGCTCCCTGCCCGACCGGCTGTCAGGCAGGCGTGACACAATCATCGGACGAGGGGCGCCGGGACCCCGTCCGGTTTGACAGCGGGGCGGCCCTGCAGGCATCCTTCGGCCCGGCCACACTGCAGCAAAAACCCGGCAACACACCCTGATTCATCAAGAAAGGGCAATTTGCGCATAACATTGAGGGTTTCCACTGAAATCGGCCTCTACGACGGACGGATCCGCACAAGGGGGCCCCGTGGCCTCCTGGCCCGTCAGCCCGACGGCCAGCCCGCCCGTTCCAAGGACTGACATGACCGCGTTCGCCCCCCAAAACAGCTACTCCAAGGAAGAACTGATCGCCTGCGGCAAGGGCCAGCTGTTCGGCCCCGGCAATGCCCGG
>ERZ773090.936-NODE-936-length-10981-cov-6.44536_pt1 | contig 10981 bp, 8 predicted proteins | sample MGYA00580579_ERZ773090 | MGnify/ENA primary metagenome ERZ773090 (study PRJEB29015, sample SAMEA2738014) | human oral metagenome | biome: human oral; feature: human-associated habitat; material: dental | place: China | collected 2132 ... | reverse complement strand
CGGATGGGGTAGTACTCGAACAGGAAATCGAAGATGGGGTGGGTGGTGCCGGCTTTACGACGGGCGAGGTGGTCGTCCGTGTAGCGGCGGGCACGGGTGATGTGGTTGTTGTTTTGGGCGCGCCATTCGGTTTCGGTGAGGATGTTCATGCTGCTGGTGGTGTGGTGTTGCCGCCACGGTTATTGCTGTGGGTCCAGTCGTTGAAGGTGCCAAGGTATTCTTCGATAAGATCTTCGAGAGTAACGACGCCGACGACGCGGCCGTGATCCCGGACTTGGGCCATGTGGGCGGATTTATGGTGGAGGTCGTGGAGAGCCCGGTCGAGGGTTTCGTTAACGTCGATATTGTGCAAGGGACGAATCTCGCTGCGGTGAACAATAGCGTTGGGTGGGTAGGTTTTGCCGGCGTCAAACCGGTCGAGGACGTCTTTGACGTGGACATATCCCTGGAAGGTGCCGGGGGTGATTTCGACTGGGAAACGGGAGAAACCGGTTTCTCGGACGGCTTGTTCAACGTCGGTGAGCAGGGGACCGCGGGCACCGAAGGTGAGGGTGCGGACTTTGGTGAGAGGGATCATGACTTCGGCGAGGGTGCGACCGCTGCGGAGGGCCTTGCTGAGACGGGCGTGTTCTTCCGCATCGAGGAGGCCCTCGGAGCGGGATTCGGTAATCATGGTTTTGAGCTGGTTTTCGTCGACGGTGGCATTAAGCTCATCGCGCTGTTCAATGCCAACGAGTTTGAGGGTGTGGCGGGCGACGGCGTTCATCATGCTGATGAGGGGACGAGAGAGTCGTGCCCAAAACAGTAGTGGGGGAGTGAGCCAGATGGCGAGGGTTTCCGGGTTGGTGAGGGAAATGTTTTTGGGCACCATTTCGCCAAGGAGGATATGGAGATAGGTAATGATGGCGAGGGCGAGAACGAAAGAAAGGGGGTGGAGGAGCTGGTGGGGAATGCCGAGGTGTTCGAAGGGGATTGTTAGGTAGTGGGCGATGGCAGGTTCGGCGACTTTGCCGAGAATGAGGGAGCAAATGGTGATACCGAGTTGGCAGGCGGCGAGGTTGATAGAGAGGTGTGATATGGCGCCGAGGACTCGGTTTGCTCTGGTATTGCCGTTGGCAATGAGGTTTTCGATGCGGTCACGGCGAGAAGAAATGAGGGCGAATTCGGCAGCAACGAAAAGGGCATTGCCGCCGAGGAGTGCGATAATGAGGGTGATGGTGGTGATGACTCCCATAGCTTCTTCCTTAGTTTAGGTTGGTGGTGGGGGTGAGGAGTACTTTGTCGACGCGGCGGTCTTCCATGGCGAGGACAGTAGCATGCCAGGTGGTTGGCGGTGGAGTAATGTCGTCGGTTGGCTGGTTGGCGGTGGGTGGGAGTATGAGTTCGTCGCCGGTTTTGGGGATGCGTCCGAGGTTATACATGATGAGCCCGCCGAGGGTTTCGTAGGGGCCTTCGGGGGCAAGGTATCCGAGGTTTTCTTCCAGTTCATCGAGACGGACGAGGCCGGAGATAGTCCAGGTGCTGGTGGTGTTTTGGTGAAATTCTTGTTGTTCTTCTTCGTTGTCGTGTTCATCGTAGACGTCGCCGAGGATTTCTTCGATGACATCCTCAATAGTGATGAGGCCGGCGGTGCCGCCGTATTCGTCCTTGACCAGGATGACTTGGGCGCCAGCGGCGCGGACAGTATTGAGTACAGCGTCACCATCGAGGGATTCGGGGACGGCGCGGACGGTGTGGGCGATGCTGCCCAAGGTGGTGGTGGCACGCTGGTGGGTGGGGATAGCGAAGGCGTCTTTGTAATGGACGATACCGATGGTGTCGTCAAGGTCGCCGTTGACGACAGGGAAGCGGGAATAGCCGGTGGTGGCGGCCTTGGCGAGGAGGTCAAGGATGGTGTCGTCGTGGGAGAGGGTCTCGATGGTGGAGCGGGGGGTCATGAGCTCCTCGGCGGTGGTGGCGCCAAAAAGGAGGGAGCGGCCGAGGAAGTTGGCGATGGTTTCGTCGAAGCCGTCGTCGCCGACAGAATTGCGGACTAGGGTTGTGAGCTCTTGGGCGGACCGGGCGGTGGCGAGCTCGTCGGCAGGCTCGATACCTATGGCGCGGACGAGGGCATTGGCGGTTTTATTAAGGAGGGTGATGAATCCTTTAAAGATGAGGTTGAAGGCGTGGGCAGGTTGGATAGTAAAACGGGCGGTACGAATGGGGTTGGTGATAGCAATGTTTTTAGGGACAAGCTCGCCGAAGACCATGGAAAGGAAAGTGGCGATGATGAGAGCGAGGACGAGGGCCGTTGGGGTGGTCCAGGTTTCACTCAGTCCGGTGAGGCGAAGAAGAGGATTGAGGAATTTAGCGAGGATAGGTTCCGCGAGGTAACCGGTGGCGAGGGTGGTGATAGTAATGCCGAGCTGGGCGCCGGATAGGACAAAAGAAAGGTTATGGAAGGCGCGTTTGACTGCGTGGGCGCGGGAATCGTTGTGGGCGGCGAGGTCTTGGTCGATGGTGGCGCGTTCGAGACCGGTGAGTGCGAATTCGACGGCAACGAAGAGGCCGGTGCTGGCGGTGAGGAGGATGAATCCTATGAGTGACAGTATGGAGAGGAGGAGATCCATGGTGGCTAGTTTCGGTGTCGACGATTGGTTGAGCGGACCTAGGAGAAAATCCTAGGTCCGCTGGTTGTGGTATGGGTTAGGCTTCGATTTCGGTGCGGTTACCGGACCAAAGGGTGTGGTAGGTGCCGGGCTTATCGACGCGCTGGTAGGTGTGGGCGCCGAAATAGTCGCGTTGGCCCTGAATAAGGGCGGCGGGAAGCCGGTCGATGCGGAGACTGTCGTAGTAAGACAGGGAAGACGCGAATACGGGGATGGGCTGGCCGATTTGGGTGGCCAGGGTGACGACGCGACGCCACGAATCGATGAGGCCGGCGAGCTCGGCCTTGAAATAGGGGTCAAGAAGGAGGGTCGGTAGTTCGGGATTGGCGTTGTAGGCCTCGACGATGCGGTTGAGGAATTTCGCGCGGATGATGCAGCCGCCACGCCAGATGGTGGCGAGGTCGCGGGGGTCAACATTCCAATTGTGGTCGGCGGAGCCGGCGGTGATTTCGTCGAACCCTTGGGCGTAGGCCACGAGTTTAGAGGCGTAGAGGGCGCGGCGAACGTCTTCGATAAAGGTGTCGCGGTCGACGCCGAGTTCGGCAAGGGTGGTGAGGGTGCCGGAGGGCAGGTTGCCGATGGTGGCTTGGCGTTGGTTCGTGGCCCCGGAGAGGGCGCGGGCGAAGACGGCTTCGCCGATGCCGGTGACGGGAATCCCAAGGTCGAGGGCGGCTTTGACGGTCCAGCGGCCGGTGCCTTTTTGACCGGCGGAGTCAACAATGAGGTCGATGAGCGGCTTGCCGGTTTCGGCATCCACCTGGGCGAGTACTTCGGCCGTGATGTCGATGAGGTAGGAGTCGAGGTCGCCGGCGTTCCAGGTGCGGAAAACCTCGGCGATTTCGGCGGGGGTCATGCCGGCGCCGTAGCGGAGGAGCTGGTAGGCCTCCCCGATGACCTGCATGTCGGCGTATTCGATGCCGTTGTGTACCATTTTGACGAAGTGGCCGGCACCGTCGGGGCCGATGTGGGTGACGCAGGGGACACCGTCGACGTTGGCGGCGATGGATTCGAGGAGGGGCCCGAGGGCTTCCCAGGTTTTTTCTGGGCCGCCGGGCATGATGGCTGGCCCGTTGAGGGCACCTTCCTCGCCGCCGGAGATGCCGGCGCCAACGAAGTTGAGGCCGCGATCGGCTATTTCTTGTTCGCGTCGGATGGTGTCGGTGTACAAGGCATTGCCGCCGTCGATGATGATGTCGCCATCGTCCATGGCGTCGGCGAGTTGATGAATGACAGCATCGGTGGCGTTCCCTGCCTGGACCATGATGATGGCGCGGCGGGGTTTTTCGAGGGAGGCCACGAAATCGGTGATGGTTTCGGAGGGAATGAAGTCGCCTTCGGTGCCGTGATTGGCCATAAAGTTATGGGTTTTTTCCGTGCTGCGGTTATAGACCGCGACGGTGTGGCCATTGCGTGCGAAGTTGCGTGCGAGGTTGGATCCCATGACGGCGAGTCCGACGACGCCGATTTGGGCCAGATTGCCTTGTTCAGTCATGGTTTCTTAGTCTAGCCCCCAATGGGGGAATAGGAAATATGCAGCGGTGTTGATGCAAGGTTGCGGCACGATTTTCCCGCCCATATTTTTATGTTTGTCTTATGATATTACTGCGTACAAGCATTCTCTTTGCGTAGTATTCTTATTTTTAATTTCCATATCGGGATTATATTTTATCTAAAAAGCAGTTAGTTTCTTTATCAATATTACTGTACCTGGCGATACATAATGATATCTTTATGCGTAACGTTATTGCAGTTTAAGGCATATTTTGAAAATAGCATTGAGATAAAATTGCTCATTGATTGATGTATAAGGTGATATATGTGGAATATATTTTCATACAATAGAATTGGGACATACTGGTAATATTGCGAAAAGATAGGTGCTAATTTTTAAGAAATAATAGATATCATTGCGGTCAAAATAAGATAAAAACCACCCGTAAAAAGTGACGACGGTCACTTATTTCATGGGTGACCGTCGTTAGGAATCTTTCGCATATTATATGTAAAACATGGACCATGCGAAAAAATATTTATACCGTTTAACCTGGTATTTTACCAATATCTTTCGTGGATTTTTGGTCCGAAATACCGCAGAATGACCGCACCGCGTCGCGGACCTCGTCTTCCGCCCCCGGCCACAGGTGCGCATACACGCCCAGCGTTGTTGCCGGCGACGAATGCCCCAACACTCGCTGCACCACCGACACGCTCACCCCGGACTCGATCAGCTTAGAAGCGTAATAGTGACGTAAAGCGTGAAAGGTTGTGGTTACCCCAACTCGTTTCGTCAGGTTTTTAAATTGGGTTCCGATCGCCAGGGAATTATAGGGTTCGCCGCTTTTCGCCGCGAAAATGGTTTCCTCCCGGCCGCGGGGTCGTTCCCGCAGTTGCGTGTTGAGCGCCGCCAGGGTTTCTTCCGTGAGCGGAACGGTTCGGGAGGCCCGCCGCGATTTTGGGGCGGTTGGTCCCGCACTATTCTGGCTCACCTGTTGGGAAACGTGCAGTTCCCGGCGGAAGAAATCCACGTCCTTGACTCGCAACCCCCCGATTTCGCCGCCGCGCAGCCCCGTGGTGGCCGCCACGATAATCATGCGGGCCAGCTGCAAGTTCGGTGACACCCCCCGGCCGGACGAGTAGGCCGCCTGAATCAGGGCCTGGATTTCCTCGGTGTCTGGGATATCGTCGCGCTCTACCTGCTTTGATGCGGATGAAATCACCACGCCTCGCATGGGGTGGCGTAAAATCACGTCGTCGTTGACCGCCTGGGTCAAAATCGCCCGCAGCTGGCCGGCGATCATGCTGATCGTGTTTGCCGCCAGCGGGCTGCGGTCCGACACCCACGGCCGCCCGGTTTCTAAAACGTGCAGCCAGGAGCGGACCATTGCCGGCCGCAGCGCCGTGATTGGGATGGGGGAGAGGTCACCAAGGTTCGCCAATAGGTAGTTTCGCGCCTGCCGGGTATTGGGTTTCGCCGACTGGGAGAGTTTCTTTTTCACCAGGTCATGCACGGTGATGGTGCTGGTTTGCGGGTCCAACCACTCGCCGCGGCGGACGGCGCGGATCTGGTCATCCTCCCACGCCTTCGCCTCCCGCTTGGTTTTGAATGTTTTACTGTGTTCCTTGCCGGAGGCATCACGGTACCGCCCCTGCCAGCTGATCCCGGTGTTTCGTACCCGCTTTGTTGGCATGGACCGCACCCCTACGATAAAAATTTTCTCTTGGCTATCCCATATATGATAGTGAAAATTATGTGAGCCAGGAAGCTTATTATCCACGTGCTACTGAAAATAAGTAGGCTAATTACTATGACACATACAGAAATCCCCAATACTGCGGCTGACTTGTTGGAACTACTGCATAACATGGGGGAAAATGGGCTACACATTCGAGAACTAGCCCGTCTCAATGATCTTTCCGGCGGATTCTGCAATCAGCTTGGGTTGCGGTTTACCGAGGCGGATCGGGAACACATTGTGGCTGAATTGCATGTGACCCAGGAGCATTTGCAGATCACCGGCATAGTGAACGGTGGGGTGTGCTGCGCGATTGCGGAAACCGTGGGGTCGATCATGGGGATCACCGCCAGCAATGGGAAAGTGGTCGTGGGCATTAATAACAACACGAACTTCATTGCCCCGGTATCTGCCGGGGTTATTACCGCCGAGGCGAAAGTCATTCAGCCGGGGCGGCGCACCCAACTCATTTCCGTGGACATGTTCCACCGGGGCCATTTGGTGGCCACCTCGATAGTGCGAACCATGGTGATTGATGAAAAGAACTAAAGCCAATTGCGGCGTTTAAACGCCCACCATACTGCGATGACAATGACGACCATGAGGCCAAGGGCGCCGAAATAACCATACTTCCACGCCAGTTCCGGCATGTTTTGGAAGTTCATGCCGTAAATGCCGGCCACCAGTGTGGGCACGGCCGCCATGCCCACATAGGCGGAGATGGCACGCATGTCGGCGTTTTGTTGCAGGGAAATCTTCGCCACGGCGGCATCAATGAGGGCGGTGAGCCGCTCGTTGGAGCTATTGACCGAGTCTTTGGCCACGATCTCGTGGTCCAGCACGTCCCGGAAATAGCTGCGTAGTTCCTCACCCTCCTTACGGGTTTTCAACAACTGGTTGAAGGTGCTCAGCGCGGGTTCGAGGGGGTTAATGGCGTGCCGCATCTCTAGAACCTCGCGTTTGAGCAGGTAGATTTGGTCAACGTTGAGTTCCGATTGGGGGGTGAAGACTTCTTCTTCCAACACGTCGACGTCTTCGGAAAGCTCGTTGGCGGCCCTGCGGTAGTCGTCGACAAGCGCGTCGGCAATGGCCCATGCCAACCCCAATGGTCCTTGCTTGGTGGCGGGCTCGTTGTCGGTGATAGTGATACGGGATTTCAGGTCCGGCAGGGGAGTGTTGTGGCGGATAGTGATAATGAAATGCTTACCCAACACCATTTGTACCTCACCAACCTCAATAACCTGGCGGGATTGCTGCACCGAATCTTGGCGGTTATCAAAATCGGAGTATTTCACGGATTTCAGTACCATGAATATTTGGTCATCGTAGGTTTCCACCTTGGGGCGTTGGTGGGCAGCAACGATGTCATCAATGATGAGATCATGGACCTTAAATGAGTCCGCAACCGCGTGCATGTGGTTGGCGTTAGGTGCGTTGAGACTCAGCCACACAAACCCATGCGGGTGCCCACCCTCCCGTTTCGCCTCGGCCAAATGACGATGCAGGGTTTCCAGGGCGCCGGCATGCTGCTTGAGTTCCCCGGGCATGCGGATGCCATCGATGAAAATGCAACAATGATCGACTACATCGGCGAACGAACGATGCGGGGCGGGAGGTTTCTGCGCCGCGGTGGTGACTGAGGGGATGAGATTTTTAGGAGTAAGGGGAAACCTGCGGCGAGACATATCACTCTCCTTAAATATTTTTAGTGTGGGGTTACTAGCAGCTAGACTGTAGCGCATGCCAACCTGGAACGAAATTGTAAAAAACAACCCTGCTCACTCTATCAACTATGCCAACCGATGGCAGATGTTGGCAGAACAGGGGCATGACATTGTTGGTGAGGCGCGGCTTATCGACGCCATGGCGCAGCGGGAATCCCGCATTTTGGACGCCGGCTGTGGTCAGGGTCGACTCACGGGATTCCTCACCGATCGGGGGCACACCGTGGTGGGGTTTGACGTTGACCCGGTGCTGATCGACATAGCCAAGGAGGCAAACCCCGACGCCACCTTCTATGTGGGGGATTTAAGCACAGACGAAATCCCCGAATCCGACTTCGATCTCATCGTGTCCGCCGGCAACGTCATGGGGTTCCTCGCGCCGGAGGGTCGCCAACCAGCCCTTGACCACCTATATCGGGCGTTGAAAAACGGTGGGCGGGCCGTGATCGCTTATGGTAGTGGACCCGGCCGGGCCTGGAGCTTCCCGGAGTTCTTTGCTAATGCGGAAACCGCCGGTTTCGTGGTGGAGCATAAATTCTCCTCCTGGGAGTTGGACCCGTACACGGACCGGTCGGAATTCTTGGTGGCAGTGCTGCGCCGCCCCAAGCCCTATGGCCTGGGGCAGTAGGGGATTAGTGTTCGGGTTTCTTCTCTACCTCGTGCATGGCGGCGCGGGCGTATAACTGTTGGCGGGTGGCTGCCAGGTTCCACCGGTTCCGAGACAGGGCATTAATACCCCAAGAAACAATGGAGGTGATCCGGTTGCGGAATCCCACCAGGAACATGACGTGCACCACCAGCCACAACACCCAGCCGAAGAAACCGGTGATCTCCACATTGCCCATTTTCACCACGGCATTAAACCGGGAAATGGTGGCCATGGACCCCTTATCGAAGTATTCGAAGGTGGGGCGTTCCATGTCGGAGCGACCCTGGGCCTCGGCAGCGATTTGTTCCGCCACATATTCGCCAGCCTGGATGGCCACCTGGGCTACGCCGGGAAGATTCTGGTAATTCATCATGTCCCCAATGACGAACACGTTTTTGTCACTACCAACGCTTAAATCATGGTTGACCAGCACTCGGCCGGACCGGTCCACCTCGGCACCCAATTGGTCGGCAACCATCTTCCCCAGTGGGGAGGCGGCCACGCCGGCGGACCAGATCTTACAGAACGATTCAATGGTGTAAACCGTATCGTCGCCCTTCACCTGGTATTTCACCGTGCTGTCGGTGATGTCGGTGACCATGGCGTTCAGTTTGACGGTCACCCCGATTTTCTCCAATTGGCGTTGGGCGTTACGGCCGAGCCGTTTCCCGAACGGCGGCAACACCTGGGGTGCGGCGTCGAGCAGAATGATCTTCGCATTAGCGGGATTCGAACGCCGGAACGAACCCGCCAGGGTGCGGTGCGCCATTTCGGCAACCTGACCGGCTAATTCCACACCGGTGGGGCCGGCACCCACGATCACGAAAGTGAGCAGGCGTTCCCGCTCCAGGGGGTCCTCGGTGACTTCGGCGCGTTCAAACCCGCCCAGGATCCGGGCGCGAAGCTCTAAGGCGTCGTCAATGGTCTTCATGCCGGGGGCGAACTCGGCGAAATGGTCGTTACCGAAATAGGATTGGCCGGCGCCAGCGGAAATGATGAGGGAATCGTAGGAAAACACCTTGGTGTATTCGGACAGTTCCGCGGTGACGGTTTTGTGTTTGGTATCAATGCCGGTGACTTCGGCCTTAAACACACTCACATTATCCTGGTTAGCGAGAATCTGCCGGGTGGAGGGCGCAATCTCGCCGTGAGAGAGGATGCCGGTCGCCACCTGGTACAACAGGGGTTGGAATAAGTGGTGGTTCGTGCGGTCGATGAGGGTAATGTCCACATTTGCGTTTTTGAGGTTTTGGACGGCGAAAAGCCCGCCGAAGCCGGAACCAATAACGACAACGTGATGGCGACCACCCTCGGGACGATAGGGAGCGTCAGTCATGACAGTATAACTCCTGCGGTTAGGCAATGATAATGCTTCACCTATGGTAGTCGGCGTTTCAGCAAATAACACATTCGAATCGGGATCGGTGTGGCACCGCGGGGTGGGGAAGTGTGCGAATTACACTATTTGGGTTAGATACGTATGTGAGGAGGGTGCGTGCAAGCTCTGCAAGATACCGGCAGGTATCATCATTTAGCTGCGATAAATGCGGATGTGTGGCCGGGCATCGTCACGATTCCCACGGGAATGTTCGCAGCGTCAAAAGCCCGCCGGGCGGAAGCCGAGTTTGCTACCGCCTGCGAAAAGGCCGGGCTGGATCTTGACGGCCCTCAACCGGATCTGCGGGTGCTATACGAGGAGGTCTTTACCCGGATTGCGTACTCCGGTTGGCTGGGGCTGGCCGAAGGTTACATGGCTGGGGAGTGGGAGAGCGATAACTTGGTGCGGGTGCTCACTGGCCTGTTGGAGGTGGGCTATCGTCCTAGGTGCGGCAAACTAGAGGTGGGCGGGCTGTATTTGGGAGAGGAAATCCCCGACAGTTTAGTGCGGCTGTATTCCGGTGACGGAATGAGCACGCACGGACCGGTGTTTTCCTCCGGGGTGCCCACAACGGAGCGGGTGTACATGAAAAGCTATGTGCCGGGGGCCGGGAAGAAAGACGAGCCGGGCCAGCATTTTGTGGACATCACCGAATTATCGCCCCCCACGCTGGTGGAACGGGCGGATTTGGGGGACGCCCAGGTGCGGGCGGCCGTGGGGTTGTTAGACGCGGCGCATGTAGGCATAGGCACCCATGTACTGGATTTTCCCAGTTCAGGCCCGACGATTCCCATTGCGGCGGCCCGGCGGTCGGCCACCGTGGATGTGTTAAGCAGTGACGCTCAGCAGGTAGCGGATGTGCAGGATGTGGTGGCGATGGCGGATGTGGATTCGTCGGTGCAGGTGCGGCTGTTGGAGTCGCTTTTCCCTAATCCGCGCACGTGGCCGAGCCATTACGATGTGATTACCAGCGTCGAAAAGCTCGAAGTCATGGATACCCAAGCGCAGCGAGTGTATGCGCAATCGTTAAACCGGATGCTGGTGCATGGTGGGTTTTTAGCGGTCCAAACGGTGGTGGCGACAGATAAGCTGTCGGTGACGCTTGACCGGTGTGCGGATGTGCTGCGGGCGTATATTTGGCCGGCATTGAACTATCTCACTATCGAACAACTGCATCGCCTTTTCGACGTAAACACGGATCTGCGGATTATTGCGCAAACGCACATGGGGTCGCACTATGTTGAGGGGCTAGCAATGCAGCGGGAGACGTTTGAGGCGCAGTCCCGGGAGGCCGCCGCGAACGGTTATGATCGGGTGTATCGGAACCTGTGGGTGTTTCAGCTGGCGCT
>ERZ773090.933-NODE-933-length-11045-cov-2.93267_pt1 | contig 11045 bp, 1 predicted proteins | sample MGYA00580579_ERZ773090 | MGnify/ENA primary metagenome ERZ773090 (study PRJEB29015, sample SAMEA2738014) | human oral metagenome | biome: human oral; feature: human-associated habitat; material: dental | place: China | collected 2132 ... | reverse complement strand
CGGCCACGCTGGTCGAACAGATGGCCGCCCACTACCGGGATCTGCTGGCCCTGCTGACCGGAGACACCCGTGCGCGGGTGGGCGATCTGGACTTCATCGGCCCGCATCAGCGCCAGCAGCTGGCAGACTGGGAGACGGGCGCCCGGCCCGGCGATGGCCCGGACACTGTCGTGGCCGCCTTTGCGCGCCACGCAGCCGCATGCCCCGGCGCCACGGCGCTGCTGTCCGGTGACCGGACGCTGTCGCGCGGCGAACTGGCGCAGCGGGCCCGGGCCGTGGCCCGCGCCCTGCAGGCACAGGGTGTGCGTCCGGAGGACCGGGTGGGCATCCATCAGGAACGCTCGCCGGACCTGGTGGTCTCGATGCTGGGGGTGCTGATGGCAGGCGCTGCCTTCGTGCCGCTGGATCCGGAACTGCCGTCCCGGCGGCTGGCCTTCATGATGCAGGACAGTGGCCTCGGGGTGGTGCTCACGCACGAACACCTGCAGGCGGCCATGCCGGCCGTGGCCGGGGTGAAGCCGCTGCTGCTCGAACACGTCTTCCCGCCGGCATCTCCTGCGCAGGCAGCCGGGGCCCTGCCGGCATCTCCGGCACAGGCAGGTGCAGCCCTGTCCGCATCCCCGGCGCAGGCATCCCCAGCGCAGGTATCTCCAGCGCAGGCAGGCGCGGTCCGGCCGGCAGACGCTGCCGCAGACAGCGGTGCGTTCTGGCAGGCGCCCGCCCTGCACGGCAACCAGCTGGCCTATGTGATCTACACCTCCGGTTCCACCGGGCAGCCCAAGGGCGTGGGGGTGAATCACCGGGCACTGGCCCTCTGCATGGCGTGGATGCAGCGGGTCTACGGGCTGGGCGACGATGACACCGTACTGCACAAGGCACCCATCGGCTTCGATGTCTCGTGCTGGGAAATCTTCTGGCCCCTGAGCGCAGGGGTCCGGCTGGCCATCGCGCAGCCGGGCGATCACCGCGATCCGCAGCGCATCTTCGACCTCATCGAACGGCACCGGGTCACCACGCTCAACTTCGTGCCGCAGATGCTGCAGCTGTTCCTGTCACGGCACGGTGCGGGCGAAACGGGCCTGCGCCATGTGATGTGCGGAGGCGAGGCCATCAGCGCGAGGCTCCAGTCGGAAGCGGTGCAGAAGCTGGGCGCCGGTGTGCTGCAGAACCTCTACGGCCCCACGGAGACGACGATTCACGTCACCCGCTGGACCTGCCTGGACGATGGCCGTACCCCCGTGCCCATCGGCCGGCCCATCGACGCAACGCAGGCCCACGTGCTCGACGCGGCACTCAACCGCGTGCCGGCAGGCGTGGCCGGCGAGCTGTACATTGGCGGCGATCTGCTGGCGCGTGGCTACATCAACCAGCCGGCGCTGACGGCCGAACGCTTCGTGGCCAACCCGTTCGTGCAGATGGGCAGCCGCCTCTACCGCACCGGCGATCTGGTGCGCTGGAACGGGGCGGGCCAGCTGGAATATCTGGGCCGCGTCGACGAGCAGATCAAGATCCGCGGGTTCCGGGTGGAACTGGGCGAAGTGGAAGCGCAACTGCTGCGCCAGCCCGGGGTCCGGGAAGCGGTGGTCGTGGCACGCGAGACGCCGCAGGGTATCCAGCTCGTCGGCTACGTGTCCGGTGATGCTGCAGATGCGGCCCGGGCGGCCGGGGCCGGGCAGGGCAGGACACTGGATGGCGCCACCCTTCGCCTGGCACTCGGGGCCGTGCTGCCCGACTACATGGTGCCGTCGGTGATCGTGGTGCTGGCGGCCCTGCCGCTCAACGCCAATGGCAAGATCGACCGCCGGGCCCTGCCGGCGCCGGTGTTCGATACAGGGGAGGCGTACGAAGCGCCCCAGGGCGAGCTGGAGCAGAAGCTTGCACAGATCTGGGCCGGGGTGCTGGGCATTTCGCGCCCCGACCGGCAGAAGAACTTCTTCGAACTGGGCGGGCACTCGCTGCTGCTGGCCACCCTGCACCAGCGCATCCAGGACGAGCTGAACGTGCGTGTGGGCCTGGTCGACCTGTTCCAGTTTCCCACCATCCAGGCCCAGGCCGCCCATCTGTCGGCGCTGCGGACGGCGCCGAGCAGCACAGGTGCCGCACAGGCTTCCGATGACCGGGGCGAACGTCGCCGTCAGGCGATGCTGCGCCGCAAACGGGTTTGAACAGTCATGAGCCAGACAGGCGAAATGTCGCAGGACGACCTGCCCGGAATGAATGGACTGGAAATTGCCGTCATTGGCATGGCGGGACGGTTTCCGGGTGCAGATGACGTGCAGGCGTTCTGGCAGAACATCCTCGACGGCCGCGAAGCCGTCGTCGAGTACAGCGATGCCCAGCTGCGCAGCCTGGGCGTGCCGCCCTCCGTGCTGCACGACCCGGACTATGTGCGCTCCGGCGTCCCGTTCGAGGGCGTGGACCGCTTCGACGCGGCCCTGTTCGGTTTCACGCCCCGTGATGCCGAGCTGCTCGACCCGCAGCAGCGTCTCTTTCTGGAAACCGCCTGGCATGCGCTGGAGCATGCCGGCTATCTGGGCGAGGGCACGCAGGATGGCAATGCCATCGGGGTTTTCGGGGGATGCGGCACGCCCGCCTACCTGATCCGCCATCTGCTGGCGCAGAACCCGCTGACCGCACGCAGCACCATTCTCGACGTCCTGACCATGGTCGGAGGCAACGGGGCCGACTCGGTGGCCACGCGCATCGCCTACAAACTCAACCTGAAGGGGCCGGCCGTCACCGTGCAGACGGCCTGCTCGACCTCGCTGGTGGCCGTGCACATGGCCTGCCAGTCGCTGCTCGCCCAGGAATGTGACATGGCCCTGGCGGGCGGGGTGTCGCTCAATCTGCTCCAGCGGGGGGGCTATCTGTACCGCAACGGGGCCATCCTGTCGCGTGACGGCCATTGCCGGGCCTTCGATGCCCAGGCGTCGGGCACGGTGCTGGGCAGCGGCGCAGGCATGGTCGTGCTCAAGCGCCTCGAAGATGCCATCCGTGACCAGGACTGCATCCATGCCGTCATCCGGGGTACGGCCGTCAACAGCGATGGCGCCGACAAGGTCGGCTTCACGGCGCCCAGCGTCCAGGGACAGGCGGCCGTCATCCGGGCAGCCCTGGCCGTGGCCGGCGTCGAACCGCACGAAATCGGCTATGTCGAGACCCACGGCACCGGCACCGTGCTGGGCGATCCGATCGAGATTGCCGCGCTGACCCAGGCCTTTGGTGACGACTGTCCCCGCCAGCAGTGCGCCATCGGTTCGGTCAAGAGCAACATCGGCCATCTGGACGCTGCCGCAGGGGTCACGGGCCTGATCAAGACGATCATGGCGCTCAGGCACCGCACGTTGCCGCCGGCCATCAATTTCTCGGCGCCCAACCCGCAGATCGATTTCGCGGCCAGCCCCTTCCATGTCAATACCCGCGCCACGCCCTGGCCGGCCCATCTGCAGCCGGCGTATGCCGGGGTCAGCGCCTTCGGCATCGGCGGCACCAACGCCCATGTCATCGTGCAGGCGTGGGAACGGGCCGATGCCGGGGCCGGGCCGTCCTTCCCCCGCGGGAATGCCGCTGCACCTGCATTCGTTTCCGGCCACCCGGTCCCGGAGGCAGCAGGCGCTGGCAGTCCTGGGCAGGTCCGTCAGGCACCAGTCGGCACACCGCTGCATGTGCTGCCGCTCAGCGCGCAGTCCGATGCCTCCCTGCGTGCCGGTGCCGAGGCACTGCAGGCGTATATCGAGACCCATCCGGACGCCCCCATGGCGGACGTGGCGGGCACCCTGGCCGTGGGGCGTCGCACCCTGCCACGACGCCTGCTGGTGCTGGCGCGGGATGCGCAGGACGCCGCCGATGTCCTGGTCCGCCAGCCGCTGGACCGCTACTTCGAGGGGGTGGCCCTGACCGATGCCCCGGCGCTCACCTTCATGTTCCCGGGGCAGGGCGCCCAGCACCCCAACATGGGTCGCAGCTTCTACGACAGTCACGCCCGCTATCGCGCCGTGGTCGATGACTGCTGCGAACGCCTGCGCCCGCTGCTGGACATCGATCTGCGCACCCTGCTGTACCCGGACCTGCATGGCCGGGACGAGACCGAAGCCGCCGCACTGCTGACGCAGACCCGATACACCCAGCCGGCGCTGTTCGTGGCGGGCTATGCCATGGTCCAGCAGCTGCAGGAATGGGGACTGGCCCCGCAGGCCATGATCGGCCACAGCATCGGTGAATACGTGGCGGCCTGCGTTGCCGGCGTGTTTTCGCTGGCAGATGCCCTGCACGTCGTGGCCATGCGCGGACGGCTGATGCACGGCATGCCAGCCGGTGCCATGCTGGCCGTCGGGCTGGAGGAGGCGGCGTTGCAGCAGCACCCGCTCACCGACTGCGATCTGGCCGCCGTCAACGCCGCCGGCATGTGCGTGCTGGCGGGTACGGACGAGGCCATCACGCAGGCCGAGGCGCAGTTCCGGGGGCAGGGCATTGCGGTGAGCCGGCTGCGGGTTTCGCAGGCATTCCATTCGCGCATGCAGGAGCCCATGCTGGCCGCGTTCGGGTCGGTGCTGGCCGGTATCTCCCTGAAACCGCCGGCCATTCCCTTCCTGTCCAACCTGACCGGCACCTGGATCCGGCCGGACGAGGCACAAAACCCCGACTACTGGGTTCGTCAGCTGCGGGGCACGGTGCGCTTTGCCGACGGCATCACCGAACTGCTGCAGCAGGAGGGGCGTGTCCTGCTCGACATCGGGCCGGGCCACACCCTGCAGCGCCTGGTGCGCCGCCATGCGGCGCTGGGCGATACACCGGTGCTGGCCATCCAGCCGCCGCCGGATGGTGCGGGTTCGGGGGCTGCAGAGGCCGCCGGGGGGGGCCAGACCGACCGCGAGGCCCAGCTGCAGGCCTGCCTGGCCCAGCTCTGGGTGGCGGGCGTGGATGTGCAGGCTTCCCCCCTGTTCCGGCATGCATCCGTCCGGCGCATGCCGCTGCCCCTGTATGTTTTCGACCGCCAGTCCTACTGGGTCGAGGTTCCCGCCGATGCGGACGCGGAACACCAGGTCCTGACGGCCGAACCCGTGCGCCTTGCCGGGCGCAATGCCTGGCTCTATGTTCCGGTCTGGAGCCGTCAGCCCGCCAGCCCCATGTACCTGCCCGGGCGTGCCCGGGTACTGCTGCTCGGCGAACCGGTGCCGCTGCTGCTGGCGCTGCAGATGTGGCTGGAGCAGCAGGGCTTTCAGGCGGTACTGGCCAGTAGTGGTCCCGAATATCAGCGGGTGAGCAGCACGCACTACCGGCTGCGTCCCCGGCATGACGAAGACTACGCCCGGCTGCTGCAGGATCTTTCCCAGGACCAGGGCCGGCCCACCCATGTCTGCCATGCCCAGAGTCTCGGCATGACGGGCAGCGGGGAGGGAGGCGGCAGGGAAACTGGCGCTGGAGCGGCAGGCAGCGGAGAGGCCGCCGTCGGGAATACTGGCAGCAGCGAGGCTGGCAGTGGCATGGCTGGCCGCGGGGTGGCTGGCGACGAAGGAGGAGGCAGTGGGGCGCCGGCCGGGCGCAGCCACGATGAAGAGACCGTCGTGCAGGATGCCCTGCTCGGGCTGCTGTCCCTGGCGCGCCATTGCGGCGAGGATCTCAACGCGGGCTGCCGTCTGCTGGTGCTGACCCGTGCCTCCGACGACGTGACCGGCACCGAAGCCCTGCAACCCCTGCAGGCGCTGCTGCATGGACCGTGCGTCGTCATTCCGAAGGAATATCCGCACCTCGACTGCGTGCGCCTCGACCTCGATGTCGATGGCCGGAGCACGGCGCGCCGGGTGGTGGAAAGCATTGCACAGACGCTCTTTGCACCCGAGCCCGATGCCGTGCAGGCATGGCGTGGTTCGCACCGCTGGACCCAAACCTACACCGCACTGCCCGAAAATCCGCCGGGCCGCCCGCTGGGGCTGCGCCGCCAGGGCTGCTACCTGATCACCGGCGGGCTGGGGGGTATCGGTTTTCATCTGGTCCGTCATCTGGCGCAGCACTGGCAGGCCAGTCTGGTGCTGCTCGGCCGTTCCGGCGAATCCGCCCACGCCCAGCGCATTGGCGAACTGAAGGCGCTGGGTGGCCGCGTGATGGTCTGCCAGGTGGATGTGGCCGACGCCGCAGCGGTTTCCGCCGCCGTGGCGCGGGCGCAGACGGAATTCGGCGTGATCGACGGGGTCATCCACGCTGCAGGGGTGTTGCACCAGCAGCTGGTGGCCCAGATCGGCCCGGACGACCTTGCGCCGGCCCTGGCGGCCAAGGTGCAGGGCACGCGGAATCTGCTCGACGCCATCCGTGCGCCGGCCGTGGCCCCCCCGCAGTTCGTGATGCTCTTCTCGTCGCTGGCCAGCACGCTGGGCGGCGTGGGCAATGCCCTGTACGCCGGTGCCAACGCCTACCTCGATGCCGCGGCGGCTGCCTGTCGCGATGAGACGGATACCCGGATCATGGCCGTGAACTGGGACGGATGGCGCGACATCGGCATGGCGGCCGACATGCACCTGCCCGACCATGTGGGCCTCTCGCCTGATCAGGGCATGGCGCTCTTCGAGACGCTGCTGGCCAGCGGCGAGGACAGCCAGATCCTCGTCAGCACCATTCCGCTGGCGCAGCGCTGGGCCGCCACCCAGGACGCCTGGCCGCAGCCACGGGCAGCGGCCGAGTCCGATCTTCCTGCGCGCCAGCGGCAGCCGCGTCCGGCCCTTCGTACCGCCTACGTGGCACCGGCCGACGATCTGGAAGAGAGCCTTGCCGAAATCTGGGCCGACATGCTCGGCATCGAGGGCATCGGCACCCACGATTCGCTGTTCGAGCTGGGCGGCGACTCCCTGCTGGCGGTCCAGCTGCTGGCGGTGGTCAAGCACGCCTACGACGTCGACATTGCCCCGGCGGGTTTCTTCCAGGAGCCCACCATTGCCGCGCTGGCCGTTCAGCTCGAACTGAAGGTCATGGCGCAGATTCAGGAAGAGGAAGCCCCGGACGGGGCTTCCGTGTGAGCGGTATTTCGGGATAAGCGGTAATTCAGGAGCCAGCATGTCCAGCAAGGAACGGCGTGACGCACTTCGCAGCCAACTGAGCCCGGCACAGCGGGCCGCCCTGCAGGCCCGCCTGCGCGGAGGCGCCAGGGCGCGTACGGCGGGGGCTGCCGGTGCGGCCGGTGCAGCAGCGGGTGCCGGTACCGGTGCAGGAGCCGCCACCGGCGCGGGTGCGGGCGTCGTTGCGGGCGCGGGTGCAGGCGTTGCGCCCGGTGCGGGTGCAGCGTCCGGATCGCGCGTCGTTCCCGGCCGGGGCACCGTACCCGGTACACGTGCACCGGGTGTGTCCCGCCAGCAGACCGTGCCGCATCGACCCGATGCGTCGGCCGATACCGTGCTGTCGTTTGCACAGATGCGGCAGTGGTTCCTGTGGCAGATGGATCCGTCCACGACGGCCTATCACATGTGCGGCGGCCTGAAGCTGCGGGGCCGGCTGGATGCGGCACGGCTGCGGCAGGCCCTGCAGGCCGTGGCCGATCATCACCCCAGCCTGCGCACGACCTTCCATGCGGGCGAATCGGGCGAGGTATGGCAGCGGGTACACGCGCGGCTGGTGCTGGATGTGCCGCTGCTGGACATGACGGCCGGCAGGGCCGCGAGCGAAGCCGCAACCGAAGCCCCGGCCGCAGTCCGGAACGTGGCCGCAACCGGCACGGCAGCCCGGGTCACACCGGCAGCCGCTGCAGCTGCACCGGCAGAAGCATCCGCAGACGCCACGGCCGCACTGGTCGAGGCAGAGGTTGCCCGGCTCAGCCGCGAACCCTTCGACCTCACGCGTGGCCCGCTGCTGCGTGCGCTGCTGCTGCGCACGGCGCCGGACGAACATCATCTGCTGGTGGTGGTGCATCACATCGTCTGCGACGAATGGTCGGTCCAGCTCATCATCGACGAACTGGCCAGACGCTACCGGGCTGCCGTGCTGGGCGAAACCGTGCAGGTGCCCGAACCGGCCATCACCTACGCCGACTACGCCCACTGGCAGAAGCAGTGGATCGACACCGAACCGGCGCGCCAGCAGCGTGACTGGTGGCGTGCGCAGCTGGGCGGTGCCGATGATGTGCTGGCGCTGCCTACCGATCATCCCCGCCATGCCGACGGCAAATACCGCGTAGCCTTCGAAGGCACGACACTCGACCGTGCACTGGTCGCCCGCCTGCAGGCGTTTGCCCGGAGCCAGGGCGGCACGCTGTTCATGACGCTGCTCACGGCGTTTCATGCGTGGCTCTACCGTCATGTGGGGCTCGACACCATCCGGGTGGGCATTCCGTCGGCCAGCCGCCACCTGCCCGAAACCCAGGGTGTGGTGGGGTTGTTCGTCAACACGCTGGTCGTGCAGACGATGCCCGAAAGTGCCCGCAGTCTGGAAGCCCTGTTTGCCCAGGTGCGCGATGCCGTGCTGCAGGCGCAGAGCCATCCCGACATCCCGTTCGATCACCTCGTCGAGGTGCTGCAGCCCACGCGTCACTATGGCGTGCACCCGGTATTTCAGGTGATGTTCAACCACCTGCGCCAGTCGCGTCGCGACGCGGAAAACTGGCCGCAGCTCACGGTCGAGCGCCTGCATTTTGCCGAACCGGATGCACAGTTCGAACTGACGCTGCAGACGGTGGAAGACGAAAACGGCAACGTGACCATCCGCTTTGCCTGCGCGCGGGAACTGTTCGAACCCGCCACCCTGACACGCATGGTGCAGCGCTACGTGGCCATGCTGGAACAGCTGGCCGATGCCGTCACCGCGCAGGAGCGGATCGATGCCCGGCCACTGGTCGATGCAGCCGAACGGCACCAGCTGGCGCAATGGTCGGAAAACACGCAGACATTTGCCGCCTTTCCTGCCGTTCATGCGTGCATCGAAAATCAGGCTGCCATCCATCCGGATGCCGTGGCCGTGGCCTTCGACGACATCACGCTCAGCTATCGCGAACTGAACGCCCGGGCCAACCGTCTGGCACACCATCTGCTGGCGCAGGGCATCGGCACGGACAGCCGGGTCGGTGTGAGCCTTTACCGCTCGCCCGACATGGTGGTGGCGCTGCTGGCGGTGCTGAAGGCGGGCGCTGCTTATGTGCCGCTCGATCCCGATCTGCCCGTGCAGCGCCTGGCCGGCATGCTGCACGACAGCGGGGCGCGCCTGCTGCTGACCCATGCGGACCTGCTGAAGGCATGGTCCGGCACGGAACCCGTTTTCCCGCCCATACCGGCGGTGGCGCCCGATACGCTCGACACCCGGAGATATCCCGATGCCAATCCCGGCCTGCCCGTGCATGATGAACAGCTGGCCTATGTGATCTACACCTCCGGCTCGACCGGCACCCCGAAAGGTGCCGGCAACCGTCACCGTGCGCTGTCGAACCGCCTGCAGTGGATGCAGCAGGCGTATGGCCTGACGGCACAGGACGTGGTGCTGCAGAAAACCCCGTTCAGTTTCGACGTGTCGGTGTGGGAATTCTTCTGGCCGCTGATGCACGGGGCCACGCTGGCCGTGGCGCGCCCGGGGGACCACCGGGAACCGGAGCGTCTGCGTGCACTCATCGACCATCACGGTGTCACCACCCTGCATTTCGTGCCCTCCATGCTGCAGGCTTTTCTGCAGCACGAGGATGTGCGGGGCTGCACCAGCCTGCGCCGGATCGTCTGCAGCGGCGAGGCCCTGCCGGCGCCGGTGGCGCAGCGTGCCCGCCAGATGCTGCCCGGGGCAGACCTGCACAATCTGTACGGCCCCACCGAGGCCGCCATCGATGTCACCAGCTGGACCTGCACCGGCGAAATTCCGGCATCCGTGCCCATCGGTGCGCCCATCAGCGGCATTTCCACCCACGTGCTGGATGCCGCCCTCAATCCGGTGGCGCCCGGCATGGTCGGCGAGCTGTACCTGGGAGGCATTGGCCTGGCCCGTGGCTATGTGGGCCGGCCGGACCTGACGGCCGACCGCTTCGTGGCCAGTCCCTTCGGCCAGGGGGGCGAACGCCTCTACCGCACGGGCGACCTGGTGTGCTGGAACGCGCAGGGCCAGCTGGACTATCTGGGCCGCATCGATGAGCAGGTGAAAATCCGCGGTTTTCGCGTGGAACTGGGCGAGGTGGCCGCACAGCTGCGTCGGCAGCCCGGTGTGCGCGAGGCCGTGGTGGTGGCGCGCGATACCCCGCAGGGCACACAGCTGGCGGGTTATGTGTCGGGGTATCCCGTCGCAGGTACGGGTGCGACGGATGTAAATGGCGCAACGAATGCAGCCGGTACAACGAATGCAGCCGGCGCAACGAACGCAGCCGGTGCAAAGAGCGCAACGGGTTCAACGGAAGCAGCATACGCAACCGGTTTGCCTGATGCGTCCCGTGAGCAGCAGCCAGGGCAGCAACTGGACGCTTCCGCACTGCGCCAGTCACTGAAAGCCGTATTGCCGGATTACATGGTACCCTCGGCCATCATGGTGCTGGACGCACTGCCGCTCAACGCCAACGGCAAGATAGACCGCAAGGCACTGCCCGAACCGGTATTCGATGCCGGCGACGCGTACGAAGCCCCCGAAGGCGAGCTGGAAATGCAGCTTGCATCCCTCTGGGCCGAGGTGCTGGGTGTCGAGCGCGTCGGCCGCAGCAGCAATTTCTTCGAACTGGGCGGCCATTCGCTGCTGGCACTGACGCTGGTCGAGCGCATGCGGGCCGCGGGCATTCGTGCCCAGGTGCGTGAGCTGTTCGAACAGCCCGTGCTGTCGGCCTTTGCCGATGCGCAGGCCCGGGCGCAGGCCGCCGCCTTGGCCCGTGCCGAAGCAGGCGAAGGCATGGGTGAGGGCGCAGCTTATGGCGACATCGCCATCCCGCCCAACGGCATTCCGGAAGGCTGCACGCACATCACGCCGGACATGCTGCCGCTGGTGCAGCTCACGCAAACCGAGATTGATTCGGTTGCAGGTCAGACGCCCGGCGGCATGACCAACGTGCAGGACATCTACCCGCTGGCGCCGCTGCAGGAAGGGATGCTGTTCCACCACCAGCTGCAGCA
>ERZ773090.924-NODE-924-length-11108-cov-2.43147_pt1 | contig 11108 bp, 6 predicted proteins | sample MGYA00580579_ERZ773090 | MGnify/ENA primary metagenome ERZ773090 (study PRJEB29015, sample SAMEA2738014) | human oral metagenome | biome: human oral; feature: human-associated habitat; material: dental | place: China | collected 2132 ... | reverse complement strand
AAGTCTACGAGCAAGCTGCCCAGCAAGAACGAGCCACTGCCGAAGCTGAGCGCCGCCAGCGCGAAACCCGCGAACAACAGCGTGCCGAGCGCCAACGCCAAACCAGCCCAGCTGCCCAGCAAGAACGCTTCGATAAAACCATGGCAGCCGTCCAATCCCAGCTCTCGCCCTCGAGCCGCGCCTTTAGCAAAGTCATCCACAACCCAGCCATCGAGAAAGCAAGCGAAGTCACTGGCAACACCGTTGCCCGGCCCAACGCGCTGCTCTCTGGTGCCATTGCCGCCTTCGTACTCACTCTAGCTATCTACCTCATCGCCCGCTTCAACGGCTACCCACTCTCCGGTGCCGAATCCATTGCCGCTTTCGCCCTCGGCTGGCTCTGCGGCCTCGCCTTCGACTTTGTGCGCATGATGATGCTTGGTCGGCGGAATGTGTAGTTTGCCTCTGCAAATCACTGCTCTATCAACCATATGATTCAATCACTGATAGCTTACACTTCTCATGTGAAATAGCACCCCTACTGGTTAAACTCTAATATTCTGGAGGAAGGTTCTCAAGCTAGAGAGAAGCACTTGAGCGACGGTTGTTACGTATGTCATGAGCGAACGATATCACTGTCAGAGTCGCTAACGAATAGCTCAAATATCTAAGGAGTATCTTTGACAAAAGAACTATCGATAATAATCCTCCCAATCTGCATCAAAGAGCCAGTGCTTCGTGACATTGTGAAATTCTATATCATCTCCATACGGACGGTCAGGTGTTGGCGTAAAAATGTACTCCTTTAATTTCGTTCGAACGAACTCAGAGATAACGTCATAATCAAGCGTATTCATAATCAGAGGCTTTGCTTCATTATCGTCCTCAAAGTACCACCTGCCACGTGGATCATCAACGAACGACGGCGAGCAGACAGTAAGGACGTAACGACTGCCTTCTATAAGATATGGGTCGCCGATTTCGACATATTTTTGTAGAGTGAATCCAACTCCAAGTTCAATACACCAGGGGCATGTGTCGTCGGCACCGAATGTTGTCGTCGCAGACGTGAGCTTGTTTCGGCAGGTTGTGTTATCAGAATCCAGTTCCCAATCGTCGCCGACATACTGTTGCCCCTGGATCAACTTTTGTAAAACATAGTGGGTTTTCATAAACTTAGTATAATACACATGGTAACGAACGTCGAAAAATATCGTACTTGCTGCTTGTGTTCTCTATCACCTGTATTAAGCGTTTATCAGTGCAGCTTAATCGATACTTCCTGTGGCTCGCCGCTCAGGTCGCCATGCGTGTTGAGAGTACCTTGGCGACGCAGAGCTTCGCGCTCTAGCTCTTCTGGCGTTGGCATAGGTGGCTTGGGAGCGGGTGACGGTGCGACTGGTGGAGTAGACTGAGCACGCGCCTCGGTCTGCTGGCCACCAAGGATATTGGGCCGCGCAGCATGGCGTGCTCTATCAAGCGCATCCTGCACCGCTGGCGATGGAGGTGGAGTAGGCTGAGTAGCCGACGATGGAGATGACGCGCTTGGATTTGGCATAGTGCGGGGAGCACTAGCTGGCTGTGGCCGTGGTGCTTGGGAGAGCGAAGAAGCCGATGGCACGGCTGGCTGAGCACGCAATGGTTGAGCTGAAGAAGCTGGCGCGGTTTGTGGCCGAGCTGGTTGAGCAGCTGGGTTACCGGGCCGTGAGATTGGTGCGCTTGATGGTGCTGCCGCCGATTGCGGTTTCTTTGCATTCATCTGCTTACGCTTGGCAAGCCATTCATCGAGGAAGGACGACCCACCGCCAGCTCCAGCTCCAGCTCCACCCCCTGGGCGCCCTGCTCCGGCTGCTGGCTGGCTGGGCTGCTGCACACTAATGCGGGCAGCTATATCGCGCTCCACTTGGTCGCGCGGCCGGCCGTACTTCGCGGCCGAGAGTTTCTTGAGAGCACCGCTCAATTGCTGGTTTGGCTCGCCCATTGGCGGAATCCACGCCATGCTAAATGGTGCCGATGGTGTGCCATTAATCTGCGCCACACAGACGGACTCGAAGTTTGGCAGTTTGGTCAAGTCCTCAGCAGTAAAGACAGGCGTGTAGCGCTTGACCATGATCTCTGCATCAGTCGTACCAATTCGGCCGGTAATGGTTGTACCAACGTTACCAAGGATCGCCTCGCGCAGTTCTTCCTTGAGCTGCGTCATAAACTGGTTGGCCAAGACCAAACTCAAGCGATACTTACGCGCCTCACTGAGGATCGTCTCGAAGCTATCGGTGGCAAAGTTCTGGAACTCATCAACGTAGAGTGTAAAGTCCTTGCGCTCGTGCTCGGGGATATTGGCCCGAGCCATCGCAGCCGCCTGGAACTTCATGACGAAGATAATACCAAGCAGCTTCGAGTTGAGATCACCCATCTTACCTTTAGAGAGGTTGACGAGCAAGATCTTGTTGTTATTCATAATCTCGGGGAAGTTAAAGCCACTCTTGGTCTGGCCAATGATGTTGCGCATTGCATCGTTGCTGATGAATGGGCCAAACTTGGAGATCACCCAGCTAATCAAGTCACCGGCTTCATTAGAGCGCTGCGAGGCTGGGAACTCCTTCGTCCAAAAGTCGAGCACCTGCCGGTCTGTTACGTATTTGAGCTTAGCATTACGGAATTGCTCATCCACCAGCAGCTTTGGCACATCAACAAACGTTCCACCCGCAGGATCAGCCATCAGCAGCAACGCACAGTTACGGAAGATGTGCTCGAGGCGTGGCCCAACGATACCTGTGTGGCCTGGGTCGTACAAGCCATATAGCATGTTAATCGCCTCCTGCACCAAGAAGTCCTTTTGGTCGGGGTGGTCGAACTCAAACATATTAAGACCAATTGGGTTGCTCATATCACCTGGGTCGAAGTAGACAATATCCTCTACCCGATCACGTGGTACTTTAGCAAGCAACGCCTCAGCCAGGTCACCGTGCGGATCAACCAAGGCAAAACCCCGCCCCGCCAGCATATCCTGGTAGGCCAAGTTCTCTTGCAAGACCGACTTACCCACACCCGTCTGACCAATGATATGGATGTGACGCCGACGGTCTTTATCGGCCAGGCGAATCGGCTTGCGCACGCCGCGGAACTCATTGTAGCCGAGTAACAGCCCCGTCTCCATCACCTCTGTTGGGCCATCGACTTGCTTACTCATCTGGCGCTTGACTTGCGAGGTAGGAATGCTATTTTGGTCTGGCAAATGAAAGAGAGTTGCAAGCTCGACTGAGTTGAGAATATCACGGCTATTTGCCTGCGGGAAGAATCGGAAGATAAAGGCTGTCGCGAGCTCATCAACATTCTTAGTAAGGTTAAACTTAAAGCCGTTAAAGCTCGGCGAATCAAACAGTGCAAATGCCGCCACAATATTTTTGAGCAGCACCTGTGAGCGCGCTGCTGTATTGGACGACACCACCACACGGATCATTACCTCATAGCCGGGGTAGCGAATCTTCTCTTGGATAGCATCAACCTTAGCCTGCTCCACCGCACTGAGCGGCTTCTCGGCTTGGAATTCCTTCTTGTCACTTGCCTCGGGCGGCTTCCATAGTGCCTGCATAACGTCACGCGCCGAGAGGCCACTGCCACCACTACTCTTTTTTTCACCCTTGTTCTTGACGATCTGCTCGGCAGCTGAGATAGAGCGCTTCGTCCACTTCTCATACGCTGGGCGGATCAAAAATTGGATTCCCACCCCATCCTCGCGCCCAGCTGAAGACACTGCATTAAGCAGCGCCCGCGACGCATCGCGCTTAGATTCCATATAGGTGGAAATTGGGTAAATAAATTCTTTACGGAGAGTAAACTCACCACCAATTGTCCCACTCGCCTTACCTACCTTGCTAAACACTGAGTGCTCCGACACCTCCTCTAACCGTGCCGATGGGTAGGCTGCAGCAATTGCCTGGCGCACTGTGTCCGTCAGCACTGTTGGCACCACTGCATAGTAATACACTAGTCCCTCGCGCGCCACAATTTCAAATGACACATGGCGCTGTCCATAGATCCGGCTCATAAAGCCCTTGGTGCTGGTACTCGCAATGATGTTGTACATCACTTGGGCCTGCGATAGCACTTCCTCTGTAAGGTCACGCTTGTCGCGCCCACCACCGTCGATATCGTCACTAGCGGGCGGCAAGTGGATGAGAATCGGCACCATCTTGAGACCTCGCTCATAGTTCTTGGCCTCGCGCATACTGTTGCGATAGACGATAAAGGCAACAAACAAGATGATAAGAATAAGACCAGCCGAGCCAAAAACAATAATGAATGTGGTGACGGTATTCATCTAGTTCTCCGTTGCACCAATTTTGCGTCCATAGCGTTTGTAGATATAGTCGCGCTGCAGAGCACTAACCTGCTGCTCGCGCTGGTAAGGGTCATCTTGGGTATCCTTAATGATCTGCTTGAGCTTAATAACCCAGTCTTTTTCAATCAAGTCTTCGTCTGCAGCAGTTGCAGGAGCAGCCGTGACGGTTGTATCTGGGTCGGGCTGTGGCGCAGCAATAACTGTGGTAGGCAGAGCTGGCAGCGTGAGGCTCTGCTGCGGGACCATTGGCATCATCTCGTGCGTATCGGCAGGCTGCTGCTCGCTCCGGCGCTCAGGCATCAACGCAGGAAGCCGCTCGTGCGCCTGAGGCGCTGGCGAACGGTAGATATTCTGGTTGTTTGCCCGAGGCTGCTCAGGAAAACTATTGAATCGCGGCTGTTGTGGTCCCATATTCTGCCTAAATTATACCATAGGCTGCGCTGGTGCAATAGGTGTGAGCATAATCATCATATCTATGGCGCTTATGCTCATTATTTTGCTATACTAGCGGTATGGAGCGTCAATCTCCCTCACCAGCATCGCGTTTGCAGCGACACCAACAGCGCTGCACGCAAGCGCGGCGGCGCATGATTATCTTGCTTGCGCTACTTGCCTGTGCATTATGTGGCCTCATCGTTACCCTTATTATCGTTCACGTGGTGCGGCCTGCTGCACCGCAGCCTTCTCCACCAGCCGCGCGCACAACCGACAAGACAGATGAGAAATACTCCTTCGTCGATTCGCACTACCAAGGCATCCGCTCGAAGCTGGTCAGCCGCACCTCTGCTAAAGAAAATGTCTCGCTCGAATATCCACTGACAGGCAATCGCACGATCGATGCTACCATTGCCAGTGCCATCGATCAGCTCGACCACGAGTTTCGCCAAAGCGTCGCAGCCGGCCGCACCTTCCACCGGCCAATGACTGAGGCAATCAGCTACCAAATTACCCACAATACCAATACTGCCCTATCCGTTATTATCCAGGCTAACCAAGACACCCACGGAGCTCACCCCGCCAGCTTCACCCGATTTTGGACATTCAACAAGCAGACGGGCGCGGCTATCACCCTGCGCGACCTCGTTGGTGGCAACACCGCATATCTCCGCACCGTCATTGATGCTGCGCAGCGCTCCGTTGCGGCAACAATTGCCGAGCGCCAGCAGCCAGCCGTCGATCTTGGCGAAATGGTCACAGAGGACGCACTCACCAACTTCGTTATCACCAATGACAATACACTTGCCTGGCCCTTTAGCCAAGCTGCACTCGTGCCGTCATCGTATGGCACAATGACGATCTCTCTCCCCTTCACCAGTATCCTCGCCGCACTGCAAACCACCCAGGCGCGGCAAATTGCCACCATTCCTACCCTGCCCAAGCCGCAGCCCAAGCCAATTGCTACCCCTGCACCAGCCTCACCAGCGCCCTCTGCGTCCTGCGCTCAAGCCTGCATCGCCCTCACCTTCGACGACGGGCCTGGACCATACACCAACGAGCTGCTTGATACCCTAGACCAATACGGCGCAAAAGGCACATTCTTCATGATCGGCAGCAAAGTTGCAGCCCGTGCTGACGTCGCGCGCCGCATCCATACCAGTGGCCACCAGCTCGGTAATCACTCGTGGAGCCATCCGGTGCTGCCGCAGTATAGCGCCGAAGCAATCGGCAGCGAACTCGACCGCACCAACAGTGCTATTACTCAAGCAACAGGCACCGCGCCCACCATCATGCGTCCACCATATGGCGCAGTGAATAGCGTCGTCCTCGAGCAGCTACGCCAGCGCGGTATGGCCTCTATCTTGTGGTCGGTCGATACGCGCGATTGGGCCGATCGCAATAGCACGATCGTCTGCAATCGCGCCGTTGCTGGTGCGCGGCCAGGCGCTATCATCCTCATGCACGACATCCACCCCACCTCTGTCAATGCCGTACCCTGCATCCTCAGCACGCTCAAGCAGCAAGGCTATCGCTTCGTCACCGTGCAAGCGCTACTGGGCAAGACTGTGCCCGGTGTAAATTATCCGTAGGAATATACACCTGAATATTAAGATTTTTTGAGTGTCTTGCCCTTCTTTCCTATGCTTATACACGTCGGCATTGCAAAAGCAGATTAATGCACCGTAATGAAAACCTACCGGATTAATTATGGTGTTGTCATCGCTTTATCCAATGAGGTAAGACAAGGCAGGTTCTTGCAGAAGAAAGAAGCAGCTATTCGACAACTTACGTTCCAGCGTTTTATAACGTCTCACTTTTCTTGTATACATTATGCGCACCAGAATTCTTGGCGATGTACTGTTTACAAAAGCTATATTGTCATTTTTTGTTGGGTACTCTGTGCCCAATCAGACATGTATTTTATTGAACTGCGTTATCGATATTAAACACCTTATGCTTCGATGTCGCCCCGTGCAGCAGTCGAATCTGGCTTTTGCTCACACCAAAATGCTTAGCTAGCAGCTTAATAGCCGCCGCATTCGCCCGGCCCTCAATCGCCGGCGCCTTGGTGTAGATAATATACGTGCCGTCGCTACCCACCACGACTTCTTCGCGGTGGCGGGAGTTGGGTTTGATCGTGGTGGGGATTTTCATGGAGCCGAGCCCTGTACTTTCCGCACTCTATAAGCTTTCATTCGAAACATCAAAGAATCGATCAAAGAAATCTCTCAGTTTTTTCAGCACTGTTTCACGTTTTTTGCTACGCTCTCCACTAGGCGAAAAACGCGACATTGGTGGCAGTATCCGCGATAGACCTGTGCCGGTTGATTGTACGTATCCGTCGCGAAAAGCATTTTCAACAAATATATATGTTGCTTTTTTATCTAATTTTTGATCATCAATAATTTGGTTCAATTCTTTGATTTTCCTTGATTTTACAAACTCCTGCCAATCACCGTCAACCGAACTATCAACGGTAAGCGACGCAATAAACTGCTCGATCAAATCCTTTTTATTACGCAACTCTATAGATGAGTTAACGGCTTTATCAATATCGACTAAAATCTCTTTATTATTCAAATGGCTATCATGATACTGCCGAATCAATTCCAGGATGTAATCAATATTTATTTCAACCTGCTTGATAAGCTCCATTTCAAATATCACATCGTCGTTGATATTCTCCTTACTCTCATCAGATTTCGGCCGCAGTTCATTGTAGAGGTCAATGTACATGCTGTGATAATCTTGCACATCTCGCTGGCCCAAAATCTCTTGGCCAATAAACTCGTCGAAGCTAGACAGAATATTCTTCAGCCTCAGAATTGCACCATACAGCTTCACAAATTCCTTTTGTTCTTGCTCACCAGTAATTATCTCGCCCACTGGAAATTTATCTTTTAGCTCCGCGATCAAATCAACATAGCCTGGCGTTTTCTTTCCGGCATCCTCATAGCCCTCATAGTAATCCCGGAAAGGACGCAGCAATACAATACCCTTCGCATCTCTGTCACCAAAAAGTGCTAAAGCTTTATTGGTCGCCTCCTCTAAATTGCGAAATGTCACGATATTTCCATAGGTTTTAATTGAATTAAGGATACGATTCGTCCGCGAATACGCCTGAATCAGTCCGTGCATTCGCAAGTTTTTATCAACCCACAGTGTATTTAACGTTGTGGCATCAAACCCTGTCAAAAACATGTTCACCACAATTAACACATCAATCTCTCGATTCTTCATCCGCAGGCTGACGTCTTTGTAATAATTCTGAAACCGCTCAGCGCTGGTATCATAATTCGTGCCAAACGTTGCATTATAATCACGAATTACACCCTCCAAAAAATCACGCGACGAGACATCAAGCCCATCAGTACGTTCCGAATCTTCATCATCCATACCATCCATTTCCAGATCTGGATCGTTGGCTCCGTAGCTATAAATTGTGGCTATCTTTAACCGTCTCACCTCAGGAAGGTTGGCTTGCTGGCGCTTAAACTCATTGTAATAGAGCTTGGCTGTCTCGATTGAACTCACTGCAAAAATTGAATTAAATCCGCTCAGCCGAATTTTATCTTTTATCTCTTCCGCCGCTCTATTTCGCGCTGACGCAACTTCATGAACATTCATCAGCCGCGTAAATGCATAAGATTTAGCATGACGCATCGTCTTTTGGTCAAAGTGGTCACGGATATATTGCACAACATTGCGAATGCGCTCTGGAGCATTCAATGCCTGCTCACGATCAATATCTCGTACTTTCTGTTGATCATCGACCTCGTCCGCCTCGCGAATCGTACGAATATAGTCAATCCGAAACGGCAACACATTCTTGTCAGTAATCGCATCAACTATGGTGTAGGTATGCAACTTATCGCCAAACGCTTGCTCGGTAGTTCGTAGATCAACTCGCCCACCACTTGACGCATTGTCAGCAAATATCGGCGTGCCAGTAAAGCCAAACAAATGATAATTACGAAAACTTTTGGTAATAGCATGATGCATATCGCCAAATTGCGAACGGTGGCACTCATCAAAGATAATAACTATGTGATCATCAAACGCCTTGTGTCCCTGATTGCGCTTGATGAATGTGTCGAGTTTTTGAATAGTAGTAATAATAATCTTAGCATTCGGATTGCCCAATTGCCTCGTCAGAACCCGCGTACTGGTATTGCTATTCGCTGCACCCTCCTGAAACTTATCGTACTCTTTCATCGTCTGGTAATCGAGGTCTTTGCGGTCAACCACGAAAAGCACCTTATCAATATAGTCCAGTTTACTCGCCAGCTGTGCCGTCTTAAAACTCGTCAACGTCTTACCGCTACCTGTGGTGTGCCACACATAACCGCCAGCCTCAGTTGTACCGAGCTTTTTGTAATTTGTGGCAATCTGAATGCGATTTAAAATACGCTCGGTCGCCACAATTTGGTATGGGCGCATCACCAGCAATAATTTATCGCTGGTAAACACGCAGTACTTCGTCAGCACATTCAACAGCGTATGCTTAGATAAAAATGTCGCCGTAAAATCTATCAAATCGGTAATCGGGCGATTATTAGCATCCGCCCACCAACTGGTAAACTCAAAGCTATTGCTGGTCTTTTTACTGCGATGCGAATCTGATTTACCCGCCTCATTGATATGCTGCCAGCGCGTCGTATTACTGTAGTATTTTGTATGCGTGCCATTACTAATCACAAACAGCTGCACATGTTCAAACAACCCGCTACCCGCCCAAAAACTATCCCGCTGATAGCGATTGATCTGATTGAAGGCTTCTTGCAGGGGCACACCACGCCTTTTTAGCTCAATATGCACCAGCGGCAAGCCATTCACCAGTAGCGTCACATCATAACGATTATCTCGTGCACCCGACACCTCGTATTGATTAATTACCTGCAAGCAGTTTTTGTGAATGTTCGTTTTATCTAGCAGGCGGATATTAATCACTTCGCCATTATCGCGCTGTAATAGCTGTGTGCTATCTTCTTGAATTTTGAAGGTCTTATCAGCGATATTCTCATTACCATTGGCGATCCGTTCTGCGAAGAATCGCCTCCATTCAGCATCAGTAAATGTATACTCATTCAGCTTCTCCAACTGTGTGCGCAGATTCTGTATCAAATCAGTTTCACTCTTGATCGGCAAATATTCATACGCCTGCACCTGTAATTGTCTGATCAGCTCCTGCTCTAATTCTGACTCACTCTGGTAGCTCGTCGCCCGCTGATACGGCGAGACGTAGTCACTGACGACAGTGCTGTCACTATTTTCAGCAATCACATCATATTTCATCTTGAACACTCCAGCTCTTTGAATGTTAATAATTTATTGCGGTAATATTCATACTGCTTGCGGCGGGCTTCAATCTCCGCTGGCAAACCAACAGAAATGTCGTTAGTAAGTTTTTCAAATTTATCAAGAATTGAGACGATTTGCTGTTGTTTTTCGAGAGGCGGGATTGGAATCTTTTTCTTTGACCAAGAACTTATCCATTGGCGCTTATGATCGCCTTCCACAAGTCCGCTTGGTAATGTATTCAGCCAATGATAAATATACTTAAGTAGTGCAGTACCCTCATCTACTGAAGTAATTATTTTCATAGCTGATGACTTAACCTTAAAATCGAAATCCACCCATTTATTAGCCGTGGTAAAATCGTCAAATATAATCACAGGATGAACAGAGGCATTGTAAACACCGCTTGATTCATCAGTGTATCCAAGTATAAACGTCTTACCAGCAGTCAAAACAGGTATTGAAAAATCATCATTATAATCGCTAGACCGCACAATATATTTGGTTGGCTGTTCATATTTAGCAACTTTGCCCAGCTCTACCCATGTGATATTTCTATCATCCTCAAACGTCAAGAGTGTATTACGATAGTACTCATACTGCTTCTTTCTCGCTTCTAGCTCTGCTTCTAGCTCTGCTTCTAGCTCTGCTTCTAGCTCTGTAAACGAGTCTAGCACACGCACAATCTCTTTTTGAACCTCAAGAGGAGGAACAGGGATTTTTAATTCTTCGGTAACCTTGAGTGATATCTGAGGCAACGAGCCCATACCAGATGCGGCATCACGAAGATATTCTTTATGATTTTTCAGTACATAGTATAAATATTTTATAGAATCTTGATTATTGTGAGTATAAGCCCACATTTCATTTTTAAATGTAAAAGGTTTGTCATAGTAGACCACATCAATTACACCTCTTGATTGAACAAGTACAGCAGGAACATTGGTAATATTTGCGTTCGGAATATCAAGTTCAAACGCATCAATAACAGTACGACCACCTGCAAACACTCGAATGTCACCATCTGGATTAGCAATCTCTTTCATTTTAC
>ERZ773090.920-NODE-920-length-11142-cov-8.41337_pt1 | contig 11142 bp, 8 predicted proteins | sample MGYA00580579_ERZ773090 | MGnify/ENA primary metagenome ERZ773090 (study PRJEB29015, sample SAMEA2738014) | human oral metagenome | biome: human oral; feature: human-associated habitat; material: dental | place: China | collected 2132 ... | reverse complement strand
GTCTTTTAAAATCTTTGTTATATATAGCTTTCATTATTACAACAAAATTTAAAAAGCAAAAATTAAATGATTATTTTTCTAGAAAATTTTTAGAAATAAATAATGATTATGTATTGAAAAAGATAAAAAAGAAAATAAATGGTAAAATTTTGATACTTTTACCTCATTGTATACAACTCTATGATTGTGAATATAAAATAACATCTGATATAAATAATTGTAGAGCTTGTGGAAAATGTGTAGTCTATAATTTTGTGGATATACAAAATAAATATCAAGATATAGAAATAAAAATAGCAACTGGTGGAACACTAGCAAGAAAATATGTTAAAGAAATAAAACCTAACTTAATAATTGCGGTAGCTTGTAAAAGGGATTTAATAAGTGGAATAAAAGATGCCGAGCCATTTTTAGCTTATGGAGTTTTTAATAAAATAAAAGGTGAGCCTTGTATTAACACAACAGTTGTTATGGAAGATATTTATAAAATTTTAGATGAAATAAATTTATAGGAGAGGTGTTATGAGAAAATATTTAATAATATCACTTTTAGCTAGTTATAGTATAGTTTTTGCAGGAGAAGCAGAAGATTTTAAAGCAGTTGATAATCTATATAAAGAAAGAAATTTTAAAGCTGCTTTGGTTGAATCAGAAAAATTTTTACAAAAATATCCTGAATCAAAACATCAAAAGAGTATGAGAGATAAGGTTGCAAAAATTTACTTTTTAGAAAAAAATTATAAAAAAGCAGAAGAAATATTTAAAAAGCTATATACAATAGAGGAAAAACAATCTCAAAAAGATGAGTATGCTTCATATTTAGCAAGAGCTAATGCCTTATTAAACAATTCAGACTCAGCTATATTTTATGCAAGAGAAATTAAAGATAAAAAAACATTTCAAAAAACATTTTTTGCAGTGGCACAAAATTTTTTAGCTAAGGAAAATAATGAAGCTGCCCAAAAAGCATATAAAGAAATTATTGACAATAAATATGAAAACTATAAAGAATCTATGATGGGCTTAGGTATAGTTTATTACAATTTAAAAGACTATGATAAGGCAATATATTGGTTATCAGAATTTTCAAAGGAAATGCCTAAGGAAAATAAAGAGATGGTTTCATATTTAAGAGCCTCAGCACTTTACAGGAAAGGAAATACAGATGAAGCTATAAGTCGTTTTGAAGAATTGGCAAATATAGAACCTTCAACTGAGTATTCAAGAAAGGCGGCACTATATCTAATAGAAATTTATAGCAATAGAAAAGATGAAGCAAAAGTAACTTTCTATTTGAATAGAATAAAAGGTACAAAAGAATATAATACTGCTATGACTATGATAGGTGATTTGTATGTAACAAAGGAAAACTATGATAAAGCCTTAGATTATTATAACCAAAGTAATGATAAAAATAATCCAAAGCTTATCTATGGGGAAGCATATTCACTATATAAAAATGGTAAATATGAAGAAGCTTTGAAAAAATTCCAATCATTAAAGAATAGTGACTATTATAATCAATCAATTTATCATATATTTGCAATAAATTATAAGTTAAAGAATTTTGATGAGATTATAAGAGACAGAGAAATTATAAGAAAAGTTGTTGTTAGTCAAGTTGATACAGATAATATTATAAGGATAATAGCAAACTCAGCATATCAAGTGGGTAACTATAAATTAGCAAAAGATTACTATGGAAGACTTTTTGCCGTTTCACCAGACAAAGAAAATTTATTTAGAGTAATACTTTTAGATAGCCAAATGTTAGATATGGAAGATTTAAGAATAAGATTTAATCAATATAATGAGCTATATTCAAATGACACTGAATTTAAAAAAGATGTGTATTTGTATACAGGAGATGCTTACTATAAAGCTGGAGATCCTGAAAGAGCTGAACAAATATATAAAACTTATTTGAATCAATATACAAATACAGAAGTTATATCAAGTTTGATGTCAACATTATTAGAACAAAAGAAATATGATGAAATACAACAATATTTGTCACTTGCACAAGATGAAAGCAGTGTAAACTATTTAAAAGGTATAGCTGCTATGGGGCTTGGAAAATATGATGAAGCAGAATCAGAATTTCAAAAGGTTCTAGCAAGTGGAGATCAAAGTTTAAGTACAAAGGTTTATTTAAATAGAGTTAGAAACTATTTCTTGGCAGAAAGATATAACGAAGCTGTTCAAGCAGGGGAACAATATTTATCTAAGTTAAGTCCAGATAAAGATAAGGTTATATATAGTGAAATGCTTGATAAAATAGGTTTAAGTTATTTCAGACTTGGAAAATATGATCAAGCAAGGGCTTATTATTCAAAAATAGCTAGTATGAAAGGTTATGAAGTCTATGGTAAATTCCAAATAGCAGATAGTTATTACAATGAAAAAAATTATGAAAAAGCAGCAAGTTTATATAAAGAAGTTTATAATCAATTTGGCGAAACTTTTTATGGAGAACAAGCATATTACAAATATATAATGACACTTAGTTTGACAGGAAATACTGATGCTTTTGAAAGAGAAAAGGATAACTTTATGAAAGTATATCCAAATAGTAATTTAAGAGGAACTATAACAAATCTTACTACTAATATGTATATAGAAAGTGGAGATACTGATAAAGCAATAGAATCTTTAAATAATTCAAGTGCAAATACTAGTGATACAAGTGTTAAAGAAAATAATACTGCTAAGATAATAACTTTAAAATTACAAAAGAAAGACTATAAGGATATAGAAAAATATATAGCAGAATTACCAACAGAAGAAGAAAGAGTTTATTATTCAGCACAATATTATGCTGTTAAAAAAGATCCAAAAGTAGTAAAAGAGTATGAAACATTGCTACAATATGACAAATATAAGGCTTACGCTTCAAAAGGTTTAGGAGATTATTACTTTGATAAGAAAGATTTATCAAAGGCTAAAAAATATTATGGAACTTATGCTACTGTAAATAAGAATCCAGATGAGTATATCTTATATAGATTGGGACAAGCTAATGAAAAAGAAAATAATTTAAAAATGGCTTTAACTGACTATAAAGCAGTATATTCTAAAAATGGTAAACTTGCTAATGATGCTATGTTAAGAGCAGCAGAAATCTATGATAAGCAAGAAAATGTAGCAGAAGCAGAAAAGTTATTTACAAAATTATATGCAGTAAAGAATAATAAAGACTTAAAAGCTTATTCTATTGAAAAATTAATTTATTATAAACTTGTAAAAAATAATACAAAAGAAGCTAAAAAATTGTATGATGAACTTAAAAAGCTAGATGTAAAAAGAGCAGAAAAATTTAAGGCATATTTCTAAAATATAAAAATAAGATTTTGTAATGTAGATAAAAAATCAGTGAACTTGCATTCTAATTTTTCATCGTTAAGAAATTTAGCTAGCAATGAACTATTTTTTACTACATTTCTCAATCTAACTTGAATAATTTTTATATTGTAAAAGGAGGAAGTGGATAAAATGAGTAAAAAATTGTTAGCATTATTTTTAGTATTAGGACTAATGGCTTATGCAGAAGATACAGATACAGTAGTTAATGACACAGCTACAACTGAAAGTTCAGCAGAAGAAAATGTTGCTACTACTGAGCTTACTAAACAAGTAACTAGTGAAAATAATCAACAATTAGATGTAAAAGAAATAGATACAGAAGATTTAATACTTCAAAATCAAAATTTGGAATCATCTTCTGTGAATATAACAGGAGAAAATTTAAAAGAAAATGGAGACAAAGTTAAAGTTAACCAAGAAAATTCAGCTACTTTGGAAGAAGAATTATCAAGAGGAGTAGAGAAAAAAGGATTTTTCAGAAGAGTTCTGGATAAATTATTTGGTTAAATATATTTATGAAAGGAAGAAATAGGAATGCAAATACTTAAAGCAGGCGGAATATTAATGTATTTTATTCTCCTAATGGGGATAATAGGACTTTATGCAATATTAGAAAGGTTTTCATATTTTCTAATAAAAGAAAGAAATAATTTTTCTAGATTGCCATCAGATGTAAGACAACTTATAAATGAAGGTAAAATAAAAGAAGCAATAGTCGCTTTAAATTCTAATAAATCATCAACTTCAGTGGTTTTAAAGGAAATATTGATTTATGGATATAAAGAAAATAAGGAAACTTTATCTGCACTTGAAGAAAAAGGTAAAGAAAAAGCAATAGAAAGAATAAAATCATTGGAAAGAAATATGTGGCTTCTTTCATTAGTAGCTAATGCTTCTCCATTATTGGGATTATTAGGAACAGTTACAGGTATGATAAAAGCATTTAATTCAATAGCATTAAATGGAACAGGAGATGCGGGAGTTTTAGCAAAGGGTATATCAGAAGCTCTATATACAACAGCAGGAGGACTTATTGTAGCTATACCTTGTATGATATTTTATAATTATTTTAATAAAAAAATTGATTTGATAGTGAGTGATATAGAAAAAACTTGTACAGAATTGTTGAACCATTTCAGAGAGTAGGTGTGAGTAAATGAAATTAGAAAGAATAAAAAGAAGAAGTGGTGGAACATTAGTTTTAGAAATAACACCACTTATAGATGTGGTTTTTCTTTTGCTTATTTTCTTTATGTTGGCAACAAGTTTTGATGAAAGGTCAGCTTTTAAAATAGATTTACCTAAGTCTACTGCTGCAAAAACAAAAAGCACATTAAAAGAAGTACAAGTTTTAGTTGATAAAGAAAAAAATATATATTTAAGATACACAGATAACTCTGGTAGGTTACAAAGTGAGAAATTAGATTTATCAAGTTTTGTTTCAGTTGTATCAGAAAAACTTAATACATCAGAAAGTAAAGATGTAATGATTTCAGCTGATAAAGCTATTGATTATGGATTTATTGTTGAAATAATGAGCTTACTAAAAGAATCAGGAGCAAGTGCTATAAATATAGATACTGCAATCAAAAGTAGGTGATAAAAGTGAAGAAAAATGACTATATTTGTTTATTTTTATCAATAGTTATAAATATAGGTATAGTATTTGCTTTGACAGTATTTTCAGCAGATGAAATGGTAGAAACAGATGAAATCAAAATAGGTTTAATATCAACTGAATCTGATGCAAGTACAAGATTTAAAGGTGAGAAAAATGTAGATGCTAAAAAGCAAAATTTAGATGCAGATAGTATAGAGAAAAAAAACGAAGAAGATAAGGCTCAGGAAGAAAAACCTGTGGAGAAACCAGAAGATAAACCAATAGAAAAGCCTGAGAAAGAAAGACCAGAAAAAAAGGCTGAAGAAAATAAAAAAGCTGAAAAGACAGTTCAAGTTGAAGAAAAACCTAAAACAACTCCTAAAAAAGAAAAACCTTCGTTAGCAGATTTAAAGAAACAAATATCCAATTCACAACCTAAAACTTCAAATGGAGGTTTTAGCCCAACTGCTGATCCTGATGGTGAGGAAGTTGTAGATAGAGTTTTACAAAATGTAACTTATTCAAATGGTTTAGTATCAGGAAGTAAAATGGGAAACTCCGAAGGAGGCTTATTAGTTGATTGGAATGATGGTAATAGAGCACCAGAATTTCCTCAATCTGCAAGAGCTTCTGGAAAACATGGTAAATTAAAGATTAAGTTAAAAGTTGATAAAGCTGGGAATGTTTTATCTTATGTTATAGTAGAAGGAAGTGGAGTACCAGAAATAGATGCTTCTGTTGAAAAAGTTGTGGGAAGTTGGAGGGTAAAACTTCTAAAAAAAGGTAAGCCTGTAAATGGAACATTTTATCTAAATTATAATTTTAATTTTAAATAAAAAGTGGAGGGGTAATATGTTGTTATTAGGTTTTCGTCTTGACAATGACTTAAAATTAGAGTTTGAAAATAATTTTGAAAATGATTTAGTATTTGTAGAAAATATAATGTCTTTTATGGAAGCTATAAAAAGTAGAAAATACGAGGCAATAGTTATAGACGAAAGAAATTCAAAAGAAGATGCACTTATTAATTTAATTTTAAAAGTTATAGAGGTTCAAAAGAGAGCAGTTATAATTATTTTAGGTGAAACTTCAAATTGGAGAATTATTGCAGGAAGTATAAAAGCTGGGGCTTATGACTATATATTAAAACCAGAATTGCCTAGAACTATTGTAAGAATAGTAGAAAAGTCTGTAAGAGATTATAAAGGACTTGTAGAAAAAGTTGATAAAACTAAAAGTACAGGTGAAAAATTAATAGGTAGAAGTAAACTTATGATAGATCTTTATAAAGTTATAGGAAAAGTTGCAAATAATTCTGCACCAGTTTTAGTAACAGGAGAAAGAGGGACAGGGAAAACAAGTGTTGCCAAAGCAATACACCAATTTAGTAATGTTTATGATAAACCTCTTATAAGTATAAATTGTAATTCTTATAGAGCAAATTTATTGGAAAGAAAATTATTTGGGTATGAGAAAGGTTCTTTTGAAGGAGCTGCATTCAGCCAATATGGTGAATTAGAAAAGGCAGAAGGAGGAATACTTCATCTAGCAAATATAGAATCTTTAAGTCTTGATATGCAGTCTAAAATTTTATTTTTATTGGAAGAAAATAAATTTTTAAGATTGGGAGGAATGGAGCCAATAAATGCTTTTGTAAGAATAATAGCCTCTACTAGTGTCAATTTAGAAGAGCTTATTGAAAAAGGTTTATTTATAGATGAACTTTATAGGAAACTAAAAGTTTTAGAAATAGATATTCCTAATTTAAAAGAGAGAAAAGAAGATATACCTTTTATTATAGATCACTATATGGCAGAATGTAATCAAGAAATGAATAAAAATATAAAAGGTGTAACTAAGATAGCATTAAAAAAGATAATGAGATATGATTGGCCTGGTAATGTAAATGAGTTAAAAAATGCTATAAAATATGCAGTTGCAATGTGTAGAGGTTCCAGTATTTTAATAGAAGATTTACCTCCTAATGTTGTTGGAGAAAAGATTTTAAATGGAAAAGAAGAATCTAAGGCTGTATCTATTGAAAATTTGGTTAAAAATGAAATAAATCAATTGAGAAGCAAAAATAAGAAAAGGGATTATTATTTTGAGATAATTTCTAAGATTGAAAAAGAAATTATTAAACAAGTGCTTGAAATTACTAATGGTAAAAAGGTAGAAACAGCTGAAATTTTAGGTATTACAAGAAATACTTTAAGAACAAAAATGAATTATTATGATTTGGAGTAAAAAAATGCATATCACACTTTATAGAAAATATAGACCAAGTAGTTTTTCAGAAGTATCTGGTGAAAATGAAATAGTAAAAAGCTTAAAGTTATCTTTAAAAAATAAATCTATGGCACATGCCTATCTTTTTTCAGGACCAAGAGGAGTAGGGAAAACGACTATTGCAAGGCTTATTGCAAAGGGTGTAAATTGTCTTAATTTAAAGGAAAATGGTGAACCTTGCAATGAATGTAAAAATTGCAAAGCAATAAATGAAGGTAGATTTTCTGATTTAATAGAAATAGATGCTGCTTCTAATAGAAGTATAGATGAGATTAGAAGCTTAAAAGAGAAAATTAACTATCAACCAGTTGAGGGTTTGAAAAAAGTATATATAATAGATGAAGCACATATGCTTACCAAAGAAGCCTTTAATGCACTTTTAAAAACTTTGGAAGAGCCACCTGCACATGTTATGTTTATACTTGCAACAACAGAGTTAGAAAAAATATTACCTACTATAATATCTCGTTGCCAAAGATATGATTTTAAACCTCTTGATTTAGAGGAAATGAAAGCAGGACTTGAACATATATTAAAAGAAGAAAATTTATCTATGACTGATGATGTCTATTCGGTTATTTATGAAAATTCTTCTGGAAGTATGAGGGATTCAATTTCTATTTTAGAAAGACTTATAGTTACAGCAAATGGCAAAGAAATAGATTTAAAAATAGCAGAAGATACACTAGGGATAACACCAAGTTCAAGAATAAAAATATTTTTAAATAAAATATTAAATGAAAATGAATATGATATAATAAATGAACTTGAAAATTTAGCAAATGAGTCTTTTGATATAGAATTATTTTTTAAAGACCTAGCAAAATATTGCAAAAATGCTATTGTAAAAAAAGAAATAGATATAGATAAAGGTTTAAAAATAATTTCAACAATATATGATGTGATAGGAAAATTTAAGTTTGAAGATGATAAAAAACTTGTAGGCTATGTGATAGTTGCAGAAATTTTATCTAATACAAAACAAACAGTTGTAAAAGTTGTAACTACAACTCAAACAAATATAAATTCCCCTAATTCATCAATAGAAGAAAAACCAAAAGATAAAGAAAAAGTAAATATAAAATTAACAATTTCAGATGTAAAAAATAATTGGAATTCTATTCTTGCAGAAGCAAATAATAAAAGATTTTCATATAAAGCTTTTTTAATGGGGGCTAATCCTGTAAGAATAGAAAATAATAACCTTTATATAAATTATGATAAAAAATATTCATTTGCAAAAGATTTAATGGAAACTCCTGAATATAGTCAAGAGTTTACTAAAATTGTAAAGAGTTTTTTTAATGAAGATGATTTAGAAATAAAGTATGAAGTTGTAGGACAGAAGAAAGAAGAAGAAAATAAAAACTCTGAATTTTTTCAAAAAATAGAGAATTATTTTAAAGGAGAAAATTAGTTAAGGGGGAGGATATGGCAATAGTGAGTATACTAATGTCAGCAGGAACAATAATAATATATTTTTTCTTATCCTTATTTATACCATTTTTAACTTATCTTATTCCATATTATAAGATAACAAGGGTAAATCTATATAAGAAGAAATATTCATTAGCAATAAATATATTAGTAGCCTTGATTTTATTTCATATAAGTCCAAGCTTTTTAATATATTATTTGATATTTCCATATACAATGGAATTTACGTTCTATCTGTTTAATAAATTAAGTAGAAGGATACAAGTTTATAATAGAATAGTTATTATGTCAATAATACCAACTACTTTAATATTAATATATATCTATATAAATAGAGTGGAAATAATAAGAATTATAAATCTATTACCACAGTTAGAAGAATTTAAAAAGTTAGGGATAGAATATATAAGAAAATTCCAAGAAACTATGATGGATATAAGTCAAAATATAGTTTTTCAAGTTTTTAAATTTGTTTTTTTAGCAACAATTTTCTTATTTTTAACTTTAATACCAGCTACATATAAGATGTGGAGGCTTTCTTGTTATTGGATAATACCATATGTAGTGATATTATGGAGTCAAAGATTTTTAAATATTTCTCATAATATATTTTGGGAAAATAATATATTAGAAGTAATAAAATATATATTCGTTTGGTATGGAATAAAAAATCTTTATGTTTTAATAGAAAAAATAGGTGTAAAATCAAATATATTAAAACATGGAGTAAGTATGCTTTTAGGTTTAAGTTACCCTATGGCAGTATTTGTAATAGGAGCATTAGCAAGTTTTGAATTTATAGAAGTAAAAGAAATAAGAATATAATGGGAGGTTAATAAAAATGGCAACAAAAATACAAGTAATACTTTTAGAAGATGTTGCAGGACAAGGAAGAAAAGGGGAGATAGTGACAGTGTCTGATGGTTATGCACATAATTTTCTTTTAAAAGGGAAAAAAGGAGTTTTAGCAACTCCTGAGGAATTACAAAAAATAGAAAACAGAAAGAAAAAAGAAGCTAAAAAACAAGAAGAAGAAAGAAATAAATCTTTGGAATTAAAAAAATTATTAGAAAGTAAAGTTTTAAATATTCCAGTTAAAGCAGGAGAAAATGGTAAATTGTTTGGAGCTATCACAAGTAAAGAAATAGCAAGTCAAATAAAAGATGAATTAGGTTTAGATATAGATAAAAAGAAAATTGAAGCAAATATTAAAAATCTAGGACCTGACGAAGTTCATATTAAATTATTCACTGATGTTAAAGCAGTTATAAAAGTAAATGTAATAGCTAAATAGGTGGAGGAGAAATGGAATTTGAAAATTTAAAAAAAATTCCTCATAGCTTAGAGGCAGAAAGAGCATTAATAGGTGGAATTTTCTATAACCAAGATTTATTTGATGAAATTAGAGATATTGTTAAAAAAGAAGATTTTTATAAAGTTGAACATTCAGCTATTTATGATGCAATAGAAAAAGTCTATTCTGATAGCAAAGGGATAGATGCGATTTTAATAGATGAAGAAATAAAAAAAACTAATTCAAAAAATAAAGAAGAAATATTACAAGTTTTAAGTGATATTTTAGATGAAATTACAAGTTCATATAACCTTTTAGAATATGCAAATCTAATCAAAGAAAAAGCTATGTTAAGACGACTTGGGAATGTGGGGGTAGAAATAACTCAACTTGCCTATAATGATGTCAGAGTAGCAGAAGAGATTATAGATGAAGCAGAAGCAAAAGTTTTAAATCTATCAAAAAATATTTTAAAAAATAGTATAGTCGATATGAAAACTGCTGGTGTTGAAGAAATAATGAGAATGGAAAGGGTCAGTGAAAATAGAGGTAAGACTTTGGGTATTCCAACAGGTTTCATTGATTTGGATAGAATGACAAGTGGACTTAATAATTCTGATTTAATAATTTTAGCAGCAAGACCAGCTATGGGAAAAACAGCTTTCGCTTTAAATGTAGCTTTAAATGCTGGTAAAGAAAAAAAGAATGTATTAGTATTTAGTCTTGAAATGCCAGTTCAACAATTATATCAAAGACTTTTATCTATTGAATCAGGTATTTCACAAAATAAACTAAAAAATGCTTATCTTGAAGATCAAGATTGGGAAAAATTGACAATAGCAACAGGAATTTTATCTAATTCAAATATATTTGTTGCCGATTTACCTCATACAAATGTTTTAGAAATTAGATCCTATGCTAGAAAAATGAAAAGTCAAAACCAATTAGATTTAATTATAATAGATTATTTGCAATTAATAAATGGTACTGGTAGAGGTGGTTCTGAATTTAATAGACAACAAGAAATTTCTGATATATCAAGAGCATTAAAAGGACTTGCCAGAGAATTAGATGTGCCTGTTATTGCACTTTCACAATTATCAAGAGCAGTTGAAAGTAGAGTAGATAAAAGACCTATGCTTTCAGATTTAAGAGAATC
>ERZ773090.917-NODE-917-length-11161-cov-7.05096_pt1 | contig 11161 bp, 7 predicted proteins | sample MGYA00580579_ERZ773090 | MGnify/ENA primary metagenome ERZ773090 (study PRJEB29015, sample SAMEA2738014) | human oral metagenome | biome: human oral; feature: human-associated habitat; material: dental | place: China | collected 2132 ... | reverse complement strand
TCGCCCTCGGCTACGGCGCGACCCGGGGAGCCGCGCACGCCTCGAAGCGCCCCGAGGAGGTCTCCTCCTACGAGGGGCAGGCCCCGGACTGGTTCACCCGGGGCGTGGAGGCGGCCCTTCTGGCGCCGACGGCGTTCGGCAAGCAGGCCTTCACTCTCTCCGGCAGGGACGGCGAGGTGACGCTCCGCTGCGAGGACAGCGCCTACGCGGGCCAGGACCGCGGCCTGGTGAAGTACCACTTCGAGATGGGCGCGGGGCGCGACAACTTCACCTGGGCGCACTGACTCGCCCCCCGGCGGCGCCCGCCGGTCCGCCCTGAGGGTCGTGCAACCGGCCCGCCCGGGCCGGCGGAACCGCCGGCTTCACGACGCCGGGCCGGGGCCTTGCGACGCCGGGCCGGGGCGGGCGCTCACCCAGTCGAAGACGTCGTCGGCCTCCTTGCGTCCCCCGGGGCGGACCAGCAGGTGGAAGGTCGCGCGGGCCATGGCGTCGCGGATCGGCACCACCGTGCGGCCGGGCGCCGGCGCGGCGAGCGAGGGCGCGTCGGTGACGAAGTGGGGCAGCGACGAGCTGCGCGTCATCTGCTCGAAGACCGCGCGGTCCTCCTGCACGATGAACCGCGAGTGCGGGAAGTGCCGGTCGCACGCCTCGCGCCAGAAGCCGATGCCCTCGAAGAGCAGGAAGGTCTCGCCGTCGAGCTCGGCCGCGCTCACGCTCGCCCGGTCCGCCAGCGCGTGCCCGTCCGGCAGGGCGACGGACAGGTTCTCCACCATGAGCCGGCATGAGCGCACGCCCGGCGGCGCGGCGGGGCGCAGGGCGATGCCCAGGTCGAGTCCGCCGTCGCGGATGCCGGTCTGCACCTGCGCCTCGGCGAGCATCTGGGAGGTCAGGACGAGCCCGGGGAAGCGCTCGACCATGAGTGCGGTCAGCCGCCACAGCGGGGCGGGCGCCACGGTGCCCACGCGCAGGGCGCGGGTGCGGCGGGCGACGTCGTCGAGGGCTGCGCGCATGGCCCGCTCGTCGCGCAGGATCTGGCGGGCGTGCTCCAGGGCGACGCGGCCGGCGTCGTTGAGCACGAGGCGGCGCCCGGGGCGGTCGAAGAGCGGCTGGCCGAGCTCGGCCTCGAGTCGGGCGAGCGAGCGGGACAGGGCGGGCTGCGACAGGTGCAGGGCCCGGGCGGCGGCGCTCATGGTGCCCTGGCGCGCAATGGCGTCGAGCTGCCTGAGCTGCTCCAGCTCCACGCTCCGCCTCCCCGCATCATTCTCTCCCCCGCTCATGCAGCATATGCATGAGCAGATCCGGGATCGGTATTTTACAACAGCGGGTTCCTGGCGAAGACTCATGCATGGAACGGAACACCCCGCCGAGGAGTCAACCATGCGGTCCTTCACCATGAACAACGGCCTCGCGATCCCGGCCCTGGGCTACGGCGTCTTCCAGATGTCCTCGGCCGAGGTCGCCGAGCACCTGCCCGAGGCGATCGACGCCGGGTACCGGCACATCGACACCGCCAACGCCTACTTCAACGAGGTCGCCGTCGGCCGGGTCGTGGCCGGCAGCCCGGTGGCGCGCGAGGACTTCTTCGTCACCACCAAGCTCTTCCCGCAGTCCTACCCCTACGCCCAGTGCGGGCCGGACATCGACGCCACCCTGGAGCGGCTGGGCATGGACTACGTCGACCTGCTGCTCCTCCACCAGCCCTACGGCGAGTACGTGGCCGGCTGGAGGGCCATGGAGGAGGCCGTCGAGGCCGGCAGGGTCCGCTCCATCGGCCTGTCCAACTTCTCCGCCGCCAAGGTCCGCGAGATCCTCGACGTCGCCCGCATCGCCCCGGCGGTCCTCCAGGTCGAGGCCCACCCCTACTGGAACCAGCACGCCCTCAAGGCCGAGCTGGACGGCACCGGCATCGTCTTCGAGGCCTGGTACCCGCTCGGCCACGGCGACAGGGCCCTGCTGGCCGAGCCCGCCCTGACCGAACCCGCCGCCAGGTACGGCAAGACCGCCGCCCAGGTCGTTCTGCGCTGGCACCTCCAGGAGGGCAACGTCACCTTCCCCAAAACGCTCAACGCGCAGCACATGGCGGACAACATCGACATCTTCGACTTCGCCCTGACCGAGGAGGAGATGGCCCGCATCAACGCCCTGCCGCAGAAGCCCTACTACGCCGTGCCCGACGAGCCGCCGGCCTTCGCCACCCGGCGCATGGACTACTCCCAGCAGGCCTGAACCGGGCCGCCGCGCACCCGCATCACAACCGATCACCATTCACAGGAGGAACACCATGGCTGACAAGCAGACCGCGGGGCGAGACCGCCTGGGCGCCATCGCCCCGCAGTTCGCCGCCCTCAACGACGACGTGCTCTTCGGCGAGGTCTGGGCGCGCGAGGAGCAGCTCAGCGCCCGCGACCGCTCGATGATCACCATCGCCGCCCTGTTCTCCGCGGGCCTGTACCCGCAGCTGCGCGCCCACCTCGAACTGGGCAAGGCGCACGGCATCACCAGGGAGGAGGCCGTGGAGATCGTCACTCAGCTCGCCTTCTACTGCGGCTGGCCCAAGGCCTGGAGCACCTTCCCCATGATCGCCGAGATCTGGGGCGACGACGACGGCGCCGGGGCTTGAGCCGCGGCTCGCCCGACCCCGCCGACGGGCGCGCAGAGCGGGCGCGCTCATGACGCTCACGCGCAGAAGGCCCGGTCTCGCGGCCGCCGCCCTGGCGGCCGCCGCGGACTGCTCGTCCTCTCCGGGCGGGCAGGCGCCGGGCGGTGCGGACTCAACCGGAGGAGATGGAGGACTCCGTGGCGGCCCATGGTGGCGCCGATCGCGGTCGGGAGTACGGAACTGTGCTCGAGCCCAGCCGTCGGGACGGCGCCCGCGCCATGCCGGCCCTGCACCGGCGGATCATCACAGAGGGGCGCTGAACTCGCATCGCACGAGCACGCCTCGCACAATGCGAGCCCAGGCGACATCACCGAATCGACTCCCCCAGGGGTGCGAAGACTCGCAGGCGGGCGGCGCCCGCCGCGCTCGTGGCGCAGTCGGCCGACTCCCCGGGGCGGGTAATGGAGCATGACGCGGAAAGCTCCGAGCACCTCGGGTCGACCGCCCGATCACCGCCACTGGCGGTAAAATATGGCGGTGATGCCCATCACACTCCGCGTGCGTCGGCACCGGGCGCACACGCGCAGATCGGATCGGAGGAGCCCGCATGGCCCATGAGCCGCCGCTGGTGCGCACGGCCGAGATCAACGCACTGTGCATGGAGATCGCCGAGCTCGTCGGCGCACTCGGCTCCGCGTCCGCCCTGAGCACGAGTCCCGTGCTGCATCGCGAGCTGCGCATCACCACCATCCACTCCTCCCTCATGATCGAGGGGAACACGCTCTCGCGCGAGGCCGTCACGGCGATCCTCGACGGCAAGCGCGTCCTCGGCCCTGCCAGGCAGATCCTCGAGGTGGACAACGCCCGCCGCGCCTACCGGCTCATGGACGATCTGGACCCACTCTCCCCCGACGACCTGCTGCGCGCCCACGGCGTCATGATGCGCGGACTCATCGATGACGCCGGGCGGTACCGCGCGGGGAACACGGGCGTCTTCAAAGAAGGAGGGCTCATCCACGCCGGCGCACCGGCCCGCTGCATCCCCGAGGTCATGACGGATCTGTTCGCCTGGATGACCTCGATCGATCTGCACCCGCTGACGGCCTCCTGCGTCTTCCACTACGAATTCGAGTTCATCCACCCCTTCTCGGATGGCAACGGCCGCACGGGGCGCCTGTGGCACACGCTGCTGCTGTCGCACTGGCGCCCGGCACTGGCGTGGTTGCCGATCGAGAGCGTGATCCGAGACCGTCAGGAGGGCTACTACCAATGTCGTTCGGTTAGGGGTTGGGGTGGGGTGTCAAGAGGTGGGTGGGCGGCGTGTCGGTTCGGTGGTGGGCGCAGGCCTTGTAGGAGTGGGTCGGTCCGCCAAGACTGATCCGTTCTCTCAGACAAGGCCTGCTGTGTGTGATTGTGCCATGCGCCCTTCGGCGCCGGACGTGTTCGCCCCCGGTCACCTGGGCGAGTTGACCCAGGTGGTTCCCTTCGAGATGGTCGATGCGGCACTGGAGGCGGGGGGCGGCGTGCAGCGGCGCGTGCGGCGCCTGCCGTCGCGCGTGGTGGTCTACCTGCTGCTGGCGGGGGCGCTGTTCGGATCGGTGGGGTGGAGCGGGGTGTGGTCGCGCCTGTGCGCGGGCCTGGGGCGCCCCGTGGAGCCCGTGAGCGCCTCGTCGATCTCGCAGGCGATGCGCCGGGTGGGACCGGCCCCCCTCAAGGCGCTGTTCGATCTGCTGTCCGGCCCCCTGCCCGTGCAGGGGGGCGCGGACCGGTTCGCCTCGCGCAGGGTCGTGGCCCTGGACGGCACCCTGATCGCGGTGGCGGACACCGAGGCCAACAGGGCCGCCTTCCCCAAGAGCCGGTCCGGGCGGGGCTCGGGCGCCGGCTACCCGATGATCCGCCTGGTGACCCTGCTGGCCGCCTCCACCCGCAGCCTGCTGGCCGCGGCCGTCGACTCGGACAGGGTCGGCGAGACCTCCCTGGCCGCCGGGCTGATCCGCGCCATGGGCCCGGGCATGCTCGTCCTGGCCGACCGGGGCCTGGCATCGACGGGCATGTGGACCCTGATCAGGTCCGCGGGCTCGGACTTCCTCACCCGCGTGCGCACCGGCACGAGCGCCCTGAGGCTCGATGTCGAGCGCGTCCTGCCCGACGGGTCCTGGCTGTCCAACGCCCGCGGCACCAGGGTCAGGGTCATCGACGCCCGCATCGCCCTGACCACGACCGGCCCCGAGCGCACCGGGCACTGGAGACTGGTGACCAGCCTGACCGACCACCGCCGGGCCCCCGCCGACCAGCTGGTGCGCCTGTACCACGAGCGCTGGGAGATCGAGACCGCCTACTGCGAGCTCAAGTCCGCCCTGGGCGCCGGGCGGGTCCTGCGCGCCCGCCACCCCCGGGGCGTGCTCCAGGAGGTCTGGGCCCTGCTGTGCGCCTACCAGGCCCTGCGCACCGCCATGGCCGACGCCGTCCTGACCAGCCCCGGCACCGACCCCGACCGGGCCTCCTTCACCGTCGCCCTGAACGCGGCCCGCGACCAGATCGTCCTGGCGCAGCACATCACCGCCGACCGCCCCGACCTGACCGGCCCCATCGGCACCGCCGTCCTGGCCGCGCTCCTGCCCCCGCGCCGACCACGAACCCGCACCAGGGCCATCAAACGAGCCCTGTCCAAACACCGCGCACGAACACCCCACCCCGACCGCACCACCTACCCCGTCACCATCACCACACACATCTTGACACCCCACCCCGACCCCTAACCGAACGACATTGGGGTTAAGTGACGTGCTCGCGGCCCGCCCGGCGACCTCGTGGACCGCGTGACGTCCTCCCGGCGGGCCCCCGCCCCCCGCCTCTGGTAGAATCCGTCGGATTCCAAGAGAAAACTGGTAGAAGACGTCTGTGAAAACCGTACGCATACTCATGCGCAGCCTGCGCGAGTACCGGGGGCCGTCGCTGCAGGCGCCGCTGTTCATGGTGGGCGAGGCCGGGCTCGAGTGCATCCTGCCCCTCATGATGGCCGAGCTCATCGACACCCTCACGGACGGGGCCATGGGCCCGATCCTGCGGATCGGCCTGGCCCTGGTCGTCATGTCGGTGGCCTCGCTGGCGTGCGGCGTCATGTCCGGCGTGCGCGCCGCCACCGCCGCCGCCGGCCTGGCCCGCAACCTGCGCCAGGACCTGTTCTTCCGGGTCCAGGACTTCTCCTTCGCGGACATCGACCGCTTCTCGGCGTCCTCGCTGGTCACCCGCATGACCACCGACGTCACGAACATCCAGAACGCGTACCAGATAATCATCCGCGTCGCCGTGCGCGTGCCCCTCATGATCGTCTTCTCGGTCATCATGACCCTGATGATCAACCCGCGGCTGGCGCTCATCTTCATCATCATGCTGCCGCTGCTCGGCGGCGCGCTCATCGGCCTGGTCGCCTACGTGTTCCCGATCTTCCGCCGGATCTTCAAGAAGTACGACGCCCTGAACAATTCCGTGCAGGAGAACCTCTCCGCGATCCGGGTCGTGAAGTCCTTCGTCGCGGAGGATCACGAGAAGACGAAGTTCCGGGCCGCCTCCCAGGAGGTGCGCGGGGACTTCACCCGCGCCGAGAAGATCCTCGCGCTCAACGGTCCGATCATGGTCTTCTTCATCTACGCGGCGCTCATGCTCGTCAACTACCTGGGCGCCCGGGTGGTCGTGGACAGCGGCGCCACGGAGCTGACGACCGGCGAGTTCTCCTCGCTGATGACCTACGGCGTGCAGATCCTCGCCTCGATGATGATGCTCGCCTTCATCTTCGTCATGGTCTCCATATCGGCGGAATCCGCCAACCGCGTCGCCGAGGTCATCGTCCACAGTCCCTCCCTGACCTCCCCCGCCGACGGTCTGGCCGAGGCGGCCGATGGCGAGGTCCGCTTCGAGGGCGTCTCCTTCCGATACTCCCGGGAGGCCGAGGCCGACGCCCTGTCTGGGATCGACCTGACGATCCCCTCGGGCACGACCCTGGGCGTCGTGGGCGGCACCGGCTCGGGGAAGACGACGCTCATCCAGCTCGTCTCGCGCCTGTACGACGCGACCGCCGGACGCGTGATGGTCGGCGGCGTCGACGTGCGCGACTACGACCTGGCCGGGCTGCGCGACGAGGTCGCCGTCGTCCTGCAGAAGAACGTCCTGTTCGCCGGCACCATCAAGGAGAACCTGCGCTGGGGCGACCCCGGCGCCACCGACGCCCAGCTCGTCCGCGCCTGCGAGCTCGCCCAGGCCGACGAGTTCGTCCGGCAGTTCCCCGACGGCTACGACACCCGCATCGAGCAGGGCGGCACCAATGTCTCCGGAGGCCAGAAGCAGCGCCTGTGCATCGCCCGCGCCCTGCTCAAGAAGCCGAGGATCCTCATCCTCGACGACTCGACCTCCGCCGTCGACACCCGCACCGACGCCCTCATCCGCCGGGCCCTCGCCCGGGAGATCCCCGACACGACCAAGATCATCATCGCCCAGCGGCTGAGCTCCGTGGAGCACGCCGACCAGATCATCGTCCTGGACGAGGGCCGCATCCTGGAGCGCGGCACCCACGACGAGCTCATGGCGCTGGGCGGGGAGTACCAGCAGATCCACGCCTCGCAGAACCGCACGGGCCGGGAAGAGGAGGTGGCGTGACCATGGCGCGCACCCGCACCGACGCCGCCCGGCCGGAGTCGGACGACCTGCCCCGCGTCGAGCACCCCGCCCGCCGCCTGCTGGCCTACGTGTTCCGCCACTACCCGTGGCGGCTGATCGTCGTGGCCATCAGCATCGTCATCGCCTCCGTCGCCTCGACGGTCGCCTCGATCTTCATGCAGCGGGTCGTCGACGAGGTCATCACCCCCGGGCTGAGCGCGGGACTCGACGCCGTCATGCCCGTGCTCGTGCGGATCATCACCATGATGGGCGCCGTCTACGCCCTCGGCGTGCTCACGAGCCTGCTGTACTCGCGGATCATGGCCGTGGTCACGCAGGGCTCCCTCAAGCACATGCGCGACGACATGTTCGACCGCATGCAGTCCCTGCCGATCAAGTACTTCGACACCCACGCCCACGGCGCGGTCATGTCCACGTACACCAACGACACGGACGCCGTCCGCCAGCTCATCGGCCAGTCGGTGCCCACGCTCATCCAGTCCGGGCTGACCCTGGGCGCCATGCTCGCCATGATGCTCTACTACAGCCTGTGGCTGACGATCCTCGTCGTCGTCGTGGTCGCCGTCATGATCGAGGTCACCCGCAGGCTGGGCGGCGCGTCCTCGCGGTACATGGTCGCCCAGCAGCACTCGCTCGCCACCGAGGAGGGCTTCATCGAGGAGATCATGGGCGGGCAGAAGGTCGTCCAGGTCTTCAACCACGAGGAGGCCGCGAAGGTCGACTTCGCCGCGCTCAACCAGCGGCTCTTCTCCGATTCGGAGAGGGCCAACCGGTACGGCAACCTCCTGGGCCCGGTGGTGGGCAATATGGGCAACCTGCTCTACGTCCTGATCGCCATGGTCGGCGGCCTGCTCATCCAGCTGCGGGTCACCAATATCGGATTCGCCGGCATGGGCGCGATCACCGTCGGCATTATCGTGTCCTACCTGACGATGGTCCGCCAGCTCTCCCAGACCATCAACCAGGCCTCCCAGCAGGTCGCCCTCATCGCCATGGGCCTGGCCGGCGCCGGGCGCGTCTTCGCCCTCATCGACGAGGAGCCCGAGCACGACGACGGGTACGTCGGCCTGGTCGACGCCGTCGAGACGGCCGACGGCGGCGTCGAGCCCGCCGACCGCAAGACGGGCGTATGGGCCTGGCGCCACCCCCACCGGGCGGAGGGCACGGTCACGTACACGCGGCTGCGCGGCGAGATCGTCATGGAGCACGTCGACTTCTCCTACGACGGCGTCAAGGAGGTCCTCCACGACGTCTCCCTGCGGGCCGAACCGGGGCAGAAGATCGCCTTCGTCGGTGCGACCGGCGCCGGCAAGACGACGATCACGAACCTGATCAACCGCTTCTACGACCTCGACGACGGCAAGATCCGCTACGACGGCATCAATATCACCAAGATCGCCAAGGCGGATCTGCGCCGCTCGCTCGGCGTCGTCCTCCAGGACGTGCGGCTGTTCACGGGCACCGTCATGGACAACATCCGCTACGGGCGCCCGGACGCCACCGACGAGGAGTGCATCGAGGCGGCGCGACTGGCCAACGCCGACGGCTTCATCCGCCGCCTGCCCCACGGCTACCGGACGGTGATCTCGGGCGGCAGCTCGAACCTCTCGCAGGGGCAGGCGCAGCTGCTGTCGATCGCGCGCGCCGCCGTCGCCGACCCGCCGGTCATGATCCTCGACGAGGCGACGAGCTCCATCGACACGCGCACCGAGGCCCTCGTCCAGGCCGGCATGGACAACCTCATGAAGGGGCGGACGGTGTTCGTCATCGCCCACCGCCTGTCCACGGTCCGCAACTCCGACGCCATTATGGTCCTCGACCACGGGCGCATTATCGAGCGCGGCGGCCACGACCGGCTCATGGAGCGGCGCGGCACCTACTACCGGCTCTACACCGGGGCCTTCGAGCTCGAGTAGTCCGCGCGGGCCCGGGCGCCGGGCGGGGCGGCTGGACGATGCCCCGGCCGTCCCCCGGTGCCAGCGGGCGGGGCGGCTACTCGCTGCGCAGGGCCTCCACCGGGTCCTCGCGGGCCGCCCTGGCCGCGGGGGCGAGCCCGGCCAGGACGGTGAGCAGGACCGACACGCCGATGAGGGCCAGGGCGGCGAGCGCCGGGAGCCGGGCGACGTCCGCGACGCCGAAGCGGTCCTCGACGACGAGGTTCACCGGGATGCACAGCAGGAGCGTGATGACAATGCCGAGGACGCCCGCCCCCAGCCCCTCGATGACGGTCTCGGCGTTGAACACGTGCCTGATATCGCGTTTGGAGGCGCCCACCGAGCGCAGGATGCCGATCTCCTTCTTCCTCTCCAGGACGGAGATGTAGGTGATGATCGCGATCATGATGGAGGAGACCACCAGGGAGATCGAGACGAAGGCGATGAGCATCCAGGAGATGATGTCCACGATCCTGGTCACCGCGCCCATGAGCAGGCCGACCAGGTCGTTGTAGACGATGACCCTGTCCCGGGCGCCGGCCCGCTCCTGGGCGGCGTTGTAGTCGTCCAGGGCCTGCTTGACCCGCCCCTTGGCGACGAAGCTCGTGGGGTAGATGTCGATCCGGCTGGGGGTGTCCAGGTCGGCCCAGCCCAGGTCGGCGAGGTTCGTCTCGTAGGTGGCGGCGTCGGTCGACATCATGGAGGTCAGCAGGGCGGCGAGCTCCTCGGTGCTCATATTGAGGCTGAAGGCGTCCCGGAAGGTCTGCTCGTCGATGTTCATCGCGGAGCTCATCTGGCCGATGAGCTGGGGCAGGGCGTCCTCCAGCGCCGTGCGGACCTGCTCCTGGATCGCCGTCATCATCTGGGTCATGGCGGTGGACATGACGGCCTGGAGCGAGTCGCTCAGCGCCCGGGTGATGGTGGAGGAGACGGAGGCGGCGACCTGCCGGCCGATCGCGGAGACCAGCTCGTCGCGCACGGCGTCGCTGATCCGGGCGACATCGGGGTCCGCGCCCAGGCCCGCGACGAGGTTCTGCGTGAGCCTGTCGGAGTCGATGACCTGGTCGGAGCCGAGAGTGTCGGCGATCGTCTTCTGCACGTCGGGCTGGCCGAGGTAGTCGGCGGCGAGGGTGGCGATGTCGGGGCCGCGGCCGTCGCCGTCGGGGTCGTCGGCGGCGTGCTGGGCGTAGTAGGTCTGGAAGCCGGAGATGACGGTGGTCATCATGGTCGAGACGGCGGCGGAGGCGCCGTCCCTGATGACGCCGTCGGCCAGCGCGGTGCGTATGAGGGCCGGGTAGTCGACGCCCGCGAGCTGGGGGAAGCGGGCGGTGAGGTCCTGCGAGGAGACGCTGTCCAGGTCCAGCCCCGACAGGTCGATCTCGGGGGAAGTCTGGGCCAGGGAGGACAGGTCGAGGCCGGACAGGTCGACGGAGTCCAGGGCGGAGACGTCGATGCCCGACAGGTCCAGCCCCGACAGGTCCAGCTCCACCTGGGAGGGGTCGATCTGGAAGGCGGAGCGGATCTTCTCGGTGTCGACGGTGAACAGCGAGGACAGGTCGATCTCGCCGGCGGACGCGCCGGAGGCCTCCTCGGCGAAGGTGCGGCCGGTCAGGACGTCGACGTCCGGGCGGGCGATCTGGTCCTGGACGACGGCGGAGGCGGCCGCCTGGTCGATGACGTGGCGGGTGAGCCCGGGGGTGTAGGCCAGGCCCGGGCGCAGCGTCATCTTGTCGGAGTCCTTGGCCCGGACGATGCCGGTGATGCGCAGGTCCTCGCCGGCGGCGACCGCCCGCTGCATGAACGCGGTGTCCTCGGAGCGGTCGGTCCACACCCCGTAGGCGTCGTCGTACTGGTAGCGGGCCGAGGCGGGCACGAGCTTGAAGGTCACCTGCATGAGGCGCTCGTAGGTGTAACTCGTCGGGGCCGACGGCGTCGCGGAGTCCGTCGGGGCGGC
>ERZ773090.910-NODE-910-length-11196-cov-4.23966_pt1 | contig 11196 bp, 11 predicted proteins | sample MGYA00580579_ERZ773090 | MGnify/ENA primary metagenome ERZ773090 (study PRJEB29015, sample SAMEA2738014) | human oral metagenome | biome: human oral; feature: human-associated habitat; material: dental | place: China | collected 2132 ... | reverse complement strand
CAAAAAGAACGCCCCCGCCGGGGAGGCGTTCGGAAGGGAATTAGGGGGCGGCGAATTGCAGGGGCAAAGCCGGGTCGTCGGCGCTGCTGGGGGCCGGGGGGACCTGGAGCGGGCCGGGCCGGGGGGCTTTTTGGCCGGCCGGCGGCGGGGGGGGATTGGGCAGTTGTACCGCCGCGCTGGCGGTCAAGTTGGCTGGGGCCGGGGCAGCGCGGGCCGGGCCGGGGGCTAGGTTGTGGCCGGCGCTGGCCGGGGTTCTGGCGCCGGCGTCGCCGGTGGCCGGCACCAGCAGCAGCGGGGCGCTCCGGCTGGAACTGGCGGGGGTGGCCGTCGCATTGGCCGTTGGAACCGAAGCGCTTCCCTCTGCTGTCGCAATGGCCGGCGCCGCGCCACCGCCGGCAACCGGCTTGGCCGTCCGTTTGACCGCCGAGGCCGAAGCGCTACTGGAGGCCGGGTTAGGAGCAGGGTTGCCAGCGGCCGGGGCCGGTTGATTGGGATTCGGAGCCGAAGCGCTTCCCCGGGAGGCGGCCGGGGCTAGGGGCTGGCTCGTTAGACTGGCGTTCTGGTTCATTGCCGGGGCCGAAGCGCTTCCCGCCGGCGTGGTTTGATGAGCCGTTGGATTGCCGTTCGGGGTTGAAGCGCTGCCGGAGGTGGCCGAAGGGGCCGGTTGATGGGCGTTCGGAGCCGAAGCGCTTCCCGCCGGGGCTATTTGATTAGCCGGCGGATTGTCGTTCTGACTAGAAGCGTCGCCGGCGCTCATTTGATTGGTGGCCTTGGGCCTGACTCCGGGGGCCGTTGATGGCATGGAGGTGGCCGTTGGGTTAGCGTTCTGAGCCGAAGCGCTTCCGGCGGCCGGGCTAGGGGTAGGGTTACCAGCGGCCGGGGCCGGTTGATGGGCGGGCGAGGTCGAAGCACTGCCGGCATTCGGATTGGCCCCGTTGGCGCCGGGGCGTAGGGCCGGGCCGGCGGTCGTGGCCTTCCGGTCGGAAGCGCTTCCCTCGGCGGGGCCGGCGGTGGGCGAGGCCGGGGCGGTGGGCGAAGCGCTGCCTTCGACGGTGGGGCTGGGTGTGGGGCTGGCCTTGGCCCGCTGCTGTTGCCAGGCCCGGTAGGCCTTCACCGCCGCCTTGTGTTCCTCGTAGGTGGTGGAGAATTTATGGCCGCCGCTGCCATCGGCCACAAAGAACAGGGCCGTGCCCGGCGCCGGGTGTAGCACCGCCTCGATGCTGGCCTTGCTCGCCAGGGCAATGGGCGTCGGCGGCAGGCCGGCCCGGGTGTAGGTGTTATAGGGCGTGTCCGTCTGCAGGTGCTTCTTGGTAATTACCCCCTGATAGTCCTTGGCGCCATAAATCACCGTCGGGTCAGTCTGCAACTTCATGCCCTGCTGTAGCCGCCGCACGAATACCCCAGCGATAAGCGGCCGTTCCGCCGCCAGCGCCGTTTCCTTCTCCACAATGGACGCCATGATTAGCGCCTCCTGGGGCGTTTTGTAGGGCAGGCCCGGCGCCCGCTTTGCCCAGGCCTCATTCAGGTATTTATTGAGGTCGCCGTTAATGCGCTTCAGCAGGTCCAAATCGCTGCTGTTGGGACTGAAATAGTAGGTTTCCGGCAGGAACAGGCCCTCGGGATTCGCCGGCAAATTCAGCAGCTGGGCGATTTCTTCCGGGCTCTTGCCGGCCAGGGTTTGCTGTAAATGTTCATTGTCGCGCAGCGCCTTCAGCAGGTCCCGGTAGGTCTTACCCTCCACCACCGTGAAGCGGTAGGCGGCCACCTTGCCCGCCGCAATGTCCGCCAGCAATTCCCGCGCATTCATGCCGGCCTTCAGCTTGTAAACGCCGGTCTGCATGTGGCGGTGCTGGCCGGTGCTGTAGCCGTGCAGCTGTAGCGGCCAGCGGTATTTCAACAGCCCCTTCTTCTTCAGCGTATTCGCCAGGGAAGTGATGTTGTCGCCCTTCTTCACCACAATCATTTCTTCCTTGGCCGCCGGACGGGACAGGTCATTAAAATAAAGCGCCCCCGTGAAGGAAGCGCCCAGCAGCAAGAACAACAGGAGAAAAAATAATTTCTTCATGGGCAGCTCACAGACGGCGGAAGAGCAGGCTGCCGTTGGTGCCGCCAAAGCCAAAGGAATTGGACAGGGCCACGTCAATGCGCCGGCGCTGGGCCGTTTTGGCCGTGTAATTTAAATCGCACTCCTCGTCCGGATTATCCAGATTAATGGTGGGCGGAATGATTTGGTCGCGCAGGGACAGCAGGGTAAAGATGGCCTCCAGGCCGCCGGCGGCACCGAGGGCATGGCCGGTCATGGATTTGGTGGAACTGACGTTCAGGTCGTAGGCGTGGCTGCCAAAGGCCCGCTTAATGGCCCGGGTCTCCGCCTTGTCGCCGGCCGGGGTGGAGGTGCCGTGGGCATTGATGTAGTCCACATCTTCCGGCTTTAGGTCCGCGTCGCGCAGGGCCTGCACCATGCAGCGGCTGGCGCCGGAACCGTCCTCCAGCGGCGCGGTCATGTGGTAGGCGTCGGAGGTCCAGCCAATGCCGACCAGCTCGCCGTAAATGGTGGCGCCGCGCGCCTTGGCACTTTCCAAACGTTCTAAAACGATAACCCCGGCGCCGTCGCCGAGTACGAAGCCGTCCCGGTCCCTATCCCAGGGCCGCGAGGCCAGTTCCGGTGCCTCGTTGCGGGTGGACAGGGCCTTGGCAGCGGCAAAACCCATAATGCCCATGGCATTGCCGGCCATTTCCGCCCCGCCCACGACCATTAAATCCGCGTCGCCCATCTGAATCAGCCGGTAGCCCTGGGCAATGGCGTGGGTGCCGGTGGCGCAGGCGGTGCTAACGGCCATGTTCGGGCCGCGAATGCCGTACCGAATGGAGAGGTTGCCGGCAATCATATTGATGATGTTTTTCGGCACGTAGAAGGGAGAAACCCGCCGCGGGCCGTTCTGCATAAAGTCGCGGTAGCCCTCCAGCATGCCGGGCAGGCCGCCGATGCCGGAGCCGATGATGACGCCGGTGCGCTCGGCCAGCTCGGGATTGCTGAAGTCCAGGCCGCTGTCGGCGATGGCGTCCATGCCGGCGCCGAGGCCGTAGTGAATGAAGGTGTCCATTTTGCGGCCCTCCTTCACGTCGAAGTATTTTTCCGGCTCGAAGCCCAGCACCGAGCCGCGAAAACGCACCGGCTGGGCGCTGGCGTCATAGTCGGTGATGGGGCGAATGCCGCTGACCCCGGCCAGCAGATTGGCCCAGGCCGTGGCCACCGTGCTGCCCACCGGGCTCACCAGGCCCAGGCCCGTAACCACCACTCGCGGCAGGGATTTTTGAATATTGCTGTTAGTCATCGCGCTTTCCTCACGGGTTTGAATGGGTTGGAGACTTTGCCGGGGCAAAGCCCAAAAAACAATGAAGCGCTTCCGGAATGAGCAATTCCCCGAAGCGCTTCGTCATGATGCTGAAAGTTTTAGAACAAATTAGCCGTTTTTCACTTTATTGACATAGTCGATGGCCGTTTGCACGGTGGTGATTTTTTCCGCCTCTTCGTCGGGAATCTCGATGCCAAATTCTTTTTCCAGGGCCATGACCAGCTCGACCAAATCGAGGGAGTCGGCGTTCAAATCGTCCATAAAATGGGCCGAGGGTTGGACTTCGCTGGGGTCTTTGCCCAGCTGCTCGGCGATAACTTTGATGACTTGTTCTTGGTTGTTACTCATAGTGTTTTTTCCTAGTTGGAGAGATAAAAAATGGAATTAAATCATATACATTCCGCCATTGACGTTCAAGGTTTCCCCCGTAACGTAGCTGGCTTTGATGAGATAGAGCACGGCCTCGGCGACGTCCTCGACGGTGCCCAGGGTGCCCAGTGGAATTTGGGCGGTCAGGGCCCGCTTCTGCTCCTCGGGCAGGGCGGCGGTCATGTCCGTTTGGATAAAGCCGGGGGTGATGGTGTTCACGGTGATGCCACGCGAGCCCACCTCCCGGGCCAGTGATTTGGAAAAGCCGATGATGCCGGCCTTGGCGGCGGCATAGTTGGTCTGGCCGGCGTTGCCCATCACCCCCACCACCGAGGCGATGTTGATGATGCGACCCCAGCGGGCCTTCATCATGTCGCGCAGCACCGCCTTGCTCATGCGGTAGATGCTGCTCAGGTTGGTGTCGATGACCCGTTCCCATTGCTCGCTTTTCATGCGCAGCAGCAGGCTGTCGTCGGTGATGCCGGCGTTATTGACCAGCACGCTGACGGCGCCGAAGCGCTCCCCAATCTGGGCCAGGGCGGCCTCAATGCTGGCCTCGTCATTGACCAGCAGCATCAGCCCGGCCCCCTTCCAGCCCTGTTCGGTGATGGTGGCGTCGATGCGGGCGGCGCCGCTTTCGCTGGTGGCCGTGCCGATGACCGTCGCTCCGGCCCGGCCGCAGGCGGCAAGAATGGCGGCCCCGATGCCCCGGCTCGCGCCGGTTACCAGAATCACCTGTTCGTTAAAGTTCATCAGAGCTTTCCTCTTGGTTGAAATCAGGCGCCCAGGGCGTTTTTAATTTCCTGGAGCGCTTCGGGGCTGTCCAGGGTGTAGGTGGGCAGCCCCTTGTCAATGCGTTTGTTCAGGCCGGCCAACACCCGGTTGGGGCCCAGCTCGATAAATAGGGTGGCGCCGGATTTTTTCAAGGTCTCGATGCAGCTGCTCCACAGCACCGGCCGGTAGAGCTGGGCGCCGAGCAGGGCCACGGTGCCGTCGCAGCTGTCGCGCAGCTGGCCGTCCACGTTGTAAACCAGCGGCGCCTTCGGCTTCTGCCAGCGGATATTGTCGAGATAGCCGCCGAGCTGGGCCGCCGCCGCCCGCATCAGCGGACAGTGGGAGGGCACGCTCACCGGCAGGCGCACGGCCTTGCGGGCACCCATTTCCTTGGCCAGGGCAATGGCCCGTTCCACCGCCGCCGTCCGGCCGGCAATGACCACCTGGCCCGGGGCGTTGAAGTTGGCGGCGCTGACCTCGCCCCCGGCCCGGTCGCAGGCGGCGAGCACGTCCTTGTCCTCCAGACCGAGAATGGCGGCCATGGCGCCCTCGTCCCGGCCCACGGCCTCCTGCATCAGCGTGCCCCGGGTGTGCACCAGCTCAATGGCTTTTTCAAAGCCGAGGGCGCCGCTGGCGCAGAGGGCGGTGTATTCGCCCAGAGAATGGCCGGCAAAGAAATCGCCGCTGACGCCGGTTTCCGCCTGCAGGATGTCATAGCAGGCCATACCGGCGGCCAGCAGAATGGGCTGGGTGATGGAAGTTTGGTTGAGCAGATAGGATTGGCTGTCGTCCTGGCTGATGGCCCATAAATCCTGTTTCAGCACGGCCGAAGCCTGGCGGAAGCGCTCCTCCACCTGCGGATATTGGGCGGCCAATGTTTGTAACATGCCTGTGCTTTGCGACCCCTGACCCGGGAACAATAGAGCTATTTTCATCGGATTTTCCTTTTTGGTTGAGCGGCGCCCCTGGGGGCGGTGGGATTTAATCTGGCCAATCTTAGCAGCAAGGCCGGCGGGTAAACCTCAGTATTGAACGACGCAGCCGCCCCAGGTGAAGCCCGCGCCGAAGGCCTCCAGCAGCAGGCGGTGGCCCGGCTGGATTTGGCCCCGGCGAATGCCCACGTCCAGGGCCAGCGGCACCGAGGCCGCCGAGGTGTTGGCGTGTTCGGCCACGGTCATGATGACCTTTTCCAGCGGCAGATTCAGATGTTTGGCAGTGGCGGTGATGATGCGGGCATTGGCCTGGTGGGGCACGAGGAAATCCAGCTGCTCGGGCCGGAGTTCGGCCTTGGCCAGCAGCTCGGTTACCAGGTCGGCCAGGGCGCTGACCGCCCGGCGGAAAACTTCGGAGCCGCTCATTTCCACATAGGGCTGGCGCTGGCTCCGCTGGTTTTCGGCCGTGCCCACATTCAGCGGCACCTGCAGCAAATTGCAGTACTGGCCGTCGCTGTAGATGACCGAACTGAGAATGCCCGGCGTGGGGGAAGCGCCAAGCACCACCGCCCCGGCGCCGTCGCCGAAGAGGACGGCAGTGTTGCGGTCCTGCCAGTTAAGAATATGGCTGAACACATCGCAGCCCACCAGTAGCACCCTCTGGCAGCTGCCGGCGCGGATGAAATTGTCCGCCGTTACCAGACCGTAGATGAAGCCGGAGCAGGCCGCCTGCATGTCAAAGGCCGGAATCGGCCGACAGCCCAGGCGCTGCTGCAGCTGGCTGGCATCGCTGGGAAAAATATGTTCCGGCGTTGAGGTGGCGACAATGATTAAATCCAGGTCGGAACCCTGGAGGCCGGCCGCGGCCAGGGCCCGTTCGGCGGCCCGCTGGGCCAAATCCACGCTGCTCTCGTCGGCGGCGGCAATGTGGCGCTGGCGAATGCCGGTGCGGCTGCTAATCCATTCGTCCGAGGTGTCCAGCGTCCGGGACAGCTCCTCGTTGCTGACCATCCGACTCGGCAGATAGTGGCCGGTGCCAATAATTTTGCTGAAAATCATGGCTGCTCCGCCCGGGGCTGATACTGCTCCAGCTGGGCCTGAATGGCCGGAATGACGTTGTGGGCGATTTCCAGCCGGGCAATGTTGATGGCATTGGCAAAGGAAAGGTCGTCGGCGTTGCCGTGGCTTTTCACCACGATGCCCTGCAGACCCAGCAGGGTGGCGCCGTTATAGCTGCGCGGGTCCATCTGCGCCTTGAAGCGCTTCAGAATGGGATAGGCCAGCAGGCCGATGATTTTGGAATAGAGATTGTGTTGAAAGGCACTTTTCAGGCCGTTTTGAATGAATTTTGCCACCCCTTCGCTGGTTTTCAGGCCCACATTGCCGACGAAGCCATCGCAGACTACCACGTCGAGGTTTTCTTTGAGAAAAATGTCGTTGCCTTCGACGAAGCCGACGTAGTTCAGCGGCGATTCCTCCAGCAGTTTGGCGGCCTTTTTGACCACCGCATTGCCCTTAATGTCCTCCTCGCCGATGTTGAGCAGACCCACCCGGGGCTGGGCGTTGCCATCGACGGCCTTGGCCAGCTCCGAGCCCATCAGGGCAAATTGCAACAGCTGTTCGGCATCGCTATCAACATTGGCGCCCAAATCGAGCCAGTGGGTGTGGCCGTGCTGGCTGGGGACGGTGGCACAGATGGCCGGCCGCGAGATGCCGCCGATGGTTTTGATGCAGGCCCAGGCACAGGCCATGAGGGCGCCGGTGTTGCCGGCACTAACGCAGGCTTGCGCCTGGCCGTCGCGCACCAACTCCAGCGCTTTCCATAGCGACGACTGGCGCTTGTGGCGCAGCACGGTGCTGGGTTTTTCGTCCATGGCCACCACCTGTTCGGCGTGGTGCAGCTGGAAGCGCTCGGGGTTGAGCAGGGAATAGGATTTGTGCGTTTTAATGGCCGACTCATCGCCGACCAGAATAAAACGCACATCGTTATATTGATTTTGAGCCCGGGCAACGGCCACCAGCGTGGTATCTAAACCAATGTCGCCGCCCATGGCATCAATGGCAATCACTGGTGTCGTTGAGCCACTCATGGGGAGGATTATTCCTCGCTGTCGCTCGTTTGGGCTTTTTTCTTCACGATGAGTTGCTGGCCACGGTAGAAACCGTTGGCGGTAACGTGGTGGCGCAGATGGCGCTCGCCGGATTTCACATCGGTGCTGATGTGCTGGGCGCGCAGACCATCGTGTGAACGGCGCATGCCACGTTTAGAGGGGGTAGTACGTCCCTGACCAACTGCCATAATTAAACTCCTTAATCTTTCCGATTCTTGAGCACTGCAAAGGGGTTGGGCCTGTCCTCAGGCATGGCCTCCTGTGCAAAGTGCGGGGCTTCACAATGTTCATGCTTGGCAATCATAGGAATTGCCAGCAGCACTTCTTCTTCCATCCACCAGGCCAAATTCAGCTCCTCGTCGGGGCAGAGCAGGCTTTCCCACTCGCCGGAAACCGGCTGTTCCTCCGTGGCCACCAGCACATAATCAAAGGACTCGTCCAGGGCCAGGGGAAGCGCTTCCAGACAGCGGGCGCAGGTGGTTTGCAGCTCCGCCGCCACCCGGCCGGCCAGATGGCATTGCTTCTGGCTGTCCACATAGCCACGCAGTTGCAGGCGAATGGTCGCCTCCGGTGCAAAGCCGTAGGCAGCGCTCAGCTCCTGGGTTTGGGCCAGCGGCAATTGGTAGGATTTTTCCTGCTCTTGCCGGGCAAACTGCCAGGGGTCGAAATGGGGTGGAATGGGTTCAAAAAGATTTCGCATAATACTAAATAAATATTTGATAAGTCAAAAATTAATCCATATGCTGGGCGCTGGCGTCCGGGCCCGGATTTTGCGGAACTCATAATAGCCGTTTTGCCCCCAATAAATGGGTTTTTATTTACGGTTTAATTAAATAAAGATAGGCGAAACAAATTCGCTAAAATACCGCCACTTAATTATTAAAAACAATGAGGAATTCAATATGAAAAAATTCGCTTTATTATCACTGCTCATTGCTCTCCAGCCCGCGCTGGCCCAGCAACAGAAAGAGCAAAGCTGGGAAGGAAGCCAATGTTACTATTTCCAAAAATCTAAAAATAACTATGCCAAAATTCCCGAGCGCGGCAAAGTGGACAAAGAAAAATGTTTTATCTTTAACGGCTATTACAGCTATGAAATAGACCTGAAAGAAGCATTCAATCCCGATTCCTTCGCCGTTATTCGGGCCGAAACCCAAAAACCCGAGGCCGAGGCCGCGCCGGAACAGAAGGACCAGAAGGAAGGCAAGCCGGTGGAAGGCACCATCACCCGCAAGGAACGCTGCAAAATCCTCGGCAACGACGCCCGCACCCTGCGCGAGAAGGAAACCATCTACGAGGAAGACAAGGATGGCAACCTGGTGCCGCTGACCAAGGCCCAGATTGCCGAGCGTCTGCATAGCCTCGAAGCCACCATGACCACCATCTGCAACGATAAATAATGCGTCTCTCACAGTATTGGCTGCACACCCAGAAGGAAACGCCGGCCGAGGCCGAGGTTATCAGCCACCAGCTGCTGCTGCGCGCCGGCATGATTCGCCAGAGTGCCCTGGGCATCTACTCCTGGCTGCCGCTGGGCCTGCGCGTGCTGCGCAAGGTGGAAACGGTGCTGCGCGAGGAGATGAACCGCATCGGCGCCCTGGAGGTGCTGATGCCCGGCTCCCAGCCCGCCGACCTCTGGCAGGAATCCGGCCGCTGGGCCGCCTACGGTCCGGAGCTGCTGCGCTTCAAAGACCGGCACGAGCGTGAATTCTGCCTCGGCCCCACCCATGAGGAAATGGTTACCGACCTGGTGCGCCGCGACCTGAGCAGCTACAAGCAACTGCCGCTCTGCCTCTACCAAATCCAGTGGAAATTCCGCGATGAGATTCGACCGCGCTTCGGCCTGATGCGGGGCCGGGAATTCCTGATGAAGGACGCCTACTCCTTCCACCTGAGCCCGGAAAGCCTGCAGGAAACCTACGATGCCATGCACGGCGCCTACTGCCGCGTCTTCGAGCGCCTCGGCCTGAACTACCGGCCGGTGCTGGCCGACACCGGCGCCATCGGCGGTAGCAGCTCCCACGAATTCCACGTGCTCGCCAGCACCGGGGAAGATGCCATCGTCTTCGCCGACGACGGCAGCTATGCCGCCAATCTGGAGAAGGCCGAGGTGCAGGCCCCGACCACGCCGCGCCCGGCCCCGGCCGAGGAGCTGCGCCTGGTGGCCACCCCCAAGGCCAAAACCATTGCCGCCCTGGTGGCCAACCACGGCCTGCCCATCGAAAAGACGGTGAAAACCCTCTTTGTCCGGGGCACGGAAAGCGAGCTGGTGGCGCTGCTGCTGCGCGGCGACCACGAGCTGAACGCCATCAAGGCCGAACAGCAGCCCGAGGTGGCTAAGCCGCTGACCCTGGCCGATGAGGCCCTGGTGCGCCAGCAGGTGGGCGCCGGCTTCGGTTCGCTGGGCGTGGTCAAGCTGCCCGCCGGCATTCCGGTCATTGTCGACCAGGCGGTGGCGGTGCTGAGCGATTTTGCCGTCGGTGCCAACAGCGAGGGCCAGCACTATTTCGGCGTCAACTGGGAACGGGACGCCCGCTATGACCGGGTGGCCGATTTGCGCAACGCCGTGGCCGGCGACCTAGCCCCCAACGGCCAGGGCCGACTGGAAATCACGCGGGGCATCGAGGTGGGCCATATCTTCCAACTCGGCGCCAAATACTCGGCGGCCATGAATCTGAAGGTGCCGCTGGAAGATGGTTCACTGGCCACGCCGCTGATGGGCTGCTATGGCATCGGCGCTTCGCGGCTGGTGGCGGCGGCCATCGAGCAGAACCACGACGACCAGGGCATCATCTGGCCGTCGGCCCTGGCGCCGTTCACTGTGGCCCTCTGCCCGATTAACGCCGACAAATCGCCGGCGGTGGCGGCGGCCGCCGAAGCGCTCTACCGGGAGCTGCTGGATGCCGGCGTCGAAGTGCTGCTGGACGACCGCAACAAGCGGCCCGGAGTCATGTTCGCCGACATGGATTTAATCGGCATTCCCCAGCGGGTGGTTATTTCCGATAAAACCCTGGCCGATGGTCAGGTGGAATACAAACGCCGGGGCGCCAGCGACGCCAGCCGCCTGGCCCTGGCCGAGGTGCTGGCTGCGGTGCTGGCTGCGGTGCGAGCCTAGGCCTTTCAACCCCAACCCAAGCGTCCCACTGGGGCGCTTTTTTTATGGGCGAAGCGCTTCCCCCCGGCCCCGGCCCGTTTTTCGTTTTAGCTAATCCCCGGGGGAGCGCTTCCTTTCCACCGGCCGAATTTTCCGAAGCGCTTCGTTCTCAACCCACCGAGGGAAGCGCTTCATTAAATAATGGGCGCCGGCCCGTTTTCGCTAGTCCCAAAGGGGAAGCGCTTCCAAGGGAAAGACCCCTTTAAACCGAAGCGCTTCGTTCCCTCCAGCCCCGTTCTAACGAAGCGCTTCGATTGCTGGGTAAAAAGGGGAGCGCTTCGGGTTGGGGAAATTGTTCCTAACGAAGCGCTTCAATCTGGAACCCGGCTTTAAAGGGAGAAGCGCTTCCCTCCTGCGTTACTTTCCAAACCGAAGCGCTTCGCCCGGGAGAACAATCAATTAAGGAAAGCGCCTCAGGCCGGGGGATTAGAACGAAGCGCTTCGTCCGGAATGGCTATTGCCCACTCAAAAGGGCGAAGCGCTTCGCTCGGAATACCGGG